>QMCE01000922.1_pt1 | contig 19704 bp, 24 predicted proteins | sample 1821851 | NCBI WGS metagenome assembly QMCE01 (sample SAMN09453174, study PRJNA476694) | Termite gut metagenome, whole genome shotgun sequencing project. | isolation source: worker | host: Odontotermes sp. | place: South Africa:Pretoria | collected 2016-01-28
TCTTGTGTCGGCGGTGGGCAGAGCTAAATTTATTACCGCCGATATGATCAAACCCGGAGCGGCCGTCGTGGACGTCGGCATGAACCGCGATGAAAACGGCAAGCTCTGCGGCGACGTTGACTTCGCAGGGGTGGAGCCCGTTGCGGGATACATCACCCCCGTGCCCGGAGGCGTGGGGCTTACCACCCGGGCCATGCTGATGAAAAACACCTTAACCGCGTACAGGATACAACGCGGATTATAGCAAAAGCCAAACCGCGCCATTCAAGCAAACGGCACGTTTAATGCTGACTTGCAGCTTGGGCGCGGCTGTGTGTCCGGTTTCCAAGCCGGTTGACATTCTAAAGGTTTTGCAATATAATATTTCAGTTGTGTAAAAAATGGTTCTGATGTTTAGACAATAGGAGGACTGTCAATGAAAAGGGTGGGCAAGCCGGTCTTTTTTGTGTTGCTTGTTCTGATTCTGGCCTTTACGGCAACAGCGATCATCGGGGTAAGGACCCCGAACGCAGATCTTAAGAAAACCTATATCAAAGGCGTGGACGACGTCCGCTGGGGCATAGACATCCGGGGGGGCGTGGACGTCACGTTTTCTCCGCCCGAGGGGACCAACGCCTCGGACGCCGATATGGACGCCGCCGCCGCGATTATAAAAGTGCGTATGATCTCGCAGAATATCACGGACTACGAGTTGTATACGGATTTGAGCAACGACCGCATTATCGTGCGCTTTCCCTGGCGAAGCGACGAGTCTGACTTTGACCCGCAGCAGGCTATACAGGAACTGGGCGAGACGGCGCTGCTTACATTCCGTGAAGGCGTGGAGGTCGACAATTACGGCATGCCGACCGGCGTGACGAGTGAAAATATTATTCTGGAGGGCCGCGACGTCGTGGGCGCGCAGGTCATGTACCAGCAGGACACCCAGGCGGGCGCCTCCTTGCCGGTGGTCCAGCTTGAACTCAACGAAGAGGGCAGGAAAAAATTCTCCGAGGGAACTGGCAGGCTTATCGGTCAGGTAATCTCTATCTGGATGGACGACACGCTGATTTCTTACCCCACAGTCCAGCAGCAGATAAGCGAGAATATCGCGATGATCACCGGCGACTTCAGCTATGAGGAGGCCAAGGACCTCGCGGACAGGATCTCAGCCGGCGCGCTGCCGTTCAGGCTTATCACCGAAAACTACAAGACTATCTCCCCCACGCTCGGCGAGCGGGCGAGAGACGCCATGACCCTGGCGCTGGTCATCGCATATGTCGTAGTGGCGCTGTTTATGATCTTCTGGTACAGGCTGCCCGGCTGCGTGGCCGCGATTTGCCTCGCAGGGCAGGTAGGGATCATGCTGGCGGCGCTTACCGGATACTTTGCAGTATTTCCGTCGTTCACACTCACCCTGCCCGGTATCGCGGGCATGATACTTTCAATAGGCATGGGCGTCGACTCCAGCGTTATCATGAGCGAGCGCATCAAGGAAGAGATAAAAAGCGGCAAAACCATAGACGGCGCGCTGGAGACCGGCTACAAGCGGGCGTTCACGGCGATCTTTGACGGCAATATCACGGTCGTTATCGTCGCGGTTATCCTCATGGGCGCGTTCGGCCCGCCTTCCAGCATGTTCGCGCGGATACTGAACCCCCTGTTCTTTATGTTCGGCCCCGCGACTACCGGTACGATATATTCGTTCGGCTTCACGTTGCTAATAGGCGTTATCGCGAACTTTGTCATGGGTATCTTTATGAGCCAGCTTATGGTCAAATCGCTCGCGAGGCAAAAACCGCTGCGCAAGGTCTGGTTGTTTGGAGGTGACAAATAATGCGGTACAATATCAACTTTATTGCGAATTCTAAAAAATACTTTACGCTTTCGCTTGTGCTGCTGGCGATAATCCTGGTCGGGATCGTCGCGTTCGGCGTACAGCTCGACATTCAATTCAAGGGCGGCACGATGATAACCTACGCCTACGATGGCGAGCTCGACCCCTCGGCCTTTGCCGCGACAGCTGACAGTTTAATCGACGACCCGGTCTCGGTACGCGAGAGCACAGACCTCGCGACCGGCGCGCACACGATGATAGTAAATCTTTCGAGCGCCGAGGGCATGAGTTCCGACGAGATCTTCGGTTTTACCGCAGCGCTCCAGGAGGCGTACCCGCAGAACAACCTGATAAGCGAACAAACAAATAACGTGGACCCCTCTATCGGCGCGGACTTCCTGCGTAAAAGCCTGTGGGCCGTGGCGGTCGCCTCTATGCTGATGGTCGTGTTCGTTGGGTACCGTTTCCGCAGGATAGGCGGAATGTCCGCCGGCCTTATGGGCGTGGTCGCGCTCATTCACGACGTCGCTATGGTATTCGGCGCGTTCGTGCTGTTCCGCATTCCGATAGACGACAACTTCATCGCGGTCATCCTTACGATTTTGGGCTATTCGCTAAACGACACTATCGTCATATACGACCGCATCCGTGAAAACAGGCGTCTTTTAGGCTCCAGGCTGACAACGACCGAGCTTGTGAACACATCTATAAACCAAAGCCTGGTGCGTTCTATAAACACCACAGTGACGACTATCGCGGCAATGATCGTCGTGATGATAGTTTCGTATATCTTTAACGTCACGTCGATACAATCCTTTGCGTTCCCGATGGTCGTCGGCCTTGTTTCGGGCACGTATTCCTCTGTGTGCATAGCGGGTCCCCTTTGGGTGAGATGGCAGAACCGCCGCATGAAAGCGGCATAATAAAAGTTTTTAAAAAGGCCCCGTGTTTACACGGGGCCTTTCCGGCAAGAGGGTTCGGCGGCAATGAAGTGGCTCGTTAAAAAAACAGTGTCGTATATCCGGCGCACCGACCGCATTATGTGGGCGCTGTGCTTTGCTTTGTCCTGCCTGGGGCTTTTGCTGCTGTGGGGCGTGTTAAGCACCGATTACACCACCCTTTTGGGGATTAGCCGACGCAATCTCGCCATGCAGGGCCTGGGACTGGCGCTTGGCGCCGTGGGCGCGATAGTGATCTCGCTAATAGACTATAAAGACCTTATAAAGCTGTGGAAGCTGCACGCGACAGTTTGTTACCTGCTGGTGGCGCTCACTTTCTTTATCGGCGTTGGCACGCCCGAGCGGCCGGACGACAAGCGCTGGCTTGTCATTCCTGTCATAAACATGCAGCTTCAGCCCATAGAGCTTTTGCGTATCTCGTTTATCCTGCTGTACGCATACCACATATATCTGGTGCACGACCGCATAAACCAACCGCTTAACGTGCTGGGCCTTATCATTCACGGGGCCGCGCCGGTTCTGCTGGCGCATTTTCAGGGAGACGACGGCAGCGCGCTGATTTTGGCGGCGGTGGCCGTGTGTATGCTCTTTAACGCGGGGATTGGCTGGAGATACGTGCTTGCCGGCGTCCCAACGCTGGCGGCGGGGACGTTCCTGGCGTGGAGGTATGTTCTGGACGACTTCCAGAAACGGCGGCTGCAGGTGCTTTTTGATCCGACATATCAGGACATACAGGGGGATTATTATCAGCAGTACCGCGCGCTGGTGGCGATTTCCAGAGGCGATTCAGGTGGCCGCGGAATCTTCGGCGTAGCACACACCTATGTGCCCGAAATGCACAACGACTTTGTATTTTCTTTTTTAGGCGAGTGTATGGGTTTTGTCGGTTGTTTATTCGCAATTGGCCTGATGGTCGCGCTCTGGATAAAAATACTTATGTCGGCCGGCAAAGCCAGGGATATGCAGGGTAAAATGATCTGCACGGGCGTGTTCGCCATGTTTTCCGTGCAGGCTATAATCAATATCGGCATGAATTTAGCCGTATTGCCCGTAATCGGCAACCCGCTGCCGTTTTTATCCTACGGCGGCACGTCTCTTCTTACGTCGTTCCTCGGCGTCGGCATTGTGCTTTCTGTTTACATGCATTCCACCAAGGGGATGTTCTCGGACTAGATTCTTTTGTGAGAACATGTTATAATTTAGCTATTAAAAAAGTATCGTTCGGGCATATGAACTTGTAAGAAGCCAGACACGGAGCGTATTGTGTCCAGCTTCAAGCTGGGGTGAGTTTTGCTATGGGAAGTTACTTACTTAAAACGCCATTAACGGCGATAATATTCGCGGCGGTCTGGCAGTTTTCGGCGGCGTTTTTCCCGATATCGGAAAGCTTTGGGGAAATAACCGCCGCGTTTGCCATGCCGCTTTCGGGTTACGCCTTCATGCTGGCGCTGGGCTTTTGGCTGTCGCTCGTCACAGCGCTCATAATGGGCGGCGGCAATCCGGGTATAAAATCTGCGCTCATGGTCTTTGGGTCGTTTTTACTCACTCAGGCCGCGGCGCCCGCGCTAAGCGACGCCGTTCGCGGGGAGGCTACCCGTTCCATGACGCGAGGCGACGTTTTGCTTGACGCCGCGGCCTTTACCTGCGGCATGCTGTTTTTAACAGTCATGGCGCTGCTGCTCTTTAAGCCCGCGGAACCCGCCACCACCCAGGCGCAGGCTAAACCGGAACCAAAATATAAAATAAAAAAGCTCGACCTTATCATAAAAATAGTCGTGCTTCCGATCATATACAGCATATTTTATTTCATCTCGTGGTACTTTTTCCTCTGGCGCAATCAGGACGCCCGTCTCCACTACGGCGGCCCTGAGGACAGCGTAAGCTTTGTCGAGGCTGTGGTCGCCATGCTCCTCACAGATATCGGGCATCTCAGCATCGCTCTGTTGGCGGGAATAATAATCACGGCGGGACTTCTGCCGACTCTCCTGCTACTGCCTGGAAAGCGGCTGCTTTATATCCTCACAAGCGTTATGCTGCTTGCGGGCCCTGCCGTAAAGATGCTTATTCCAAGCCCTGTTATGCCGGAGGAAGTGCGGTATTCGTTATTGCTTGAGCATTTGATACTTGCGGTCGTTTTCGGAGCGCTCGCAGGTATAATGCTGCACCTTAGCGTAAGAAAAATTGAAGCGACGGCCCCCGCCGTCTCAACCGCCCCTGCCCGCCCGGCAACCGCGGCAGGCGCGAGACCCGGCGCTGCCGCTGCTGTTGCAAAAAAGCCAACGACGCCCGCTGCTCCCGCACCGGCGCCGGCGAAAAAATAGCGGATTTAGATTCACTGCGTTAGCGCAAGTCTTATTCTTTTATCGCTTCTTTGTACAAATCAGACTTTTTATGCCCGGTGGCTTTCGCGATTTCCCGTGCGGCGGCCGAGGCGCTCGCGCCTTCTTTTATAAGCTCGCGGACCATTTCGGCCGCCGCCTCAACAGACGGCTTTTCCGGCTCGGTTTTTTTGGCGCCGGCTACCACAAGTACGTATTCTCCACGGGGCGGCACGGTCTCGCAGCGCTCGGCGGCCGCGCTGAGCGTCGTGCGCAGTACTTCCTCGTGCAGCTTCGTGAGCTCGCGGCACAGGGATATCTCACGGTCTCCCAGCACCTCCAGCATGTCTTTCAACGTGGCGCAAAGCTTGTGCGGGGCCTCGTAGAATATCAAGGTGCGCGGGTCGTCTTTTATATCGTTTAAATGCTCGAAACGACTGGAGCGCTTGACGCTTAAAAAACCCTCAAACGCGAACCGGCCCGTGGGCAGGCCCGAGACCGCAAGCGCCGTCGCAAGAGCGGTAGGACCGGGGATAACCTCTACTGCTATGCCCTTTTCGGCGCACAGCTTTACGATTGCTTCCCCCGGGTCCGAGATGCAAGGCATTCCGGCGTCGGTCACAAGCGCGCAGGCCTCGCCAGCGAGTATGCGCGCGGCGATATATTCGCCGCGCTCCCGCAGATTGTGCTCGTAATAGCTGACAAGCGGCTTTTTTATCCCGAAGTGGTTTAGCAGCTTTAGGGTGACGCGAGTGTCCTCCGCCGCGATAAAATCAACGCTTCTAAGCGTTTCCGCCGCGCGCGCGGACATGTCGCCCAGGTTGCCGAGAGGCGTGCCTACAATGTACAGTCTTGACAATCGCCGCACTCCTTTTTGTGTGGATCGTTGAATACGTTTATATTATAATACATGGCGTAAGAATACGCAAATTATACACAACGAAAGGAAGATCGATATGGGCGGCATGACATCAAAAAAAGCGTTTCTGGGAATAGAGCTGGGTTCGACGCGAATAAAGGCGGTTTTGATCGGAGAAGATCATGCGCCCGTGGCTTCCGGCGGCTTCGACTGGGAAAACCGGTTTGAAAACGGCGTGTGGACCTACAGGCTTGAGGACGTCTGGCTGGGGCTGCGCGAAAGCTTTAAACGCCTTTGCGAGGACGTTTTGCAAAAATACGGCGAGCCTTTAAAAACCGTGGACGCCATTGGAATTTCCGCTATGATGCACGGGTACCTGGCGTTTGACAAAAACGGCGGGCAGCTCGCGGAATTCCGCACCTGGCGCAACACCTCCACGGCTGAGGCGGCCGCGCTTTTAACCAAAAAATTCGGCTTTAATATACCGCAAAGATGGAGCGTAGCGCACCTGTACCAGGCCATGTTGAACGGTGAAGAACATCTGCAAGAGCTAGCGTATCTTAACACGCTCGCGGGTTATGTGCACCACGCTCTCACCGGGCGCAGGGTATTGGGCGTGGGCGACGCTTCCGGAATGTTCCCCATAGACAGCGCCATAAATAACTACAACGCGCGCATGCTCGCGGAGTTTGAAGCAATGGCCGCCGAAAAGGGATACGCGATAAGCATGGGCGACATTTTGCCAAAGGCGCTTTTAGCCGGGGAGGACGCGGGCCGCCTCACCGAAGATGGTGCGAGGCTGCTTGATCCTGCCGGTGTACTCGCCGCGGGAATCCCGCTGTGCCCACCAGAGGGCGACGCCGGTACGGGGATGGTGGCCACAAACAGCGTATCCCCACGAACGGGGAACGTTTCGGCGGGGACGTCTATCTTCGCCATGCTCGTCTTGGAAAAAGAGCTTTCCCGCCTGTATGAGGAGATCGACATGGTGACGACGCCCGATGGAAAACCCGTTGCGATGGTCCACTGCAACAACTGCACGGGGGACTTTGACGCGTGGGTGCGCCTTTTGGGCGACGCCGCCGCGCTTGTGGGAAAAAGACCTGAAAAGCCCGCGCTCTACGACGCGCTTTACAACGAGGCTTTAAGGGCAGACGACGACTGCGGCGGGCTTGTCAGCTGCAATTATCTTTCAGGAGAGCACACCACCGGCTTTGCCGAGGGCAGGCCGTTCTTTGCCCGCATGCCGGACAGCCGCCTTACCTTGCCGAATTTTATCCGCACGCTGCTGTTTTCAACTATGGCGACGCTTAAGCTTGGTATGGAAATACTGACCGAAAAGGAAAAAGTGAGCCTAGACAGGATATACGGCCACGGCGGGCTTTTCAAAACCGAGGGCGTGGGGCAAAGGCTGATGGCGGCGGCGCTTAACGTGCCCGTGGCGGTGATGAAATCCGCCGGGGAGGGCGGCGCTTGGGGAATCGCCCTGCTGGCGGCCTACGCCGTGCAAAAAGAAGCGGGCGAGCCGCTTGGGGATTATCTCGCGAACAAGGTCTTCGCCGGGGGCGGCGGCAGCAGCGCCGCGCCTAAAAAAGAGCTTCAGGAGAGCTTTGCCGTGTTTATGGAAAGATACAAAGCGGGCCTTGCCATAGAGCGCGCGGCGGTGGACGCGCTGAGGTGAGCAAAACGGAGAAGTGACGCCGTTATGCAAGCCAAAAGGCACTCATCCGTCACTAAAAAACCACAAGCAATACAAACTGAAAAGCGGCCGGCGCACACGGATTTAAAAATCCGGAGCGCCGGCCCCTTTGCCACGTTTAACAAAGCGAACCATTATCGCCCGCGCGGAATATTATGAATCAGGCACGTAGTGATAAGGAGGATTACATATGAAATCTGAAAAAAAGGCCCTGCGGTTTTTTCTGGGCGTAAACACGCCGCAAGGCTTTGTGTCCCGTTTTGACCATCTGACAGACTCAAATGAAGGTTGGCGCACTTTGATTATAAAAGGCGGCCCCGGAAGCGGAAAATCCACCATGATGAAAAAAATAGCGGCGGGCTTTTCAGACGAGCCGCTTGAACTGGCCCACTGTTCGTCCGACGCGGAATCAATAGACGCGTTAATATGTCCGGGAAGGCGGTTCGCCGTGGCGGACGGGACTTCCCCGCATATACTGGAACCAAAATATCCTGGCGCCGCCGAGTCGATAGTCGATCTTTCTTCCTGTTGGAACGAAGACGCGCTCTACTCCTGCCGGGAGGATATTATTTCGCTCTCAGACAGCATTTCCGGCTGTCATGAGCACAGCTGCCGGTATCTCGCGTCGGCGGCGGCGCTGGTAGGGGATACGTACCGCCTCGCCCTTGAGGCCGTGAACAAACCTAAGCTTTCGGCATACTGCACACGTCTCTGCGAACGCGAGTTCAAGCCTGTTCCGGGCGGCGCTTTTACCGCGCCGGAGGAGAGCGTGCGCTTTTTAACGGGAGTCACCAACAAGGGACTCGTGGCGTTCACAGATACGGCAAAAAGCCTCTGTGAGCGCATATATCTTATAAAAGACGAATACGGCGCGGTGTCGCGCATGCTCTTGAACCGCATCCGCTCGGCGGCCCAAGGCGCGGGGTATAAGATCATAAGCTGCTATTGCCCGCTTTCGCCTTTTGAAAAGCTCGAGCATCTGTTTGTGCCGGCACTGGGCCTGGGCTTCATCACCTCTAACCGCTTTCACGACTTCAGCGACAGCATAGATGCGTTCAGATACGTCAACAGCCTGCGCTTCAGCGAACAGGAAAAGTTAAAGACCGACAGGCGGCGCATGAACTATAACCGCAGGGCGGCCTTTGGTATGCTGACCCAGGCGTCCGCGCTGATGGCCGACGCAAAAAAACTGCACGACGAGCTCGAAACATATTACATAGCCGCGACCGACTTCGAAAAGACCGACTCGCTTACGATCAGGGTGCTGGATAAGCTTCTCCATTACCCGAAGCGCGATCAATAAGGTCAAACAGTTGGGTCACGCGTCCAAGGTCGCCCCTGAGGTACAAATACCCGAACAGAGCCTCCACGCCCGTGGCCTTTCGGTATTCCCCGGGGGCGCAGCTTTTTGGCACGCGGGAGGTGTTGGCGTTTCTCCCGCGCTTAAGCACAGCCGCCTCGTCTTCGGCCAGCACGGGCAAAAGCGCGTGATACGCCTGTGCCTGGGCCGACGCGCGCACCTTTTTTACGGCGAGCGAATGCAGCCTGTGCGCGGGCCTGGTCCCTTCCGCGACTAGCCGTTCCCTCACCAGAAGCTCAAATACCCCGTCGCCTACAAAGGCCAGCGCCACGGGGCTGAGATTACTAACATCTACAGGTCCTTTGTTTAAATTAAGCAAAGCAATCCACCTTCGCAAATTAACAATTATTGTGTCCGCTATGCGGGTCATTATTGAGTCAATCGCGCAACGATGCCATCATTGTTAATTGTTATCTGTTAATTGTAAATTGTCATTTTACATACTCAAACTCAAAATCCAGAATGCTCACGGTGTCGCCTTCCTCAACGCCCAGTTCCTCAAGCTTGTCGATAATTCCGCTGGCGCGCAGCACCCGCTGAAAGTACTGCAGGCTCTCGTAATCGTCCATGTTTACCGAGCCAAGCGTGTACTTTAGCCACGGGGCCTCTACAAAGTAGACGCCTTCCTCCACTGTGACGGTGAACTCGTTTTTGCCAGCCTTTAAAAGTTCTTCTTTGTCCGGCTCCTCGCGCTCGTATTCACGGATCGGCGGCAGATTTTTAAGGCGGCTCGTTATTTCGTACACAAGCTCGCGCGTACCCGCGCCAGTTGCTGCGGAAATTGAAAAGCACGCGAGCCCCAGACTTTCGGCAAAACCGCGAAGACGCGAAATATCCTCGTCTGTGGCGGCGTCTGATTTATTCGCGGCGACTATCGTCTCACGGGCTTCCAGCTCCGTGCTGTAGCTGCCCAGTTCGGCGGTAATCGTCTTAAAATCCTCTATGGGGTCGCGGCCCTCGGAGCCGGAGACGTCCACAACGTGCACCAGCAGCCGGCAACGGTCTACATGCCGTAAAAATTCGTGGCCCAGCCCCGCGCCCTTGCTCGCGCCTTCTATCAGTCCGGGGATGTCCGCCATGACGAAGCTCTGCTCCTCGTCCGCGCGGACAACGCCCAGTACAGGCGTCAGCGTGGTAAAGTGATAATTCGCAATCACCGGCTTCGCCTCGCTGAGCGCGGAGATAAGCGTGGACTTACCCACGTTCGGAAAGCCCACCAGTCCCACGTCGGCCAAGAGCTTTAGCTCCAGCACGGCCTCAAAGGCTTCGCCGGGCGCGCCGGGCCTCGCGAACCGCGGAATTTGCCTGGTGGGCGTGGCAAAGTGAGTGTTGCCCCAGCCGCCGCGCCCGCCCTTAGCGACAGTCACGGGTTCTTCTCCGGAAACATCCGCAACAATGCGCCCTGTCGCGGCGTCCTTTACCAAAGTGCCGCGTGGAACCCGGATGACCAGATTCTCCGCCGATTTGCCGGAACACTTTTTGCCCGAACCGTTCGCGCCGTTTTGGGCCGTGTACTTGCGCTTGTAGCGGAAATCGGCAAGGGTCGAAAGATTCAGGTCCGCCACAAAGACTACGTCGCCGCCGCGCCCGCCGTCGCCGCCGTCGGGTCCGCCCGCCGCCACGTATTTTTCTCGGTGGAAGCTTACTGCCCCGTTGCCGCCATCCCCGGCCTTTAAATGTATTTTCGCCACATCAATAAACATTGGCTATTCTCCTAAAAATCTAGAGCAAATAATCCGACAAAAACGGCGGCTTTTCAGCCGCCGCCAGTATTCATTGCACGGGATAAATAGAAACCTTTTTGCGGGTGCGGCCCAGGCGCTCGAAGCGCACGGTGCCGTCGCTCATAGCGAAGAGTGTGTCGTCGCTGCCCAGCCCCACGTTTGTTCCCGGATGAATCTTCGTACCCCTCTGGCGCACCAGAATGTTGCCCGCCAGAACGAATTGTCCGTCGGCGCGCTTTACGCCAAGGCGTTTAGACTCAGAGTCGCGGCCGTTGCGGGTAGAACCCATACCTTTTTTATGTGCCATTTATTCCACCTCCATTAAGATTCAAGCGGTAATGCTTTCTATTTGTACTTTCGTATAGGGCTGTCTGTGGCCCATCTTGCGCTTGGCCGAGGCTTTCTTGGGTTTGTAGGTGAACACCGTGATTTTCTTGGCCTTGCCGTTCTTAAGCACCTTTGCGGTGACTTTCGCGCCGCTCACAGTGGGAGCGCCCGCTACAAGCCCGTCATCCTTGCCCAACGCCACGACTTCCTCGAAAGTGACTTCGGCGCCTTCCTCCGCCTCGAGCTTTTCGACGAATATCACGTCGCCTTCGCTCACGCGGTATTGCTTTCCGCCGGTTTTGATTACTGCATACATGCTGTTTCCCCATTCTACTGGTCTCGCTGCTTTCGGGCGGCGCTAGGCTCTTAGGTACCCGGAACATGCGGCAACGTACATATTATCACAATTATTACCGCTTGTCAACACCATTCTTTTTTGGGTTTCCCAGAGGAAAGTCTTTAATTGGCCCGATACATTGCTTGCATAGCAAGGCGTTCCAATAATAATCCCGTCCGCTTCTGAAATCGCCTGCGACAGCTTTTCCGCGTCGTCATCTATATAGCAGCGCCCTGTTCTATAGCAGGCGCAACACCCTTTGCAGTATTCAATGTTTAAGCAAGATAAATGGTAAAATGATATATGCGTATCCCATAACCTAAGAAAGCAAAAACTTGATAACAATAAGGAATATAGGTATATTAGCACTTGATAGAGGAGTGATTTTATGCAAAAAGGTATGAGCTAAGAATACATATCAACAGCATCCTATGGCCATGCCATTCGTGATGTCAGGTCCGCCCAGATCAGTACACCCAAGTCTTCCCCGTGGGGCTTGGGTGATTTTTTTTATCGTATGATACTGCCCCAAGATTAAACCCGTATTAAAATTCTGCGTCATTTTGTCAATTATTCTCATTTGCTCCGTTACTTGTGATATACTGGGATGAGAATAGCATCATGAATGGAGGCAACCATGAACATTGTGGCGATTTATGGCAGCGAGCGCAAAGGAAGCACCTACAACATTGTGCAGTTGATTCTGCGGCGGCTTCAAACAGAAAGCGGCAGCCTGACTGAATTTTTTTTGCCGAGGGATATGCCGCATTTTTGCGTTGGATGCTCAAACTGCTTCTCGAAAGGCGAGGAATATTGCCCGCACGCGGCGTCAATAGCGCCTATCAGGGAAGCAATGGTAAAGGCGGACTTGATTATTTTCTCAAGCCCCGTTTACGTTCTTCGTGCGTCGGGGCAAATGAAAGCTCTGCTCGACCATTTTGCCTTTCAGTTCATGATACACCGGCCGGTAAAAGAGATGTTCACAAAGACAGCGTTGGTGGTGACGACGGGCGCGGGCGGCGGAATGAAAGGCGTTATTAAGGACATAAAGGCGAGTCTTGATATGTGGGGGGCGGGCAAGGTCTTCACCTGCGGCTCGGCGGTTTTCGCGTCAGATTGGGAGGGCGTAAGCAGTAAGAACAAGACGCGAATCGAGAAAAACGCCGATAATATCTCCGCCAAAATTATCGCAACAGTTGGGCGCGTCAAACCGCGAATGAAAGTAAAGCTGCTGTTTAATGCTTTCCGCATGGTTCATAAGAAGTTTGAAACCAACCCCACGGACAAGCAGCATTGGAAAATAAGAGGATGGCTTGACAGCGCCAGACCGTGGCGAGGGCGGTAGAATACTCATAAAAAGGACAGGCGCGGTGCTTGCCGGCCTATCCTTTTAGAATATATTACTTTGGCAGTCAATATATTTATTTTTCTACTGTTGGCTTCCAAAGTATTAACCTGTTTTAAGATACAAAACGCAGTGAGCGGCTCCGTTCAAAATCGGCGCAACCTTTACGTTAAACCCATTGTCCAAGCCCGCGCTATTTAATTCCTGTAGCGCGAAGCGCCTATAACCGAATTTTGTATGTGAAAACCGGGATAAAGTTTCAACTGAATAAAGCGTGTTGATGAAAAATCCTTTGGGTTTTAGTACACGCCATATTCCGGCCATTGCGTTATTTAGGTAATCCACCTCAACCCCTAACCGTTTTACGAATAAATTGCGTTTGCTCCAACAGCAGCCCGTCAAATCCACTTCAGCATTACCGGACAGAAATTAAAGAGATGATTCCAAATAAATCGCTACTCCCACTTGATGTTGAAGCTGCCGGTATGGTCGTCAGCATCCACGCGCACAGTGTATTTTCCGGGAGAATCCACACCGACAGTAAATGATGCGGACGGCAAATCGTTTCCTGTGTAAAACTCTTCTCCCTCGCTGTCCTCAACCGTCAAGCCCAACGCACCTGAGTTTGAGACAATTTCAACAGTAAAAGTATGTGAACCTTCTCCGGATATGGTAACATACCGCTCTTTATAGCCGTCAAACTTCTCGTAACTTGCTTCCCAATAATTATCCCCGCTGTGCTCATTCATAATCAGAGCTGAATATCCTCCCTTGTAGCAACCGGCCAAACACACGGCGCTTAACAGTATCGCGAATATCTTTTTCATTACCGGACTCTACTTGTTGTTATTTTTACGTGCTATTCAGACAATATATTTTTCCAGAAAGCTCAGACAGCACGCTTCAAGCTGATTAAGCCCTTTTTCTTCTATGGGGAAATGCCCGGCGTCTTCAAGGAAACACACATCCTTTTCGCAGGCAAGTCTGTCATAAAACAGGCGGCTCAATTCAATATCCGTCCATCTGTCATCGCCCGGATGCGCCAAAAGGAAAGGGCAGGCCGTAAACTGTTCCGGTTCTGTCTTAATAACCGGATGCAGCATGGAATAAAGAAAAGCAACAGAGACCGACGCGCCGGACGATCTTTTATCTTTCATCAACAGCTCCGCCAAGCTCCTGTTGTTTGATATCGCTTTCATGTTGCCGACAAGTCTCATCGGTATTTTCACGCCGCCAAAGATTCTGCGCGCCGCTTCCAGCACCGGCGCGGCGATAGCCGCCACGGCTGGGTGCACGGCAGTTTTCTTTGTAACCTCCGGGTTTCGCTGGTCCAATATACAGGTTGCGATAACGCCGTTGACGTCCTCGCGTCCGCACGCTACCTGATAAGCTAGCATTCCCCCGGCGCTTAGGCCGAACAGAAATATTCCCCCGCCTTTTACGCTCTGATAATAATCTACAAGCTTGCAGCCGCATTCGACCCAGGTATCATAGGTGATGGCTTGCGAATATTCCGTGAACCCGTATAAAGGCATGTCCGGGCAGATTACCTCATATCCGCTTCGAGCCAGACGAATCGCCATGAAAGAGAGCAGCCTCCCGTTCCCGCCGACCCCGTGCAGCATTATCACAGTGGCCTTTGGGCTTTCTGTCTTGTAATGATCAATATGTAATTTCACTCCGCCAATAGGAAGATAGTATTCCTCAGGAAGCGTTTCCTCTGTAAGCCTGTTTGTCTCCGGCAAAAACGCCTGAACTTGCCTCCAGACGGGGGCGTCGTGATAATATTTTTGCATCATTACCTCTTTAAATCTTACTTTTCTGCCCCACTTGCGACAGTCCTCGAGTTATAGTATAATATGGCGTTCATGGCGGGTCAATACATTTTTGGCAAGTGCTACATATTCGCTTAACTGAGACAGGATATCTAATAAGTGTCATAATGATGCGATTGATTTCTTTGTTGTCTAAGCGCAAGAGAAGTGGTATAATAACCGCAAGCGGCTATTATATGTGATTAGTCGGCCCGCCTTACGGCGATGGCCGATAGCAGCTGTGAGTGTGAATCAGTCATGCCGGAAAGGACGGGTTTTACTGTGACTATTCAAGCGGAAAATGGCGTTGCGACAGTCCACAGTGATGAACCTGTTATCACCGATACACAGTCCGCATTGGATTTGATGGCGACAGTCAAATATGAAACCGGCTGCGATTGTATCGCCGTTCCCAAATCGGCGGTCGCGGAGGGTTTCTTTGTGTTGTCCACCGGAATCGCCGGAGAGATTCTGCAGAAGTTTGTCAATTATCGCGTAAAGCTGGCAATTATCGGGGACTTTTCACATTACACAAGTAAGCCGCTCCGCGATTTTATCTACGAAAGCAACAAAGGAAGCCATGTTTTCTTTGTTGAAAACATGGAAGAAGCGGTGGCGAAGTTGCGTGGCATAGACAGAAATATCAAGTACATTTAGACGACATAACAGCCGCACAACATAGTAAGCGCCGCTCGTTCGCAATGAATGAACGGCCTTTTTCATTAGGCTTTAAATTTACGATGCGCAATCCCGGCAATAGCTAAAAGTATTAACGCAGTAACCAAAGTTGCAAGTTCAACGACGATCACATTTGTCACAATGCCCGACTGGAAAAGCCCGGCCGGTAAATTCACTAATGCGTGCAGAAATATCGCAAGAGGATACAGCCAAATGCGCGCTCTGTCTTTGACGGCGTAATACACGATTATTGACAATGATATATGAGCAGTTATCGCAATCAGACGCTCAACCCCGCTGATAAGGAATATCACCGGCTCCACAAATCCTAAGCTTTCGGCAAGGAATTGCGGCACGGCTTCCCCGGCGCCTGTGTTGAGCATGATGCTGAAAATTATGTTGTTAATCATTGCAAGGCCTGAAATCAAAACCGCTTCGACGCCACCGTGCCCAATCCCGTAGGAGAGCGCCGTACCAAATCCGGTATATTTTTTCTTTAGGAATATCAATGAGATGAACCTCGCCGTTTCCTCGAAACGCATACAGATACGGATACGTCATCAGCACTATCTCTCCGCTGGCATTGGGCGCAAGAACGGCCGCATGCAGCAAGCGTTCAAGTATCATTGCAAAGACGATAAACGCCGCCGCTCCGACAAGCGAAGGAATGACTTTAAGCGCGAATTTCCTGCGCAGCAATAGAAATAGAGCAATTGGCGTCCCTATTGATAACACCAGAGAGACGAACATGAAAACAACTGATAAAACCGGTACTGTCATAAAGAATCCTCCATTCGGTTGTCGGACATAGTAAAAAATACATCTCTTGCGACAGATAACGATTTTAGTATAATATGTTATTCATGGCAGGTCAATACATGTTTGACGAAATGAGCGGTCATGCTAAACCATAACGCGCCGGTTAGCTCGTACAGCAATATATTCTAACCCGCCGATTCCTATCATGAGCTTAGGCACACTTATGACAAAACCGTCGCCCCGCACATACCAGTTTTTCCCGGTTCGGGTGATAGAATCGGGATTCTTTATCTGTTCTTTGCACCACGCGACAACGTTTATATCGCCGAGTCCGAGATTCCTGCGAATCCGCGCGGCGCCGAGCTCTGTAGTATGGAGATTGTCGAGATTGACAAACAGTTCGTTGGCCATCATATCACGGCGCCTTTCTCCACAGGGCAACCGCCATTGGCATGTTGCCGTTTATAATCTTGAATTCGCGGGGCGGCAGTCCAATATCCACAAGGAAACATCTAAAGCTCTCGGCGTCAAATTCTCTTTTCGGCGCGAATCCGAGTAGCTTCCATATCCCAACCGATGGCCTTGCGAATAGACCGCGCAACCCTTTGAGCAAGGTGACGGCAACAATGACAATCCCGCCGGAGATGCGCTTTAGTTCCTCTGCGGCTTTCTCCGGCTCGTCTATCAGGTGGAGAACCTGAGACGCTATTACGACGTCAAAAGCGTTGTCAGCCTCGCCGGTATCGAACAGGCTCCTTTTACTGAAGGTAATATTGCCGATGTCTGCCTTTACCGCTTTTTTACCCGCGACCGTCAGCATTCGCTCCGATATGTCGGTGCATAAGACCGAACGCGCCTTGTCGGCAACTGTCAGACTGATAGCCCCGGTTCCGGCTGCGGCTTCAAACACACTCGCGCCGTCAGGCGTAAGGCCGCGCATCATGTTTAGCATTTTGGGATATGCGGTATTTGTGTTTTCTGCGCGATCATAAAACGGTGCGCATAAATCCCAGAATGTCATATTTTCATCCTCATTCCTTATCGGTAAAGAAAACCCCGTCCAAATGGTCTATCTCGTGGCAAAGCGTGGCCGCGAGAAAATCGCTGCCGTTCACCGTTATCGGGTTTCCGTTGCGGTCAAACGCCGACACCGTGACGCTTTTCGGCCGTCTGACAGTTCCCTGCGGAGCGCCGGGCGCGATAGAGCCTTCCCGAACGCTTTGAATAGCTTCGCTTGTTTTCGTGATTGTAGGATTTATCAGCTCAATCAAGCCGTTGCTGTCGTTTATCACGACCGCCCGCCGCAGTATTCCAATATGCACCGCCGCGCAGCCGTAGCCGCCGACATGATTAAGCGTGTCGCGCATATCGTCGAGCAGTATCCACAGGCGCTCATCATACTTATCGACCGCGCGGCTGGTCTTGCGGAAAATCGGGGCGTTCCAATCTGTTAGCTTGCGCAGAGCCATCAATAAGCCGCCTTTCATTTGTTCTTCGATTCATTGTACCACAAACCCAGCCATTTTCCTACTGAGACTGTAAAAGATGGAATCCCGCCGTGAAATCTGGTATAATTCTTGTGAAGGCTGGTGAAGCATGAATGACGCGGCGGGAACTGATCGACCTCTGCCTGACGATGCCGGGTTCCTATGAGGATTACCCCTTTGATGGCGACGACTGGTGCGTTGTGCGCCACCGTGCGAACAGGAAGGGTTATGCCCATATCTATGAGCGCGGCGGTCGGCTTTGCGTCAATCTTAAATGCGACCCGTTTGAGGCGGACTTTCTGCGACATGCGTATGCGGACGTCACAGCTGCTTATCATATGAATAAGGTTCATTGGAACTCAGTCCTGCTAGGCGGAGACGTACCAGTCCGCGAAATAAAGAATATGATTGAAAAGAGTTACGCCCTGGTGGCGCCGAAAGTGAGGAAAAACAATGAGTAAAAGTGCTGTAACAATGGAAAAAGCGAGGCAAAAGTTCAACGCCTCGACCGCAGAGCTTGTGAACGTGGAGGAATAAATGGCCGGAGAGGAATATTTGCCGACCATCGACTGAACTATCAGGGAGCCAAAGCATGGGCGGCAAGACATACATCTCCATTGATCTCAAATCATTTTACGCTTCCGTCGAGTGCATCGAGCGGGGGCTTGACCCCATGACCACCAACCTAGTTGTGGCGGACGAGAGGCGCACGAAGAAAACTATCTGCCTTGCCGTTTTACCTTCATTGAAAGCCTATGGAATATCCGGCAGCCGCGGCTGTTCGAGGTCGTTCAGAAAGTGAAAGAAGCCACCGGCCCCTCACGGATTTCTGGCGTGTCGGGCGCGGATACGCAAAGAAGCTTGAAGAACACGGCATGTACACGATGGGCGACGTGGCCCGCTGTTCTGTGGGAAAGCCGACCGATTATCGCAACGAAAACCTGCTGTATAAACTATTCGGCGTGAGCGCCGAGCTGCTGATTGACCACGCCTGGGGCTGGGAGCCCTGCACGATCGCGGATATAAAAGCGTACAAGCCCACCTCCAACAGTATCAGCACAGGGCAGGTGCTGATGAGCCCGTATTCCTTTGACAAAACGAAGCTTGTCGTCCGGGAAATGACCGAGTTGTGGATAAAAGCCTGCTGGCGCGGAGGATCACTATCGCCGCGAACCATATGATTGATGAAGCCTCTGTCACGAAAGCCCCCGCCTTTGAGCACCTTGACCTTTTCACGGATTACAGCGCGTTACAGGCGCAGCGGGATAAAGAAGAAGCCGAATTGGAGCGCGAGAAGCGGAGACAGCAGGCGATTTTGACTGTCAAAAACAAATTCGGCAAAAACGCCATACTGAAGGGCGTAAACTTTGTGGACGGCGCAACGGCAAAGAACCGCAATGAGCAGATTGGGGGGCATAAGGCATGACAGGACCATACGACGATATTATCAATCTGCCGCACCATGTCTCCGCCACCCGCCCTCAGATGTCCCGCGAGAACCGGGCGGCTCATATGTCACCACCGCCGGCATTCTTAAACGGATTGACGGTTATGAACACGCCATTGTGCTGGACGGCGGGGAAATAATCAGGATACCTGACATCCTTGATATTGAATATGAAGGAGATTTTTGATATGGAACGCATTGACTGGAAACCGAAGGACGCCCTCGCTTTATTCGTTATCCCGCTGGAGCTGACTGTTGGGTGGCTGCTGTCGAAGACCTCTTTGACTGGCAACCTTATCTTCTCGTCGCTCTTGCCGCTGGTTTTGAAAGCCATATCCATGCTGATTATCGTCATGCTGTTCCGCGACCTGCTGGCCGATAGCTGGAGGCGCTTCCGCAAGCGTCTCTGGCTGAAGCTGCTTGCCTGCGCGGGGCTGGCGGTGTGCATGACCTTTGTGCTTACCGGGGTCCGCGGATTGACCGGACTGGTTCAGTCCGCGGAAATCATGGACTCGGTGACTGGCGGCGTCCCCTACGGCCTGTTCCTGCTGGCCGCATTCACGCCCGCTTTGGCCCCGGTCACGGAGGAAATCGTGTTCCGCCACGTCCTGTTCTACAAGTTCCGCGGGCGACTTGCGCTCTGCGTCCTGATGTGCGTGGTATCCTCCGTTTTGTTTGGCGCCATCCACTACACTAATTTCGGCGGGAACCTGCTGCTGACCGTCCCGTACATGGTGGTCGCCTGCCTTTACAACCTGCTTTACCTGTTCACGAA
>QMCE01000518.1_pt1 | contig 19701 bp, 16 predicted proteins | sample 1821851 | NCBI WGS metagenome assembly QMCE01 (sample SAMN09453174, study PRJNA476694) | Termite gut metagenome, whole genome shotgun sequencing project. | isolation source: worker | host: Odontotermes sp. | place: South Africa:Pretoria | collected 2016-01-28
CCGGAGCCTGTCCCCGTGAAAACGGGGAGGCTTCCTTACGGAAGTCTTCCGCCTCGTTGTTATCGCATTATTTTAGTTCGCGGAGGTATGTAAGATTTTCCAAATCTGTGATGTTACTTAATCACTTCGTTCAACTAAAGAGGGAACTGTAATCATTAACCAACATGTGGAGATTAGATCATGAGAAAAGCAGTCGCAATAGAAGGCGCAAAAATTACTGTTGCAAGTGTCATTGAAGGTGTTCAAATCACCGGAAAGGTTGTCATTGATGCTGAAAAATCCAAACCCTCTGAAAAAGTACTGGTGGATGGCAAGGGAGCCTATTTTGGTAATTTACATTGTATTGTAACGAATGTTATTCATGGTGTAGAAGGAATTCAAGATTCAACCATTGAAGTGAAACCTGAAATTACTCCTCGTTCTGAATATTTTTTTGAAAACGGAAAAGCAGCTATTTTACTTGGGGATGAAAATAAAAGTGTGAAAATACCCATGCGAGATACAAATAATAGACCTTATGAGATATCTATTTCTGTATCTAGTGCGAATCAAGAATATTTGTTTGCGGATTAGAGGTAGTGAATCATTATGAACGAACGCTACTTAATATACCTGCTTCTAGCCGTGCTAATGCTCGGCGGGTGTTCTGAAAATGGCAATAACCCCGTTGAGGGGATAAGTTCCTTTGATGTGGGCATTAGCTCTTCCGAGCCGAATATTGAGTTGAGCAGTTCCGAAGAAATTTATTTGTCAAGTAGCTCAGAAGATGACCCTTTGTCAAGTAGTTCCGAAGAAGGATTAAGCAGTTCTTCCGGAGTGGATTACACCAATTGGGTAATTAAGAAAATTATTCATTGGGATTGTGAAGATGTTACTTGTAATATGAAAAGAAAAAGTAGCGAAACGAACTACGATTACATTTCTTACACTGATACTGAACATTATACAGTCGTTTCTTTTTATGAAAGCAAATCATATCAATCAAGTGCTGGAGTTGTTATACGAACTACTTGGAATAACGATCAAATTGTCACCACTCGAAACGGATTAAACTATTCAGGGACTCGAACTCTTACAAAATATTCTCCGGATTCATTAACTCTTTCTTATAAACGAGAAATCACTTTTTCAGAAGAACGACATCCTGTTGCTATATCTTTTTATACTCATCGGGAAGAAACCGGACAAGCGATCACTTACCAAAATGGCGAAATTTCTGAAACAGAAAACATTAATTATCTATTAATCGATACATTTTTAGATTTAGGTGTTATAGAGGGTTTGAGTTGTTATAAACATATTTCAGGAAATTCTACGACATCTTATTACATCCGTTGCTATGATGAAAATCATATTTGGATAAAGGAAGAGTCTTATACGAATGATATTTTAAAACATAAATCCATTCAAAATAATGTTGTGGTTCTTAATTCAGGAGAGTTTGCTATTTGGACAAGTTTTATCGAATATAATTCTCTTACTAACGATATTTGGTTACGCACAAGTACTGAAAGAGTTTTTGTTCAAAAGACTAATGAATTAATTATTCTTCACTCCAAACGATATGATTCTAATTCTGAATTGCACTACATTAACGAAATTCACTACGGTTCTGCAATTTAACGGGAGAACCCTTCCCCAATTCAATTTATCGGTATTTCTACCGCTCAAAATACTTCCGGCCCCTTTACCGGGAGATATTTTAGCGTGCTATTGACATTTTAAGGCAGGTTTGTTAAATTTTAAAGCATGACGAAATCTTTTTTCCTTCTAGGCTCGTTTTAGTGCATGTGAAGTGTGGTTTTTCGTCATAAATATTCAATTCGCCCGCTTCGCAAATGAGGTGGGCTTTGTTTTTTTGTAGCTTTGCTCGCTGACATTCGGAAGACGGCAAGGAGTAAATAAAAATGAATGAAGATAAAGTATCCCCCGCAGAGCGCGTTCCGTTTTTTTATGATGTGACGCTCCGCGACGGCAATCAGGCATTGCCGAAACCCTGGAACAATAAAGAGAAAGAGGAAGTGTTTCTCCAGCTCTTGCGCCTCGGTGTTCAGGGGATTGAAGTCGGGTTTGCCGCCGCTTCCGATATGGATTTCGAATCCTGTATGGGCATTGCGAAGCTCACAAAGAAACTTGCGGAATCCGGAGATGAAGCGGCTCAAAAGGTAATTGTCGCGAGTCTCGCCCGCTGTAACGAAGCCGATATTCAAAAAGCGTGGGATGCGGTTCAGTATGCGCCGCGCCCGCGGATTCATACGTTCCTCGCTACCAGTAAACTTTCCATGGAGCATGTGCTGAAAATGACTCCGGCAGAAGTAAAGGCGAAGGCGGTGCATTGTGTTCGTTTTGCAAAATCTCTCGTGGGAGAGCGCGGCGATGTGCAGTTCAGTGCGGAACATTTCGGAGACAGCCACGACAATATGGATTTTGTATTGGATGTTTTGCAGGCGGCGGTGGAAGCCGGAGCCACCACCATTAACCTGCCGAATACGGTAGAGCGTTACCGCCCCATGCTTTTTGTGAATCAGGTAAAGCAGGTGGTGGATGCACTCCCGAAACATATTCATGTGGCGGTGCATTGCCATAACGACCTCGGAATGGCTACGGCGGCTACGGTGGAAAGTTACTTTGCCGGCGCCACTCAACTGGAAGTCGCGTTAAACGGGCTCGGCGAACGCTGCGGCAATACGAATGCCTATGAAGTCGCCGTCGCGCTTTATAATTCGGGCGCGCCCATGCCGCTTCATTTGGAACGCATTTACGAAACCGCGCTGTTGATCAGCGAAAAATCGGGCGTAAATATTTACTCGCGCGCTCCTTTGATCGGGAGTGAGGCGATTGTTCACCGGAGCGGTATTCATCAGGACGGCGCTTCGAAAACCAAAGGCATGAAAAAAGGCGCTTACCGCCCCATTGATTATGCGTTGATCGGCCGCGATGAAAACGATTCGATTTCTTTTACAAGCCAGAGCGGGCGCACGGCGGTTTATGAAATTATCCGGGGCTTCGGTTATCATTTGAGTCTTGAAGAAGCGGCAGAACTGCAGCCGGTTTTGAAAGAAATCAGCGAGAAGGAAGGCGAACTTTCCGCAGAGCGCGTTTTGGAGATTTTTAGAGAAAAACGCTGTAACGTGAACGGCCGCCTGGTGTTTGAAAGCATTGAAGTGGAACCGAATCATTTTGCCTTTAAGTTTAAGCTGGATGGTGAATATGATGAAAAGACGATCTCCGCGGCGAGCGTGACGGGGCCGATTGAAGCCTGTTTAACACTTATGCAAGGTCTCGGATTTCCGGTGGAACTCGTGAAGTATCGCCAGCTCGTGGTTCCCGAAGCGGACAAACTTTGGAAAGGCCGCGGGCTTTCGCGAATCGTTTTGAAGGCACACGGCAAAACCGTAGAAGGCCGCGGTGTCTCGGACGATACTCTGGAAGCGAACATGCGGGCGATTTTCAGCGGCGTGAATTTACTTTATAAGTGATTTTGTTCGCAGTAATTCTATAATTTATCTTTTTGAACAGGATTTGTTATGATCAAAACCAATCGATATTTTGACGGCAAAGTGGCTTCTCTCGGAGTTGAAAACAGTTCCGGAAAATGGACCCTCGGCGTGATGCTTGCCGGTGAATATGAATTTGAAACTTCCACCGAGGAACAGATGACGCTTCTCAGCGGCCGCTGGGAAGTGCGTTTGCCGTATTCGGAGGATTTTACGGAATATCCCGTGCATGAATCTTTTGAAATTCCGGCCGGAGAAAAATTCCAGCTGAAAGTTTTGGAAGATTCCGGTTATTTGTGCCGCTATCTTTAGGGTCATTATGAAATCGAGAAAAGACTGGTTTCATCTTGCCGAAAATCTTATGGAAGGCAAATTGCTTTCGGAGAGTGAAGCGTATGAACTCGCGGCGGTTTCCGGTTCGGATTTGTCTGAAATGACGGCGGCGGCGAATGCCGTCCGGAATTTTTTCCGGAAAGACCGGATTCACACCTGTACGATTTTAAATGCGAAGTCCGGCAAGTGTTCCGAGAATTGCCGGTTTTGCGCACAAAGTCATGTTGCGGAAACGGATTCTCCGGTTTACGGACTCGTGGGCGAAGAGGTGATTCGGGAACACGCATTTCAGGCAGATGCTGCCGGCGTGGATCGTTTTGCCGTGGTGACAAGCGGGCGCGCGCTTCCGATGTCGGAAGTGAAAAAAATTGCGGAAACGTTTTCTTCTCAAAAATCGCATCACACTCACTTTTGTGCCTCTCTCGGAATTCTCTCCAAAGATGCTTTGAGAATTTTGTTTGATGCCGGAGTTTCGCGCTATCATCACAATTTGGAAACCGCGCGGAGTTTTTTTCCGGAAATTTGTACCTCTCATACTTACGATGAACGTATTCAAACGGTGCTCGATGCGAAAGCCGTGGGAATGTCGGTTTGCGTGGGCGGGATTTTCGGGATCGGCGAAACGGATAAACAGGTGGTGGAAATGGCACTTGAGATTCGGGCGCTGAATGCGGAAGCGATTCCGGTGAATTTCCTGCTCCCGGTTCCGGGAACCGCGATGGAAAATCAGGAACGGATTTCTCCCGAACGCTGCTTGAAAATTCTTGCCCTTTTCCGCTTGATCAATCCGAAAGCGGAGATTTTGGTGTGCGGCGGGCGCGAAAGTGCGCTCGGCGAATTGCATCCGCTGATTTTTTCGGCAGGCGCGAGCGGCATTATGACGGGGAATTACCTCACCCGCACCGGGCGCACGGTGAGTTCCGACCGTAAAATGCTGAACGATCTCGGATTTTCTCATTTTTTATGAGTTTGAATATGACGGCTTTTGACGTGGTGGTGATCGGCGGCGGGCACGCGGGAATTGAAGCGGCTCATGCTGCCTGGAAACTCGGGGTAAAGGCCGCACTCGTGACGATGGATTTGAATGCGATCGGGCGCATGTCCTGCAATCCGGCGATCGGCGGAGTCAGCAAAGGGCAGATTGTCCGGGACATTGATGCTCTCGGCGGTTTAATGGGAATCCTCGCCGACCGGGCGGGCATTCAATTCCGGATGCTGAACCGCAGCAAAGGCCCGGCGGTTTGGGGGCCGCGCGCGCAGAGTGATATGGATCTTTACGCAAAGTTCGCGCAGGAAACCCTGCAAAATTTGAAAGGCCTCGAATTGATTGAGGGCGAACTCCTTTCTTTTGAGCGGCTTGCGGATTCGAGCCTCCGGCTTCAAATTTCAAACGGGATGGTTTGTTCCGCAAAAGCCCTCATTATCGCGAGCGGTACGTTTCTCGCTTCGCGGATGTTCACCGGACTTTCTTCGAGTATCGGCGGGCGCGTAGGCGAACCGAGCGCGGATTCTCTTTCCGAATGTATTGCGCGCGCCGGTATTCGGCTACGCCGTTTAAAAACGGGAACGCCCTCAAGGCTCGACCCGGATTCGATCGATTTCGGGAAATGCGAAGTGCAGCCCGGCGATGCGGAGCCTTGGGCGTTCAGCGACCGCCATGCCGGGGTTTTAAACAATCGGGCGGTGTGCTGGATTACACGGACGAATTTGAAGACACACGAAATTCTCCGTTCCGGTTTTAAGGACAGCCCCATGTTCTCCGGGAAAATCAAGGGGCTCGGTCCGCGTTATTGCCCGAGTATCGAAGATAAAATCAATCGTTTCGGCGATAAAGACGGGCATCAATTATTTCTGGAGCCGGAAACGGCTAAAATCGGGCGGATTTATGTAAACGGATTTAGTTCCAGCCTGCCGGAAGAGATTCAAATTGCAGCGCTCCGCTCTATTCAGGGGCTTGAGCAGGTGAAAATTTTGCAAATCGGTTATGCGGTGGAATATGACGCGATTGATGCCACGCAACTTTATTCCACTTATGAATGCAAGAATTTTCCGGGGCTTTATTTTGCCGGGCAAGTTTGCGGCACGAGCGGTTATGAAGAAGCTGCGGGGCAGGGGCTCATTGCGGGAATCAATGCCGCCCTCAAAATCAAAGGTGAAGAATCTTTGATTTTAGGGCGTTCGGAAAGTTATATCGGCGTGATGACCGATGATCTCACCCATTTTCTTTTGGAAGAACCTTACCGGATGTTCACGAGCCGCGCGGAATACCGTTTGTTCCTCCGTGCCGACAATGCGGAAGCGCGCCTGAAAGCGCGCGCGCGGGTGATCGGGATGATTGATGATGCCGATTTCAGGGTTTGGGAAGAACGGAAAGCGCAAATTGCCCGCGTGCAAAAACGCCTTTATTCGGAATCGGGAGAGGTTTCGATGATCAATAAGATTCTTGCCGGTTCGGGACAATCCGGCGTTTCGGAAAGAACGCGCTGGGCACAGATTCTCCGCCGCCCGGGTGTAAATCCGGAAGTATTCTTTGAAAAAGCGTTCCCCGAAGAATCTTTAATGCGGCGCGATCAATGGTTTATTTTTGCCGAAGAAACTTATGCCGGATTTTTTGAGCGGCAGGCGCGGGAAATCGAACACGAAAAGAAGATGGAAAATATTCGTTTGTCCGCAGATATGGATTATGAATCCATTCCGGCGCTCAGCAAGGAATCGCGGCAGCGGCTTTCGAAAGCTAAACCCTTGACGGTTGGGCAGGCGAGCCGCATTCCGGGAATTCGCCCTACCGATATCGCCGTGCTTGCGCGGTGGCCGGAAAATGTAAATTTATAACACAGTCATCGCAAGCCATCTCTCTCCCGTCATCCCGGACCTCCCCTCGTCATCCCGCACTTGATGCGGGATCCAAAAAAGAACAAACCGGTATTATTTCCCTCTTTGGATCCTCCGATCAAGTCGGAGGATGACAATGAAGAGGAGTGCGGAAGACGAAGTATGGTCCGGTAGCCGGAGGATTGACGAGTATTATTTATCCTGTTCAACTCGGCGGAAACCGCGAGTCATCGTGAATTGGGTCCGTTTATATTCACCCGGCATAAACATTTGACCTCCGAGGTTCACGCAGTGCGGGAACGGTATTTCGATCAAGGAAACCTGATAAATGTAAGGCCCGGTCGCGATCTTTCTTCCGTTCTGCGCCACCGGATACATTTTCACGTTAGCCAAAACAAAGCCGCTCGCAACTCCCGGTCCGATAACATTACTGTTAGCATCCTGACAATTATCAGGGACCGACCCCGCCGCTTGATTGATTTTATTCATGGCTTCTGCGTCAATGCTTTCGTTGTATTGAGTTACAAAATGCCCTAAATGATCGAATACGCGGATATTGATGGTAAAGGCCTGATCGGTGATAAACGAAATACCGGCACAACTTTCATCACCTGTGGCTGCACTGGTATAACAACGGGTATAGCCGCCGTTCTCATCGGTCGCATTGGAAGTTCCGGACTGAACGAAGTTGAAACGCCCGCCATCCGGTGTAGTGCCTTTGATATCACCGAACACACCGCCACCAACTTGGCTTCCTTCCGGAGATTTTGCCCAGCATTCATATTGAGAGAGTTCCCTTCCGTTTGATGCGTTACCGCAATTTCCGGGAGTTGTCATCCAAATTGTCGGATCATTGGCATATTCGGGCGGTAAGGGTGTCACCACAATTTCACCGGTAGCGTTGTTGGCCAAATCACCTCCGCCCGGCTGTAAAGACGTTCCGGGCTTGGAACCACCGGGTTTTGTCGGAATTACTACCTGCGGATTTACCGGCGGCCTGTCGATCGTTCCCGGATCGGACGGTTTGATTTCCGTTACTTCCCCGGTGGACATTCTTTTGATTGGGCCCCACCAGTAAGCAGTGACCGGAGTTCCTTTTTCGGAAATAATGTACCATCCCGTATTTAAATTATAACTGAATTTATTTTCGAAATCGACGGGATCGGCAGGGAAATTGAAACTCAGAGAATCCCAAAGCGCCGGATTTGTAGTTTCCGTGCAAGCGAGGTCTCTGCACAAATTACCTTCCAACTTGTAAACTTCACCTTGCGCCCCGGCAGAACGTTCGTAACTGAAACCGGTCACATTATAAGCGAGAGTATCTCTTCCGTTTGCTGAGTTCGTACCGGACCGGTGCGCAAGAATCGGGAAATAGTTCGGATTATCGCGGCTGGCGAGAATCAAATTGATCGCATCTCCATGTAATTTGTTGTTCAGGAAGAGATAAGTAACCGGTTTACCGTTTTCAATAATCACTTCGGCTTCCAAAATGGCGGGGGCACCGAACGATGTGGGAGCGATTTCGGAAAGAGACGTTTTAATTTTCATATTGGAACCGTCCGTTTGACGGTCGGCATAGAAAAAGTGAAGGTGATGCCAGGAACCGTGCTTCCACTTGTAACCGCTGGCGGAAGTTCCTTCGGGAGCCAATTCACAGCGTTCATCCAAAGCACCTACAATACCGAGAGGATTTCCGGTTTCATCCAAACAACCGAAACCGTGTTGCGCAAGATAAGCGATTTCCACTTTTCCCGGAGCCGCCAAATGGGTACCGCCGAGGTCCACCGCGAGAACACCGTCAATAAAAATCCACATGTCATCGTCACCGGCAAAATCAAATGTCTCCTGAGAACCTTCTTTGTATTTGAATTTGCCGTAACCCATCATAGTAAAGTTGTAATTGCGGAGATGCTTTTTACCGATAGGATCATTCGCCGCGGCATTTAAAGCTGCGAATTCATTGCGCGGACCGCCTGCACTTTTCCAAAGATTACACAAACCTGCAGTAGATTGCCCGTCATAATTTTGTTGATCGTTAGCATATCTATAAGCATAAGGCGGGCAGAAAATCGAAAGGCTTTGCGCCCCAAACTGACTTGTATTAGGTGTTTCCGCGATACGCTCATTACTTGCAGGATCCACCAAATCCAACGGGAAATAACCGCCGTTATTCCAATTGAAATCAATTTCATAAATAGCAACTTGATTGGTAACCGGAATCTCAAGTACTACGTTACTGCGATGATTGATATTTGGAACGTCCTGATACCATTGTTCAAAGAAATCGTTATCACAAGATTGGCGATTTCTGGTAATTATCGGAGCATAGAAATCAAAAGCACCATTAACCACAGGGAATGTAAGATACTGACCCACCATGCCGTGAGTTACATAAACCCCCTGAGCCCACATTTCGTTTCCGCAAATAACGCTCATTTCATGGCGAAACCCGCGCAACTTCCGGCGACTCTTCGGGTTCAACTTGGCATCGTGGCGGCAATTATCATACTCGCCGTAAAAAATCTGTGTCGTTTCAGAAGTTTTGAGTTGGAGCAAAGCCGGCAAGAAAGGATTCGCCACCATCGGATAAGCATCGGTACCGATCGGAATACCATGCCCCGGATTCGCTTCATTGGCGCATGTAGCCGGTTTTCCCACCCAGAAAATATTGTCCATATAACCGGGAACGGCTGTTCCCGCTATCATAATGTTGGGTTTTTCTTCCGTGAAATTTTCAAAGTCCGGATGCGTTACCGAAAAATCACGGATAATCACGTCCAGCGCTGCGACTGTCCCGCCGACGGATTGTGCAAAAACTGCCGTGAACCCCATGAGCCCGGCGAGCAGTGCGGTTTTTGCCATACTAAAAAAATGCTTATTCATATACCATTCTCCGAAAACAGAAAATTCGTTTCCTTTAAATATACCTTTTTGCGCTCTTATGAGCGGAATTCAAACTCAAAAATACAAAATTTCATATTGAAAACATTTTTGTGTGAGGAATACCACCGGAAACCGCACTTTTTTTTCGATGTTCCCGAGAATTTTCTAACCTTTGACCGAAATTTTGTGAAGGAGTTTTTATGTCCGATTTTCAACACATCCGGATTCCCGCCGAAGGTACTCCGGTTACTCTCCAAAACGGCGCTCTGAATGTGCCGGATTGTCCGGTGATCCCTTTTATCGAAGGAGACGGTACCGGACCCGATATTTGGAAAGCTTCGGTGCGGGTTTTGGATGCTGCCGTGGAAAAAGCGTACCGGGGAAAGAAAAAAATAGCATGGATGGAAGTTTTCGCCGGAGAAAAAGCCAATGCCATTTACGGAGAAAACACATGGCTCCCCGCAGAAACCGTAGAAGCCTTCCGAAAATATCTCGTAGGAATTAAGGGGCCTTTAACCACTCCGGTCGGCGGCGGAATCCGTAGTTTAAATGTGGCGCTTCGCCAGGATCTGGATCTTTACGTTTGCCTCCGCCCTGTAAAATATTATACCGGCACGCCCTCGCCGGTAAAGGCTCCCGAAAAAGTGGATATGGTGATTTTCCGCGAAAATACGGAAGATATTTATGCGGGTATCGAATGGAGCGCGGGTTCTGCGGAAGCCGCCAAGTGCATGGAATTTTTGAAAACTGCGTTCCCGGCGGCGGCAAAAAAAATCCGGTTTGCCACAGAAGAAAGCGTGAAAAACTGGAACCGGGAAGCGGGACTTTCCATGGACACCGGTTGGGAACAAGTCGGGTTCGGTATCAAGCCCGTTTCCAAATGGGGAACGGAACGCCTGATTCGGAGCGCGATCGAATACGCGATTAAAAACAACCGCAAGAGCGTGACGATTGTCCATAAGGGAAACATCATGAAGTTCACCGAGGGAGCGTTTCGGGACTGGGCGTATGCTCTCGCGAAAAAGGAATTCGGTGCGGAAGTGATCGGAAACGGTCCGTGGTGTCAAATTCCCGAAGGCAAACCGGGCGCGGGCATTGTCATCAAAGATTGTATCGCCGATATTGCGTTACAGCAGGTTTTAACGCGCCCTAACGAATTTGATGTGATTGCGACCCTCAACCTGAACGGCGATTATCTTTCCGATGCTCTCGCGGCACAGGTGGGCGGTATCGGGATTGCCCCCGGCGGAAACATCAATTATGTGAGCGGACACGCTATTTTTGAAGCTACTCACGGAACGGCGCCGAAATATGCGGGGCTTGATAAAGTGAATCCGGGATCGGTGGTTCTATCCGGAGAAATGATGCTCCGGCACCTCGGGTGGACGGAAGCGGCCGACCTCGTGAATCAGGGGCTTTCCGGCGCGATTTCTTCCAAAAAAGTCACTTACGATTTTGCGCGCCTGATGGACGGCGCTACTGAAATCAGTTGTTCCGCGTTCGCCGATAACATTATCGCCCACATGTAAAATGATCTGGAAGATTCTTTTCACAGCGGCGATCGCGGTACTGCTCTTGCGTGTATTTATTTTACACGCAAGAGCGCGCCGTCCGGATTCCAGGGCTTTTCAAAGTTTGCCCGAAGAAACAAAACTGGTGGTATTGAAAGAATCTCTCCTGAATGATCCTTCCGAAACGAATTTGGAATCTTTGGAAGCGTTTTGCCGGGTGCATGAAATCCCGGTTCAAGTGAGCGAGTACCTTCCGCTGATGGAAGAACAGATTCGAATTTCGGGAGATCCGAACGCTCTCGTTTTAGATGATACTTTGTTTGTAACGCAGGCGGAATGGCTTGATTCTATCACGCCTCTCGAATGGAGTGAAGCCGAACGTGCCGCCGAAGAAGGCAACACGCCTTTGTTCGTAACATTGGCGCTCCGGAGTTTATTTTGTTTTTATTCGGATTCGAAAATCGAATTCGTGCTTCAGCGATTGGAAAGTTCGGGTTATCCGAAAACGGAAGAACTTCAAAACGCGTTCCGGGAACTTGTGCAAAAAAGAGATTCCAGCAAAGCGGAAGAAGCCGATCTCGAAATTCTGCAAAAGGAAAAAGCAAAGTGGACCGCGTTGATTGAAAGTCATTTGGATCCCGCATCAAGTGCGGGATGACAGGGTTACGTTCCGGTGTCATTCTGATCCTGAAACAAGTTCAGGATATTTCAGAATCCAAAAAGAACATCCCCCACATTTTTCTCGACACCCTAAACCCTATCCGCCAAACCCTAAATTCATACCTGAGTAACGGGCAGGCAGGCGGAGGGTGCGCGCGAAGCGCAGTGCCGGATGTTCCGGAATTATGGTGTGAAAGTCAGGGATAAGGGAAACGGGACAAGGGATATGATAATCAAAAACCCGAATATTCAAGTCCCATCCCCTGTGCAGTAGGGGCGCAAAATATTTGCACATTTATTGAGTTCGTGCTTGCATGTAAAGCTTTCTAAGTCTGTGCCGCTACCTAGTGCGCCCCTACTCCGTATAAACATCCACACCCCAGGAACCGGAATATCCGGCACCGACCGGCGGGTAGCCCGGAGCCACGCCGGGGCACGCCCTGTAAAGATTGGGGGAATTGTATATAAGTAGATGAATTGTTATATTTATGTTGTGTTTTTGAATGTAATTATGTATATTTAACTGGTAAATGGTGTTAAACTTTTTAAATCCGCTTTATGCCAGAAACGATGATGAACTTCTTCGTGATTTCGGTGCTATGCTTAAACAAAGGCGCATTAACGCCAATTTAACTCAGCAGGAACTTGCCGGCGCTGTTGGCCTTTCTAAAGATCAGCTTTCAAAAATCGAGCGTACCGGGAAAACAACTCTGGCGACTCTGGTGGCGCTTTCCAGAAAATTGGGTTTGCTTGAGCCGTTACTGGATGTTTTTAAAACGCCGGAATTAACTCCCATGCAAAAATATGAGATTGAGCAAAAAACGGCCGGTTTGAAAATCAAACGGCAGCGGGTGAAAAAATGAATACCCTGAAAGTGATTTATCAGGGCCATTTTGCAGGCGTGTGCGATTTTGATTCGGGGACAGGGAAAGTTCAGTTTCAATATTCTCCGGATTTTTTGAATTCCGGTATCGAATTGTCTCCTTTGCTGCTGCCTTTGGAAAGTAGAGTTTTTGAATTTAGCGAAAAACAATATAATCCGCAGACTTTTAAGAGTTTGCCGCCTATGATCGCCGATAGTTTGCCGGATGATTTCGGTAATAAAATGCTGCAGCAGTGGTTTGTGAAGAATCACATTTCTCAAAATAACTTGAGCCCCATTGAGAAACTGTGCTATGTCGGTAAACGCGGAATGGGGGCGCTTGAATATGAACCTGTGTTGGAACGGAAAACGGCAAATTCAAATATTGATATTTCCGATTTGCTGGAAGTGGCGAACGCTATTTATTTTAAAAAAGAAACCGATTCCATTCCTTTGAATGATTATCGTCAGTCGCTTTCTACCCTTTTGCGTATCGGGTCTTCTGTGGGCGGCGCGCGGGCAAAAGCCTTAATCGCCATTAACGAAAAAACACAAAAGATTAAAGCGGGCGATATTTTGCAGAACGGGAACTATAAATATTATCTGATTAAATTTGACGGTATCAAAGACGGTAAAGAGATTGAGCCTAACGGGTATGGTATTTTGGAATACATTTACCATAAAATGGCGGTGGATTCCGGGATTGAAATGGCTCATTGCAAGTTATTGACCGAAAACGGCAGGAGTCATTTTTTGACGGAGCGGTTTGATCGAATTGCGGGTGAAAAAATTCATGTCCAAACATTGTGTGCCATGACCGGCGTCGATTTCAGGCAACCGGGCTTGATTGATTATCATGATATATTTCGTGTTTTAAATTTACTCGGAATGGATTACCGCGATAAAGAACAACTGTTCAGAAGAATGGTTTTTAATGTTCTTGCTTTAAATCATGATGATCATACTAAAAATTTTTCCTTTATGTACAAAAATGGAGAATGGAAATTAACGCCGGCGTACGATTTGATTTTTGCTTATGATCCTCAAAGTTATTGGTTGAAAAATCATAACATTAACGTGAATGGAAAAAAGAATTCTGTTTCTCCGGATGATATGATTGCGGTGGGTGAAAAAGCGGGCATTAAAAAATCGAACCTTATTATATCTGCCGTTAAAGAGGTCGTTTTACATTTTGAAGATTATGCCGGTAAGTATCAGTATCCGCCTTTAAAAGCGAAAGAAATCAGCGCGGTTTTGAAGCGGTTTATGTGATGGTGACACGGATACCCCGGCAGGAATCGTTTCACTACAAATCATCATACGAAGAGCCGGTCAGTAAGGAGCCGAGGCTGAGCCGGTAGGAGAGATACAGCGAAGATGATGTTAAAATATAAGCTTCGTTTTCGGAGACATAAAGGTCCCTGGCATCGCGGATGCCGTGCGCCTTGAGGTCGATTCGTTTTCTGAAAATCCCGTTGTCGTCGAATACGCCGAGAGTGCCGCATTCGGAGTCGAGGAGGAGTATTCCTGCATTCGAGCGGCGGATTCGTGTGGCGGAGCAGAAGTGCATTTCGCTTTCTTCGAGCAAGGAGAGCGCTGTACGTATGAGTTCGTTTCCGGTGTGGCGGTCGTAAATCACGAGCCGTTCCGGCGCGGTTTCCGAGAGGGTGAGAGCTTCGGCGGTGAATACGCGCGCGCCGTCGGTGTCGATGGCGAGAATAAAGGCGGCTCCGGAAAAAGAGGTGTTTTGCGGCGCGCAGTCCGCAGCGCTCAGGCGGTATTCCCGAATGCCGTTCCGCCCGCCGACGAAGGCGGCGGATGCGGTGAGGGCCATCTCACCCGAGCTGATGTTGCAATTCCAAAGGTCATCGCCGTAACGTTCGATTGAGTTTCCGGTGTTCCAGTAGAGAGAGGTTCCCGCGAAGGCGATGTCGTCGGCAAATCCCGGGAGCGAGACTGAGCCCAGAGATGCGAAACTGCGGTCCCATTCGTAGCCGCATTCTTTCGAGGGATCAAGCGTGTAGCGATATACGTCTGCGGAGTTATCTAAAACATAGAGGTATTCCCCTGCGATTGCCGCGCGTACCGGAGAGGTTCCCCACCAGGTATCGAGAGAACAGCGATACACGCCGGAATTTTCGGCAGAACTCCATTCACTGCCGCATCCGCTCCCGAGGAGTGAGAAAAGAAATGCGGCGGCAGGAAGTATTTTTCGCATTTTCGGAGAGCAGGGTTTCATAGGAAAAAAATACAAATTTCGTTTTTTCTATTATTCGCTAAGTGAGGAAAAAGATACTCAAAAAAGAAAAGCGCTCTTTTGAGGAGCGCATTGATGCTCTTACCGAAAAAAGCCCGGCTTTTGTGCGGGCGCTTGTGGTTTCGACCAAGTGTTTTGTTTTTTATCACGGGACGATTCGTGCGGGAGCCATGACTTACACTTCTTTTTTAGCATTGATTCCGCTCCTGATTTTACTTGCCGCCATTACACTCGCTCTCGGGATGGGTACCTTTTTTTCCGATTACCTTCCGATTCTGAACGGTCTTTTTTCGCTGAATCTTCCGTTGGATGAAATTATGCCGATGTTAAAAAATGCCGAACAAATTCCGCTCCGGAGTTTGGGTATCATCGGTTCGTCGGGGCTTTTGGTCACTTTTATTCTCGCCATCGGGAATCTTGAGATCAATATGAATGTGGTTTGGGAAAATCATACTTCGCGTTCGATCGCGAAGCAGCTTCTCGTTTATACGCCGCTTTTGATTGTGGCGGCGGGTTTTTTCGGACTTTTTGCGGGAGTCGTTTCTCAGTTTCGCCATGCTTTGCATACGGTGGTGCTTGCCGGAAATTTGTTCCCCATTCGTTATATCGGCACGCTCGTGGATGTTTTTTGGATGGTGGCGTTTCATGCCGGATTTATTCTTTTATTCTTTATCGCACTCGTGTGGCTCCCTTTCCGTAAAGACCGGGTTTCCTACAAAAAAATACTGCTGCCCGCGTTTTTGACTTCCATCGCCATGTGGGCTGCAAATTCCATTTATATTACCGCCCTCATTTATCTTCAATCTCTCCTGATTGCACGCTTTTCTCTTTTTTACGGTTCGCTTGCGTTTATTCCCCTCGCTCTTCTTTTTGTGTTTGGTTTTTGGTGCATTATGCTTTACGGAAACGGACTGGTTTGGACGATCTATTATTATCCGCGTTCCATAGAAAAAAAGTGGGAGTGGATTCAAATCAGAGGAAATTTGTAGGTGGGTTTTCAGGAGAATCAAGTATGATTTCCCTGGGGAAACTTCGGGAAAGCTGTTTTTTAAGGCGGCGAAAACGTTTTCTCGCCGATGTTCTTTTGGATGAAAAAGAAATCACCGCGCATCTCGCCAATACCGGTTCCATGAAAAGTCTGCTTGAAGAAAATGCGAAAGCGTATTTAAGCCTTTCCGAAAATGCCGCCAGAAAATACCCTTACTCGCTTGAAATTCTCCGTTTGCATTCGGGGGCGCTCGCCTGCGTGAATACCTCTCTCACGAATAAAATTGTGGAAGACGCGCTCCGCCGCGGGCTTGTCCGGGAGATTCCCGCCGGTTCCGAAGTGATTCCCGAAGTGTCGCCTTTTCCGGGAACGCGCCTGGATTTTAAAATCGTGACTCCCGCGCGGGAGGTATGCTGGATTGAAGTCAAGAATGTCACCCTTTTGGAAGCGGGGAATACGGCGGCGTTTCCCGATGCGGTTTCCGAACGCGGACAAAAACATTTGAATACGCTCGCCGCCCTTTCCGAAAAAGGAGAGTGCGCTTTCATGTTTTACCTCGTAAACCGGACGGATGCGGAAGCATTTTCCATCGCAGAAGCGATTGACCCGGCGTATGCGAAAGCGTTTCGAGTGGCGCTCCGGAAAGGTGTGAAACCGTTGGTATATGCTTCCCGGATTTTTGAAGAGCACGGGGAGTGGGGAATCGAAGTATCGAAGAGGCTTCCGTGGAAATGATTTCTTTAGAAGGCGCGCGGCTTCATAATTTAAAATCGGTGAATGTGCGGTTTCCGGTGAACCGGATTTCGGTGGTGTGCGGACCGTCGGGCTGCGGAAAATCGACACTGGTTCTCGATGTGCTTCACGGCGAATGCCGCCGGCGTTATCTCGAAAGCCTGAACCCGTTTGCGCTCCGGCTTTTGGGCGGGCGGTTGAATATTCCTCTGGATTTAGCAAAGGGCCTGCGCCCTTCACTCGCCATTGAGGCGAGTCGCGGCGATGCGCCGGCTAAATCCACCGCGCTTTCCGTATCGGAGTGCGAGCCGCTCCTCCGTGTTCTTTGGGCCGCACTCGCAAACCCCGCCTGCCCGCATTGCGGACAGGCCATGCAAAGTTCAACGCGCGAAGATATTCTGCGCGCGGTCGTATCTCTCCCGGAAGGAGCGAAAATTCAGTTTCTCGCGAAAATTCCCGCCAGCAAAAGAAATCTCGGGGAACTCGCTTCCGTTTATCTCGCCCAGGGTTTTCCGCGCGCCCTCGCCGATGGCAAACTCCTCTCTCTCGGAGATTTGAGCGCCGAAGAAAAAAATCAAATTCCCAAAGCATTTTTTATCGTCACCGACCGTATCATCGTTCGCTCTTCACAGCGTACCCGTATTGCGGAAGCGATTGACACCACACTTCGCCTCACGCATTCTTCGGTGCATTTTGAGCATGAAAGCGAACTTCGTTTTTTCAGTCTCGCACCTTACTGTTCCGTACACGGAGCGCAAAATGTACTTTTGGAACCCACCTCGTTTTCGCCTTATTCCCTGAAAGGAGCCTGCCCGGTCTGTCACGGCAACGGCGTTATTGCCGATGGTTCCGAAGAGAGAGAATGCTCCGAATGCCATGGATTCCGCTTGAAAAATTCGTCTTTGTATTCGAGTTTTGAAGGCGTATCCTGGAAACAGATTTTGGAAACCTCATTTCGGGAACTGAACGAAATGCTCCCGAAACTCTTTCACGGGTGCGTACCTCCGCATCTGGAAAGTACCGCTAAAAGTCTCGGAGAGCGCCTGAGCGCGGTATGCCGTTTAGGAATCGGTTATTTGGGCAGCGGCCGCGGCGGAAACACGCTTTCTTCCGGAGAATTCGGGCGGCTTCGCCTCTCCACTCTCGCGAGCGGTCTTTTAGACGGAATGGTGATTTGCCTGGATGAACCCGCAAGCGGTCTTCACAGAAACGATGTACAAAAATTGTGGAAAGTACTTGAAGAAATCAAAGCGGCGGGCAATACGCTGATTCTCATCGAACATCATCCGGAAGTAATTGCGGGTGCGGACTGGGTTGTGGAAATGGGACCGGGTGCCGGCGAAACGGGCGGTGAAATTCTTTATGAAGGCGCGCATTTAAAAGAAGAAAAAAACTCTCCCACGGCATTGTGGCTGTCGGAACTTCAAAACATGAAGAAAATCCCGCATCCGCTGCGGAAAACTTTTGCGCACACGATCCCCGTGCGGGATTTCCGGCGTTACGACATGCTTCCGGTTCGGGCGGATTTCCCCGTCAATGCGTTCAGCGTGGTGAGCGGCGAAAGCGGGAGCGGAAAATCGACGCTCCTTTTTGAGCATCTCGTGCCGCGATTTAAAAACGGAGAGTTTCGGGAACTCGGGATTGAAAACCTGAGCGTCCTCACTGCGGAAAGTTTCCAGGGAAGCCGCCGCAGCACCATCGCGAGCGCCCTTCAAATCATGACGCCTTTACGCGAATTGTTTGCGAAAATCCCCGAAAGCAAAATCCGGGGTTACAGCGCTAGCCGGTTTGCCACTCATTTGCCCGGCGGGCGTTGCGAAACCTGCAAAGGCGAAGGCATTTTGCGCGATCCCTCCGGATACGAAGAAACGGAATGCCCCGTTTGTCTGGGGCGGCGTTACCGCGATGAAATTCTGGAAATCCGGTTTAAATCCTTATCTATCGCCGATGTGCTCGACTTATCCGTATCGCGGGCGCTCCAAATTTTTTCCGCCTTTCCGCACTTTACCGAAAGGCTCGAACCGCTTGAAAATACCGGGCTCGGCTACTTGCGTTTGGGGCAAACCACAACCCATCTCTCCGGCGGCGAACGCACGCGCCTCAAGCTCTCCATGACGCTCTCCAAAGCGAAAATGCCGAAAACGCTTTACCTGTTCGATGAACCCGCCCGCGGCCTCCACAAAAAAGACATCGACCATATTCTTTTGCTGATTCGGGATCTTTGCCGCAAAGGTCATACCGTTATCGCCATCGAGCACCAACCGGATTTTGAACTTGCCGCCGATTATACGCTGGAATTGAAACGGCCGGAGTAACAGACACGCTTCGTCCGCTGTCCGGAAGTGAAAAATGAGAGAAAGGCATCCGTTGAAGATGGTGAAATTTTCTTAAAAACAGCATTTTGATTGTTCAGACAGTCCGTTTTTTGCGGATGGTGTGAATATTTTCCGGCTAGATAATGCAAGTGGATGGATTCTCGGGTTCCTCGCGTTTTTACGCAGTTGGGACAATCGCGAGGACAGGCTCGTGCGGGGTGACGTTTTAGGATCAGGTGACGGAGGAATGTGCCCGAATTTTCCAACCCCTAAACCCGATACCCTAAATTTATACCTGAGGAACGTTGTACCTGATTTTTATACCCGAAGAACTTGAAAATGCGTGAGGCAGGCGGAGGGCGGCGAAGCCGGTGGCGGATGTTTCGGAAGTCCGGCATGGAAGTTATGGGATAAGGGGATGGGACAGGGGATTTGATAACTCAAAACCCGAATATTCAAATTCCATATCCCCGGATGAAGGGCGTACTAGGTAGCGGCACAGACTTAGAACGCTTTACATGCAAGCACGAACTCAATAGATGTGCAAAAAATGTTACGCCCCTACATTTTATACTCATGACTTCCATACCCCAAAAATCGGGATGAATATTTGGAAACCCGAATTATCTTGTCCCTTGTCCCTTATCCCTTATCCCTTATCCCTAAATTCTATGCCCGCTTGCAGAAATCCGGCACCGACCGGAGGGTAGCCCGGAGCTACGCCGACCCGGCGAATCACTAAATGCGATCTTTTGTGAGCATTTAGGACTCCGCAGTGATAACGAGGAGCCCCGTAAGGGGTGAGGAAGTGCGAATAGCACTGACGAATCA
>QMCE01000520.1_pt1 | contig 19697 bp, 16 predicted proteins | sample 1821851 | NCBI WGS metagenome assembly QMCE01 (sample SAMN09453174, study PRJNA476694) | Termite gut metagenome, whole genome shotgun sequencing project. | isolation source: worker | host: Odontotermes sp. | place: South Africa:Pretoria | collected 2016-01-28
GAGTATTTCAAGGAGATATATTGGGTCTATCAAACGGGGTTGTGGGGAGATACGATCACACTCACTCCGTTCAACGATTTCTACTTCTCGAAGCTGCCACCAAGTCCTTCGGGTATGCGTCAGGGCGATTTCACGCTTGTATCGATCCTCATATCGGTGGGTCTTTTGATACTGATCTTTGCCATTATAAACTACATAAACCTCACGGTGGCACAAACCGGATTTCGTGCAAAGGAGATGGCCTCGCGCCGACTGTTAGGGGCTTCGCAAGGTGAAATATTCTCGAAGTTCATCCTCGAATCCATTCTGGTCTGCACATTTGCGTTCGTTATGGGGTTGATGTTCGCCGTCTCGTTGCAGAATGTAGCGGGCGACCTTCTCCAACGGCGATTGGACGTTCTGGGGGACATGACGTGGGCAAGCGCGGGCGCTTATCTGGCACTCATTATTTTAATGGGTGTAATCTCCGGAGTGATCCCTGCATTATTCATATCGCGCTACAAACCGATAGACGTCGTTAAAGGCAGCTTCCGCCACCGAAGCAAAATGGTGTTCAGCCGCATATTCATCGTCTTCCAGAACGTGATCACAATCTCGCTGATCGCCGCTTCCATTACCATGTTGCTGCAAATTAGCCACATGATAAAGGCTCCGATGGGGTACAAAACCGAAAACATCATAGACATCCCAAACACGAGTATTCAGTCGATGGATCAGGTCCGGACATTTAAGAACGAGCTGCAGCAACTTGCCTCGGTCAAGAATGTTTCGCTCACCCAGGGTCATCCGTTCAACAGGGGCAGTAACTGGACTATCCAATATGAGGAGAGGAACATCAGTTTTCAGATGTTCCGGGTAGATACGACCTTCTTCAGAATGATGGGTATAGAGGTGGTGAAGGACAATACTCAGGCCGTGGAACAGGGAATATGGATAAATGAAGTCGCCGAATTCGAGTTGGGATTGAAGGATGGCGACCTGGTAACAAATGCTTTCGGACAACCGACGCCGATCCTCGGTGTTGTGAAGGATTTCCGCGTCGGCTCGCTCCTTTCGCTCGACAAACAACTTCCGCCGGTGATGATAATCATCTTTCCGGGTAATGTGGAATTCTTTCCCGGTTCGTTCCTTGTGGAGGTAGAGGGCGACGCCGAAGCAGCCTTTGCCGACGTGCGCGAAGTTTACGAGCGGCTCACTGATCTCGAATTTAACGGGATATTCATGCAGGACGAGATAAAGGAGGCTTATGGCGCTCAACAGAGGACTTACACCATCGTTGTGATATTCACCCTCATCGCAGTTTTGATCTCGATGCTCGGGCTGTTGGCGATGTCCACCTACTTTATCCAGCAACGCTCCTCCGAGATCGCCATCCGCAAAGTGTTCGGTTCGACACGCGGCGAGATGCTCCGCCGGTTGGTGTTCAACTTTATGCGGCTCGTGCTCGTAGCTTTTGTGCTGTCCGTACCGGTGATATGGCTCGTGATGAGGTGGTGGCTGTCGAGTTACAGCTACCGTATCGACCTATCTGTGTGGATATTCGTCGCCGCCGGAGCATTTGCCTTCATCACCGCTTTCGCAACGGTGCTATGGCAAAGCTTGCGCGCTGCAAATGCAAACCCGATAGACGCAATAAAGAATTAACTTACAATAGTACGCTGGCAATGGCTAATCCATTAAGTATAAAGACGTTTGGGAAGTTTCTCGGAAAGAACAAACTTTACACGGCGATCAACATCTTCGGACTTTCCGTTTCGTTGATGTTCGTAATACTTATTGCGGTTTACGCCACCGGGGAGCTGTCGGTCGATAAATTCCACGCCAACCGAGACAGGATATACGCTATCGGCAACGAGGAGTTCATCGGTTCGGCTTACGGTCTGTCACCATATCTTCTGAGCCGCTATCCGGAAATTGAAAAGATATGTGCGATGTGGCAGGAAGCGGCTACGGTCGAGGCTTTGAATAACCGTTACAGCGCCAAAATACTGCTGGTCGATAGCACATTCTACGATATGTTCTCGTTCCGAATGATCGAGGGCAATGCGGGGGCGATACTGCGCACCAAGACCGAGGTGATAGTTACCGAAGAGTTCGCACGCAAGGCATTCGGCGATGCCGACCCGTTGGGGCAGACGCTCGAAATCTCGGACGGGTTCACGGTGGTGGTCGCAGGTATTGCAGATGATATAAGCAACTCGGCATTCTCCGAGAGCGACATTATCATGAGCATGGAACTGATGGACGAGCATTTCAATCCCGGTGTTACCAAACACGACCTCAGTATCGCCTCTGGTGTAGTGATGTTCGCGATGGAGCGTCCGGGAGCCGATTTGGTGTCGAAAATAGCCGACATGGAGGAATATTTCAAGGAGTTCAACCCCGCCTATACCGATGGTTATTGGAAAGAGGTGAAACTTATTCCTTTGGAGGATATCTATTTCTCGGATATACTTATCAACGGCGAGACTATCCGTCGAGGCGACTATGCGCTGGTGATGATACTCATCTCGGTAGGCCTTTTGATACTGATCTTCGCCGTTATCAACTACATAAACCTGACTGTTGCACAGACCGGGTTCCGTGCCAAGGAGATGGCTTCGCGCCGACTGCTCGGAGCCTCGCGCGGGGAGATATTCTCCAAGTTCATCCTCGAATCCATTGTGATTTGCGCGTTCGCATTCGCTATCGGACTGCTGTTGGCGGCTGCATTGCAAAATGAGGCCGGCAACCTGCTCGGGCGGCGGCTGGACGTTTTTGGAGGCATGAGTTGGACGACGGCGGTCATCTACATCGCATCGATAGTACTGTTGGGCATAATCTCCGGAGTGATACCCGCACTATTCATCTCGCGCTACAAGCCTATCGACGTTGTGAAGGGCAGTTTCCGTCTTCGCAGTAAAATGGCGTTCAGCAAGGTGTTCATCGTATTCCAGAACGTGATAACCATTTCGCTCATTGCGGCGGCCTTGACCATGCTGCTCCAGACGCGCCACCTGACAGAAGCCCCGCTCGGCTGGAACACCGAAAATATTATCAGTGTGTCCACCGCCGGATTCAGGTCTAACGATGAGATCGACACATTCAGAAGCGAGTTGAGGCAGTTGGCCTCCGTGAAGGAAGTGGCGCTCTCGCGGGGCGTTCCACACAGGCAGTGGAACGCCATCGCCAGGCAATACAAGGAGAAAATGGTGACTTTACAGATGTTCGAGTCCGATCCTGCGTTCTTCAGGATGTTGGGTTTCGAGGTGTTGAACCGGACAGGTCTGGCCGCCACCGATGGGTATTGGTTGGACGAAACTGCGAAGTTCGAATTGGAGCTCGGCGACAACGACGTAGAGGTGAGACTCGGCAGTCTGGTCATACCCGTACTCGGGACAGTAAAAAACTTCCGTTTGTTGAATATTCTCAGGCCGGATGCCGATGCCGTTCTGATAAAGATCGTTCAGGATAGCGAAAACTTTATCCCATGGCATACCCTTGTTGAGGTTCAGGGCGACCCCGAAGCGGCATTTGCCGATGTGCGTGATGTGTACGAACGGCTCACGGGGCTCGAATTCGAGGGGCGGTTCATCGAGGACGAGATAAGCGAGAACTACGGCACCATGCGCCAGACCTATACTATCGTAACGATATTCACCCTAATCGCCATACTGATATCCATGCTCGGGCTGTTGGCTATGTCCACATATTTCATACAACAACGAGCTTCGGAGATCGCCGTCCGGAAGGTTTTCGGTTCCACTCGTGGTGAGATGCTTCGCAGATTGGTATTCAACTTTATGCGGCTCGTACTTATCGCTTTCGTCCTATCCGTGCCGATGATATGGCTTGTGTTGAGGTGGTGGCTGTCCAGTTACAGTTATCGGATATCGCTCTCCCCCTGGATATTTATCGTGGCCGGAGCATTTGCCTTCCTCACCGCTTTCGTAACGGTGCTGTGGCAAAGCTCGCGCGCTGCAAATGCAAACCCAATAAAAGCAACCAAAGGTCGATGAAGAATAGTTTCACATACGCATTCCGTTTTCTCTCCAAATCGAGAGGCAACAACCTGACAAGGATAATCTCCCTCTCTTTGGGACTCTTTATCGGATTATTGATATTCTCCTATGTCACCTATGGACTGACTTACGACAGGTTCATTCCCGATCGCGAGCGGGTTTACCAGATGTGGACAAATACCGGTATGAACGGTATACACAAGGAGCTTGTCGCTCCTATTGCTCCGGCAATGAAAGAGGAGTTCCCCCAAGTGGAGGCCGCTACACGTTTGAGGGAGCGTGGTATGATTGTCTTCTATCACGGAGAGGATTTCTTCGATGTGCGAATGTTATCTGTCGACACCTGCTTTTTCGACGTGCTCGACTATGGAGTCGTTAAGGGTAACCCCCGCGAGATATTCCGCGATGCGAAAAACGTAATGATATCGGAATCGCTGGCCGAGAAAATGTTTGGAGATAAAGACCCTGTGGGCGAAGTTATTCTGCGCCGCAATCGGGATCCATTCACCGTAATGGGGATATTCAAGGATGTTCCACGCAATACACATCTATTCCAATTCGATGTCCTCGGCTCGTTCGAAACGGTGGCGAAAGATGGATTAAATGTCGGGTGGTTCAATGGAGACAGCCATCCCACATACATAAAATTGCAGGAAGGAGCGGATATCGCCGAAGTGGAGGCGCAGTTGGGTGGTTTTTTTGACCGTCACGGTTTGACCGAAAAGATGAAGGAGTGGGACCAAACCTATTTATTCGTTCCGATCACCGAAGCCCACACCACCGGCAACACAATCGTGAGGATTGCGATGATTCTCTCGCTGATCGCTCTGGTTACACTCTTCATTGCCTGTATGAACTATGTCTTGATATCGATCTCGATGCTTATGAAGCGCGGAAAGATGATAGCCATGCTGAAAGTGAATGGAGCGAAGAAAGGGGATGTTTTCTCCATTTTTCTGTTGGAAACACTGCTGATCGTCCTTGTGGCTTCAACTCTGGCCACGTTAATAATACTCTGTTTCGGGAAACAGTTGGAGACGGTTACAATGATCCCCCTTGCTGAACTGTTCGCATGGGAGCGCATCTGGGCACCTTTGCTGGTGATATTGGGAATATTCCTGTTCGTCGGCATCGTACCCGCACGCATATTTGCGTCCGTTCCCGTGAACATTGCTTTCAGGGGAACGGCATCCGGCAAGAGACAATGGAAACGGACGCTGATATTCATACAGTTGGTATGTGTCACTTTTGTTGTCTCCTTCCTCATAATCAACGTCAGGCAATACAATCACCTCTCAAAGAGCGATTACGGCTATAACAGGCATGGTCTCGCCCTGACCTCATTTACTGCCACGTTCGAAGCGATAGCCTCGTATAAGAGCGAGTTGATGGCCATTCCTCAAGTCGAGTCGGTAGGTATAGGGTACGACCTGCCGATTTGGGGCTACAGCGGCCAACCTGCATACGACGAGATCACAAGAGAATTGCTCTTCGCCTGTAATTTCTGCTTTATAGACCACGACTATATTCCGGTGATGGGTATGGAGATTATCGATGGCCGTAATTTTATGTCCACCGATGCGGGAGACAAGGTGATAGTGAACGAGAAGTACGTCGAAATGCGTGGTTGGACAGACAGTCCGATAGGCAAGCACCTAATGGATAATCCCGATCCGATCGACCCCGGTTATACGATAATAGGTGTGGTGAAGAACTTCTGGTCCGGCAGCGGCGGAGAGATAGTTCCATTGGTTTTCCACCATACCAAAGAGTATTCCATAGACCCTGAAATGGAGTACAGCAGCGGACATTTGATGATGCGTATGAGCAGTGTCGATGATAAAACGATAGATATGCTTACGCAGAAAATCAAGTCGTTCTACCAGACAAAACACTTCGAAGTCCGGCTCTACGAGGCGCTCTTCGATCGGGGGATCCTCTACGAGAAACAATTCCGCAATGCAATGATTCTCGTGTCGGTGGTAACGCTCTTTATCGCCCTGATGGGACTTATCGGTTACCTCGGCGACGAAATTCGTCGCCGTGCCAGAGAGATAGCCATACGCAAGGTGAACGGTGCCGGACGGGGCGACATAATACTGCTTATCGCTCGAGACGCTGCAATTGTAACGCTACCCGCCGTGGTAGTCGGGATTACGGGTTCATATTTCGTGGGGTCGATCTGGATGCAGATGTTTCAACAAAAAGCGGGTTTGCCGTGGTGGATATTTGCTTGCGGTGGTGCGGCGGTCATCCTAATAGTGTGTGTCACCGAGTTCGTTACAACATGGAGAACTGCGGGAAGCAATCCTATGAAAATGATAAACAAAGAATAATAATTTACTAATAAAATACCTAAGATCATGATGTTAAAAATTGAAAATCTGAAGAAAGTCTTCCGCACGGAAGAGATCGAGACCATCGCTCTGAACGGAGTCTCATTTGAAGTTAAACAAGGTGAATTCGTAGCGGTTATGGGACCCTCCGGATGCGGAAAATCGACGCTGATGAACATTCTCGGCCTGCTCGACAACCCCACATCGGGAGATTACTCCCTGCTTGGCCACGAAGTTGGAAATTTCAAGGAAAAAGACCGCACCCTGTTCCGCAAGGGCAACATCGGGTTCGTGTTCCAGAGCTTCAACCTTATCGACGAATTGAACGTTTACGAGAACGTGGAACTACCGCTCATCTACCTTCGCATCAAGGCCGCCGACCGTAAGCAAAGGGTGAACGACATCCTCAAACGGATGGATATAAGCCACCGTGCCAGCCATTTCCCGCAACAACTTTCGGGAGGTCAGCAACAGCGTGTAGCCATCGCCCGCGCTGTGGTTGCCAACCCCAGGCTGATCCTGGCCGATGAGCCGACCGGTAACCTCGACTCGAAGAATGGCAAGGAGGTTATGGAACTTCTCGACGAACTCAACAAGGAGGGGACCACGGTGATAATGGTGACCCACTCCCAGCATGATGCCGCCTATGCACACCGCACCCTGAACCTGTTCGACGGCGAACTGGTCAATGACGTAAGGAGTCTGCTGTAAAACAACCGCACCGATCGCTCAAACTGCCCCTTTGTTCGTTACTTTCGACGAATAGAGGGGCAGTTTGGCCAAAAACTGAATACGAACTCCCGCTAACGAAAATAGCCTGCGACAAGAGAATATCGATATATTTATGCCACAAAGTTGATGTTTTTTCGGTGACTGTAACATTTGTTACTGTTTTTCGGCATTGCGGGGCAGTAGTTTTGTCGCATGAAACGACGACAAGAAGAGAGCAATCACGCCGGCGCGAATTGCCAAAGCGCGAAGGAGGAAAACAAGCGAATCGCAGTTAAAAGAACTATAGTAAAAATAGATCGGGATCTGTGCAACGGCTGTGGCGAATGTATCATCGGGTGTCACGAGGGGGCTTTACAACTCGTGGACGGCAAGGCAGTGGTGGTTAGCGAGAGCTATTGCGACGGTCTGGGTGCGTGTATCGGAGAATGCCCCGTGGGGGCGATTACGTTGGAGGAACGCGAGGCCGAACCTTTCGACGAGGCGGTGGTGCAGGCGCGGCTTGCCGCCCCGAAAGTCGAACCGGCACCGACGGTGGCGGCGCCTCTGGCCTGCGGCTGTCCGGGGTCTGCGGCACGGGAGATACGACGGCCACAATTCGATTTCGCCGGTGCCGGTTTGCAGCCGCAACCATCGGAGCTTCGACAGTTCCCCGTTCAGTTACATCTGGTAAACCCACAGGCGGGATTCTTTCAGGGCGCAGACCTGCTGCTGGCCGCTGACTGCACAGCCTTCGCAAGTGGCGAATTCCACAGCCGTTTCCTGCGCGGGAAGATGCTCGCCATCGCCTGCCCGAAACTTGACAGCAATGTGCAGATGTACGAGGATAAACTCGTCGAAATGATCGACGGCGCGCGGATAAATACCTTGACCGTTCTGATTATGGATGTTCCGTGTTGTCGGGGGCTTGTTCGTCTGGCGCAGTCGGCGCGCGGGAGGGCGCAGCGGAACGTGCCTGTGAAGGTGGTCGTGCTCTCGGTCGGCGGTGGGATTGTGAGCGACGAATGGATATATTCATGAAGAAGATGCCATATATGCCGGAATATGCATAAAAATAACCGGACAGGCTCTTGAAGTCGGGGAAAATCGCTACTTTTGTTGATAATATAAACGTAAAACGAATACAATGAATATTACGAGAAAAGTTTTCTGGCGCGAGGCCGTCAAGGGCGGCACGATAATCGGGCTCGTCAGCATAGCGTTCGCACTGCTCGAATACGCGCTTAAGCCCGTGGATGATAAATTCTGGCATACCCTCATCTGGTGGGCAGACCTTATCGTTTTCATAGCCCTCATTTACGCATTCACGAGAAAGATAAGCCGTTCGGCCGACAGGGCGCGGGGATTCTCATACAACCGCTGCATAGGGTTCGTTATGGCGATGATGCTTTGCTATGGCTTCCTTATGGGGGTCTATATGGCTGTTTTCAATAACTTCGTCGATCCAGAAGGCGTCCTGCGCACTATGGAGGAGAGTTTGGTAATCGTACAGGATATGATGCCGGGCGATATGTTCGGCACATATTACACTTCGATGAAAACCGCCATATTCAATCCTGTGGCGCTTGTTCTGTCGAGTATCCTCAACGCTGTCATAGGCGGCCTTATAGTAGGTTTGATAACCAGCGCTTTCACGAAACGCAATCCGGATATTTTTGCTGACGCCGCGGAGGAGAACTTCGGCGAAGGGAACGAATAAAGATAATTATGGCCGATCTCACGCCCGACATATCGTTAGTCATACCACTGCTCAACGAGAGCGAGTCCCTGCCCGAACTGGAGGCATGGATAGCCCGTGTTATGGCGGAGGGCGGGTTCTCCTACGAGGTCATATTCATAGATGACGGCAGCAGCGACGACTCCTGGGAGATTGTATGCTCGCTCCGGGAACACAATCCCAATGTCCGTGGTATCCGCTTCCGCCGCAATTACGGCAAAAGCGCCGCGCTATACTGTGGTTTCGACGCCGCGAGAGGCGGTGTGGTGATAACCATGGACGCCGACCTGCAGGATTCGCCCGACGAGATACCGGAACTTTACCGCATGATAAAAGACGGGGGCTACGACCTCGTGTCGGGTTGGAAGAGGTGCCGCAAGGATCCTCCGGGCAAGCGTTGGCCCAGCAAATTCTTTAACGCCACGGCACGTGCCGTTTCGGGCATAAAGCTCCACGATTTTAACTGCGGCCTTAAGGCTTATCGCTCCAGGGTCGTTAAGAGCATAGAGGTGTACGGCGAGATGCACCGCTACATTCCCATTCTGGCCAAGAAAGCCGGGTTTGGCAGGATAGGCGAGAAGGAGGTGCATCATCGGGCGCGCAAATACGGTAACAGCAAATTCGGGTGGGAGAGGACTGTGAAAGGCTATCTCGACCTTATCACCGTGACGTTCCTCTCGCGTTTCGGGCGTAGCCCCATGTATTTTTTCGGGGGGCTCGGTACGCTTATGTTCCTTTTCGGCGGCGGAGCTGTAGTCTGGATAATCGCCCAGAAGCTTTACAGGCAGTCCAACGGCCTGCCGTTCCGTGCGGTGGTCGATCAGCCGTTGTTCTATATTTGCCTGCTGGCGGTTACGCTCGGAGTAATGCTCTTTCTGGCCGGATTTCTTGGCGAACTCATAACCCGAAATGCGGCAGACCGCAACCGCTATCTTATAGACGATGAAATATAAGAGGTTGTTTAAAATAGCCTCGGTCGCAAAATCCAAATAACCTCTAAATCCGGTAACCATTATCAAAAACTCACGTTATGATACAGAGAATACAGACCTTATATTTGTTGATAGCCGTAGCGCTTATGGGACTTATGTCGGCTATGCCGCTCATAGAGTTCGTTGGGATCAACGGCGCCGAGTCGGAAGAATTCCTGCTTACCGCGTTCAGTTTCAGAAGTGCGGCTACTCCCGACGCCGAGAGCGTCAACCTCGGTAATACGCTGGTTATGGGCGTGCTCATACTCGCCGCCGCGCTGTTGCCGCTGGTAGCCATATTTCTTTTCAAAAATCGTATGCTGCAATACCGTCTTTGCCTGTCGGAGATAGTGTTGCTCGCGGGCGTACTCGTATTTGTCGGATTCTTCATCTTCAGGGCTATGACGAGCCTCGAGGGATACGACGATTCGATGTTCAAATTCCGTCCCGCGGCATTTTTTCCGGTGGCGGCCATACTCTTCATATGGCTGGCGATGAAGGGGATACTCAAGGATGCGCGCCTTATCAAATCGCTCGACAGGATCAGATAGGGACACAAAATGCGACCGGCGCCACTATCGTTCTGCAGCGCCGGTCGCATTTTTCATTTAATGTGATTTTTTCAACTAAACGACTACCGTTGAACGGATAGACGAAGATACCTACGCCATAGCCATAGATATCATATTGTTAAGACAGCCGCCCCGAAATGGTTTCGGACGGCTGTCTTAAGTTACGCTTATGCTCAGGTTATCTGAAATACCGTTGAATTGGATAGCCGTGCAGCGTCGGCATCGGGCAGGCAGTCGAGCGTGTATACCGGTACGGACGGCATGAGGGCGGAGAGGGTGGAGCACACCGCGTCGAGCATATCGTCGTGTTGCTGCATCGTAGGCAGGCACGATGGAAGAAGCGCTCCGAAGGCGGCGATGCCGTTCAGCTTCTCCATACGGTTGTACGGTGCGCGACGTATCTTCACGCAGGCGGCCAGAGGATACTCTTCGTTCTTGTAACAGGCTGTCTTGCCGCTCCACGGAGTGCCGAAAGCCACGGCTTTTCCGTCGACGAGCCTGAGGGCGGGAGCGTCGTCGTTTAGCAGCGATGTTCCGGGTATGTTCTCGATCCACAGCCTCGTATGTGTCGATTTTCCCGTCCCCGATTCGGCGAGGAACATAACCGCCTGCCCGTCATATACCACCGTGGAGGCGTGTATCAGTAGGGTCTGCCTGTCGGCCGAAGCAAATGAGAACGCCTGTATCAGCATATGGTCGACTATGTGGCGTGGAGGGGCGACGCCCTTGGTAGCTGCGTCGCAGTTGAACTCGAATTCGGGTTTGCCGGCATCTTTCGTACCACCGGCGGATGAGTGTCTTGTCAGACGGCAATCGAGATTGAAGGTATGTCCGCCATGAGCGCTTTCGATGGATAGCAAATACCTCCGGGGATATATGCGAAGTACGGCTGGGTCGCCCGCTATGTCGTACCTGAACACTGCCGACGGTTCCCCGGCCGGTATTTCGACACTGCTGTCGAGCGAAAGAGTGAAAAGCATCCTCTCGCCGGGGCTGAGTCCGTCGTTATTACCGGTTTTAATCCCGTCGCCCGTGTCACCGCCGATCCTGAACGGCATATAGTTGCCCATGCGTCTGAGCATGGCGTCCTCTTTGGCGCTTTCTATGCCGAAAGCAAAACCCGCTACCCTGAAATACAGCATCGGCAGTTATAAGTTTGAAAATTCCAAACAAGCTCTTATTATCGATTCTCCAGAAGTTCCGCCTTGTCGAGCGATTCTATCCAAATCTTGCTGTCGGCGATGGCAGTGTCGCGGTCTATGTCGTAATTGTCCATAAGCAGGTCGGCTACCAATTCGGCATCGAATTCCTTGCCTGCCAACTGTTCCCAAAGCCATACCGAAGTGGAGTTGAGCGATATGACCTTCGTAAAATTCACGTTGAGGGTGCCTACCGATACTATCACGTTCTCACCCGCTATATTCCTTATTTTGTATCCGTCCTTTATTCTCATATATCTTCGCAATTATATTCGAATCCGAGCCTTTTGCCTGTCCGGAGCTTGGAATTCTCGGTTTTCGTATTGAACTGTTCGACCGACGCGAGCTTCTGTTCTTTGTATGGCGGCACGAAAAGGTCGAAATTTATGGCGTAATGTATGGCGCTTTCGATTATCCCGCGCAGCGCTTCGGCTCCAAGTTGCGCGGTGCCGAAATGCATACTGTGTACCGGTGTGTCGATGCTTCCCTCCACGAAGTACTGCATCTGGTGGTTGATGAATATGCGCCCGATGAGATAGCCCTCGTCGGAGGCGCGGTTGAACTTGAAGGAGTCCGCCAGAAAATTGTAGATGTTTATGATACCGCAGTAGGCATTCCCGTGGTCAGCCGTCGCATAGCTGTTCTCCCATACGGGATGGTCGTCGTGAAAACGGAATATATCCGTATGCATCGAGAAGATGAGGATATCTTCGGCGATCTGTACCTGAGCTTCGTACTTGCCGCGGTCGCGGTATTCGATGCGTATGCGCTTGTCGATCTTTTCGTCCAACTCTTCGTCTATCTCGGCCGATACTTCGTGCAGCGTTTCCTTGAGGAGTTCGAATGAGTTGAAAGTGTTGTCGGCCACCCTCTGCTTAAGCGTTGCCTTGCGGATAAGGATGTCGAGAATGTCTCGTCTAAGTTCGGAATCGGGTTCCATTTTTATATTGATTTCAATGGTTTTTCTAACGCTGTCTGCCACGCTTTTCGATAAATATCACATCGCCTGCCGCCGGAACCGCGCCTTTTTTCGCCTTGTTGTACCTGCGTAGTTTGCGCTCCGATACGCCTGTCTGTCTTGCGATCGAGGCGAAACTGTCGCCCTGGCGCGCCAGGATGCAGCGCTTACCGTCGCGGTAATATATGAGATATCCACCGGCGGAGAAGACCGACACGGTAAGGTTGTCTATATCGATCGTGTTCCCGGAGTGGTATACGGGCGCTATGTCGAGGAATGTCACCGGCGCCACCCCTGCGAGATATGCCGGAAGTTCGCCTTCATCCAGCAGATAGAGGTCGTAATTCTCTATACAGTCGATGAGCGATTGGGCATAGTGGGGAGCGGTCGCGTAACCGGCTTTCTTAAGCCCGTGCGCCCAGCCCTTGTAATCGTCCGTGTCGAGGTCGAAGAGACTTGCGTACCGTGTACCCGTCCTGAGGAATTCGGAGTGGTCCCGGTACGATTCCTCCACTGTATTGTAGCGGCGGAAACATTCCTGCGGCAGGTCGTCGTCGTACCTCACGGTGTCGCCCTGCCAGGTTGTTTTGCACTTGATGCCGAAATGGTTGTTGGAGCGGCGCGAAAGAACGCTATTGCCGTAGCGTGACTCCAGAATGCCCTGCGCCATTTTTATACTTGCCGGAATACCGTACAGCTTTTGGTGCTGCATGGCCAGCGGAGCGTATGTGGCTATGTATTCTTCACGCGAGATCTCACGCTGCGCCCGCGCCTGAACCGATGCCGCAATAACAAAAAGTGCCGGCAGCAATACCTTTAAAAATAGTCGTTTCATCGTCGTTGAAAGTATCTTCCCCCGCAAAGATACAAAAAGGTTTGGAAACCGGCGAAATATATCGTAGCTTTGTTCTTACACTAAGATAAAAGAGAATCGAAATGTTTACCGAACAGGCCAATAAGATATTCGAGCGCGTCATAGCCGATTATCACAATTACGATAATGTGGATCAACCGATAGCCAACCCTTACACGGAGGGCAGTATAGAGTATCTGCTCTACTGGAAGAACTGGATCGACACCGTCCAGTGGCATCTGGAAGATATCATCCGCGACCCGAACATAGACCCCGTGGCCGCGTTGAAGCTTAAACGCCGCATAGACTCTTCGAATCAGGAACGCACCGACCTCGTGGAGTATATCGACAGCTACCTTATCGATAAATACAAAGACATAGAGCCGGCCGCCGATGCGCGTATCAATACCGAGACCCCTGCGTGGGCTATCGACAGGCTTTCGATCCTCGCCCTGAAGATATACCATATGGAGCGGGAGGTTATGCGCAGCGATGCCGACGCAGCCCACCGCGCCAGATGCGAGGAGAAACTGCACACACTTCTCACCCAGCGTATCGACCTCTCCACGGCCATAGAGGAACTTTTCGAGGACATCGAGGCGGGACGTAAATACATGAAGGTTTACAAGCAGATGAAGATGTACAACGATCCGTCGCTCAATCCTGTGTTGTACAAGAAGTAGCAGGCGGCCATAGTATCTCGTAATTCGTAATCGGTTTGACACGCAGGATAAAAAAGATCGATCATTTGCTTATTATAAGGCTCTCCGCCATGGGTGACGTCGCAATGTCGGTTCCCGTGGTGGATGCTTTGCGGCGTGCCCGCCCTGAGCTGAAGATAAGCATTCTTACCAGACCGTTCTTCAGGCCGTTCTTCCGTGGTGTCGATGATCTCCTGTTTCTGGAATTCGACCCCAATGGGCGGCACAAGGGTCTTCGCGGACTGTTCCGGCTCGCCGCCGACATAAAGCGCGCGGGGATCGACGGGGTGGCCGACATTCACGACGTGCTGCGGACTAAAGTCGTGCGCACCATCCTCAGGTGGCACGGCATAAGGGTGGCGGTGATAGACAAGGGACGCAGGGCAAAGAAGGAACTTACGCGCCGCAGCCGCAAGGTATTCGTGCCGTTGACTACCACCATAGAGCGATATTACATCACCATACTGCGCCTCGGCATCAGGTTTTACATGACTTCCGGTATGGAGCGCAAAGTATCTCCAATGCCAGCAGCCATAGCTTCCCTCGCCGGGACAAAGGAAGGCGCATGGGTGGGGGTCGCCCCATTCGCCAAACATATGGGCAAAATATATCCCATTCCGCTGGCCGACGAGTTGATAAGCCTGCTAAGCCGCACTTACGGCAAGGTGTTCATATTCGGCGGCGGAAGCCATGAGCAGAGTTTCGCCGAAGGTATGGAGACCAGGCACCGGGACGTAATATCGGTAATAGGCAGGGTAAACCTGTCGGCCGAAATGGATGTAATATCCAACCTCGATGCCATAGTGTCGATGGATTCGTCGGCAATGCATATGGCCTCGCTGGTCGGCACTCCGGCCATATCGGTGTGGGGCGCCACGCATCCGTTCGCCGGCTTCTACGCTTTCGGACAGGACCCCGCCGACGCAGTGCAGCTCGACCTGCCGTGCCGCCCGTGCTCCGTCTACGGCAACAAACCGTGCATATTCGGCGACTATCGCTGTCTCAACAATATCCCTCCGCAAACCATAGCCGATGCCGTTGCCCGCCGACTCGCAGAATTGTCCGCACGCTTGTTTCGCCTTTTCTTGTAAGGCTAAAACAACAATTCTAAAGGAGTGAAAACCGTTTTTCCGAACGGACATGAAGAATATGCTTTTAACGTGAGTTCGGGATAAGAAAAACCATATATTTTCTTGTTTTGCAGGCTATTGCTAATAGTTTTTCTTATTCCGAACCCACGTTAGCGGCTTTTAAAAGCCGCCAATGTTTTCGATCACCCCTTCCCAGCCCTCCCCTAACCGTAGGGGAGGGAGTAGTCGCAGCCTACGGCCGCTCCAGAACAGGTCTGAGTCCGGAATAAGCTGCGCTTATCCCAAGCTCAGGTATGCTTTTAATTGTCAATTAAAATATTCATGCCGGTATTTACAGCAGAGGGCTGAAAAGGCGGGCGAGTGATTCGTAAGCGGCGTGGAGGTTCGAGCGGTTATTCCAGGCCTCCGGGGTGATGAGGGTACTGTTCTCGATGTCCTGCATGAAGTGCCGAGTGAGGGTGGCGGCTATCCGGGGGTCGTACATTACGGCCGAGACCTCGAAGTTGTCTTCAAAACTCCGGTAGTCCATATTTGCGGAACCTACGGAGCAGAATACATTGTCGATGATCAGGAACTTGGAGTGGTTGAACCCGCGGTGGTAGAAATACACTTTTATTCCCGCGTCGAGCAGTTCGCTCACATATGAGCGCGATGCCCAGTAAACGAGCTTGCTGTCGGAACGGTTGGGGAGTATTATCCTGACGTCGATACCGCTCAGAGAAGCCACTTTCAGTGCGGTGAGTATCGACTGGTTGGGCATGAAATAGGGGCTGGCGAGATAGATGGACTTGCGGGCTTTGTTGATCGCGGCGAAGTAGGCCTGCATTATGGATGCCCAGTCGGAGTCGGGTCCCGACGATGCGATCTGAATAGGCGAGTATGTCCGGATATTGGTCTTGTGGAAATACTTGCTGCCGGTGAGTTCCTGCTTGCCGCTGACGAAATACCAGTCGGTGGTAAATATGGCCTGAAGCACATTTACGGCATCGCCTTCGATACGCAGGTGCGTATCGCGCCAAGGGCCGAATTTGGTGCCTTTAAGGTATCTGTCCGCTATATTTATGCCTCCCGTAAATCCTATGCAGCCGTCTATGACCACGATTTTGCGGTGGTTGCGGTAGTTCATGCGGCTCGTGAACCACGGAAGGGCGACCGGCATGAACGGATATGCCTCTATGCCCGCACGCCGCAGCGATTTGGCGTGCCGCCGCTTAAAACTCCAACTGCCCACGTCGTCGTATATTACGCGCACTTCGACGCCTTCGGCCGCCTTTTCCTCGAGCAACGCTATCAGCTCTTTTCCAACGTTGTCGCGCTCGAAGATGTAGTATTCGAGGTGTATCGATTCGGTGGCGGCGCGGATGGCCTCGAAGAGTTCCGGAAATTTGTCCTCGCCGTTGTTGAGCACCCTGACTTTGTTGCGCACGGTGATCGGCGACTTGTTGTTGTTAAGAAGGAGGGTTATTATCTCCCTATTGGCTGCCACAGTGTCGAGCTTCTGAATGTCGGGATCGAACAATTCCTGTAACTGCTCCCTGCATAGGGTCTCTATTTGGAGGAGGTCTTCGATCTTCTTGCGGTCGAACATCTTCTCCTTGCGCAGGTTGCGCCCGAAAAGGATGTATGTAATGAGGCCGGCGACAGGTATGAGTGTGACCAGCATTATCCATGACAGGGCTTTCACCGGATCGCGCCTGTCGTGGATTATGACAGTTATGGTCGTTACTACGATCAGTATGTAGCAAACCAGCAGCAATGTGGTCAGGCCGGGAAGCGTGATATTTAGAAAAACCGGATAAAACATTAGCGGCTCACTGTTTTCGACAAATATACCAAATTTATAATATTATTCCGGAAGCACTGCTTAAATAACCGCCGAAAAATTTGCTTTTTCGGATTTTATGGCTATCTTTGCAATGTTAAAAAGGGAGGGTTCCGTCGATAGCGGAATTCTTTCTTTGCTTTTTAAAGGACTTAAACAAGGCTCTAAAACATATGGCCGATATCATTTATCTTACCCGCGAAGGGTACAACAAACTCAAAGAAGAACTCGAGCAGCTCCGCGCTGTAGAACGTCCCGCCGCCGCCGCCGCCATAGCCGAAGCCCGCGACAAAGGCGATCTTTCGGAAAATGCCGAATACGACGCGGCAAAGGAAGCCCAATCCATGCTCGAAATGCGCATTGCCAATATGGAAGCTACCATTTCGAGTGCGCGAATACTCGACGAATCGCGCATAGACACCAACAAGGTGCAAATACTTAACCGTGTACGTCTTATGAACCATACCACTCAAAAAGAGGTGGAGTATACGCTCGTATCGGAAAGCGAAGCCAACCTCAAAGAGGGTAAGCTCTCGACAGGCACCCCTATCGCGAAAGCCCTGCTCGGATGCAAGAAAGGCGAAAAGGTGAACGTTACGGTACCGGCCGGCATCATATGTTTCGAGATTCTCGAGATATCTATCTGACACCACAAGGGATAGAGATTGCCCCCGTAAAACGACAAAAAGCGCCGATAGTACGCACGAGTGGTCGGAATAAAATCCGGCCACATTTTATGTGTAATCTGGTTGTTCAAAATGGGCATAAATTGGCCGAAAACAATTTCATTATAGTGGTAATTTTCAGTTGATTATATTTGGTTTGTTCTCTGGTTTTGATTGTCTTTAATGGTTGACAATCAAACTATTATTCAAAACTTAACAAAAACAAGTGGCCGGATTTTATTCCGACCACTCGTGCGATAGTACAGCGCTTTTTTATTTTTAGTATTATTACTTGTTTTTCGGCGTGGCGTAAAGATGATCTCCGCTCGGTAGAGTTTCACCGCAGGTATATGTGGTCCCCTCCTAAACGCCGCCGCATAGGATCCGCCTTACTTTACGTAGTTCACTTCGATGTAATCCAACCTGTTAACGGACGGGGAATTGGCGTTATGGAAATAAAAATAACCGTTGTCACCGCTGAAATGAAAAACATAGTTGTTGCCCTCGACCGTGTAAGGCACTTTTGTCCCCGAAGATGGCTCCATCGAAGGGCCCTCCAGAAGCGTAAGCCCGGTTATTGAAAATCTATCGTTTACAACTATGGAGCTTATTCTGCCCATATCGGTAATATTGTATATGTATCCTATCTCCTGCCACCATTGCAACTGCGGAATTTCCGGCCTCATGTTTCCCATGACCCGATTGGTGAAGTATGTGACCTCCAATCCATTGTCTGATAAAGCCGTATGCTCGCCATCGCTCTCTGCAAATGAGTCTTTCAACTGGTAAGGTGTGATGACGAACCTGTCGGGGCCGGCGACTGCCTTCCTTCTGAAGTTGCATCCGCTGTCGATAATCATGTTGAGGGTCTTGATCCCTCCGGCTATAAACTCACGGCTTGCGCTCGCGATAGTTTTCGATATTTCCCATTCGTCGGTGCTTATCGTTACCAGAAGCTCGTCGCCGGGTGACATCCCGAACGGCGCCGTGACCAACCACGCTTCCAGACTCCCGAGGGTGGTGCCCTGCGGACATACGACTTCGACACGGTCAGGTTCGGGAGAGACGTTGGAACTGAAGTCCATTGCCCCGTCGGTAAGGTCGAGCGTAAAATTACCCGTAAGTACGGCTTCCGCCCCCTGCTTTGTCAACTTCATGGAAACGCTTTCCACGGCGTTTTCCGGTGAGAGGTCGATCGAAGGATCGAGTTCGTCCGCTATAATATCCTTTACCGATACGTTCATAAATGTCACCAGACGCCTGAACAGGAAACCGGTCACAGGCCCCGATTCGGCGCTGCCGCCCGAAATGGTTATCTCCCTGCCGGAAACGGCAGCCATATAGTCGGCCGAAGGGTCGAAAGAACCGTCGGCGGTCATCTGCTGCAGCGCGGGTATTTCTCCTGCCACCGCACGGTGGGAGGCATCGGCAATGCTCCCGTGGGGAGTGTGTGGATAGTATGCGTACAGCGAATAAGTCATCTCCTCCGTCGGATGACATGATATATTTCCGGAAAAAGCCGCGCGTCCGTCCACGATCTCGCCGTCGACGCCGAACTCGGAGTTGAATGTAAGATATTGGCCGTCCACCCCTTCGGCATGGGTGAACACTCCCAGCTTGTCGGCCTGCGTCCACGCAATGCCGAAACCGTCGATCCTGTCGCCCTCTATAACGGTCCTGGAAAGCGGATCGGTCTCTTCGGCTATTATACCGATCTTCACCTGTCCGGCGGCTATACTGCCCCCGGTTTCATGCCCCGTACATCCGGCCATAACGACCGGAAGCGATACGGCGCTCCACAATAAAATATTAAGTCTTTTTTTCATGGTACGATACGTTAGGGGATTTAAAAATCGATATTATCGTTTTCGCTGTCATAGTAAATATCCCCCGCCGAACTCATACCGTCATCGGAGGAAGCTATACCCGCCTCGAAACAAAACTCCCGGATCTCTGCCGCCGGGGACTCATAAATGTTCTTTTTTTTTGGGCGCCGGGGAATGTTCGCTACGGTCTCACAAATGCCGATTACAATTTTTGGATAGCCAACGGTTCAAGCGGTCTTAACCAAACCCCTGAATC
>QMCE01002505.1_pt1 | contig 19686 bp, 19 predicted proteins | sample 1821851 | NCBI WGS metagenome assembly QMCE01 (sample SAMN09453174, study PRJNA476694) | Termite gut metagenome, whole genome shotgun sequencing project. | isolation source: worker | host: Odontotermes sp. | place: South Africa:Pretoria | collected 2016-01-28
GGTAAAGGTTGGGAAAATTTTACCGATGCCGCTATTGAGCACCTTAGCCGCGAGCGCGAAAACATTGTTTTCACCAAGGCGGTACGCCTTGCAACAGCCCCTTTCTTTGATTTGCCGCCTACCGCTTCTTCACCGGCACGGCAATGCGGGCGCCCTTTTCGGCAAAGGCGCCGAAGTTCTGCACGGGGCGGCTTTGGGTGTCGAAGGCGTAGCCGTAGGCGGCCACGTCATAGGCCTCGTAGGCGTCGAACACCGCCTTGATGGCCTCGGGAAAGCTTTCCTCGCTTTCGTAAGGCGGGCTTTGGAAATAGAGCATCTCGCCCTCGGGCAGCTCGGCCAGGGCGTAGCCTTCGGGCAGCTCGCCGGCATAATCGGCGGGCAGTTCCACGCCCACGGCGCCCTCGGTGCAGCCGGCGGGTATCATGCCCGGCGGCAGGCTGAGAAAGGCCGGCAGGTCGCTGCGCTCGGGGATGCTGAGCAAAAGCCCTTCCCAGTCGCAGCCTTTTTCCTGGCAGAAGGTCCAATAATCCACGCCGGTTTTGGAGTAAAGCAGCATCAGCTTGCGCGCGGGGCGCGGCAGAATGGTGGCGGTCACAGTCGTATTCATAGCGTCGTCCTTCCTTTCAAACATTTTTTTGGGAAGGGAGAGAGGGTAGGGGATGAAATACTGGATGGGGCGGCCGCCCTGGCGGTAGACCCTGGGGCTGATGCCAAAAGCCGAGGAAAAGGCCTTGGTGAAGCCCTCGTGGGAGTCGTAGCGGTGGGAGAGGGCCACGTTCAGCACGCTTTCGCTCCGGCCGGCCAGGGCCTCGGCGGCGGCCGAAAGCCGCAGAAGCCGGATGTAGGCCGCAAGGCTTCTGCCGGTGGCCTGGCGGAACAGGCGGCCAGCGTGGCGCTCGCTGTAGCCCACGGCGGCGGCCACCCGCGCGGGGCTCAGCTCGGTGTCCATATTCGCCACGATGTAGCGCCGCATGGCTTCCGCCGCCCTCAGTGCTTCATTGTCCATTGCTCTCTCCCTGTACAAATCCTAACACATTCGCCGCGCCGCTTTCTTGACCAAACCCGCCAAGGGTGGGGGTGCCCGAAACGCATCGAATGTAAACAACGCGTCCGGTCACTCCCCGCGTTTCAAAATGATTGATTTTTGAAATCATGCGAGTATAATAGGGGATAGGGGTACCCCCTATTATGCTTTATATATTGAATACAAATGTAACGCAGCGGAGGTTCGCCGTGAAGCAGTGCATGGACACAGGGGCCATTACCAACCGCCTGAAACGCATAGAAGGCCAGGTGCGCGGGCTTATAAAGATGGTGGAGGAAGACAAAAACTGCGAAGAAATTTTGATACAGATAGGCTCCGCCAAAGCGGCGCTGCACAAAACCGGGCAGCTTATCTTGGAGGGCCACCTGCACCACTGCGTGCTGGACGGCATTCGCGAGGGCAAGGGCGATGAAACCGTCGAGAAGCTGTCCTCCGCGCTCGAGCAATTCTCGCGGCTGGTATAGCGGCTGGTATAAGGGAGAAAGAATGACACAGGGGCACGAGCATAACCACAGCCACGGCCCTTCCCATGGGGAAGGGCAAAACATCGGCGTCGCGTTTTTCCTGAACCTCTCGTTCACGGTTGTCGAGCTTATCGGCGGGGTGTTCACGAACAGCGTCGCCATCTTGTCCGACGCGGTGCACGACTTTGGCGACAGCCTGTCCCTCGGCCTCGCCTGGTATTTTCAAAGGCTGTCCCAAAAAGGCAGCACCGGCCAATACACTTACGGCTACAAGCGGTTTTCCCTTCTGGGCGCCATCGTCAACTCCGCAGTGCTGATGGCGGGCAGCGCCTACATCCTCTCCGAGGCCATTCCCCGCATTTTCGCGCCGCAGCTAACGAACGAGGCAGGCATGTTCGCCCTCGCCGTCGTCGGCATCATTGCCAACGGCGCCGCCGCCCTGCGCACCCGAAAGGGACGCTCGCTGAACGAACGGGCGGTGTCCCTGCATCTGCTGGAGGACGTTTTGGGCTGGGCGGCGGTTTTGGTGGGTTCGGCTGTCATGCGCTTCACGGGCCTCACCATCATCGACCCCATTTTGTCTGTCGGTATTGCCTGCTTTGTGCTGGTGAACGTGTTGCGGAACATCCGTCAGGTGCTGCGCATTCTTTTGCAGGGCACACCGGCAGATCTTGACCCCGCGCACATCGCGCGGGTGCTGGAGGAGATGGACGAGGTGCGCGGCGTGCACGATTTGCATATTTGGTCGCTGGACGAGGCGTATCGGGTGCTCACCGTGCACGTGGCCCTGGCCCGCGCCCTGCCCGCGGCCGAACTGGCCGGGCTGAAAGCGCGCATCCGCGATGCCCTCGGGCAGGAGGGCATCCAGCACGCCACGATTGAATTTGAGGCGCCGGATGAGGTTTGCGCCTTTAAGAACTGCACTTAATCAATTATACTATACACAAATATATAAGAATATATAAGATGGTACATCCAAGGGAGGCCATGCAATGAGGCAGAAGGTTTTGTTCGTGGCACACTGCTTATTGAACACCGCGGCCAAGGTGGTGATGTACGAAGCCGAGGCCATGGCCGCCGAGGAGGCGCTGCGCCGGCGCTTTGTACACGCCACCACCGACGCCGGCATTCAATTGGTGCAAATGCCATGCCCGGAGTTTGCGCTGCAGGGCGCAAGGCGCTGGGGCCACACAAGCGAGCAGTTCGACAACCCCTTTTTCCATGCGCACTGCCGCAAGATTTTGAAGCCGCTGATGCTGGAACTGGCAGAATACCTGGCAAACCCCGAGCGCTTCGAGGTGCTGGGTTTTTTGGGTGTGGACGGCAGCCCAAGCTGCGGCGTGAAATACACCTGTACAGGCCCTTGGGGCGGCAACCTCTCGGGCCGGGATGACCTGCCCGGCGTGATAGCACAGGCAAACCTAAAAGAAGGGCAGGGCGTGTTGTTCCGGCAGCTAGAGCAGATGCTGGCGGAAAAGGGCATGGACGTGCCGCTCGAGGGCCTGTTCGCGCCCGAGCCGGAGCGCGCGATGGGCTTGGCGCTTTTTACAATTATGTAGTTTTGTGCTAATATATGATGATACCGCTCAGCACTTGACAATGTGTATCTGCCTAAAGTTTGATTATTAGGCCCCCAAAGTGCGGAAGATATAGTCCTTGAAAACCTGGGGCTTCAGCTTTGAGCAGACAAAGGCGTTGGGCTTTTGGCCAGAGAAGGCGTACACGTCTACCAGCACGGCGCCGTAGCTGGGGCCGGGGCTGGCGTCCACCTCGCAGAAGTATTCGCCGCAGGTTTCAATGCAGGCAGGGTGCAGGGCCGCGGCCATGGCGGCGGGGTCGGCCATGTCCAGGCAGGGGCGGCCGAAGCGTTCTTCGTTCATCTCCTGCAGGCAGCGGTTGCATTCCACGGCGTACTTGCCCAGCGGCCCGCTGTTCACAAGGCGCTCCAGCTCGTCTTTTTCAAGCATGGCTTCGTCCAGGCAGGCGTCCCAGCCCACCACCAGCAGCGGCAGGCCCGCCTCGAACACAATTTTGGCCGCCTCGGCGTCCTGCCAGATGTTGAACTCCGCAAGGGGGGAGACGTTGCCGGTTCCCAGCCCGGCGCTGCCCATGATGGACAGGCGCTTCACCCGAGCCATGGCCTCGGGGTCCAGCCTGATTGCGAGCGCCAGGTTCGTCAGCGGGCCAAGCGCCCCAATTTCGATTTCCCCGGCGGGGTGCGCGCGCAGGGTTTCCAGCATTTTCAGCACACCGTTGCCCTCGGCCGCCGCAAGGCGTTTCGGCGCCAGGCCAATATCGCCCATGCCGTCTTCGCCGTGGGTTTCGTGGGCAAATACAAGCTCCTTCAGCAACGGCCTCGCGCAGCCTTTATACACGGGCGGCTCATAGCTGCCCGCCATTTCGATGGTGGTGAGGGTGTTCAGGGTGGCCTGCTCCATACTCACGTTGCCGCACACTGTCGAGAACATCAGGATATCATAACCATCGTCGTTCAGCGCCATGGCAATGGCCATCGCATCGTCCGAGCCGCAGTCCGTGTCAATAATCAGCTTGCGCTTGCTTGTGGCGTCCATTGTTGGGCCTCCTTGCAATCCTTTGCATTGGTGGAACACAGGTTCATGACCCAGTATAGCCACAAGCGGTAAAATGGGCAAGCGCAAATCACACGCTGTTTAAAAATAAGATATGGGGAGGGCTGCCTGCCGGGCACAAGGCATAGGGTTCACACGGCAATCAAACAAACATGTGAATTGGAGGTCAATCATGAACGCAAGCGCAAAGAAGAAATATTCCATCAAAACCGACTTTACCCTTCTGGCCATTCTCATCATACCCATCGCGGTGGGCGTGAACTTTGCGGGTGGGCAATTGGCTTTGCTTCTTCGGCTGCCTATGTATCTCGACACCATCGGCACCATATTTTCCGCCATGCTGTGCGGCCCCTGGGTGGGTGCGCTGGCAGGCGGCCTCACCAACATCGTTCTCGGCATAGCAGACCCCGTCAGCCTCGCCTTCATCCCGGTTAACATCATCATGGGCCTGGTTACGGGCTTTTTGGCGCGCGGCAAAATGTTCTCAAACTGGTGGAAGTGGATTGTTTCCATCCTCATCATGTCCGTCGCGTCTATCGTTTCTTCGGTGCCCATCGAGGTACTGATGTTCGGCGGCATCACCAGCGGCGGCACTGCCCTCATCACCGCTACGCTGATGGCGACCGGCACCAATATTTGGGCGGCCGTTACCGGCACCGCCGGCCTGGCCACCGTGGTGGACCGCATCATCTCCTGCATTATTTCCTGGGTGGTCATCAAGGTGATTCCCGATAAAACCCTCGTGAAGTTTGGCTGCGTCGAGAATTATATCAAGAAGAAAAAAGCTTCCGAGGCGTAAAAGAATGTGGGTGGAGAAGCTCAAAATAATAAAACACAATAAACTGGCGGCGCTGTATCCGTCGGTAAAGTTCCTCATCGTCTGCCTGTACTCGCTGTGTTCGCTGGTGCTGGGCGGCATCCGCTTTAACGGATATCCGGTTATGGTGGTGGCATGGTTTTTTGTGCTGCCGCTTTTGGCGGCGGGCTGCGGTGCGCTAAGGCCGTTTTTACACGGCCTGCGCGCCATCGCCGCTATCTCTGCTGTGATATTTTTGGTGTGGAGCTTCCTCATCCCTGATTCTGTCGTGCTTTGGCAGTGGGGTTTTCTGAAAATTTACAAGAGTGGTTTAATTAGTGGAATCAACCGGGGCTTTTTGGTAATGAACATAGCCGGCGCTTTTTTGTGGATGTTCAAAACCACCGACAATAAGGAGATATCGAGCGCGCTGGACCAAAGCGGCATGAACCACAAGGTGACCTATGTGTTCCTCTCCAGCCTGCAAATGGTGCAGGTGCTGCGCCGCAACAGCCAAATTATCATGACGGCCCAGCGCGCCCGGGGCGTGGAAACCGAGGGCAACCTGCTGGTGCGGGCCCGGGCCTTCTTGCCCTCGCTGGTGCCGCTCATCCTCGGCAGCATCACCGGCGCGGAGGAGCGCGTTTTAACGCTGGAATCCAAGGGTTTCGACGTTGAGGGCAAAAAGACGCGCCTGTTTAAAGTGGAGCACTGCGGCTGGGAGAAGCCGGCCGCAGTGCTCAGCGTTCTTATCACGCTTGCCATTGTGGCATGGAGGGTACTGCTGTGGCTGCTGTGATAGAGCTTCAAAACCTGAGCTACACCTACCCGCTGACCGAGGCGCCGGTCATCAAAAATATGTCCTTCGCGCTGGAAGAGGGCCGTTTCTACGGTGTGATAGGGGAGAACGGCGCGGGCAAAACCACGCTGTGCGCCCTGCTGCGCGGCTTTGCGCCCAGCTTTTACAAAGGCGAGCTGGAAGGCAAAGTGCTGGTGGACGGCAAGCCCACCACGGAATACGGCCCGGGCGAGCTTTCCCTGCGCATCGGCTATGTGTTCCAGAACCCTTTCAACCAAATTTCCGGCGTGAAGGACACGGTGTTCGAGGAAGTGGCCTTCGGCCTTGAAAATTTCGGTGTAGAGGTAGGCGAGATTGAGCGGCGCGTGGCCGCCATCATGGAGAAAACCAACATCCTGCACCTGGCCGAAAAGAACCCCTTCGAGCTTTCGGGCGGGCAGCAGCAGCGCATGGCCCTGGCTTCCATAATTGTGCTGGAGCCGGACATCCTTGTGATAGACGAGCCCACAAGCCAGTTGGACCCCGAGGGCACCGGGAGCGTGTTTGAAATCATCAGGGCGATGAAGGAAGAAAAGAAAACCATCGTGCTGGTGGAACATAAGGTGGATTTGATAGCCGAATACGCCGACGAGGTGCTGGTGCTGCACGAAGGCAGGCTTGTGCGCTTCGGCCCCGCGCGCGAGGTGCTGGCCGACCCCGCCATTCTGGACTGCGGCGCGCAGCTGCCCCAGGTGGCGCTTTTGGGCAACGCGCTGCGGCAAAGCGGCCTTGCCCTGGCCACGGTACCCGTTACGGAAGCCGAGGCGCTTGAGCAGCTTGCCGCGTGCATCGGGAAAGGGGGCGCGGAGTAATGCCTTTCCTCTCCATGCAAAACGTCTGCTTTGAATACCCCGGCGGCTTTCTCGCCGTGGAAGATGTGTCCATCGGCATTGAAAAGGGCGAGAGCGTGGCCATAGTGGGCCAGAACGGCGCGGGCAAAACCACCACCGTGAAAATGTTCAACAACCTTTTGCGCCCCACGCGCGGGCGGGTGATGGTGGGCGACATGGACACAAAAGATTACACCACGGCGCAGGTATCGCGCGTGGTGGGCTATGTGTTCCAGAACCCGGACGACCAGATTTTCCATTCCAGCATCGAGGACGAGGTGCTTTTCGGCCCCAAGATGATGAAGTGGCCGGAAGAAAAAACGGAGCGATTCGTGAACTACGCGCTGGAGGTAACGGGCCTCGCGGAGCGCCGGGCCGAGAACCCCTACGACCTGCCGCTCTCGGTGCGCAAGTTTGTCACCATCGCGGCGGTGATTGCCATGGACACCGAGGTGCTCATTTTCGACGAACCCACCGCCGGGCAAGACCTTGCGGGCAACCGCAGCCTGCAAAACATCCTGGCGGATTTGCAGCAAAAAGGCAAAACCCTCATCACCATCTCTCACGACATGGAGTTCGTGGCAGAGAATTTTTTGCGCGTTATCGCAATGGCGAATAAGCGCGTATTGTGCGACGGAACGCCCGAAGAAGTGTTTTGGAACCTGCCGGCCCTCGAGGAGGCCAAGCTCAAGCAGCCATATGTAAGCCGCGTGTGCCGGGGCCTTGGCATCGGGGGCAACATCATCCGCATGGAAGAAGCCGTGCGCGCCATAGCCCAAAGGGCCGGCGGCAAGGCGGGCTTATGATAAAAGCGCGCAAGGCCGCCGCCGCGGGGCAGGCCTTTATGATGTATTTGCTCACCGGCGCTTCCGCCCTGCTGGTGGGCAGCAGCCTGCCCCAGCTCATGGCCCATTTCAGCGCCCCGCTGCCGGCGGTGGCGGCTCTTGGCAGCGCCTACGCCATCGGGCGCTTCGTCTCGGTGTTTTTCATCGGCCTGCTCACTGAAAAATTGGGCCCCAAAGTTGTGCTGGGGGCGGGCTTTGTGCTCTTGTTCGGCTTTTTCACGGGTCTCACGCTGGCGCGCGGCATTCCGGCGGCCATGGCCTGCGCGGCGCTTGGCGGCATGGGCATGAGCACGCAGGACGCCGCCGGCCCCGTGGTGCTCACGCAGGTGTTCCCCCGGCACTACCCCAGCGCCATGAGCGCGGGGCAGGCCTTTTTTGGGGCCGGGTGCTTTTTGCCGCCGCTGGTGATGAGTTTCGTGCTGGGGGCCGGCGCGCCCTTCCAGTGGGCCTACTACCTCTTCGCGGGCCTCTGCCTGCTTACGCTGTGCACCCTGCCGCTGATGAAGCTGAGCCGCGCGCAGCATATCGTGGCCCTGCCCGGCGGCGATGAGGCGGGCGCAATCGGCGGCGCGGGAACAGGCAAATCCGCGCGCCGGGGCCTTTTGTGGCTGCTGTTCGCGGTGTTTTGCGTGTGCTACTGCGCCGCCACCAACACCCTGAACCTCTACACCGCCACTTACGCCGCTTCCCTCGGTATCCCCGAAGGCATGGCGGTGAACGTGCTCACCGCCTTCAACCTGGGCAGCATGCTGGGCTCGCTGATGTTTGCGGCCGTGCTGCGCCGAGTAAAGCCCAGCACCGTTTTGTGCGCGAACCTCGCGTTGGCGCTGGCCTGCCTGGGCTTTGCGCTGCTGGCGCGCAGCTTCGCCGCCATGGCGGCGGCCTACTTCGCGGCGGGGCTTTTCCTAGGGGTGCTGTTCAGCATAGCGGTTACGCTGGCGGTGGGGCTTGCCGCCGGGCGCGCGGGCAAGGCCGGGGCCATCGTGGCCATGCTCTCCGGCGGGGCGGACACCGCGGCTCCCCTCGTTACCGGGGCTCTCATTTCAGCCGCGGGCATCAGCGCGAAGCTCTGGTTCGCCGCCGCAATGGTGGCCTCGGCCCTCGCGGCATCGCTGCTCTTTAAAGGACTATCCGGGAAGCGTTCAGGAAACCTACAAACGACGGGAGGCCGATAAGATGCTTCAAAGCAAAGAAGTGCTGAACGAGCGGGGCCAGCAATACCACATCGCATGCAAAAAAGGGGACGTCGGCCGCTATGTGCTGCTGCCGGGAGACCCCTTCCGCACCGATATTATTGCCGAGCAGTTGGACGGCGCGCGGCTGGTGGCCCACAACCGTGAGCACAAAACCTGGACGGGCAGCCTTTGCGGCGTGCCGGTGAGCGTGTGCTCCACGGGCATGGGCTGCCCCTCCACGGCCATCTGCGTAGAGGAACTCATCCACTGCGGGGCCGAGACCATCATCCGCGTGGGCACGGCGGGCTATGTGAGCGACGAATCCCAAACCGGCGGCTACGATGGCGTGGTGGTGACGGGCGCCGTGCGCGATGAAGGCACCACCCCGCAATACGTGCCCATCGAGTTCCCGGCCATGGCCAGCCGCCATGTGGTAGCCGCCCTTGCCGCCGCGGCCAACGCGGCGGGCCTGCGCTATGCCGAGGGCATCGCACAGTGCAAGGACAGCTTCTACGGCCAGCACGACCCCGGCAGCATGCCCGCCGCCGATTACCTGAACAGCCGCTGGGAGGCCTGGAAGCGCGCCGGGGTGATGTGCAGCGAGATGGAAACGGCGGCGCTCTTCATCATCGCGCAGGTGCGCGGCATCCGCGCCGGGGCCATCATGAGCTTCAAGGACATGAAGCAGGGCACCATCGCCGTGGCCTGCGACGCCATTCGCCGGCTGATTGAGCAAGAGAAATAGGGTGGGCGTCCTAGGTAAGCAATGGCTTATTAGATAATCTGTCATCCTGAGCGAAGCGAAGGATCTTTTCCTTCATATAAAAGCAAACTTTCCAACTCAAAGATTCTTCGCTGCGCTCAGAATGACAATAAATCGTGTGCTAATCCGCCTGGATGGCCTCCAGCGCCAGGCGGTTTTTGGGGCAGCGCGGCACGCAAAAGCCGCAGCCGGTGCAGCGGGAGGGCAGGGTTTTCAGCTTGCCGTCCTCCATCAGCAGCGCGCCGTACATGCAGCCCTTTACGCAGCGCAGGCAGGCGCTGTCCTCGCAGGGGCTCACAAGGCGGCAGCGGCAGCGGCGCGGGGAAATTTGCTCATAAGGCAGCAGCGAGCCCAGCGCCGAGCCGCGGATATCATCGTAACCGGAGCATTTGTGGGTGCGCATCCATGTTTCCAGCCCGCGCACGGCCTCGCCTATCACGCCGTAGCCCTCGCGCATGATAACCGAACCAAGCTGCGCCGTCACCGCGCCCAGCATGATGAACTCGAGGATGTTCTCGTAATTTTCCACCCCGCCCACGCCGCAAATTTGGCAGTTGGTAAGCTGCGAAAGCGTGGCGACGGCCGCCAGGGAAACGGGCCGGATGTGGCGGCCCGTGTAGCCGCCGAAGGTGGGCATGAAGGCGCGGCGCTGCTCAAGATCCACGCCGGAAAGGCCGCGCAGGCTTTCGATGGCGCTGATGGCCGAAACCCCGGCGCGCTCCACCTCGCGGATGTAGGCGCTGGTGGCGCTCATGCTGTAGGGCAGGCGAATCATCACCGGCATAAAGCTTGTCGGGCATCAGGTTAATTTGCTCGATGGTGGCGTCCATGGGGGCGAAGATATCCAGTTGCAGCGCGTCGGCCCCAAGGCGTTCGGTGCGCTTGGCGATGTAGGCAATTTCAGAGGGGCTGGCGCCCCGGATGCTGCAAATGAGCACGCTGTCTTTTTTATGTACGCGCTCCACCTCGGCCTCCCATTCCTCAATGGACTTGTGGCCATACAGCGAGAGGCTGAGCATCTCGCCGTCGCGGTAGTGCATACGCGGGCTGAAGTAGGAGGATTCTTCCATCAGGATGGTTTCGGTGATAACGGCGGCCGCGCCGGCGTCGATGCACTTTTGGATGGAGGCGCCGTCGCTGGCCCAGGGGCCGGCCGCCACCACCACGGCATTCTTCAGCCGCAAGCCCATAAAATCTACTTCGTATGCCATTACTCCTCCTCCTTCACTCAAACAAGGTGCTGATGGGTTTTCGGTTGCCGCATGATGCGCGAATTTTCAGCTTGGGCAGCAGCACAATTTCCTGCGGCATCGCGTCCGGCACCACGGCGTCCACCAAATCGAACAGCATGCGGGCGGCCACCACGCCCAGCTTGTGGGTGGGCTGCTCCATGGTGGTCAGCGTCGGAGCCGACACGCCGGACACCGGCGAATCGCTGAAACCCACCACGGCAACGTCGCGCGGAACCTCCAGGCCCTGCTCGCGAAAGGCGCCGATAAGCCCGAGCGCCAGCTCGTCGCTGGTGGCAAAAATGGCGTCGGGCAGGTCGCCCTCCAAAAATTCCCCCGCGGCAAGATAGCCCCCGCGCACCGAATCCTCGGCGTGCAGCAGCCGCCCCTTCCAGGGGCCGCCCTGCTCGCTTTCCCCAAAGCAGCGGTTCAGCCCGCCGCGCACAAAACCCTCGAAGCGGGCGGCGCCCTTGCCGCACAGCAGCGCAAGCCGGCGGTGCCCCTGCCCCAAAAGATGCCGCGCCATGCGCATGGCGCCTTCCTCGGTGTTGATGTAACAGGCGTTGAATTTTACGGCGGCCGGGCTGTTGCCCACCAGCACAAAGGGCAGCTGCGCCTCGTTAAGGCGCAGCAAGTCGCCCGGCTCGGTGTCGTAGCCGGCCACCACCAGCCCGGCGTAACGCTGGTCTATGCCCAGCTGTACCAGGCGCTTCACATTGGCGGCCTCGCCCCCGGTGTTGCCCAGGGCCACCACATAGCCGCGCGGCGCCGCCACGCTTTCCAGCCCGGCCATCAGCCGCTGGCTGAGAATGCTGCCGCCGTATGGCACCAAAAGCAGAATGCTGCCCGTGTGGCCGCCGGCGGCGGGGGCGGGGTTGTAGCCGTGCGCGCGCATCACGGCCAGCACCTGCTCGCGCGTTTCGGCCAGCACCACCTCGGGCCGGTTTATCACGCGAGACACCGTGGCGATGGACACATTGGCAAGCCGAGCGATCTCGCGAATGTTCACGGCGGCCCCCTGTTTCGTGTAAGCTGTGATGGATGATGAGTTATATAGTGGATTAACTTCAAAAATGGTTCACCATTTTTGAAGGCGGGCCAAAGGCCCGCAAGCGCGCGAAGCGCGCAATCCACTATGAACAGTGCTTAGGCCGCATTTCATGCGGCCACGCAGGCCGTTGGCCTGCGCTTCAAAAATCAACCTGATGGTTGATTTTTGAAGTTAAGCGAGTATAGTATCATTCTAGCAAGTCCATTCGCTAAAGGCAAGAAGGACAATAGGGGCTGATGCAAGGCGTACCGCCTTGCATCAGCCCCTTTGAGGAGGTTGTACTGACAATCGTTACTACAAAGGGCTATTTCGCCTTGGCGGTGCTGCGCGCTATGGCTTCGCCAATGAGGTAGCACACGATGGCCACCACCATGGCGTTGATGGCGGCGATGCCCCACTTCAGCAGGTTGGCCACCAGCGCGCCGGCCACCACGCCCACAATGGCGCCGATGTTCACCTTGCGCGCCGGGGCGCTGCCCTCGCCGTAGTTCTCCTTGTGCAGGAAATAATCCAGCACCAATATGGCGCCCACCGGCGGCAGCGTGGCGTTCAAGAAGCTCAGCCAGCCGATGAAATTGTTGTACAGCCAGTCGGCGGCAATGGTACCGATGGCGCCGGCCACAAGGGTCATGGGCTTTTTGCGGATTTTGCTGATGTTGCTGAGGCCCAGCGCCGAGGAATACAGCGCGTTGTCGTTGGTGGTCCAGATATTCGCGCCCAGCACGATGATGGCCGGAATCGCGAGGCCCTGGGCCATCATCACATAGAAGATGTCGTCGCGCCCGGTGGCGGCGCCGCCCACCGCGCCGAACATGAACATCAAGGTATTGCCGATGAAGAAGGCCACAACGGTGGTCACCACGGCAATCCAGGTTTTTTTGCTGAACCGCGTGAAGTTCGGCGTGGCCGTGCCCCCCGAAACGAAGGAGCCGATGACCATGCCCACGGCCGAGAACAGCGTGACGCTGCCGGCGTTCTGGGCGAACATGGCCGACCATCCGCCGCCCGAGTTCGTGGCCAGCACCATGGAGTAAATGCCCAAAATGGTGATGAGAGGCACGGAAATGAAGCTGACGATTTCAAGCCCCTTCATGCCGAAGTAGGCCGATGTAGTCATGCAGATGCCCACGGCGATAATCAAAACCCACTTGTTCACGCCGAAGAATTCGCTAACAGGGTAGGCGAACATGGCGGCGCCCACGCCGAACCAGCCAATCTGCGTGAAGCTGATCATGGCCGAGGGCAGGTAGGAGCCAAAGGTGCCGAAAGAGCGGTGTGCCAAAAGGTCCATGCTGAGGCCGGTGGTGGAGCCCACATAACCCAGCGCGCCGGTGTACGCGCCCAGAATGATGCCGCCGATAATGACGGCCCAAATGAAGCCGGACAAATCAAGCCCGTTGGCCATCTGCGCACCAACGCTCATACTGGCCGAGAAGAAGGTGAAGCCCAGCATAACCACGAACATGGCAAAGAACCCGCGCCGCTGCGGCGCCGTTTTGGGCACCGCTTCCAATGAATATTCCGCATCAACCTTGGCAGTTGTGTTTGCCATTTTGTTTTCGTCCAACCGAATCTCCTCCTTTTTTGTTTGGCGTTACATAAATGAATACCTCTTTGGATTCCGGGCTTTCCGAACCAATTACCTCCTCATTTTTGGAAAAACAAACAAATAGGACTAGCAAAACGGTAAAACTTGTAGTATTATAGTGCATGTGGAATGTAACACCAATGTAACGCACTTGCCGCCATTTGTCAAGCACTGTTCGCACACTGATGAAAGAAGGATAAAACTATGGCCTATGACCTGCTGATTATCAACGCAAAAACCAGAAAATACGGAAGCGGCCCGGTGTCCATCGGCATTGAGGGCGGCAAGATAACCGCCATTGGGAAAGACCTGCCGCAAAGCGCGCAGCAAATAATTGACGCCAAGGGCAATCTGGTAACGGAGAGCTTCGTGAACGGCCATTTGCACCTGTGCAAGGTGTATACGCTGGAAAAAGCCGGGCAGGCCGCGCTGGGCGAGTACCACCACGCCGGCATGGGCGGCGCCCTCACGGCCATCGAGCGGGCCGCCGACTTCAAGAACGCCTACGACGAAAGCTGGATAACCCCCAACGTAAACAAAGCCTGCGACTTGGCTTTAAAGCACGGCAACACCCACATCCGCGCCTTTGCCGACGTGGACTCGAAGGCGAAGCTGGAAGGCGTGAAGGCCCTGCTGAAAGCGCGCGAAGCCTACAAGGGCAGAGTGGACTTGCAGGTGGTGGCCTTCCCGCAGGACGGCATCGCCCGCGAAGAGGGCGCCTACGAGTACATGGTGCAGGCGCTGGACGCCGGGGCCGACGTGGTGGGCGGCATCCCCTGGATAGAATTCACCCGAGAGGACGAGCAAAAACACGTCGATCAGGTGTTCGATTTGGCCGAAAAGTACAACAAGAACGTCTCCATGCTGCTGGACGATGTGGGCGACCCCGAGGAGCGCACACTGGAAATGGCGTGCCTTCGCGCGATAAAAAGCGGATGGCAGGGCCGCGTAACCGCCCAGCACTGCCGCGCGATGGCCCTGTACGGCGAAAACTATTTCAGAAAGCTTGTAACACTGATGAAACGCGCCGGCATCGGCCTGGTGGCCGACCCGCACACCGGCCCGCTGTATGCCCGCGTGCGCGATTTGGCGGCAGCCGGCATTCCCGTGGCCCTTGGGCAGGACGACATTGCCGACGCCTACTACCCCTTCGGCGAGTGCAATATGCTGCAAATTGCCTTCCTGGCCGTGCACCTGATGTGGATGACGGGATTTGAGGACATGGAGCTGCTGTACGACATGATTACCACGGGCGCGGCAAAGGTGCTGGGCATGAAGGGCCATGTGCTGGAAGTGGGCGGCAACGCCGACTTGGTGGTGCTGCAAGACCCCGACGTCTACCACGCCATCTGGCACCACGCGCCCCCCGCCCATGTCATTGTCGGCGGCAGGGAAGTAACCCTGTGAAGAGTATGATGAAGCGTCACCCTATGTATTAAGGAGGCCAGCATGGGCTTTACAACGGTGGGAACCAGCCCAAAGCGGATGGACGGGGTGGAGAAGGTCACGGGCAGCACGCTCTACACCGCCGATATGAAATTCCCAAATCTTTTGCACATGAAGGTGCTGCGTTCGCCCTGGGCGCACGCCCGAATCCGTCGGATAGACACCGCCGCCGCCGAGGCCATGCCCGGCGTGGTTAAGGTGCTCACCGGGCAGGACTTGCCCGGCCCCTTCGGCGTGGCCGTGCACGACCAATTTCCCATCGCGCGGGGCAAGGCGCGCTTTGCCGGCGAGCCCGTGGCCGCGGTGGTGGCCACAAGCGAGCGCCAGGCCGCCCGCGCCCTGAAAAAAATTGAGGCGGACTACGAGCCGCTGGCCTTTGTGATGGACCCTTGGGAGGCCATGGACCCCGCTTCGCCCCAGCTGCACGAGGGGCTGATGGAGTACAAAATTGCGCCCTATGTCTCGCGCGTGGGGCACAACACCTTCCAGCATTTCAAGGTGCGCAAGGGCGACGCCGACGAAGCGATGAAAGCCGCCGACTGCGTGGTGGAGGGCGAGTTCCGCTATCCGCCCATGGTGCACACCCAGATGGAACCCCACTGCGCCGTGGCCATATACCGGCAGGACGGTTCCTTTGAAATGACGGCCAGCACCCAGGCGCCCTTTGTGGTGCAAACCACCGTGTCGGAGCTATTGGACATCCCCTACAACAAAATCAAAATTGTCGCGCCCTTCTTGGGCGGCGGCTTCGGCGGCAAAAGCGACATCACCATCGAGGCGCTGGTGGCCTGCGTGGCGCGGCAGGTGCCGGGCCGCTACGTGCGGCTGCTGCTCACGCGCGAGGAGATGTTCAGCGGCACCACGCACGGCCGTAATTGCAGCATGCGCTATAAGCTGGGCTTTTCAAAAGACGGCAAGCTGCTGGCCATGCGCGGCGAGGCCGCCATGGGCGCGGGCGGCCTGGCGGACTACGCGCTGAACATCCTCACCGGCATGGGCCTGGCCGGCACCGGCCCCTACAAGGTGCCGGACTTGCGCCTTGATATGTACGGCGTGTACACCAATACCCCGCCCGTGGGCGCGGCCCGTGGCTACGGCCACCCCGAGGTTCACTTGGCCGTGGAGAGCCTGATGGACGCCGCCGCCGAAAAGCTGGGCATTTCGCCCGCGGCGTTGCGGCAGAAAAACCTGCTGCGCCCCGGCGACGCCAACGGCATCGGCCAGGTGATGCACCCCTCGAACGGCAACGTATCGGAGTGCGCGCGCATCATAGAGGAAAAGCTGTTCGCCGGGCCGAAGCCGGATTTGGGCACCCATATAAAGGTGGGGCGCGGCATGGCCTGCTACATGAAAACCCCCTGCATGCCCTCGAACGCGCAGTCCGGCGCTTTCATCAAGCTGAACGCCGACGGCAGCGTGACCCTTTCCACCGGCGCGGTGGACATGGGCCAGGGCCTGCACACCACGCTGGCCCAAATTGCCGCCGAGGCCCTTGGCCTGCCGCTGGAAAAGGTGCATTTTACCGTCCAGGTGGATACCTTTCAATCCCCCTACGACTGGCAGACCGTGGCCAGCCGCAGCACCTGGGGGGCGGGCAACGCCGTACTGCTGGCCGCGCGGGATTTGAAGCAGAAGCTCTGCGCCGAGGGGGCGAAGCTGTTCAAAACCACCCCGCAGCAGGTGAGCGCCGAGGGCGGGCTGCTGCGCTGCGGCGGACAAAGCCTGCCCTGGGCGGACTTCGCCACCGGCCTGCGCAACCCCGACGGCACGGCCGTCACCACACCCGTGATGGGCCAGGGCTACTTTGTGCCGGATTATGTGCAAAACGCGGACATGGAAACCGGCCAGGGCAACGCCGCAGCAGACTGGACCTTCGGCTGCGTGGGCGCGGAGCTGGCGGTGGACACCCGCACCGGCGTCACCACCGTGCTGCGCCTCGTGAACGCCATCGACGCCGGCACCATCATCAACCCGCAGCAAGCCACCGAGCAGGTGATGGGCGCCATGCTGCTGAACCTGGGTTCCGTATTCAGCGAAACGGTGATCTATGACGAAGAAAGCGGGCGCATCCGCAACGACAACCTTGTGGACTACAAGATACCCGGCATTGAGGACATTGCGCAAAGCTGCGAGGTGTTTTTTGTGCAAACGCCCGAGGAAAGCGGCCCCTACGGCGCAAAGGGCATCGGAGAGCACGGCTCGGTGGGTGCGGGCCCGGCCCTGCTGAACGCCATCAAGGACGCCGTGGGCCTGCGCTTCACCACGCTGCCAGCCTCGCCCGGGCGAATGCTGGGCGCGCTGAAAGGAGGGGAACGGCCATGATTATCGGCGACTATGCCTACCTGAAACCCACAAGCCTGGAGGCCCTGTACGCGGCGCTGGCGCAGCCGGACAGCCATGTGCTGGCCGGAGGCACGGACATTGTGCTGGCCCTGCGGGACGACAAAATCAAACCTTCCGCCGTGGTAGACATTAAAGCTGTGCCCGAACTGCGCGGCATCCGCCAGCAGGGGGATAAACTCTTCATCGGCGCGGCCGAACCCGTACAGGCCGTGGTGGAGCATCCCCTCACCCAGCCCTACACCGCCTTGGTGCAAGGGGCGGGGCACATCGGCTGCTACGAGATACGCCGCCGGGCCACCATCGGCGGCAACATCTGCAACGGCTCCCCTTCGGCGGATTCCGTGCCCGGCCTGCTGGTGTACGACGCCGAGGCTGTGCTGGTGAGCGCCGAGGGCCGCCGGGTGCTGCCGCTGTGCGACTTTTTGCTGGGGCCGGGGCGCGTGGCCCTTGCCCCCGGCGAGGTGCTGCTGGGCGTGTTGCTGCCGGGCGTGGCCGAGGGCAGCCAAAGCCGCTACTACCGCCTGAGCCGCGTGAAGGGCATGGATCTTTCGGGCCTTGCTGCGGCGGTGTACTGCGAGGGCCTGTCCGGCTTCCGCATTGCCTTTGGCGCGGCCTGGCCCACCGTGGCCCGCGCCCGCAAGGCCGAGGCCATCCTGAACTCGGCGCCCTTCTCCGCCGCGCTGCTTACGCAGGCCGCGAACGCCATACTGGACGAAGTGAAGCCCCGCCGCAGCAGCATGCGGGCCTCGCCCGAGTACAAGCGCACCATGATACCACAGCTGATAAAGATGGGCATTGAAGAGATGAATGGGGGCGAGTGCCTTGAATAAAGTGGAAATAAGCCTGCGCATCAACGGCATAGTCTACGAGGAAACGGTGGACGCCGCCATGACCCTGCTTCACTTCATCCGGGACGTAGCCGGGCTTACCGGCACCAAAAGCGGCTGCGAAAACGGGGAGTGCGGCGCCTGCACCGTGCTGATGGACGGCGCGCCCGTGCGCTCCTGCATCATTCTTGCGGCCGAGGCCGACGGAGCCGAAATTATTACCGTGGAGGGCCTTGCCGAGGACGGCAAGCTGCACCCCTTGCAGCAAGCTTTCATCGACGAAGCGGCGGTGCAGTGCGGCTTTTGCATCCCCGGCATGCTGGTGGCCTCGAAGGCCCTGCTGGACAGAACGCCCAACCCCGGCGAGGCGGAGGTGCTGGAGGCGCTGGGCGGCCATTTGTGCCGCTGCGGCGGCTACAAAGCCATGAGCCGCGCCGTGCTGGCCGCGGCCAAGGCCGCCGCCGAAGCCCAGCCCAAGGCGGGGGAGGCCGAGGGCTAGAGAAATAGAAAACAACCAATATGAAAGCGGCGGCAAGCAGGTTGCGTGGATTCGCGAAAAAGTTGATCAAATGCAGTTTAATACTACTCTCTGATTGAAATGGCAAATAGCAGAGCGAGGGATTTTTTCTCCTCGCAAGGCGGAGGAGGGAGGAATACTTTGTGTATTCCGACCGATAGCTTATATCCGAGATGATTATAGCTTTTCTGAACCGCAGGCCCATATAGTTGTTAAGGAGAAGGGGCGTCCCGCAGGAAATTGGTATGCGATAGAATAAAGTAGACTTACCCAGTGTCACAAAATTGCACAAGTTTTGTAGGGACATCACAGGGACATCTGAGAGCAAAAAATAAAAACCACCTGCCAGCTCCTTAAAAAAGAGCATAAGCAAGTGATTTGTTTGGTCGGAGTAGAATTATAGGACTTAGAATATAACGATACATCGACCGTTATAGACACTCAAATGAGCAAATCTACACCACTAGCGCCAAACCGCCGCCCCATAAAGGAGGTGATGCCCCATATTCCGCAACGCAGAGCCATGCTGGAAAGCATAGGCTCTTTTTCTATGCCAAAGTATACCACAAAGGAGGACAATACACAATGAACGACGGCAAAACCATCCCCGCTGGCGGTGCTGACCCCATCGTGCCGGGCGCTCCCGGCGCAGGCGATGTGTCCGCAAGCGCCACGCCCCCGGCAGCGGTCGATGCGCCGGAGGCTGTGGCGGAAGCTGTTGCCGCCCCCGAAACGCCGTACGCGCCTGAAACGGACAAGCAGGCCGAGGCGGAGCAGGAAGCCCCTACCCCCGGTGACGGCAAGCGCATCACCAGTATCACCTTTATCAAAGGCGGCAGAGCCAAAGATAAGGAACAGGAGCCGCCCGGTGATGCTGCCCCCGCCGCCGATGGGAACGCCCCGGCAAAGAAAGGGCGCGGGAAAGCAGTCAGACCCGGCAAGGGCGAAAATGCGCCGGAGAAAACACCCGAAGCCAAAAATACGGCGCTGGATGAACTGGACAAGCAGGCGGCGTTTGAAAAGGAACAGGCGGCGTTAAAGGCCATGCTGGATGAAAAGGGTCGGGAATTTGAAAAACCCCAGCCCCGCGCGGCAAAGTCCAAAGGGTCGAAAGAAAAAGCGCCCGCAAAGGCCAAAACCCCTCGCCCGCCGAAAAAGGAAACAACCCCGGCGAAAGAGGAAGCGCCCCCCGCGCCCGCAGAGCCCGATTTGCCAAAGGAAGCCCCGCGCCGGGGCGATACGGAGCAAGTCGTGTATCTGAAGCTTTGCGACCTCCACCCGTTCAAAAACCATCCGTTCGGCGTTCGTGACGATGCCGAAATGAAAACGCTGGTGGAG
>QMCE01003625.1_pt1 | contig 19674 bp, 18 predicted proteins | sample 1821851 | NCBI WGS metagenome assembly QMCE01 (sample SAMN09453174, study PRJNA476694) | Termite gut metagenome, whole genome shotgun sequencing project. | isolation source: worker | host: Odontotermes sp. | place: South Africa:Pretoria | collected 2016-01-28
AAAGTGTTTGCCGCGCTCCTCAAAGTTTTTATAAGCGTCAAACGCGGTGCAGGCGGGGGAGAGGAGAACCGTATCGCCCGTTCGCGCGTCGCGCCGCGCCCGCCGCACGGCGTCTTCAAGACCTTCGCAGCGTTCCGGCTCCGGCGCGCCCGGAACGGCACGGGTTGCGGCTTCGATCGCGTCCGCCGCTTCGCCAATCAGGTACAGCCGCTTGACATGGCGCGGGAACAGGGCGCACAGCTCGTCGAAGGGTACCTTTTTGTCGCGCCCGCCCGCGATCAGCAGAACCTTACCCTCGTGGGCGCGGAGGGTCGCCATCGTGCGCGCCGGACTGGAGCCGATCGAGTTGTTATAATACGCGACGCCGTCCACTGTGGCGACGTATTCGTTGCGGTGCGGCACGCCGCCAAACGATTCCGCGACGGCGCGGATGCTGTCGGGCGGCACAAGCTCTCGCACGGCAGTCATCGCGGCCATAAAGTTTTCAATTTGATAGTAGCCGCGCAGCCGAATCGCGCTTACGGGCAAAAACCCGTCGATCAATCCGTCGCGGATACGCGCGCCGCCGAAAAACTCGGTGCTTCCGTTTCCTCGCAGATTTTTTGTAAGCGGGTTATCGGCATTGAGGACGGCTAAATCGTCTTTTTTCTGATGATCTAGTAAAACACGCTTGGCGGCGATATATTCATCCATATCCCGGTGCCAGTCCAAGTGGTTGGGGGTGATATTGGTGATAACGGCGGTCTTGGGGCTATGCGTCATGTCCATTAATTGGAAGCTCGAAAGCTCTACCACTGCGTAGTTATCCGCTGTGATTTCTCCGGCTAGTGTTAAAAGGGGAGCGCCAATATTACCGCCGAGGTGAGCGCAAAAACCCGCTTCGCAGAGCATCTCGGCGATCAGGGTGGTGGTGGTGGTTTTGCCGTCGCTGCCGGTTACGCCGATGATAGGGCAGGGGCAAAGCGCAAAAAATTCCTCCATCTCGCCGGTAACGCGCCGCCCTTCACTCCGTGCTATCACAAGCGAGGGATGGTCGGGGCGCAGCCCCGGCGTACGGAATATGATTTCTCCCGGCAGATTGTCTAAGTATCCTGCGCCGAGACGAAGCTCCGCGCCTTCCCATTCCGAGCGGTCAATGGATTCGTTTTGGTCGCAGACGGTAACGCGCGCGCCGGAGTCCAGCAGCAAGCGCACAAGCGGGCGGTTGCTGACACCCAGCCCGATTACGGTGATCTCTTTGCCCCGAAAGGATTTTGTGTATGCCTCAAAAGCGGGGTTCATAGACAGCCTCCCCTGCGGTAGTGTCGCTTCATTCTACCACACCACGCCGTCGAATGCAAAAGATTTATGCGCTGTATTGCCGCCGAGAATACAGATAGAGGCGTATCGCACTTGCCGCTTGTGAAACAAATACGTACGCGGCAGACGTGTAGTCTGCCGCGTACGCTTGCTAGCTAGGTTACTCCATACTTCCTGTGGTCTTTTGTGCGGGCATGGTACGGTTATCGCTTCCGCCTTCAGGGCGCTTCTTTTTCTTTTTGGACATTCTAGCACCTCCTTCCCGTCTTGGATGTACGTGCCTATTATCACCGGAAAAATTTGTGTTTATACTGTTCTTTTACCGAAAAGTATGTTATACTGTGATGCGGTAAATAAGGAGGGGTTCTTTTGACCGGAAAGCGCATGTCCGGCGTTGTGCTGCCCGTTTCGTCGTTACCGGGGCCGTTTGGCATTGGAACGCTTGGTGCGTATGCCCGAAAGTGGATTGATTTTCTTGCGGAGAGCGGACAAAGAGTATGGCAGATACTACCACTGTCTCCCACCGGATTCGGTGATTCACCCTATCAATCCTGTTCGGCGATGGCTGGCAATCAGTATCTCATTGATCTGGATACCTTGGTTGAAGAGGAGCTGCTGACGCGAGATGAGATTGAACAATGCAATTTCGGGAGCGATATAGACCGTATCGATTACGGATTGCTGTACGAAAACCGTCTTCCGTTGTTGCGGAAAGCGTTTGCGCGCGCAAAAAATAATCCTGATATCGAGACATTCGGGAAAGTGCATGGGCGCTGGCTTCCCGACTATGCCTTATATATGTCGCTCAAAGAACATTATCAAATGCGTCCCTTAGCCCTATGGCCAGACAAAGACTTGGTCGCACGCGACAAAACCGCTCTGCGCAAAGCGTTTGAGGAACACTCCGAGGAAGTTTCTTTCCATACTTTCGTGCAATATTTATTCTTCCGGCAATGGCGGAGCTTGAAAAGTTATGCTCAAAAGCGCGGCGTGATGATTATGGGCGATCTGCCTATTTATGTCGCTGAGGATAGCGCCGAGGTCTGGACACGCCCTGAACTGTTCCAGCTTAGAGCGCCCGCAAAACCCGCTCGCGTCGCCGGCGTGCCGCCCGATTTTTATTCCGCGACAGGGCAGCTTTGGGGTAATCCGCTCTACAACTGGGAGGCCCACGAAAAGACGGGGTACAAGTGGTGGCTTTGGCGGATGGAACATGCCCGATCATTTTACGATATTATCCGCGTTGACCACTTCCGCGCCTTCTATAGATATTGGTCTGTCCCCGCAAACGCGAAGACGGCGGCGGGGGGGCGCTGGGTAAAGGGGCCGGGAATGCCTTTGATAGACAAGCTGAAACGTTCGCTTCCGCCCGGAAGCCTTGTAGCCGAAGATCTAGGGGATTTGAACGACAATGTGCGCGCTTTTTTCCGCGAAACCGGTTTGCCCGGTATGAAGGTTTTGATATACGCCTTTGACCCCGAAGGGGATTCTGAGTATCTGCCTCACAATGTGCCGAAAAACAGCGTTTCCTACACGTCGACCCATGATTCCCCCTCCTTCGCCGAATGGCTGACCGGCGAAGCGTCGCAGCGGGAACGGGAGTTTGCGGAACGTTATCTGCGCCTACGCGAAGAAGAAGGTTTCCATTGGGGTGCGGTCAGGACAGTTTGGCAAAGCCCGTCACGATTGGCGATGGCTCCGTTCCAAGATATTTTGGGCCTCGGAAAAGATGCCCGCATCAACATACCGGCCACGCTCGGCGGCAACAACTGGCGCTGGCGCGTTCGGGAGGAAGCGTTGAACGGCGATGTGGCGGCGCGGCTTTTAGAGGTCACGCAGACATACAGAAGATATGCCCCGGATATTACTGCGAAGTGAGGACGCTGCATTATGGTTTCCGCGATTCGCTCCATGGGACTGCTCGGACTCAACGGTTTTGACGTTTCTGTAGAGTGCTTTTTATCACAGGGGATGCCCGCGTTTGAGGTGGTGGGTTTGCCCGACGCCGCCGTGCGTGAAAGCCGGGAGAGGGTACGGGCTGCGATGAAGAATTGCGGCTATGAATTTCCGGTGCGCCGCATCGTCGTTAACCTTGCTCCCGCCGATACGCGAAAGGAAGGCCCTGTATATGATTTGCCGATTTTTTTGGGTTTGATGGCGGCAAACGGAGAAATCTCGCTGCCGCCCGGCGCCGCTTTCATCGGGGAGCTTTCGCTGGAAGGCCAAGCGAGGCCGGTGATTGGAATGCTCCCGATGACGCTCGCCGCGAAGGCTTCGGGGATAAAACAAATCTTTGTGCCGGAAGCTAACGCGCGGGAAAGTTCGCTGGTAACGGGGCTGGATGTATATCCTGTGCGGCATATACGAGAGCTTTTGGATCATTTGTCGGGTGACGCGCCTATATCTAAAGCTCCGCCGTACCGGAGCGAAGCCCCGGTGATTGACGGCCCCGATTTCGCCGATGTGCGCGGTCAGGACAACGTCAAGCGGGCTCTGGAAGTTGCCGCCGCCGGAGGACACAACGTGCTGCTGATTGGCCCGCCGGGTGCGGGCAAGTCGATGCTCGCGCGGCGTCTGCCGACGGTTCTGCCTGAACTGACCAACGCGGAAGCGCTGGAAAGCACCGGTATCCACTCGGTGGCGGGACTGACCAGCCGTGAGGAGCCGTTGCTGCGCGTCCGCCCCTTCCGCTCACCGCACCACACTGTTTCGGCTCCCGCATTGGTGGGCGGAGGTCGAATCCCGCGTCCGGGAGAAATGAGCTTGGCGCACAATGGCGTACTCTTCCTTGACGAACTGCCGGAGTTTCAGCGCGACGCGCTGGAATCGCTGCGCCAGCCGATGGAAGACGGACAAGTGACGATCTCCCGCGTCGGAGGGACGGTTACCTATCCCGCGCGGTTTATGCTGCTCTGCGCCATGAATCCCTGCCGATGCGGCTGGTACGGCCATCCTTCCGGGCGATGCCGCTGTTCCGAGGAATCGGTGAAGGCATATTACGGGCGTATTTCGGGGCCGGTTTTGGATCGGATGGATATTGTCATCGAAGTGCCCTCTGTATCATATGAAGAGCTGTCGGGCAAAGGGCAGGGGGAAAGCTCAGCTTCCGTTCGCGAACGGGTTTGCGCCGCAAGAAATCGTCAACAGACGCGTTTTGACGGACAAGGGCCGCCGTCGGCGCACCTCACCCAAGATCAGATGCGTGAGGTCTGCGCCTTGGACAGCGCGGGCGACAAACTGATGAAAAGTGCGTTTGAGCGGCTTGGGCTGACCGCGCGGGCGTATACGCGTGTTTTGAAAGTGGCCCGCACGATTGCCGACCTTGCCGGCAACGAAGCCATCGCCCCGGCGCATTTGGCCGAAGCGTTGCAATACAGACAAATGACCGTGATCTCGTAGGGACGGGGTTGTCCCGCCCGATTTGACGGATTTCAACAGGTCGATTTCCATCGACCCCTAAGAGAGTGAACATGCCAAATAAGGAGACTGTATGACCTATTCAGAGGATTTTGATTATAACAAACCATTCACTCCCCGTATGTGGGGGAAGGTATGGCCGTTTGTCAAACCGCACCGTCGGCACATCCTTTCGGTCGCCGGATTTATGCTGTTGGTGGCGTTGATCGACGTTTTTATACCGCTGCTCTCGGCATATATCATCGACAACTTCATCCGTCCTCAGACCACGGAAGGGATGTGGCCGTTTATTCTGCTCTCCTGCGGAATGGCGATGATGCAGGCATTGGGTGTTTTCCTTTTTGTCCGCGCGGGAACGATTATCGAGGTGCGAATCAGCGAGGCGCTGCGGAGCGCAGTTTTCAACCATCTGCAAAAACTGTCGTTTTCCTACTATAACGTCACTCCGGTGGGCTATATGATGGCCCGCGCGATGAGCGATACCAGCCGGATTGGCGAGATCGTTGTTTGGGGACTAATTGATTCGAGCTGGTCGCTTATTTACGCTATCGGGGTTTTTGTTTCGATGTTTCTGCTCAATTGGCAGCTTGCGCTGATCGTACTGTGCACCGTGCCGCCGCTGGTAATCGCGACATGGTTCTTCCAGAGCCGTATTCTGCGCCTCAATCGCGTAGTGCGCAAAATCAACTCACAGATGACCGGCGCGATGAACGAGGGTATCACCGGCGCGCGCACCACAAAGACACTGGTCATTGAGGAGCAGAACAATATGGAATTCCGTGCCATTACCGGCGGCTTGAAGCGTAACGCCACCCGTATTGCGCTGATGCGAGGCGTGTTCGGGCCGTTGATTATGTTTATCGGCTCACTTGCGGCCGCCATTGTGCTGGCACAGGGCGGAAGCTGGCTGCTCAGTGAATCGTTTTCTGCGTTTGGGCTTTCTGTCGGCGTTTTGTCAGCGTTTCTAAGCTATACTACCAGTATCTTTGAGCCGATTTCGCAGGTTGCTCATACCATATCGGAGTTTGTCGCGACGCAGGTAAACATCGAGCGGGTTACCGGTCTGTTGGAACGCGATCCGGACATTACCGATACCCCCGAAGTGATCGAAAAATACGGAGACAGCTTCAACCCTAAGCGGGAGAACTGGGAAACGATCACGGGCGATATTGAGTTCCGCGATGTTACTTTCCGCTATCCCGACGGCACGGAGAACGTGCTGGAGCATTTCTCCCTGACCATTCCGGCGGGAACTTATGTCGCCATAGTCGGGGAAACGGGGGCGGGTAAGTCAACGCTTGTCAACCTTGTATGCCGTTTCTTCGAGCCGACCGAAGGAATCGTGCTGATTGACGGGCGCGACAGCCGCGACCGAAGCCAGCTTTGGCTGCACAGCTCGATCGGCTACGTGCTGCAAAGCCCGCACCTTTTTTCCGGAACGGTGCGCGAAAATATCCGTTACGGACGTTTGGACGCGACGGATGAAGAAGTCGACGCGGCGGCCAAGCTGGTATCGGCCGATAAGGTGATCGAAAAACTGGAAAACGGGATGGATTCCGATGTCGGCGAAGGCGGCGACCGCTTATCCACCGGTGAAAAGCAGCTTATCTCCTTTGCACGCGCCGTGCTGGCAAATCCGCGCATCTTTGTCCTCGATGAAGCGACCTCCAGCATCGACACCGAAACGGAGATCCTGATCCAAAGAGCGATTGCCCACCTGCTGAAAGGGCGCACCAGTTTTGTCATCGCCCACCGCCTCTCCACCATACGCACCGCTGATATTATTTTGGTTGTGCAGAACGGAAAAATCATCGAACGGGGGACACACAAGGAACTTTTGCGGGCACGCGGACACTACTATGAATTGTACACCAGACAGTTTGAAGAAGAGATTGAGTCAAAGGTGTTGGGCTAAATGGAAAACAATCATGAAACCATCCGCAAACACGCTGAAAACGGCGTGACTATAATCGATCCCGCGACCGCGTTTATCGCCCCCGACGCGGTGATCGGGCGAGGAACGGTCATCCGGCCGTTCGTCGTGATCTCAGAACGCGCAATAATCGGAAAAGACTGCGAAATCGGGCCTTTTACGCATATCCGTCCCGGCGTTACGCTCGGCGATAGAGTCAAAGCAGGCGCGTTTGTGGAACTGAAAAACAGCGTCTTGGGCGACGGAACCCACGCGGGGCATTTGGCGTATATCGGAGACAGCGATGTTGGGAAAAACGTTAACTTTAGCTGCGGCGCGATCACGAGTAACTACGACGGGAAGGGCAAATTCCGCACCGTTGTTGAGGACGGCGCATTCATCGGCTGTAATACCAACCTAGTGGCGCCGGTCAAGGTTGGCGCTGGCGCGTATACCGCCGCCGGGTCCACCGTGACCGACGATGTGCCGCCCGGTGCGCTGGCGATAGCGCGGGAACGCGGGAACGGCAGATCAACAAAGAGGGCTGGATACAAAAACGCAAAGAATAGGAGCTGCGTTAAATACGGATGATAGAATTTATCATCGCGGGGCTGGGCAATCCCGGCGAACGCTATGACGCCACCCGGCACAACGCCGGGTTTTGGGCGGTTGACGAACTGGCGCGGCGCCGCGGCGTTAAGATCAAGAAGATCAAGTTTCACGGCGTATACGCCGTTGACGGTAATCTGCTGCTGCTCAAACCGCAAACGTTTATGAACCTGTCCGGTCAAGCGGTTCGGGACGCCGCGGTATTTTACAACTTACCGCCGGAGAAAGTCATTATCATCCACGACGACGCGGCGCTGCCGCCCGGAAAACTGCGTCTCCGAGCGGGAGGTTCCGACGGGGGACATAACGGATTGAAAGATATACTGTATCATTTGCAGTCCGACCGTTTTCCGCGTGTAAAAATCGGTGTGGGGCCGCCGCCGCCGGAGGTTCCTCTGGCCGATTGGGTGATAGGTCCTGTTCCGAAATCCGATCGCAAGGCGCTGGAAGACGCTATTCCCCGCGCCGCCGACGCGGCGGAATGTATATTGTCTGAAGGCATTGAAGCGGCAATGAATCTTTTTAACGCGCCGGACAAACCATAACCGGGGAGGTACAAACCCTTTGCGAGCACTCTGTGAAGCGCTTTGGGCAATGCCCGAAGCGCGGGAATTGCTTTCGCGCATCAAAAACCGGGGCTGCCCGGTTGCGGTGGGTGGGCTTTCTGCTGTTCATAAGGCGCATCTGATTGCGGCGGTGCGCCGGGAAACCGGACGTCCCGTCTTGACGCTCTGTCCCGATGAAGCCGAAGCGGCGCACATCGCCGCCGACTGTGCTCTTTTTAGCGAAGAAGAGACGCTGACCCTGCCGTGCCGCGAGTTTTCACTGCTCGACACGATGTCGCGCGAATGGGAACACGCACGTCTGCCTGTACTTCGACGATTGTTGGAGGGTACGGCACCCATCGTTACTGCGACCGCCGATGCGTTCATGCAATGCACACTCCCGCCAGAAACCCTGCGCAGCCAATCCATTTCGTTGAAACTGGGTCAGGAGATTATAGAACTGCCCCGTCTGCTGACCGAGAGCGGCTACAGTCGCGGCGATCAGGTGGAAGGAATCGGCCAGTTCTCGGTGCGCGGCGGTATCATTGATGTTTTTTCCCCGGGCATGACTGCGCCTGTACGTATAGAATTTTTTGGAGATGAAGTGGATACACTCAGTGAGTTTGATCCGGAAAGCCAACTCCGTACCGTTCCGCTGACGACCTGTCTGCTGCTCCCCTGCCGCGAACCGCAGCTTACAGGGGATGTATTCACCGCACTGGACTATCTGTCACCCAAGACGATCGTCTTTATATCTGAACAGGGACGGACAGAGACGCGGATCCGTCACACCCTTTGGCTCTGGCGGGAAGAGACGGAGCGGTATCTGGAGAAGCAGAATCTTTCCGAAAGCGGGTATGAAGCCTCCTCGCAGCAAGAAACCAAAGAGAGCCTGCGGCTCTCTCCCGGAATCGACGACATAGATTTATGGCGGGCGCTGGAGAAGTTCGACTGCGTGATGCTGGATCTATTCCTCGCGCAGGCGTACCCGCTCCGGCCTCACGCGATGATGAACATCACGGTGAAGCAGCTCCCTTCATTCGGCGCTAGTTTGGAGACGGCGGCGGGCGACATCGACCATTACCGCGACGGCGGTTACAGCGTCGTCGTATTCGTTCCGACCGACCGCCATGCGAAGCACCTTGAGGAGTTATTGCGGGAAAAGGGAATGCCGTCTTCACTCGGCATCGCAAGCCTGCCGCCGCCCGGACACGCCGCAATCTGCGCGGGCGCTTTATCGGCGGGGCTGGAGGTTCCGTCTATCCGGCTGGCTGTCCTTACCGAGGGACGCCAAGCGCAAAGGCGCTCCGCTCCGCGCGCGGTAAAGATGGGCAAACACAGCGCGAAGAAGAAACTCGTCTCATATGCCGACCTTTCTCCCGGCGATCTGGTAGTGCATGAACACCATGGTATCGGGCGGTTTATCGGTATCGTGCCGATGGTGATGGACGGGATGAAGCGCGATTATATCAAGCTGGCTTACGCCGGGACAGACACGTTGTTTGTGCCGGTCACGCAGCTCCACTTGGTTAGCAAATACATCGGCGGAGGCGAAGAGACCGTAGCGCGGCTGAATAAGCTGGGCGGCGCGGAATGGTCAAAAACCAAGGCGCGCGCGAAAGCCGCCGCAAAAGAGATGGCCGCCGGTTTGGTGAAACTGTACGCCGAACGCAAAAGACGCGAAGGCTTCGCCTTCCAGCCTGACGATGACTGGCAGGCAGGCTTTGAAGAAGCGTTTGAATATGAGGAGACGGAGGATCAGCTTCGTTGCGCGTCCGAGATTAAGGGCGATATGGAGAGCAAAACGCCGATGGATCGTCTGCTATGCGGCGACGTCGGTTTCGGCAAGACCGAAGTTGCGCTGCGCGCTGTGATGAAATGCGTCCTCTCCGGCAAACAAGCCGCAATGCTGGTTCCGACGACGGTACTTGCGCAGCAGCACGGGCAGACCGCCGTGCGCCGCTTCGCCGGGTATCCCGTGCGGGTTGAGGTTCTCAGTCGTTTCCGCACACCGGCGCAGGCGATGGCGATCAAGAAAAAACTGCGTTCAGGACAACTAGATTTTGTAATCGGAACGCATAAACTCCTGCAAAAAGATTTGAAATTTGCCAACTTAGGCTTGTTGGTGGTGGACGAGGAACAGCGTTTTGGCGTAACCCATAAAGAACGGCTTAAGGAGATGTCGCGGCAGGTGGATGTGCTGACGCTGACGGCGACGCCGATACCTCGCACATTGCATATGGCGCTGTCCGGCATCCGCGATATGTCTACCATCGAGGAAGCGCCCCGTGACCGTACGCCGGTGCAGACCTATGTGCTGGAGCATGACGCGCCGTTGGTGACTGACGCGATAAGGCGCGAAGTCTCGCGGGGCGGACAGGTATACTATCTGCATAACAGGATTGAGACGATCGACCGCACCGCGGGCGAATTGATCCGCGCCCTGCCCGACGTTGCGATTGCCGTCGCGCACGGGCAGATGAAGGAGGGCGAGCTGTCCGAAATCATGCGGCGTGTTGTGGACGGCGAAATACAGGTGTTGGTTTGCACCACCATCATCGAGGCGGGATTGGACATCCCGAATGTCAATACGTTGATTGTCGAGGATGCCGACAAGCTGGGGCTTGCGCAGCTCCATCAGATACGGGGAAGGGTCGGGCGATCCAACCGTCACGCGTTCGCCTACGATTCGCGAGTTCGCCGAGTTCGGCTCCGGCCTGAAGATCGCGATGCGCGATTTGGAGATACGGGGTGCCGGAAATCTTTTAGGCGCGGAGCAGTCGGGACATATGATGAGCGTCGGATATGAGATGTATCTGCGTTTGCTGGAAGAAGCCGTTTTGGAAGAACAAGGCGGCACGGTTTGCCGGAGAAATATATCGCCCATGCCGGTATTCGGATGGATTTCTACCGCCGGATCGCCGCCGTCACAAACAACGAAGACGCGGACGAGCTGACCGAGGAATTGATCGACCGCTTTGGCGACCCGCCGGATGAAACCGTTACCCTTATACGGGTGGCGCTGGTTCGCGCCGCCGCCTCGCGGCATGGGTTCTGTGAGCTTGCTCAAAAAGGCGGCCGGCTTCTGGCGAGGACGGATAAGCCCGATTTCGCGCGAGTGGCGCGGCTATGCGGTTTGCCGGGCTATAAAGGACGAGTTCTTTTCTCTGCGGGTAACGAACCGCACATATCGCTTAAATTGGTCAGTGGTGAAGATGTATTGTCGGCGGCGGGAAAGCTGCTTGAGGCTTACGGAGCGTAAAACGCTTGACATCTTTTTCGATCTACAGTATACTGCACTTAAAGGGAATTTTCGGACAACATGTAGGGGGGGCGGACAGTTGAAATCGCTATTTATGAAGAAGATAGATCCGCGCTGCGTATACTGCGCTCTCAGCAAACCCCTCAACACAAAAGAAGTTGCCTGCGTGAAGCAGGGCGTTGTCGGGGCGTATGACCGTTGCCGTTCTTTTAAGTACGATGCGCTGAAACGCATTCCGCCCAAACCCGCGAAGCTGGGCAGGGATTACAAGGACGGAGATTTTTCATTATAGGGGAGGAATACAAATGAGATGCCCGTTTTGCGGCGATATTGACAGCAAAGTCGTCGATTCCCGCCCGACAGAAGAAGGAAACAGCATCCGGCGCAGAAGGGAATGCCTCAAATGCGCGAAGCGCTTCACAACATACGAAACACAAAACTCCTAAACAGCCTTGTCCGCGCCTGCGACAAACGCTCTGTTACTTTGGGGCAGCTTGAAGAGTTGGTGGCAGATATCGAACAGCAATTGCTGAACAGCTTGGACAGAGAAGTACCGTCTTCAAGATTGGGGGAGCTAGTCATGGAACGGTTACGCGAGATAGATGAGGTTTCCTATGTACGTTTTGCGTCGGTATACCGCCAGTTTACTGATGTTTCTACATTTTTGGACGAAGTCAACAGACTGCTCCGTGCGCGTAAAGACGAAGTATGAAGCGTTTATTCACCCTTATAAACGTTCTTTTTCTGTTGCTCGCGTCCTGCGGGACGCCGGAGCCTTCACAGCCGTCTGATCCGACGCCGAGCGACCCGAATGAACCGGTGCTGACAAAGCGGAATATCACCCTAAACGTCTGGGAGTCCGAAGCGGTTGTTCCGTTTATCGAAAGAGCCGCCGAAGAATTCCGGAAAAAGTATCCGAATATCGCGATTAGGGTTGAAGCCGTCGAACCGGACGTCGCCGCGAATCGTTTCTTGGAAGGCAGAGCTGCGGATCTGTTTGCCGTACCGCATACAGACGTTAGGGCTCTGGCGGATAGTCTTGACGTTTTACCTGCCCGGAGTCAGGATAAATTGAAGGAAACGGTACAGGATTCTTGTGTTCAAGCGGCGACAGTCGGCGGCGTGATATACGGTTATCCTGTTTCCGCTTCAACCTTGGCTCTTTTTTACAACAAAGCCCTTATTTCGACGCCGCCGGCCACATGGGGTGGCGTGGCAGAGTTTGCCGCCACGTTTGGCGGAAAACACGGTTTTGTTTTTCCGGCGGGAACGGCGTATTACGCGCTGCCGTTTACAACCTTTGGTTACAACCGTCTCTTTGGGGCGGATGGGGAAAACGCTGCCAATTCTTTTATGCAAACGCCTTCCGCCGTCGCGGGGATGGAGATATTCGCGGGTTTACGTTCCGTATTGAACCTTCCGGCTTCGGAGCTCACGGCGGAGTACGCGGTGCAAGCGTTCGCATCCGGCGATGCCGCAATGTGTATTGCTGGCACATGGGATATAGCGGCGTTTTCAAGCATTGACTTCGGCGTAACGCAACTGCCCGCCTTTACGGAAGGCGGACTTTATATGGCCGCGCCTGTAAGCGCGCGCGTTATGCTGGTGTCTGCGTGGTCGGAGCAGCCGGACGAGGCTTCGGCTTTTGCCGATTTCCTTCTCACCGACGCCATGCAAAAACTCCGGCTCGAACTGACGGGAGAGATCCCGTCGATACCCGGAATGTTCACGAAACCGTCGTATGCTATCGGATGCATGAAGCAACTGGAAAGCTCGTTCGCCATACCGACCATCCCGGAAATGGAACGGTTTTGGAGCGGTTTCGGCGATGTATCGGCGCGTATATGGGACGGGACGAACATAGCGGAGGTCTTATCCGTTTTTAACACGTCGATAATAACGCCGGATGAACCGGAGGAGTCACCGGAGGAGTAAAACGAAAGATATAAGCGGATTCATATGCCCGATTCATATGAAACGGTTCTTCGTTTTGTTTGACTTTTTGGCTTTTATGCTGTATGATAAAGATGAGCGTTTTTTGAAACCGGGGGGATTGCAGTGTTCAAAACAGAGAACGAGATTTTTTCCCAGCATTTGTCGCTCAGGCAAACCTGCGCTTATTTGCAGGGTGAGGAAATGAATATCAAGGATTTTCTTGGAATTTCCGGATTCTTCTCGGTTACCTTTACGGGTTGCGGCATGATGTACGCGCTGTGCAAATCGGCGGAGCTGTCGCTGAAGATTCGGGGCGGGCTGACTACCATGTCATACGCGGCGGGTGATCTGATGCTCAATGCCGAGTATTACCGCGATATGCTGAACGGCACCTTAATGATCGTACCCAGCCGTTCCGGGCAAACGTCCGAGGTACTGACGGCGGTGCAGCGTTACCGTCAAGAATCCGGCGCGCAGACGATTTCCGTTTGCCCCCAAAAAGCCTCGAAACTGGCCAACGTATCCGACCTTTCGCTGGAGTTGCCATGGATCAACGATGAGAGCGCAATCGCCACACGCTCGGCAACCAATATATACCTTACGAATCTCTACATCATCGGCCTCCTCTCCGGAGATATGCTGCTGATTGAAGAATTGCGCAAAGCCGCCGATAATCAGGAGAAGTTTATCCAAAAATACGCGGCGGAATTGGAAGGAATCGGGCAGAGCGGCACATGGGACAAGATCATGGTCATCGCTGACGGCGAACTGGCCGGCGCTGCGCAGGCGGGCATGATTGCGATCGGGCGCATGTGCGGTATCCCAACGGTTTTCTCCAATATTCTCGATATTCGCCACAGCGTTATAGGGCAAATTGACCAGCGGACACTCGCTATCGTGGTAGTGTCCCCGCTTGACGACGCCTATCAAGGCGTACTGCTCCACGAGCTTTCCAAGCGCGGCGCTCAAATCATGACCATCTCCTCTAAAAAAGATAATATCTTTGGCGCGGAACTGAATGTCACGCTGCCCGAATACCAAAATTACGGCGTGCGCGGTATCCCGCTTCTTTTCTCGCTGCAAGCGATCGCCTACAATAAAGCCGTTTCGGACGGCAAGAACCCCGATATCGGCGACGGTTCACCGGCATGGGTGCGGTTATAGGGAGAGGGGAATAGAGTAAGGTTATCGGTACAGGCGGAGGTATGGGAAATGGCGTATACACAGAATGAATTGGCAAGCCGTATAACCGAAGTGCTAAGGCTTTATCCCGTTCAGCGAGGAGCATTGTTTGGTAGTTATGCTCGGAACGAACAGACAGATGCTTCTGATATTGATTTGCTGTTGGATCTAGGAACAAATAAAAAGCACCCTCATCGCGACTATATTTATGATGTGATTGATACTCTTGAGTCTAAGCTAAAACGGCGTGTTGATTGTATTACTGTTAACGGGGTAGCAACATGTCCTTCTGCGTTGTTTAGGAAAAAGGTAGAGGAAGAAAGCTGGTGGTTTTATGAAGCATAGCGGCTGGGATTATATTGATCATATGATACAAGCATGTGAAGATTTAGAAGTTTGCTTACGTGGGATTCATTCTTCTGTAGAATTTGAAAAATCAATTGTTGTTAGGCGTGCCGCAACCATGTGCCTTTTAGATTTAGGAGAACTCATTAATGGATTGAGCGAAAGCGACCTATCTGCTTATCCATCAGAATCTTGGCGCAGAATTGTCGGATTTAGAAATCGTGCCGCGCATGGTTATCATACAATGGATTTTGGAATCGTTTATACACTTGCCACCGTTCGGGTGCCTGAGATTTATAAGTGTTTACTACAACAGAAATGTATTCTGCAAGATTTCAAATCCCCTTTATCAAAGGAGGTTTTACCATGACGCAGGAAGACATCATCGCGTTGGTGATCATCGGAGTATTCAGCCTTGCTATTATCGCAATGGCAATTACCCTGCTTCTTGGGCGCGGGGTGTGGATGGTCGCCGGATACAATACAATGCCGGCGGCAAAACAAGTGAAACGCAACCGCGTTGCCCTGTGTAAATTTATAGGGAAAACTCTTCTGCTAGTGGGATTGATATTACCTTTAGCTGTATCTGGAAAGATATTCAATGTTTCATGGTTAAGTGGGAACTTTCGTTTATTTGCAATAGGAGGTATAATATTTACCTTAATCTATGAGAGAATTGGGAATCGGTTCATGAAATAAAGGACATTTTAGATAGAAAGGTTATTTATTATGCAAAAGGTGGTTTTCTTCAATACTTATGAGCTGAAAAAGGGGGTATCCGTCCCCGATTTTTTGGTTTCGGTCGAAGAGTTGGTTGACGGGTACATATCAAAGCAACAGGGGTATATTTCGTTTGATTTACTTGCGGACGACGATACATGGGCGGATTCCACCACCTTTGAGACAATGGCGGATGCTAAAAGTTTTGCGGAAGCAAGCTGCCCCAACGATTTGGCGAAGAACTTTTATGCGTTCATTAATCTGAGCACCTGCAAGAGTCATTTCTACACGACTGAAAAGAGTTTTGGAGAAGATTGTAGAGAAATATAGCTCCGTCTGATCAGATTATAATTTATGGAAGAGGGTTATAGAAAAAACGAAGACCCTGAAGATAGTTTATAACATTGAGGGTCGGTAGGTACAGAATTATGAACGACATCTACACGGTCAAACCCTTGCAAAAGCCTGTTGACTGCGCCACGGAGGTTCCCGGCTCGAAAAGCATTACAAACCGGGCGCTTCTGCTGGCAAGCATGGCACGTGGGGAAAGTACTTTAACGAATGTCCTGTTCAGCGACGATACGCGCAGCTTTTTGGATTGCCTTCAGTCGCTCGGCTACGCACCGGAGATCGACGAGGCGAACAAGACCGTCAGGCTTCGCGGCGGGATTCCGAAAACGGGCGCTTCCATCAACGTTCGGAGTGCCGGAACCTCCGCACGGTTTTTAACCGCGCTGCTCGCGGCGCACGAAGGGGAATGGCGCATCGACGCTTCCGAACAAATGAAGAAACGCCCGATGAAAGAGCTGTTTTCCGCGCTTACGCGGCTTGGGTGTTCGATAACCTACCATGATCGCGAGGGATTCCTTCCGGTTACGCTGCGCGGGACGCGCCTTCGCGGCGGCGGGATACCGCTGGACGCCGGGCAGAGCAGCCAGTTCACAAGCGCGCTCTTAATGACCGGCTGTCTGCATCAAAACGATGTGCTGATACAGCCCGTCGGCACGGAGATCGCGAAATCGTATATCGGAATCACCTTGCGAATGATGGAAGCGTTCGGCGGCGTTGCTCGCAGGACAGACGGCGGCACGTACACTGTTCCGGTTGGGTGTTCCTATACCGCGCGGGAATACGCGATTGAGCCGGACGTGTCCGGCGCGTGCTACATTTACGCCGCCGCCGCGCTGACCGGCGGTTCGGCGTTGGTTCAAAACGTGTACCTAAACTCCATACAAGGGGATATACAGTTTTTAGAAATCCTGCGGAAGCTCGGGTGCGAGATTGCCGAAACCGATGCCGGGGTGCGGGTCACGGGCAGCGGGCGATATGCGGGAATCGACGCGGACATGAACGATTACTCGGATCAAACCATGACACTCGCCGCCCTCGCGCCGTTTGCGACCTCCACAACAACAATCCGAAACGTCACCCACATCCGCCATCAGGAGAGCGACAGAATCGCCGCGACGCTGACCGAACTGCGCCGGATGGGCATTCGCTGCGAGGAGACGGACGACGGGATGACGATCTATCCCGGAACGCCGAAACCGGCTCTGGTGGAGACATATAACGATCACCGCATGGCAATGGCGTTTTCGCTCATCGGGCTGCGCGCCGAAGGAATCCGCATCGCGAATCCGTCATGTGTTTCCAAGACATTTGAGAATTATTTTGAGTTGTTTGAAACCTTATAGGGACGACCGCTCCCGGTCGTCCGGGATACACATGTAAAGGCCACCGCCCCCGGTCGTCTGCGGTGTCCGAAATGCCGGACGCGCAATGCGCGCCCCTACAAGAAACGGAGGGTATTATGAAAAACATTCTTGTCACCGGCGGAGCGGGATATATCGGCTCGCACATCATCGTTTCGCTTCTGGAGCAGGGTTTTGGGGCGGTGTCGGTTGATAATTACTATAACTCCACGCCGAAGGTATACCCGCGCCTGCGGGAACTGACCGGCAAAGACGTACCGGCGATTGAAGCCGACGTCCGCGATTCCGTCGCGATGGCGCGCATCATGCGGGAACACAACATTTGGGCGGTTATCCACTGCGCGGGCTATAAAACCGTGCCGGAGTCGATCGAGCAACCGCTGAAATATTATGAAAACAACCTCAGCACGACCCTCGCACTCTGCGCCGCCATGCGCGAAACGAGCGTGACGCGGTTTGTTTTCAGTTCGTCCGCGACGGTGTACGGCGAGCCGGAGTTTCTGCCCTACACCGAGGAGCATCCGATCGGAAACTGCTCCAACCCGTATGGGTTCACCAAAGTGATGAACGAACGCATTTTAATTGATATGGCGGCGGTGAACCCGGTCTGGAGCGTTATGCTGCTGCGCTACTTCAACCCGATCGGGGCGCACCCGTCGGGGCGGATTGGCGACGCGCCGGACGGCAGACCGTTCAATATCATGCCCGTTATCTTGCAGACGCTTTCGGGGAAACTGCCGTTCGTGCCGGTGACCGGCGACGATTTTGATACGCCGGACGGCACCGGCATCCGAGATTACCTCCACATCACCGATCTCGCCGACGGGCATGTGGCGGCGCTGAAGTACTTAGAAACCTTCACCGGAGCGGAAGCCGTAAATTTGGGAACGGGACGCGGCGTCAGCGTGCGGGAGATTCTGCGGGGTATGGAAGAAGCCGCCGGAAGACCGATACCGACGGAAATTAAACCGCGCCGTTCGGGCGACATCGCCGAGATGCGCGCCGACGCGTCGAAGGCGAAGCGACTGTTCGGCTGGGAAACGAAGTACACTCTCGCCGAAATGTGCGCCGACGCATGGCGGTGGGTGAGAAATAATCCGCGGGGATACGAAAATGATATATAATACGCAATATACCACATTGCCCCTCAACCATCGGCGGCCATTATAAAAAAAGAAAGACGCCGAAGTAAATGTTTTACCTCGGCGCTTAAGTCATAGCCATGTCAGTCTGAACCGCCCATGCTGAGCCTCCTGTCTTTTGTATAGCTTATGTCGAAAAGGAATGTGTTGTTACACGCGGGTTGTTATTCTTCCCAACGTTAAAGCATTTATTCAAATCCAATCCCAGCGAATTTCATATTCACAGGTTATTTTAGGCCTTCGGACTTCAAAGGTATATGTATTATATCCATCTTCTTGAACAAAATGCCCTTCTTCATGAATAAGAGATATTTCGTCCCCGATTTTTGTTTTACCAATGAAACGAACATTTTTAATAGGAATATCAATTGGCATTTTCAAAATGAGGGTTATGCCTTTGGTTGGACGCTTAATATAAACATAATTATTAGGAAATGCTTCATGCTTCTCATCTTTAAGTTCGGCGCATACTGTATAAAGCAGCGGCTTGTACGCACGAACCGGCTTTTGAGGCGTGACGATATATTCGACACACCCGGCGATGCTTTTTGTTATAGCGATTAAAAAATCCGCTGACTGTTTAATATGAACGCTGATTGAATTACCCGACCAACGGAATTCCCCATTTATAAAAGCCTTTATCCCATTATGGCGTGGGATCACTTCAAGATGTCTTTCGTAGTGCGCAAGTTCTCGGGACTTATAGATCAAAGTATAGATGTTATGACCATGAGAGATTTCATATTTGTGCGGCGGATATTCACGTCTGCTTAGCTTCCACATAATATAGCATAGAGCGGAGGCTAACAGCGCGATGATAACGTATAGGTAATTGTTTATTTGTCCTTCCGTGTCAACAGCTACAATGATAAACGGCACAGAAATCATTGCCGCCTGAATTATCAGCGACAGGAGATTTGTCAACAGACCTTCCATTATCCGGCGTAAAAAATCCATATAATTCACCCCCTTATTTTTACCATATTATGATAATGAGGAGGGTTATATTCCATAAAATTCTAAAGTACAAGCATATTCTGAAGGACAGGCTTTGAGAACCACAATATAGAAATAGAACCGTAAATCCAATTCTGTTTTCGTGGCTGCTGGGCTTTTCTCGTTGCGCATAATAAAAGCGCCGATAAAATCCCCTGTAATCATTGAGATTACAGGGGATTCGGTTTGGTGACCCGTAGGGGAATCGAACCCCTGTTACCGCCGTGAAAGGGCGGTGTCTTAACCGCTTGACCAACGGGCCGTATAATCTCCGCCCGCGATGAACGGAGCGCTTCGTTTGTGGTAGCGGCGGTCGGAGTTGAACCAACGACACTGCGGGTATGAACCGCATGCTCTAGCCAGCTGAGCTACGCCGCCATATGAAGCGGAAATCATTATATACTGTGGTGCGAGGATTGTCAAGTATTAGTTTTTTTTTTTGAGTTTCCCCATTTCATCGCCAGTTGGGCAGGCAGAGTTGGTTGGAGCGAGGGGGAGTACCTGGAGTTTGACAGTTCCAGTCTCTGTGCGGCACGCTGAAAATGAGAAGGCAGAAGGCGATGCGCCTTCTTTTTTTGTCAAAAAGGCTTGACATAAA
>QMCE01001357.1_pt1 | contig 19637 bp, 22 predicted proteins | sample 1821851 | NCBI WGS metagenome assembly QMCE01 (sample SAMN09453174, study PRJNA476694) | Termite gut metagenome, whole genome shotgun sequencing project. | isolation source: worker | host: Odontotermes sp. | place: South Africa:Pretoria | collected 2016-01-28
ATATAATTTATTTATCACAATTATTCATCATCATTAGCAAAAAATATCTTAAAAAAAGCACATTAACATTTAGGTTTATTAAGAGTTCAGAAAAAAAGAGTTGATAAGATGTCTCTAAAGCCTGAATTTTTAGCTGATTTCACAAAAGATCCAACCGGCAAGAGCATCTTAAGAAAACGCATATTTCTACAATAGCAAAGCTTAAGTTTGTAGTAAAACATCCTAAATATACCATTTTTAGATATACCCGCAATTGATATAAAGAAAGCCAAGTTAAAAGCTTTCAAATGATTTCACAGTATTAAAAACAATACGTTTTCCGGAAATCACGATGTATTTTGGCACCTAAAAACCGGTAATTATTCCCCTCAATACCCTCTGTGTTGATCTTTCCAGCATCTTGCATAAATAATTTTGTTTTTTGTTCAATTTTCTGCCATTTCTTTTTATCTTTGGACTTTGGTAATCGGGACAGTAAAGGGTTATTTTTATCGTCATAAACACAAAATCAACTATTTTTCTACTGATTTCCAGTATTCTATAATAATTTTACAACTCCACCGAAATTTCATCCCTATTATGAACCGTTATCCAGTTGTTTTGACCATTGCCGGATCCGACAGTAGCGGAGGTGCCGGTATTCAGGCTGATATTAAAACCATATCCTCGTTGGGAGTGTATGCTTGTAGTGCAATTACTGCCATTACAGCCCAAAACACGTTGGGAGTGCGCTCCATACAGGGAGTTCCGGCTTCTGTACTGAAAGATCAGTTGGAAGCTGTTTTTGAAGACTTCACGATTGATGCGGTAAAAACAGGGATGCTATATAATAAGGAGTCAATCGAAATCATAAGCAAATGTCTTGGACGGTTTCGTCCTCGTTTTTTCGTGTTAGATCCGGTTATGATTTCTACCAGCGGCAACAAGTTGATTGCTGATGATGCAATAGAAACTATGCAACAGATTCTTTTCCCGCAGACAACCGTCATCACGCCTAATATAACAGAGGCAGAAGTGCTTACCGGAATAAAAATCTCATCGCCCGATGATATGCAAGCCGCCGCAGAGTTCTTGCTGCAAAAAGGGTGCAATGCCGTCTTGATGAAAGGCGGGCATCTGCCCGGAAACGAATCGGTCGATATACTCTTTGAAAAAGGGAAAAACGGACAGGGAATACGCACTCCGTTTATCGAAACAAAAAATACACATGGAACAGGGTGCACACTATCTGCAGCAATTGCTTCTTACTTGGCCTTGGGCGAAGATTTGCGCGAAGCATTCATATCTGCCAAAGATTATATTATTCATGCGCTCTATGCAGGTAAAGACGTTAAAATCGGGCATGGGCATGGGGCTGTAAATCATTTTTTTGATCCGAAAATATTAAAAAGTCGAGAAAGTTCAATATAAATTGGAATTCTTAACACATCTAATTCTTCTTAAATTTATAAATAATGAAAATAGAAGTAAATAACAAACCCTGCGAAATCCACGAAGGAAGTACGCTGTCAAGCCTATTGGAAACGTTGAAAACAAAACCGGTTGGAATTGCTTTTGCCGTAAACAACAAGGTAATAAAAAAAGAAGACTGGGGTGGTTTTATTCTAACGGAAGGAGTAAAAGTAACAATGATAAAAGCAGTGTGCGGAGGATAGAATATGAATTCTCTACTCATAATAACACATCCATTTTCTTTTGCAAATGAGGTTGAACATATCAATGCCCTTTTCGATACCGGATTAGAAATTTTACACTTACGAAAGCCGGATATGACGAAAGAGGAGTATGAGCAATTTCTTTCATCCATTTCCCCAAAATATCACAAAAGAATTATGCTTCATGATTTTTTTGAATTGGCGGAAAAGTATAATGTACGCGGAGTGCACCTCAACCGGAGGAATCCGGTATACAACGGAACAAAAAATATAAAAACCAGCCAATCATGTCATTCAATACCGGAATTGAAAACGGCAAACAGACATGATTATGTTTTTCTAAGTCCTGTTTTTAACAGCATTTCCAAAGCCGGATACATGGCTTCTTTTTCCGGCAAAGAACTTCTTGAAGCTTCCGGAGTGGGTTTAATTAACGAAAAAGTAATTGCACTTGGCGGAATAGATACAAATACATTGCCCTTGTTAAAACCGTATAAATTTGGCGGAGTAGCAGTATTAGGCGCTATATGGAGCATTTCTCCGGAAGCTGACCCGGAGAAAATCATCGAACGCTTTCTTGCAATCCGGCAACATTTAGAGCAATAAAAATAGACACATAAACAAAAACTATCCATAGCTTGTTTTAAGAAAAAACTACATTATGGAATCAGAAAAAAATTAGAAACTTATTAGGTGATCAGGAAGAGTATCTTCTCGGACATACCTGCCAAACAATCGACAAATCACTATTACACATACCTTCCCCGGAAATTATCGAAAAGGTATGGGTAAACAGTGACCGTAACCAGCCAACCATTAATAATATTACAGAGAATCCTGCAACACGGACGATTAGCCGGTACCGGATATGTCTCTATTCTGCCGGTAGACCAAGGAATAGAACATACGGCGGGGGCCTCTTTTGCTCCAAATCCGCTCTACTTCGACCCCGGAAATATTGTAAAACTCGCTATTGAAGGAGGGTGTAATGCGGTTGCCTCTACTTTTGGAGTGCCGGGTGCCGTGTCGAGAAAATATGCACATAAAATCCCTTTTATCGTCAAAATCAACCACAACGAGCTGTTGAGCTACCCGAATACTTACGACCAAATACTTTTCGGAACAGTAAAAGAGACTTGGAATATGGGAGCTGCGGCAGTAGGAGCAACGGTTTATTTTGGTTCACAAGAGAGTCGCCGGCAGATTGTCGAAATAGCCGAAGCGTTTGAGTATGCACATGAATTGGGATTGGCAACTATTTTATGGTGTTACCTGCGCAATAACAATTTCAAAAAAGACAATGTGGACTACCACACGGCAGCTGACCTAACCGGACAGGCTAATCATCTTGGAGCGACCATTAAAGCCGATATTGTGAAACAAAAGATACCCACTACTAACGGTGGATTTACAGCCTTGAAATTCGCAAAAACCGATGACAGGGTTTACACTCAACTCACATCCGGACATCCGGTTGACTTGTGTCGTTATCAAGTGGCAAACAGCTATATGGGCAGGGTTGGATTAATCAACTCGGGCGGCGAGTCGCTCGGCAAATCCGACCTAAAGGATGCCGCCATCACTGCCATTATCAATAAGCGTGCAGGCGGTATGGGATTAATCAGCGGAAGAAAAGCCTTTCAAAAACCTATGAAAGACGGCATTGAACTGCTAAACGTGATTCAAGATATTTATTTGGATCCATCAATTACAATAGCGTAAAAATTTAGGGACAAATTGGAATAGCAATTGAAATTCTTTTAATAAAAGTTATAATAATGCGTTTTTTCTATTTGACCCCAAATTTATATATTTGTGACTTTAATTAAATTATTTACGTATGAAAAAACAAGTTATTACTATTTTAGGATTATTTATGTTGATTCAAGTTTCGGCACAGGACATTTCGCTTCCCGAACCTCAAAAAAGCGGTGGAATGCCTCTTATGGAAGCGTTAAGCAAACGTTCAACACATCGGGAATTTAGTTCAGAAGACATTGATAATCAAACGTTATCTAATCTCCTTTGGGCAGCGTGGGGCTATAATCGCGCCAATAAGCGCACTGCTCCATCGGCAATGGATAAGCAGGAGTTAGAGCTTTATGTCGTAAAAAAATCGGGGGCATACCTCTACGATGCTCGTGCCAACAAGCTGATACAGGTAAATAAGGATGATGTGAGAAAAGAGATGGGAAAACAAGACTTCGTAGGAGAAGCGCCCATTAACATTGTATTTGTTGCTAAAAACAAAGATGAATATTCTCCGGTAAATGCAGGTTTTATTTCACAAAATATTTATTTATACTGTGCATCTGCCGACTTGGGAACCGTAGTTAGAGGATTTTTCGACGCAGAAACGGTAAGTAAGGCTTTGAAGTTGAAAAATACTCAAATACCTGTACTAACTCAAACGATAGGAAAAAAGAAATAAAAAAAATTTGCATTACTATTATCTATCCTATTTATACGAAATGTTTTGTAAAAACAGGATAGATAATAGTAATACAAAATTAAACTACCGTTGTTAACTGGAAATCAATTAAGAACCTTCTTAATAAAACCAAGATCCGGATTTTTTAAAACTTCTTCATCGCCCGGTCCATCATTCGCCTGTCATCTTTCGCCTTTAAGGAATCGCGCTTATCATACGATTTTTTTCCTTTAGCTACGGCTATCTGGACTTTTGCCAATCCTTTTTCATCCAAATAAAGTTTGACCGGAACAATAGTAAAACCGGTTTCTTTCGTTTGCCGGCGGATTTTATCCAGCTCTTTTCGATTAAGCAGTAGTTTCCGGTCTCTTCTTGGCAAGTGATTGTTGTATGAACCGTAAAAATATTCCGAAATATTCATGTTTTTTATCCACAACTCATCATTTGAAAAGAAGCAAAAAGTATCTACCAGACTTGCTTTTCCCTGCCGGATTGACTTTATCTCCGTGCCAACCAAAACAATACCCGCATTATATGTATTAAGCAACTCATAATCAAAAGCCGCTCTTTTATTTTTGATATTTATCTTTAACGAATCGCTTTTTGTTTTTTCCATACTATTTGCTCGATTATTTCATCATCAAGTACATTAATTTTTCAATAAAGAGGGGAGACGCATACAATAAAACAAAGCTAATTGCCGTGAAAATCCCTTTTTTACTATCTTCCAATCCGTTGAAAATAATACCGGAACCTTCCCATATTACATAAGCCGTATAGAGATAGACTATCCGTAAAATAAACCAGTCGGGAACAATCGCAACAATAGTGTTTATGCACAACAAAATGGACGAAGAATAAGCCACGAGCCTAACACATGCCTTGTATTGCTTCTCCATGTTAAACATACTCGAAGAGATGATTTCATTCAGCACAATAACAGACATAAAATAACCGGCAAAAGTAGATGTCAGTACAATAATCGTCTTCTTGAGCATCAAATCCAACGCAAAATCTTTACCCCAAAACGCCCCAATAACAGTGCCCAGCGTAACCATCACCACAAGGGGATAGAAAAAACGGCTCTGAATCTCCCTGCTTTTCAGGTTCTCCTCTTCGATACATATCCATGTAGCGCGAGGGGATTTAATCAAATCTATTATCCGGATAAAAATAGCGTTGTACATGACATCCTTTTTTTAAAATTATCTTGAATCGGAATTTTCATAAGATTTGTAATATTAAAAAATAAGTTGATAGCTTAATTAAACCGTAAACCGTACGAAAGGCACGAACTGAAAATTTGTTTGTGAGGTTCGTATGGTTGGTGGTCAATAAGCCTTATCTTTAAATAAAGAAAAAGCCATTTTATTTTTTTACGCATTATTTTACAAGAAGAACAAGATTGCGAAATCAAAAAATCCGGTTAATCTTGTAAATCTTATGAAAATCCCGGTTCAGACAAATATAAATACATTTTACAGCGCAGCCGATCCAGCCGCAACAGTTTTGTCGATTTTCTTTACCAGTCCTTGTAAAACAGCTCCTGGACCAACTTCAACAAATTCGGTCGCACCATCGGCAATCATATTTTGAACCGATTGCGTCCATTTTACCGGAGCGGTTAGCTGCAGAACCAAGTTCTTTTTGATTTCCGCAGGGTCGGTTTCGCCCTTGGTGGTTACGTTTTGGTAAACCGGACATTTAGGAGCGTTGAAGGCGGTCGCCTCGATGGCAGCGGCAAGTTCAACTTTCGCAGGTTCCATTAACGGCGAGTGAAATGCACCTCCTACCGGCAAACGCAATGCACGTTTGGCTCCGGCAGCTAACATCAATTCACATGCCTTCTCGATTCCCGGAATAGAACCGGAAATAACCAGCTGTCCCGGACAGTTATAATTAGCGGCAACCACTACTTCGTCTGTGATTGACGCACAAATTTCCTCTACTTTTTCATCCGGCAAATTCAACACGGCAGCCATTGTCGAAGGAGTTGCCTCGCACGCTTTTTGCATTGCCATTGCACGTTTGGAAACTAAAACCAAACCGTCCTCAAAACTCAACGCACCGGCGGCAACCAATGCCGAAAATTCGCCTAATGAATGTCCTGCAACCATATCCGGCTGGAATTTATCGCCCAATACTTTGGCAAGGATAACCGAATGAAGGAAAACTGCCGGCTGGGTCACTTTGGTCTGTTTCAACGCTTCGGCATCGCCTTCAAACATAATGTCGGTAATGCGGAAACCCAGAATTTCGTTCGCTTTCTCAAATAATTCTTTGGCTAATGCCGAATTTTCGTATAAATCTTTTCCCATTCCTGTGAATTGGGCTCCCTGTCCGGGGAATACAAATGCTTTCATAAACTGAAAATTTGAAATATATAATGTACTATAGTAATTATTATCCGTAAATAACGGTTAATTATTTTTTGTGCAAAGATATTTCTTTTTTACGTGATTATTGACAAAATCGAGGTATAGATTATTATTTTTCATTGCTCTTAAATATAAATGCAACATAAATGTAACATCTCAGCCATACTTTTGCAGCACGAACTTAATTAAAAATAGATGAACAAAAAATTAATTATCACGCTGCTTAGCTGCATTAGCTTACTGGCAGTCAACGGACAGGAGGTGGAATTGACACAGGCAGAAAAACTGGAACAGAAAACGGATATACTCGAAAGTACTATCAGCAAGTTGCAAAGATTCAAAGTTTCGGGTTACATACAGGCGCAATATCAATATGCAGAAATAGAAGATGATTTTAACCGCAAGACAGGTACGGGGGCCAATGCTTGGGAAAAAGAAAATAAAGACGGTTTCAGCCGTTTCGGCATCCGTCGCGGCCGCATTAAATTTACTTACAATGAAAGATTGGCGCAAGGAGTTTTTCAATTAGACATTACCGAAAAGGGCGTTAATTTCAAGGACTTGTATTTTAGTGTAAAAGAACCCTGGTTCGGAACCAATTCGATTAAATTGGGAATTTTCGACCGTCCCTTCGGAAACGAAATATCCTACTCCTCTTCGCGTCGCGAGTCGCCTGAACGTTCTCGCATTTTCCAAAAGCTCTTCCCAGACGAACGTGACTTAGGTGCCATGTTAACTTTACAAGGCGCAAAAGATACACCATGGAATATGTTTAAGCTCGAAGGAGGTCTTTTTGCCGGAAACGGTGTTCAAAAGTTACACCTTGACTCGCGCATGGATTTTATCGGGCATCTTTCATTCGCCAAAACCATCGGCAGCGATGTACAGATAGGAGCCGGAGTATCAGCTTACCTTGGGGGTGTACGCATGACGAATGATACGATTTTAAACATTGAAGACGGTCAATTTGTCGTGGAAAGCGATGGCAGCAAAGGTAAAATAGCGAAACGCCGGTACATGGGCTTTGATGCTCAATTCAGCACCATGTGGGTAGCCGGATTGACACAAGTAAGGGCAGAATACATCTTCGGCGAACATGCGGGAAATAAAGACGCAGCATTCGACTATAAATTCACCAACCTTCCGGCTAACGCCCCAACCTATATGCGCAACATCAATGGTGGTTACGTTATCCTTACCCAAGATTTAGGTTCACTACCTTTCACACTCGCAGTTAAATATGACTGGTACAACCAAAATACCAAACTTTCGGGCGATGAAGTAACCGGAAAAGGCGACCTCTCCTACTCTACTATCGGCGTAGGTGCTTTCTGGAGAATCGACCCTTCATTGAGATTGACCGCTTATTACGACATCGTAAGCAATGAAAAGTCTGAAAAAGTAAATGAGGGAAAAGATTTCAAAGACAATGTATTCACACTTCGCTTACAATACAAGTTTTAAATAAGTAACAAATAATAATTTTTAAAAGATAAAAGTATGAAAAAGATTATGTTGACAGTCGCTATTGCAGCGAGTATATTTTCAGGCGTTCAGGCGCAAAGAATCAAAGGTTCGGATACTGTGTTGCCCTTATCGCAAAAGGAGGCAGAAAGTTATAAGAAAGTAAATCCATCATCCCCGGTTTCGGTAACCGGCGGCGGCAGCGGAGTGGGTATTTCCGCTTTGATTGAAGGGACAACCGACATTGCACAATCATCGCGCAAAATCAAATTTTCGGAAAAGCAAAAATTACAGGAAGCGGGAAAAGCTGTAAAAGAGGTAATTATTGCCAACGATGCGTTAGCTATCGTGGTAAATCCGAAAAACAAAATAGACAAGCTGACTCGCGAGCAGTTAGAAGGAATTTTCACCGGAAAAATTACCAACTGGAAAGAAGTAGGCGGCGCTGATTTGAAAATCATCCCCTATTCAAGAGAAACCTCTTCGGGTACGTATGAATTTTTCAAGGAAAGCGTGTTGAAAAATAAAAACTACATGAACGGAATCATGAGCATGCCGGCTACCGGCGCTATCATCCAATCGGTGAGCCAAACTCCGGGTGCAATTGCTTACGTCGGACTGGCATATTTGAACAAGGAGGTTAAAGCACTTTCGGTTTCGTATGACGGCGGAAAGAATTATGTAGCTCCTTCAATCACAAGCGCAAAAGATAAAACATATCCGGTTGTTCGTGCATTGTACTACTATTATATCACTTCCGATGCGAAAAAAGTAACGCCGTTTATTGATTATATCCTTTCGCCGGAAGGTCAAAAGATTGTGAAAGAGGTTGGATATATTACGATAAAATAATACTCAAACAAAATTGGTTTGCAAAAAACATTAGTTTGAAGCAATTGGTTTACAAATATTTATTAAAAAAAAAAGCAAAACCCGATATGCACAGCCGGACATATCGGGTTTGTTGTCTAATAAAAACCGAAACGGTCAAAGTCTCACAGCTATAAGTTCTGCTCCTAATTTATGCAATGTGCTTTCAATGCGTTGTGTTTGCGCTTCTGAAATATATGTTTGCCCTGTTTTATATTGGCGCATCAATGAAGCATTTATACCGGCTACTTTTGCCAATTTGCTTACATTTATCCAATTATAGTAGTCAAAGAAAGAAGATAAGTCAAATTTGTATTCAAATTCAGCATTAAGTAATTCCTGCGGTATATCTCTGTTTGTTTCGGTGTATGACAATATCATTTCTTGCAGTGAATTTACAAAATCTGCTTTTGCTTCTGCTACTGTATTGCCGCTTCCGATGATGGTGTGATTAATATCCGGAGTGAAAATCCCGAAAGTGCCATCTTTTCCTTTTTCTATCAACGCTGTTGTTTTCATATTTTTATTTTTTTTGAAAGCGAATAGAGTTTAAAAACCTATCTGCTTTTTTAGTTTGTGAAATAATCCTGTTTTAACTTCTGCACTCTGGTGCCTTTCTATTTGAATTTCAAAGTCTTTGTCAGGGTGCGCGTAAATGTCGTGTTTGCTTCCGTGCCTTACTAAGTCCAACCGTGCTTTTCTGCTTTTGTTTTTAACTCTGACCATTTCATTTTTTATTTGTTTTTATTAAACAATACAATTATATAGCATTTTTGTTATACATACGCATGTTTTTGAAATTATTTTCGATTAAAAATAAGAATAAAGAGCGCGGGCTTCCGTCTATCGGATATACCTCTTCAAATTCATGCCAAGTAGCAAATAAAGAGCAAACGGCATTTTTTTGCGTGGGGGATTCTGTCCATTCTTCAATCTCTGCATTTTCGAGAAGTTCTATGAGCATGTCAATGTATGCGAGACGAAACAGAACTGCATCATCGCGATCATACACCATGCCTCACAAAATCTCTCTGTCTTGAGAAAATAGGATACTTCAAAAATTAATGAAAATTTGACGCGGTTGCCCTGATTTTTTAATTGCAAAACACAAAAAAACATTATCTTTGCAAAACAAACTTTAATGAAAAATAATTATGATACTTGTAACAACAAAAATTACGCAGAATAGTGTAGCTTCACTGCTCGAAAAAACAAGAACAAAACTTCGCAAAACATTTGGAGATATTTATAAAGGTATTGACAAATTGAAATGTTAAAAAATGATGCGCAATGAATGTTATTGATATTTACAAAAAACGACATAAAGAATCACGAAAATTTATAATTTTATCTATTTAAAAAGTTTGTTTGAAATATGCTTGTTAAAACTTACGGAGCTGCCGTGCAAGGCATCCACGCTACTACCATTACAATCGAAGTAAATGTTTCACAGGGTATCAGGTTTATGCTGGTCGGATTACCCGACAGTGCAGTTAAGGAAAGTCATGAACGGATTGTTTCTGCCTTGCAAATGATTGATCTTAAACTACCTAGATACCAGACCGTGGTCAACATGGCTCCCGCTGATATCCGAAAAGAAGGCTCATCGTATGATTTACCGATTGCTATCGGGATTTTGGCAGCCGCCGAAAAAATGAATCATGCAGAGTTAGACAAATACATCATCATGGGAGAACTCTCCTTAGACGGTACATTACAACCGATGAAAGGTGTTCTGCCCATTGCCATTAAAGCCCGCGAAGAGAAGTTCAAAGGATTTATCCTGCCCAAGCAAAATGCCAAGGAAGCCGCAGTGGTAAACAACCTGGAAGTGTATGGCGCGGAAAACCTGAAAGAAGTTATCGCCTTTTTGAACGGCGAATTAAAACTGGAACCGGAAATAGTAGATACACGCAACGAATTCTACCAAAGTCTCGGACAGTTTGAATTTGACTTTTCGGACGTAAAAGGACAGGAAAGTGTGAAGCGCGCTTTCGAAGTAGCAGCAGCCGGCGGACACAATATCATTCTTGTGGGACCTCCCGGAGCCGGAAAATCCATGCTGGCGAAACGGATTCCGACCATTCTGCCCCCACTCACGCTGCACGAGGCATTGGAAACAACCAAAATTCACTCTGTTGCCGGAAAAATAGACAAGGAAACCTCGCTTATGTCTCAACGACCTTTCCGGAGTCCACACCACACAATTTCGGATGTGGCTCTTGTCGGCGGCGGCGGTTTTCCTCAACCGGGCGAAATCTCGCTGGCTCACCACGGAGTTCTTTTCTTAGACGAACTGCCCGAATTCAAGCGAACCGTTCTCGAAGTAATGCGCCAGCCGCTGGAAGACCGGAAAATTACCATTTCGAGGGCAAAATCCACCATTGAGTATCCGGCAAGCTTTATGCTTGTTGCCTCGATGAATCCCTGTCCGTGCGGCTACTATAACCACCCGGAGAAAAAATGCGTTTGCGGACCCGGCATGGTGCAGAAATACCTTAGCCGCATCTCCGGTCCGCTACTCGACCGGATTGACATTCACATTGAGATTGTCCCCGTTCCGTTTGAAAAGTTGGCAGATGCGCAAGTTTCCGAGCCGAGTGAAAAAGTGCGCGAGCGGGTAATCAACGCCCGGAAAATTCAGCAGGAACGCTTCAAGGATTCGCCCAACACGCACTGCAACGCGCAGATGAACTCAAAGGAATTACGCCAACACACCGCATTAAACCAACCGGCTCAAACGCTACTGAAAAATGCAATGTTGAAATTAAACCTCTCTGCCCGCGCTTACGACCGGATTCTGAAAGTCTCCCGCACAATCGCAGATTTGGATAATTCGGAAAATATCGAAACACATCACATTTCGGAGGCAATTAATTACCGTAATTTAGACAGGGAAGGCTGGGCTGGGTAAAAGCTAAGATATTCAAATACAAACCCACGCTCTTTCAACTTCCGAATCAACCCTTGCAGGTCATTTTCATCATTAACTTCAGCAAAAAGTTGATTATGAAGCAGCAATACTACATGATTAGGAGTAAACGCCAGAGATGAATTACACATTTTTTCGATTTCCTCGACCAGCTCATCTATGCTTTGTTGAGGTGTGCAGTTTTCGTATCGCCACTCCACATCCCAGCCGAATATTTCGTAACCGTTTTCGCGTAATAATCCGGCGGACGTTGCACCTGTTTGCCGGCAATTCTTTTTTCGCCCGCTAAGCATCCATAAATTCCGTCCGGGCAACCGGGCTATTTTATGCGAAATATTCAGTTCGGATTCATTTTTTTGAAAATCCGCTAACACCGATTCCGGATTTTTGTAGAAATTAGCATATCTATGATTCCCATGCGAATAGCTGTGGTTGTAAATCTCAATGTATGGGTTTTGTTGAAATGCTTCGTAATACTTCCGGAACCGCTTACTTCCGTTTACAGGATTGCCTACGACAAAAATACTTGTCTTTACTTTTTCGAAGGCGATGATGCTGTCAATGTATTCACTTCCGTTGAGCGGCGCATCGTCGATTGTGAGGTAAATGTATTTTCCGGGATTTAACGAATCCGTTTGTTCAACTTTTTCTTCTTCTTTTTCCTCGATTATTTTTACAATAGGGAGTGTATCAACAACCGGTACCGGTATAAATTCCGGTTCCATATTCAATTTTTTTTCTTCCGTGCAACGAACTCCCGCGAACATGATTACGGCGATTACGGATAAAATTTTTATCTTTTTCATGGCTATTATTTTTTAAGGATTAATAGAATTTCTTGAGATAATTTTGTGAACAAAAAGGGTATGCGATTCCCCGACCAAGACACAAGTCTCAGTTTATATTACTGATATTTAATAGATTATTTTACTTTATCCGCCAAACGATAAAAGAGGTATTTTCCGGGAAATCAGGTTTCTCTTTTCCAAATTCCTGCCGGATAAACGCTTCGTTGTAGTACCAGCCGAAGGCATCTCCGCCGACTAAATAAATGGCATCGGATATGCCGGCATCAATCAACGCCTGCGAAAAATCATGAAAAGACTCAATGTTTTTACTTGCCGCCATAATTACCTGTCCGTTGCGAACAGCAAGGGCGCGGCGAATAGATTTATTCTTGGGATTATTTTCAATTAATTCACCGTTATGTACAAGCGGATATTGCCTGAAAAAGAAGCCGTTATTTTCTATTGCTTGCTGCAGTAAAGGAGTTTCTGTCCCCATTCCGATAGAAATCGTTTCACCTATCACGGCACAAAATCCCTTTTTGGCAATACCTCTGGCTAACTGCTTGCCCGACAGGACAAAATCGCCCACGATTTTTTTATTATCCTTACGAATATCGGCTGCCATGGCGGTAAAGATGATAGTAGAATCCGACTTATCGGGCACTCCCAACGACAGCGATAGGGCGGCTTTGTGAGGAATGAAAAGAAACAACGGCACATCGTTTACTGTTATCTCCTGCGTTTCGATGAATCCTCTTTGGCTTGGAGTTCCTGTGTCCGGCGCTGTCACGGAAATGCTTTGCTGCAATGACTCTTCCGGCTCGAAATAATATTCGGGCGTTTGCTCTTTGGATGAAAAAAGGAAAAGAGCAATCCACTTGCTTTTTACTGTTTTTTTAGCTGTTTCTTTTCCATCCGAACCAAGGATGTAAACTTCATCGTCTTGTTTGTTTTTATTCGTAATCATATTCCAATCCTCCTGCTTTTAATACTATCTTCCAACACCGTTTTCAAGGCCTTCAATGCCTCCTTGGAAGCAGAAAGCGTAAATTTATCGGGAAAGCTGCCGTCCGACAGCACAATCTGCTGCTTCGATACGTTGACGTAATAAATATACCTGCCGTTGATGATAAGGCTTTTCCCCAGACGGATAAATGTCTGCGCATCAGTACCCAGCTGTTGCTCTATCGTTTTCTCAAATGCAGCCAGATTGAACGAAAACACATGCTCGTCCTTATTCACAAGTGTCATGGTAGAGTAGTTGCCGTCCGACAAAATACACACAATCCGGTCGGGAGAAACCCTGACTATCTCGTTGCTGTTGGTTAATACTAAATACTTCGACATCTTTGGTTGATTCTTTTTCTATTTCTGTTACAAAGATATGGCTTTCCCGGCAGTTCGTATCATCTATTTGGGGGTATATTACAAAATAGCGGGTCGAATGTATGAAATGAAATAAATAGCGGATGAAATAGTTTTTCGAGGATAATCAAAATAGTAATTTTCACATAGAAAGTGGAACAAAAATCAACTATGTGTACAAATTTCACTATATTTGTCAACGTTTTTTCAAAAAATAGATGGAAGCATTGAGTTCGCTACATAATATTCCAGTCAGTAGCGCTGTTTTTACACCGAATTTGCGTTTGCAATTGGTTAAGGCAATGAAAAGTTATTTAATGGATGATTTGAATTGATTTTGATGTTTTGAAAACGTTGGATAAGGATATTGTAAGACAGTGCGTTTATTTATCTTTCGTTAGAGGTAATTATGTAGAATAAGCATATTAAGATTATGCCCAACTCAATTTTTGAAAATATACTCTCTTCTACCCAATCTCCACCCAATTTAACCAACGCCTTGTCCCGCAGGGACAGCACTCTATAAACCGTAAGATTTATCCTACGGACAGCAACAACAAATAACGAACAAGTCCCTGCGGGAGAATATGCAGTTGGCGGATATGGTACGATTCAAAAAATAATATATGAACAACAATTTTAATTACATACGAAGAAAATCCCAAGAGATACACATCGGAAACATAACGATGGGCGGCAAAAATCCTATCCGGGTACAATCCATGGCAAACACCGATACAAACAACACGGAAGCAAGTGTTGAGCAATGTATCCGCATTGTCGATGCCGGCGGCGAACTGGTACGTTTTACTGCCCAGGGAATAAAAGAAGCGACCAACTTAAAACTCATTCACGAAAAATTGCGAGAAAAAGGCTACCTCGTTCCGTTGGTTGCAGATATTCATTTCAACCCGAAAGCGGCAGAAACAGCAGCGCTATACGTTGAAACTATACGTTGAAAAAGTACGCATCAATCCGGGAAATTTTGTAGACAGCACGAAGAGAGGCGATAATTTTGACTATACCGATGAGGAATACCGCGAAGAGTTGGAGAAAATCAAGGCACGGCTACTTCCTTTTTTGCAGATATGCCGCGAACATCAAACTGCCGTCCGCATCGGAGTGAATCACGGTTCACTCTCCAACCGCATTTTAAGCCGTTACGGAGATACCTCGAAAGGGATGGTTGAATCGTGCATGGAATTTTTGCGTATTTGCAAGGAAGATAATTTCAACCATATCGTTATTTCGATAAAAGCCTCAAACACCGTTGTAATGGTACAAACCGTTCGTCTGTTAGTTATTGAGATGCAAAAAGAAGGGATGAATTACCCGCTACATTTGGGTGTTACCGAAGCGGGCGACGGAGAGGATGGACGTATAAAATCAGCCGTTGGAATCGGCGCTTTGCTTGCCGAAGGTACCGGAGATACCATCCGAGTTTCGTTGAGCGAAGAACCGGAGTGTGAAATTCCAGTAGCCCGGAAATTAGTTGAATACATTACTTCCCGTGACGGACATTCTTTTATTCCGGGAAAAGCGAGTGAAAAAGTTTCCCCTTTTGCATACAGCCGGAGAGAAACGCAACCGGCCGGAATCGTTGGCGGCAACCAGCAACCGGTGGTCATCGCATCTTCGTTTGAAACAAGCAACGGCATACGTCCCGATTTTGTGCGAGTTGAAAGCGATAAGATTATGGCAGGAGAAAATGAATATCCGCTGTTTACACCGGCAGACGCAAATAAAATCCAATCGAACAAGGCAAAAGTCAAGTTTTTGGAATTATCCTATTCCGGTTGCTCAGACGAACTATTAAATCAAATAGATGATTCCGTAGTTTTTATCCTAAAAACCAACCATGTCAACGGCGTAGGCGAACAACGCGCTTTTCTACATAAATTGCTAATTGAGGAACGAAAAAATCCGGTCATTTTAAAACGCACCTATTCGGAATCCCAAATAGAAGATCTGCAAATAAAAGCAGGCGCCGACTTGGGAGTCTTTTTTATCGACGTTTGGATTGAGAACGAAAACAATGCGATTACACCTGAAAAATTACTTTCAGTTTCTTTCGGCATATTACAAGCCTCGCGGGCGCGGGTTAGCAAAACGGAATTTATCTCCTGTCCCGGTTGCGGACGCACGCTGTTTGACCTGCAAAAAACAATCGCCCGCGTAAAAGAAAAAACCGCCCACTTGAAAGAGCTGAAAATCGGCATAATGGGCTGCATCGTAAACGGACCGGGAGAAATGGCTGATGCCGATTACGGCTATGTTGGTTCGGCAAAAGGAAAAGTGAATTTGTATAAGGGGCAGACTTGTATTGAAAAATTGATCCCGGAAGAGGAGGCGGTGGAAAGGTTAATTCGATTGATTCAGGAAAATGGAGACTGGAAAGATTGTCACAGTTATTAAACTTTTCCAGTAAAAGTCAAATAGGTTCTAACTTTTTTTCGAAAAATTATTTCCCACAAAGGCACAAAGGTCACAAAAAACTTAGTGTTCTTTGTGGTTTTGTGGGAAATAATTATACTATAATTTCTAAAATAAAAAACGTACTATAATTTACAAGAGCCAATTTTATTATGTGGATTGTCTTAGCACTCGTTTCAGCCTTTTTTTTAGGAATATATGATATTTTCAAAAAAATATCATTGAAAGGCAATGCCGTTATTCCGGTGTTAGCCTGCTCAATTTTCATCTCGGCAGTTTGCTTTATTCCGGTCATTGTTCTTTCTTATGTCGCTCCGCAAAGGGCACAATCGCTTTTTATTTACGTCCCGCATATCAGTTGGGAAACGCACTTTTTTATTTTGTTGAAAGCCGTTATTGTATTAGGTTCATGGATTTCAGCCTATTTCGGGATGAAGCACATACCCATTACGCTCTTTTCGCCTATCCGCGCCACGCAACCAATGTGGACAGTAGTGGGTGCTTTTTTTATCTTTGCCGAACGGCTTGAGCCGCTCCAGCTGACAGGCGTTGTAATTACGATTTTTTCGTTCTATCTCTTTTCATTAGCGGGACTGAAAGAAGGCATCTCGTGGAAAACCAACCGGTGGATATGGCTCATTATACTGGCAACACTCTTGGGAGCGGCAAGCGGCTTGTATGACAAACACCTGATGCAGCAGTATGACCGGATGGCGGTACAGGTTTACAGCACGATGTATCAAGCGGCAATTATGCTTATCATCACGCTTTTCCTGTGGTTTCCGGCGAGAGCAAAGACCACTCCGTTTCAATGGCGCTGGGCAATTGCGGGGATTTCCGTTTTTTTGATACTTGCTGATTTTGTCTATTTTTGGGCATTATCATACAATGATGCGCTGATTTCCATTGTTTCCACCATTCGCCGTTCGGGTGCAGTCGTTCCGTTTCTTTACGGAGCCGTCTTTTTACGCGAAAAAAACTTGAAAACGAAAGCTGTGCTGTTAGGTGGTGTTTTGCTTGGCGTGTTTTTACTTTATTTAGGGCGGTAAGAACATTATTACAAGAATACTCTGTTTTCTCTTCAGATTATCTGCAATCGCTGCTTTATTTCTTCTTGCCCGTGCAAAACAAAATGCTGCCCGGAGTAGAGACGCGGCATGCTGCGTTTCTACAAATCAACCTTGTAGAGATTAAACTCCTGCGGAAATTCGAAATTAGCGGGTATTTCCCTCCACCGAGCCGCACTTCGTTTGCGCGAGGTTTTCCATATTAAACGCTTTCGGCGTAAAGTTTACACGCTTTCGTCACATTTTTTCAACTCCCGATACACAATTATTAATTTAAAAATCGTATCTTTGCATACTTTTTTAATAACAACAAAAGGTTGCGTTTGTAGGCAGCCAAAGAACAAGAAAATATGATAAAAGTAACATTTCCGGATGGTTCCGTCCGCGAATATCCGAAAGGAACAACAGGCATGCAAATTGCAGAAAGCATCAGTCCGCGCTTGGCGCAGGATGTCCTTTCTGTCAGTGTAAACGATATAGTGCAGGATTTGAACCAACCCATAACGACCGACAGCACCGTTAAATTGCATAAGTTTGATGACAAAGAAGGAAAACATGCTTTTTGGCACACCTCGGCACACTTGATGGCAGAGGCGCTGCAGATGCTTTATCCCGGAATTAAATTCGGAATCGGTCCGGCAATCGAAAACGGTTTCTATTACGATGTAGACCCGGGCGACACAGTTATTAAAGAGTCCGATTTCCCTGCCATTGAAAAGAAAATGATGGAAATCGTTTCGCAACGCCAAACATTGACGCGCGAGGAGATTTCAAAAGCCGATGCAATGAATTTTTTTGCAGAGCGCGGCGAAATATATAAAACAGAACTTATTAACGAATTGGAAGACGGCACAATTACCGTTTACAAGCAAGGCGATTTTACCGACCTTTGCCGTGGACCTCACTTGGCGGACGTTTCTCCAATCAAAGCCGTTAAACTCTTAAATGTTGCCGGCGCTTATTGGCGCGGCGATGAAAAAAGAAAACAGCTGACACGCATTTACGGAATTTCCTTTCCGAAGAAAAAAATGCTGGATGAATATTTAGAACTTTTGGAAGAGGCAAAAAAACGCGACCACCGCAAAATCGGAAAAGAGTTGGAATTGTTCGCCTTCTCGCAAGATGTAGGTCCCGGATTACCGTTGTGGCTGCCGAAAGGAACCGCTCTGCGCGACCGTTTGGAAGATTTCTTGAAAAATGTTCAAAAACGCTACGGATACAAGCAAGTGCGTACCCCGCATATCGGACAAAAACAGCTATGGATTACTTCCGGGCATTATGCTAAATACGGCAAAGATTCATTTCAACCGATTCATACTCCACAAGAAGGTGAAGAATTTTTGTTGAAACCAATGAACTGCCCATTCCATTGCGAAATCTATAAAACCCTTCCGCGCTCATACAAAGACCTTCCGCTTCGTTATACCGAGTTTGGAACCGTCTATCGCTACGAGCAAAGCGGCGAATTGCACGGCTTGACAAGGGTACGCGGATTTACGCAAGACGATGCGCACATTTTCTGTCGTCCCGATCAGTTGAAAGACGAATTTAAAAAGGTAATGGATATTATTTTCATTATTTTTAAAGCATTGGATTTTAAAAACTTTGAAGCACAAATATCCCTTCGCGACCCTGAAAATACCGAAAAATATATCGGTAGCGAAGAAAACTGGATTAAGTCGGAAGAGGCAATCATCGAGGCTTGTAAAGACAAAGGCTTGGAGGCAAAAATAGAACTCGGTGAAGCAGCATTCTATGGTCCGAAGCTCGACTTTATGGTCAAAGATGCACTTGGCCGCCACTGGCAATTGGGAACCATTCAGGTGGATTACAACCTGCCGGAGCGTTTCGACTTGGAATATACCGGTTCGGACAACCAGAAACACCGTCCGGTCATGATTCACCGCGCACCGTTCGGCTCCATGGAGCGTTTCGTTGCTGTACTGATTGAGCACACAGCCGGAAAATTCCCTTTGTGGTTAACTCCCGAGCAGGTAGTTATTCTTCCAATCAGCGAAAAGTACAACGATTACGCGCAAAAAGTAGCAGAATATTTGGATCAAAACGATATTCGCGCCATTGTTGACGACAGAAATGAAAAAATAGGAAGAAAAATTCGTGATAATGAAGTGAAAAGAATCCCTTATTTACTCGTAGTTGGAGAAAAAGAAGCAGAAAATGATGAAGTTTCTGTAAGAAAACAGGGCGAAGGTGATAAAGGTTCGATGAAATTTACTACATTTGCGGAAAATTT
>QMCE01000594.1_pt1 | contig 19630 bp, 23 predicted proteins | sample 1821851 | NCBI WGS metagenome assembly QMCE01 (sample SAMN09453174, study PRJNA476694) | Termite gut metagenome, whole genome shotgun sequencing project. | isolation source: worker | host: Odontotermes sp. | place: South Africa:Pretoria | collected 2016-01-28
ATATTTATTTAAATTAGTATTAGCTATTTTAATTTTAGTTTCTTCTAATTTAGAAATGTTAGTAACACCATATTTATCTAAACAAGTTTTTTCTCTTTTTTTGTTTGATAATTCCTTTTCCTTTTCAGTCCTATTTAACATTGCTATTTTTATAGTTTGACTTCTACATAGTTTACTACCGCATCTAGTGGCTAAAAATTGTTCTGCTCTATTTTTTGTAATTATTCCCCCGCAAGGTAAATGTTTTAGCGTAAAAGGACTTCGAGATCCAGTATACTCTGAAAATTCTAGTCCTTCAGTAAGTTCCCATTCATTGCCCCATTTTTTATTTATTTTATCTAGATAAGAAAATTTATCATATTTAATGCCGCTCAAAATCTTTTAGCTCCAATCTTATTTTTCTTTATTATACCATAAAAATTTTTTTAAAACAAATTTAATTGGAAATAATTAATTTTAATAAATACGAAAGACAATAACAAAGCCCACCTTAAAGGTGGGCTTATTTTTATTTTGAATTAAAATTCAACTAATCCTTGATCATAAGGCATTAAGTATAAAAGCTCCGCAGAACTATCTTCAGTTCTAATCCAGATCTCTACGCATTTTTCATTTCCGATAGTATCAAAATCAATGCTAATAATCTGACCCACATCTTTGAATAATTCTCTTAGCTTTTTAAAACAATTTCCTACTTCATTTGAGGCCTTCAATAAAGTAACGTAATGAATATCTTTACCATAAAGTAAATAAAATTCATTATTCGTTCCAGTAATCCAATTGCCGAAATCATCTTCTATGCCATTTACTATTTCAGTATCTGACCAATCAAAGAGCGGCTCTTCTGAAACTATCTTCTTATTCATCTCAAAAATAGTAATACCAGTTGAGATAGAAGCTGTTTCATCCAATCTTCGAAGAGTTAATTTTCCATCTCTTTTATCTGTCACTATAAAAGCAGCATTATCTAAAACTACCCAATAGATGTCGCCGATCATCGTGTTCGGCATTTGCCTTAAAACATTTTTAGAGTTAACTTCTCCCTTAAAATCTTTTAATTTTTCAATTGCCAATCTTTTAGCACTTTTTTCAACGGCTTTATCGCCGAAGAGATCAACTACTTCTCCCATTATTCTACCTCACTATCTATTAAGTAAGTATGATGAACTTCATCATCTATTGGTTTAATATGAATAGCTAGACACTTTTTTGAAGTAGTATAGATAACTAATGAATCATCTCTTACTTCCAAAGAATCCCATCTCTCAATTTTAATATCAGCTAGATCATTTAGAAGTTTAATAAAAACTTTATTTGAACTCAAAGTGTTATCATGAGAGATTATTTTACTACCTTTAACTACTTTATTATAAAAATCTTCTGATTTATTATAAAAAGTAACTAAATAAAGGTCGTTAAAAGTTTCATCTAACCAGTTTTCTAACATTTCCTGTAAAATCATTCGCTTTGTTCTCCTAATTTTTTAATATAATGGTTCAGATACCAATCTGCTTTTTCAAGATCTTCAATAGTTTTACTTACATCTTTTTTGCCTGAGCGGCAGATATACTTTATAGAATTTCCTAAACAGAATCCTCTTAAGCCATCAAGGCCTAATTGATCTTCTATAATATCTATTACTTCATACTTTCCAGAAGTATAATGACTTGGATGATTTACTATATTATGAGTCATTTGTTTCCTCCTGTTTTCCTTTCTTTCTTTCTTTTTGTATATCAAACTTATTTCCTTCTAGTAGTCCAATTATTCTATATGCAGTATGGCTCATTGGACTGTTCTTATAGGTCTTAGCTATAAAGGTATCATTTTGCCGCATACCATGAACGATTAAGCCGACTCCTCTATTAAACCAGCTCTTTTCAATTACTTTCTTTTTCCCATCAATAACTTGAGAAATTTGAGAATCATAAGTCGCAAATTGTTGTTTTCTAAATTTGACTTTTACTGGACCAGTTTTAGTTAAAAGAGTAATTGAACTATGCATTTTATCTTTTGCTATAACTATTCCTGCAATCATAGTTAAATTAAAAAGTGGAACTGATCGACCATTTTTAGTATGAAAAATTGATTTTACTTGCGGTTCAATTAGCAAATCTTCAAAATTACTTAAATTCTCAACTTTGGCGAAGGGATGTTCGGCGAAACAAACACCCATTGTTTCTATTTCCCATTGAGCTATTGAGTCTCCAGGGAAGTATTTCTCTAGCCATTCATGCTCAATTTTTGAATTAAGGTTTTCTAACATTTCTTCTTGATTGTCTATTAAATATGCTTTGATGTCTCTCATTTGATAATTATAATAGTTACTCCAAGAACTTTTCTCTAAGTACTCGCCATCATTAGCAAAATCTATTTCTTCTAAAAAGTTTAAACAAAGTTCATTCAGTTTATAATTTTCATCGGTAGAATCTGGCAGACTTTTTAGATAATGATTGAAATTAAACACTCTTTGAGAAAAACTTAATTCCTTTGGCCAAAGGTCTTGCCTAGAGATCATAAGAAGATTTTGCCCATTTAGCTTGCTCTTCGTTTCACTTTTAAGAGCCGCTAAAAGTTTGACTGTATCCATACGGGATTCAAAAAAATCGAAAGAACCGCTCTTTACAAGGCTTACAATCGAGGTAATATCAGCGGCAGTTTTATCAATGAAATCCTTCAAATTTTTGAATGGTCTTTCTTGGAGAATTTTTTCTATTACGTTTTCTCGTAAGCCTTTTAGGGCAGAAAACCCATAGTAGATACTTTCGGTCTTGGCATCAAGTCGAAAATTCTCCTCTGATTTGTTTATGTCTACTGACAGAATATTTACTCCTTGCGACATTAAGAGAGAAACAGCTTCAGCGATCTTATTATAATCTGCAGATTTATTATCTAAAGCTCCAGATCTTTGTAAAAGACACGCCATTTGCCAATAGATAGGTGGAAATAGTATTTCTGATAATAATATACACTGAACTCCTATTATGGAATAAGGAGATGAATGGTTTTTACTGAATGAGTAGCCAAGACTGGGGGAAATTATTGTTCTATAAAGATAATTTGAAGTTTTTTCTGATCCTCCAGATTCTTTTATCTTGTTGAAAAAGAATTCTTTTTGAGCAGTAATTTCATTCATTTTCTTTTTGGCAACAATTTTTCTTAAAGCATCAGCTTCTGCTAGTGAATAACCTGCTAATTTTTGAGATAAAGTCATAAAAGATTCTTGCATTACAGCGCAACCGTTGAATTTATCTAACTCTTCGTGCATTATCTTACGCTGGTCATCATTGAGTTCGGCTTCTATCATTTCTTCTTCAAAAGATTGAGGATCTTCTTTGATTCTTACAAAACGCTCAATTTGATCCTCTTCATCTTCTTGAGTCATAAGCCGAATTAGACCATTGCATGCTGAGAGCTCATCGAGACTCGAAGGATAAGTTTTTAAAAGTCCTTTTCTTCCAGAATCAGCATCCCATTGAAATACTGAAAGTGTTTTTCCTTTATAGAAAGCATCCCATATTTTAGGATTTGAGAAGTCTGTTGTATTTGGATTAATATATTTTCTAAAACATTGCTTCAAAGTTAATTCTTGCGGAACTAATCCATCTTTTTGTAGTAACTTGAAACACGTGGCTTGGATATCTAACGTGGTCAAAAGAAGAAAGTCGTATTTGTAACACCCTACTTCTTCTACTGTATGTAAATCTAACGCTGTACAGAGATCGCCATTTGGCGCTCTCATTAATGAACAATAATTTTGAAGTGGATTATTATCATCAAAGAAGATCACTGCTGCCGCATGGGTAGAAGATCCAGTTATTACTCCTTCTATCTTTTGAATTATTTCTAGCAATCCAGGATAAGCATTACATTCTTTAATAAACTGATGATTGACCGAATATCCAGTAGTTTCATCTCCGTTTAAAGTCTGTTTAAGAGTAGCTACAAATCCTCTTCGCACCTCTATTAAACTAGACAAGTAAGTTGAAATATCAGGATCTAATCCATTGAGAAAGTCTTTACTTCTATAGCCACGAGCGGCGTTTCCTATCGCTGCTTTTAAAGTAAGTGTTCTATAAGTAGCAACTTGAGTTAAACCAAGTTCTCCTCGTTCTTCTCGTATCTTTTTGAATAGTTCTGCCCTTTTACTAGGTTGTAGATCTGAGTCAATATCCAAAGGTGAGGTTCTCACTTTATTGGCGAATCTCCAAAAGTATAAATCATACTTAATTGGATCACATTGTACTATATCCATAAGATAACAAAGTAATGAGCCTGAAGCTGACCCTCTACTAGGCCCAACTGCGCAATCTATGCTCCATGCCATTTCTAGATAATGTTGCATAGTATTGAAATAACAGAAGAAATTATCCTTGAATTCTTCAGATTGAAATTTAAATGTGTCAAACTCTTCTTCAAGCCGAGATAGATATTCGGCGTTCCAAAGATCTCTTTCATCTAAAGAATTCAAGCAATAATAAAGGCAAAATTTAGTTTGTTCATCTTCCTCTAATGCCCAAGTTAAAGTTGGATAAAGACTTAAATCTTTTTTCTGATTATCAGTTATTTTTAATTCAATAGATTCTATCTTTACTTTTGGTATTGTCGGTTTTTGACTTAAATCATAAAATTCAATCTGCTTACCAACTTCTACAGTATTATTAAGGAATTTTTTCACTTCCTCTTCGCCGACTCCGCTCAACTTCATTAATGAGTAAATTTCTTCTTCGCTCATCATTCTGGCATAAGTGTAATACTCTTGCACTTCTCTTTTTTCTTGCTGTGAACGAAGAAATGCTTCAAAGATTGGGAAATCTTCTTCTTTCTGATAATGCGCATCAGTTGCAATAACAAACTTAGAGTCAAGTTCTTTAATTGCTTTACTGTTGAAATTTATTTGCTCAGGAGAATCTGAGGGCTGAAGCTCAATATAAAAATCATCATAGCCGAAGCGCTGCTGACACCATTGAACAAATTGTTTAGCTTCCTCTATTTTGTCTTGATTCACAAGAGTAGCCAATTCACCACCAAGACAAGCACTTGTGCTTACTAAATGTCCTTTTGCTTTTTCTAATATCTCTTCGATATCTTTCTTTAAAGTAGGTATTCGCCGACGCCCATATTGCACGGCTGAACGATACCAGGCTCGGCTCGATAATTCAATTAGTGCATCATAACCAATTTTATCCTTAGCAATTAAAATAAAGTGATAATATTTTTGTCTTTCTTTCACTTCTGAATCAAAATTATCGACTAAATAAATCTCATTTCCAATTGCTAAAGTAAAGTTTTCATTATTATCTCGAAGTCTCTTTTGTTCTCTATTTATATTCACAACTTCGCTAAGATTGTCATGATTTGTAATAGCTAAGCCGCTCATTCCTAACTGTTTAGCATAGTCAATTAAATCTGTTAGTTTATTTATGCTATCTAATCCAGTTGAAATGTTGCTAAACTGTGTGTGGTTGTGCATTCCAAAATACAAATCGTTACTCCTCCTTTCTATCTTTGTTTTATTTTTAATGTTTAGTTAAATCTATTATTTGTAATTTCTTTTTTGCTCGTGATAATCCAGTATAAAGTAATGGCTTATCGAATCTTTCGAGGATATAGCAAACGTTTTCATACTCTGATCCTTGAGATTTATGAGTTGTGATTGCATAACCTAAGTCAATCGTTACCATATAGAGTCTAGGTAAAGGAATTACCTTATCCATAATTAATTGAGATAGGTCTAAATCATATTCGTTAAATCTTTCTACTATATTAGAAAAACATTCTGATGGATTTGGAAATTCAGATTTAGCTTCTTCAATAAACTTAAGATATTGATCCTTCTATTCATTAGTTCTCCCAGACTGGTCAATAATCTTAGTAAGCTATCTTAATCTTTCTTCACTAACTAATTTCAAATTAGTTTTAAAATTAACATACTCATTAAAGAATTTACGTTCAAGTGGATTCAGCGAATCCTTTCTCGGCATTTTACCTTGCCATTTCATACAAACATATAATTTTCGAGATTTATTCTTATCATTATATTTCTTAATAGTTTCAAGCAGTTCGCCGAAAAGCATTGTATCGCCATTATATTTTTGAATTGGATTTAAATTATCAAACAAAAGAATCTTATCTAGCAAATTAGGATAATCAGTTCCAATTGCTAAAGAATTATTAATTTCTTGACATCTCTTATTGGTGTAACAAATTATCTACCAATCTGATTCTGTTCTAATATCGCTTAAAGATCTTGAATAATTTATATTTTCACTCTTTTCTGACCAATCCATGAGCCGCTTCACTATCTAAGTTTTAGTCTATGAAAAATCTCTAAGCTCTCCGCAAAGTAAAGCAATTTCATTGTCTGATCTTAATACTTTATGGAGCTACTGCTAAGCTAGATCTTTCAATACTTTTACTCCATAACCGGATACATATTTAACTTCCGGAAGCCGCAGATCATGCCGAAAGCTTGAAAGGTCTTTTTTTACTTCTCCGGTTGAAACTTCTGGAAGCTGACATTCATCGCCGAATCCAAATACTCTAGCGTTAGTCATTTGCCACCATTGACTGATATATTGAGGAATCATTGATAATTCATCTACAAATAAAACGTCATAGTCAAAGAGTCTTGGGTCTCTCCATTTGTTTGTATAAAGAGTTTCTCCGCTTTCAGTTAAACCGAGAACCTTGCTCTGTTTAGTTAATTTCGTAACAGTCTCTATTAAAAGCTGATCTTTTTCAAATTTTAATCCCGATTCTTTTATGGTCTAATATATTTTAGATCTAAGTACTGAAGTAGCTTTCCCAGTTTGAGCTCCTACTGCTACTTTATAACCCTAGTCTAATAAGTTAACTACTGAATTGCATATTAAAGTAGTATTATGAGTTGGTACAAAGTCTTCTGTTAAAAATATCTCTAAATTATTTTCTACCTTTAAACATGTCATCTCAACTGGCTCAAGTTTATTTATATTTCTTATTCTGATTTTATTAAAATTTGAAGTTGGAGTCTTTGCTTTGAGCACTTTTTCGATTTTATATTTTACCCTAAATAAATCTTTTAAAGTTTCTCGAGGACCGCTAATAGTCATTTCAAAGCATGATTTAGTATATTTTTCCTTTCTTTTATCCTCATAAATTGATACTCTAAGATTTAAACTATAACACAAAAATCTAATCTATTTAATTAATTTTTCAGATGAACTAGTAAACCTAATAATTAAGCGGTTATTATCGGAAGATCCATCAGTATCAAATAATCCTTGAAGAAGTCTTTTTCTCTAATCTATATCTCCGTATAAATATTCTTGAGGAATTGATTTATCATAAGAATATTGACATATTTCGGGATATTTATCAAAATAATCATTAGTATGCGCTAGAGTTGATTTTTGATTATTCCTATAGATTGGATTCAATAATTCAAAATGCCAATGATATTTTTCACTTAATTGTTTAGGTTTTAATTTTAGTATTTCTCCTACCATTTTTGGTATTTCAGAATCTTTACTGGATAAAGTAAGCTATTTCTCCCTACAATTTCCATCTCCTAAGAAAACCCCTATAATATAAGGATCAATAATAAAATCTTTAGTAGTAAAATTAACTTGATGATTAGTGGGTATCGCATAATTATATTGATTATGCCCTCTATTATCAATAGTCTTATATTTTTCTAGAATCTCGCTAAGAGGTTTTACTACTATATTATTACTACTATTTATGGTAGACCATAGATGATCAATACAACTATGAGCTATTCTTCCGTCTGAAAATAAAATTTCATAATTTTCTTTAAAACCCTGAGGAAAAACTCCAATAACTTTAGTTGGATTTCCTAATAAATCAAAAATATAGTCTCCAGTTTTTATTTCATCTAGTCTCTTTTCCCCATTAGGAGTTGGGATTAATGTAGAATTTGGTAGTGCTTTCCCGGTTCCGCCGGAGCCTGAAATCACTATATTCTTTCCTTCTGGATTATCTATCTATTCCATCAAAACATCATAAATTTCTTGCTGTTCCTAAGTTAAAGTTATCATAAATTAAAAATTAGCGTAATATTCGTACGCTTCATCAGAGCCTCCCTTCTCTATTAAAGACTTATCGTAATCACTTAATTGACGTTGAATGTGATTTTTATGCAATTGTCTTTCATCTGGAATGTTGTTTCCAATTGAATCCCCTCTATTTGTAAGATTTTCTCTTCCATTGAAGATTTCAATGAAAGTGCTTCGGCCATTGTCAATTGGAGAGTCTTTGAATCCAATCCTATTTTCTCTATCTATAAGCCTTGATACAGAAACGTAGTTTTGTACCTTCTCGGCAAGTTCTCTTGTTTTATGTTCATAAAGTTCCCAATCACTTCCTAACTGATCTCTATATTGTTTATCAAATGAGAGTATAATCTCTTTTGCTCCTGCTTCAATTAACATTGATATATGATTTAAGTGAGCGCCAAAAGTATGACTAGCAACGGCATAAGGATAGCCATACTGCCGTGCTAGCATTACTGATTTTCCGCCTTCAAAAATAATCGCTTTTCCAGTTTCTTTTATCGCCGATTTAGCCAAGTGTAATCCATAGAGATTTTGACTATTGGGGAAACTCCAAGAAGTCTTTTCTTCAGTTTGATATTGCGGATCTCTCAACATTGGCACATATTTTGCTCTAGGATACTCAATCATTTGACTATAAGGCATATCTGGATAAAGTTTTTTGATTTGTTTGCGAAGTGGCTTAAAACTTCTTTCATAAATGCCTATGATTTCGCCATTTACATTATGATGAGGTAATATTATACTTCCCTTTTCTGGCCAATAAGCTACTTCGTAATCTCGCAAAACTTCACCTTCTATTTGATCTTCAGTACACCAAACTAATCTTTTAAGAGTATCTATAGAAGTATCGAAATTACTATATATCTCTTTTAAAATCTCCTGGGGTATCGGATCAATAGGAGTAATTATTTCAGGCTTAAAATCTTTTTGTTTGAATTCGATTTCAACTGAAATATTTGATACTCTATTAAAAAGATTAATATGTTTATCTTCTATCCAATCTTCAATAAAATCTTTTGCTTCACTTGAACTAGTTAAATTTAAAGTTTGTTTTATCCAAGTATGAAGCATCATTCCTTTGCCGCATAAACTAAAACAGTTTACTAATAATGTGGAAGGGTCAAATAAAGCAGAATGGTTTGAGCCGTGATGGCACAAACCTAAAATCTGAATTGATCTTTTTCCTGCACTAGTAACCCAACGAGGTTCAGCTCTTAGAGTATAAAATAAGGCGAAGAAGTCATCATTATCAAGTAATTTTATCTTATCTTCATAATTCAACTTCTTCACCTCTTTTATTTTTAATTTATATCAATTAGAATGCCAGCTCTGGCTTTGCCTCTACTGACTCAAGAGCCTTCTTTCTCTGTTCATCTTTAAGTGTATTAAGGTTTACCTTGAATTCCTTAAACTGATCGAAAGTAATAACACTTTCGTCTCCAAAGTCATAAGGATTTTCAACCATTCCTGTTATAACCCACTGAATTGAAGTGTACTCATCCGTTTCATCTTCGCCAAAAGCGTTCTTACGAACTACTAAGCGGCCTACCTTGGAGAGTTCTCCCCAAGTTGAAACAAAATAAGGAGCTTCTTCATCGGCAGAAAGCGAAAGGATATAATTTATTGCAGCATCTTTTCTAGCCTGGAACTGAACTTCTACTACTCTTTCATTATAATCATCAATGTAGTATCCACTAATTCTAGCATATCTGGGAAGATTTCTTTCCTCGTCAGCCTCGATCTCTTCTATCTTCGTTATAATAAAATCAAGCTTCCAACGATTATGATACTCTTTCTTGCTATTTGGATTGATAAAGCTTCCACGAATTTTCTGTGCTCTCGCGAGATCATCTGTTGGCTTGCTATTCTTAGGAAGAAAGTAAGAGCTATCAATGCTACCGGTAAGATAAAGCCAACTTGCATCATCGCCATCGTCAACTACTGTCTTGTAATTTCCAGCAATCATTCCATCTAGGATACCGTAAGTCTTATTCTCTTTGCCGCTCTTATATACCTCTGGTGAATAGTATCTGAATGCCGAAGTCGTTCCATCTGCATCAACTTCAAGAGTTACTTCTCCCATTATAACTGCAACACCAGCTGCATTTTCTGACTTTTCAAGGCTGTAGCTATAAAGCCTACCCTTCATCTCTACTTGATTAAAAGTTTTCATTATTTCTCCTTATTTTCTTAAATATTAAATTCTCTCTTTAAATTTTCGATAATTATTGCAAGTAACTCTGCTTGACTAGAAACAAGCTTACCTACAGTCTTTCCAGCACCGAGTTCGGCTTCTACTATTGACTTTATCTTCGAAGGATTTTCAGTTTCGTTCATTGCTACTATTTTACCAGTAAGATCTTTAAATTCTACTATAAGAGAATCAAAATCATAAGTAGTTTCTTCAATCACAATGCTCGGCTCAGCAGCTTCATTCAAAATGGCTCCAGTATTAGAAGCGACTTTCTCTGCTGCTTTCAAAAGAACTCTTTCAATGTTCTCAAAACTTGTTGGCACAAAATCTTCTTCTGGATTAAGCCGACCACCAGTACCTGCAAACCCTCCTTTTGCATTAAAGTATGTACGATATTCAAACTCGCCATCTTCTTTTGGTTTTTCGCTACGAGCCAAATAGATTATCTGATCAACGAATTTCTCAGCGACACCATAAAGTGAATTACTTAGTGAGGTACCGATATAGGCTTTACCAGTATTAAAGTCTACTTTGTCTTCGGCGTGAACGATATTGAGCAAAAGATAACCTTGATTCGCCAACTTCTGGAGTTGTATGCCTAACTCGTTCCGCATAGACTTTGTACCCTTTCCAAAATCCGAATCCGTGCCAAAATCAAGGGCATTCTTCTCAGTAGTCAACTTATTGCCGATATACTTATCGAGTAATAGAATTAAATTAGTATAAGTATCAATTACTACTGTATCGTAATTCTTTCTACCTTCTGGTCCACAGAGCTGAGTAACAGCACTTTTAAAGTCTGCCCATGATGCAATAGGTACGGGAGTCATTCCAGTTAGGTAATTAACTCCATTCTCAGTCATTAAAAATATTGGGCGTGGAGCTTGAGATGAGATTAATGACTTACCCGTTTTACTTTTCCCAACGATCATCAACGACTTAGATTGCAGAGTATTGCTAATTTCTGTCTTTTTGGGAATTTGAAAGATGTTTCCAATAGCCATAGATTTTTCCTTTCTTTTTATTCGTTTATATTTTTTGTAGTTTATTACTCTACTATTTATAGTATAACATAAAAATTTTTTAAAGGCAACTATCAGAATACATATTCCACTTTGCCAATATCATAACTTTCAATTACTATTTGAGGAGTAGAAATTCCTCTGAATTCATTTATGCTTGCTTTGCCAATCAAAGTCGCCATGTAGCACTATTCTACGCCGTCATACGGAAGCATCAGTGAATCAAACTCTTCTTGACTTGATCTAAATTTGATTGCTTCTACGTCGTTCGGTAAAGTAATCTTTAAAGTATATTTACCTTTCTACTAGCCAACAAGTTTAGTTGTACCGATACTAATCTTTACATTCTTAATTGCAATAGTAGGTTCATCTAAACCTTTACCCCAGAGTTGATCGTATTCGGCGATTTCTCTAATAATATCTGGTAATGAAGGATCTTCTGCATCTAAATAAAAATCGACATTTACAGTTGGAGTAGTATCTATATTGGAATATCTATTGTTAAAATATTCTAATATTTTATCTACATTTTCTTTCTTGCAGCCAACGCCATGAGCTTCTCCATGGCCTTCGGCAAAAGTAAATAATCCAGAATCATTACACTATTGCTTAAAATTTAAAAATGCTGGAATATTATCTGGCACTCGCGCCGAACCAGTATAATCACCTTTATCGGTCTCAAATAAAATCATTACAGGTCGCTGATAATAATCCATTAGCTCATTAGCTATTAAGCCGCTCAAGCTTCGATATTCTTCTTTAAAATCTCCATTATCTAAACAGATGAAAATTATTTTATTATTGAAAAGTTCTTCATCTTGAATAACTTCATCTATCAGTTTTGTAACTTTAGTTTTTCTAGTATTTTGCCGACCACGGGCATTGTTTGCAACTCTAATTGCTTCAATAGTATAAGGAACTAAAGTTCCAACTTCTCCACGTTTGCCACTTTCAATAAGCGCTTCAGCATTTGAATCTAATAAAGCCTAGAATAAAAGTTCATTTTCACTCATAGGACCAATTCGGGAGACGGCGTTAAACATCGGTCCGACGTTGAATCCAATCTTTACAGGACTAAATTTACCGTTAAATACTCTATCATTCTAAAATAAGCAAGCTTGAAGAAAAGCATTTCTTATATTCTCTGGTTTTAATCCTTCTTGCACTAGGAATCTAGTTTCTTTTGATCTTAAATCCATAACATCTGAAACCAATCCTAAAGCGACTAAATCTAGAAAATTATCAGCGCAAGCTAGTTGAAAGATATCGTCGAATACTCTACATAATTGCCAAACTATTCCCGCACCAGATAGTTGTTTATTTTGATATTTTTCTGATTGCTAATTATTGACAACTATCACTTTGTCGTTATCGCCTTTTTCAATCATATCATGATGATCTAAAACAACAATTTCAATATCTAAATCATTTAATGCTTTATACTATTCTTTAGTGCCACTTGCGTCTGGAAGTATCAGTAAAGCAGGCTTCACTAAATCTCTTAAATCTCTCATTATCTTTGTATCGCCAAGACCATGAGATTTTCCTTCATGAAAAAGAAATTTTAATTCTGGAAAATTTCCTTCCCAGCTTTCGTTTTCACCAACTTCTCCAAATTTCCTTTGCATCTCTAGATAATTTGTCAGTATAGCCGCTGATGAGAACCCATCCATGTCAGAGTCGACTAAAATAGCGATAGTTTTCGCAGTTTTTAAATGATAAATAATCTTTTGAGCCGCCAACTCAATATTATCTAGATCATACGGTGACTAAACATCATTCCAATCTAAATTAAAAAACTATTCTGGTTCGGCGATTCCTCTGTTGAAAATTATTTGTTCTATAGGGGTGAAGTTTTCATTAACTTCTCCTATTAATTTAATATTATAAATTAGAAAGCACTCCTTTCTATCTTATGAGTATCAATGTAGTGAAAGGCAATACACATACTATCAACAGTATCCTAAGGAAGATCCTTCAAAGAGTACTTCTTTTGAACAAACGCCATTGCTCCGGCTTTTCTTTCAGCTCTTGCTCTTTTATGAATTGAGCAAGTGAACTACCAAGAAGATGGGCTAATTATCTCAACTTTTTTCTTCTTTGAGTTAATTATCTCGAGGAGAATTCCTTGAACTTGGCATAGTATCTACATGGTTTTCCAGTTATTCTCAGCACCGCTTCTTTTATCTTCCTGTCCTCCAACTGGATCTTCAATAAGTACAATATCTGGATTAAATTTATCTATTAGTTTTCCAAACTATTCTCTTAATGAAGTAAGGCGAGCACCATCTTTAAGATTCTTCGGGCTTGGCTCTATTACTCCCCACTACTTTGGCTATTCATTTTCCCAATAAGACCAACCACTCACTCTTGCGGCTTGATCAAATGAAAGTATTTTCAATATCCTTTACCTCCAAAAATGAATTCTTTAGAATATGGTAAACTTTTAGCCCAATTGATAAAATCTTTAGACCACTCGGTTAATTTATGATTTTTCCTTTGTTTCACTATATTACGGACAACTTCATAGTTGGCTGTCCAATGTCTTTTCTGAAGATAACTTGTCGGCAAAGCTTGTTTTAAAAGCCTAAGCTTTTTAACTTCTGAAATCTCTTCATTATTGCTAATTATCTTTAATTCTGGAATTAGATTATTTTGCAAATAATCTTTTAATTCTTCATCATATTCAAAATCGTGAAGACAAAGATAATTCACATCTTTTAAAAGCTTATGTATAGTGGATTCAGAGTTCGCAGTTGTCGAAATCTTATATGTATCCATTTCTGACCAAAAGTAAAGTGGAGCAGTTATGTCAACAGATATAAAGATTTGTCTTAAAAACTTTGAATGAGCTAGGTTATCTTCTTCACTAGCTCGCCAAAGTCTCATTGCAAGATTCATATCTTTTTCGCCAATAAAATCTCCGTAAGTATCTCCGGATCCTTTCATCGGAAATCTCATGCCTCGAAGCGCGCCTTCAATATTCAACACTTCTGTATTATCAAATCTCATTCGGCCCCCTGATTAGTATCCCACTGTCCAGCAAAATCTACTTGAGTAGTAACTTTCAGATTTTGCTCAACTATTTCTCCTTTTTGCTTTCTTTGCTTTACTTCAATTATTTTCTTAGTTAAATCTCCACCTTCAGCTTCAGCATTTTCAATAATTGCTTCTGCTTCAGCCTCGGTTTCAACTCTCCAAGTTTCAACTCTTCGCATTAATACTTTTGACATTTTATCACTCCGTTACTACGCCAAGCTCTTTGGCAGTATCTTCTCTAATGTACCAATCTTGATTCTTCTCAAATTCGGCGTTCATCTGTTCCATAGAAATATTTGTTCTAGATACTATGAAATTCTTCATAGCCTCAACATCAATTTCATGCTGAACCATAGCATTCTTATTTTCTCTAAGACTTCCACCCATTCCGCCGTAACCTTCGTGGGCTACAAAGAAAGAATTAGGGATCATTGTGCGCTTATGGCCAGCTAAGAAGATAGAGAACGCACCACTATGAGCGGCTCCCTCATTAATAGTATGCACTGGAATTTTGCTTGTCATAATAGCATTGCACATACAGAAAGTCGCTGCTAGATCGCCGCCATTTGAAAAGATATGAAGCGTGATTGGCTTTGGCTCTTCTTTTTCTTGACTCTTTTCATACTCACGGTTTGCCCACTATATATATTTGATAAGTAGACTACAATTATCCATACAGACATCGGTATCCAACCAGAGATGTCCATTATTCATCTCATCATAAAGCATAAGAAGATTTGGGTCTGGCAACTGCTAATTTTCAGGCGTGTCGAACAGTGGTAGTGTTAAAGTTTGAAAATCCATTTTTATTCCTTTTCCTTTTAATCTATTTTTATAAACAACCCACAATGACAAGTGCCTCTTGCCATAAGCCGAAACTCTTGACATGGGCACTTATTCTAAGAGATTTTCTAAATTTTACAGGGGCAATAGCCATCGTTGGCTTTTAGCGCTTCTAAGATTTCTTTCTTTTGAAGTTCATTTTCAATAGTTTTAATCTTTATGATATTACCTCCGCATATTGGTTTGAACTTGCTAAATTTACGCCAAGAACCTCATCAAAATGACTCTCTTGTTCTGGTATAAATCTGCCAAACTTAATAATAATATTGCCTAATGGTTCTAGTTTAAAGATCTCATCTGTTATTTCATTCTTTTCATAACCAGTATAGATTACGAATAGATCTTGATTGCCGTTCTTTCTAAACTCAGTAATTAACCAATATAGATTGTTAAAATCATCAAACGGTTCAAGTCCACCACAAACTATAGCTTGAGAAATTGGATTCTCGATGTATTGGTTATAAATCTCTTCCTAAGTAATCAGTTGATTTTCGGCGCAAGCTAACTCTGAGTTTTGACACAGGTCTTTGCCGCACTTCCAAGTGCAACTGGGAAAAGCGATGAACATTGAACAGACCTTATAATTATTAAAGTCTTCATTGATAATTTTTTTTACATACATTAGTTACCTTCTATCTGCACTCGATCTTCAAACTCTTGTGCTTTTCCTGGATTATAGTTATCAACACATCTTAAGTATCCAGTAATTCTTTGATACTTTTTAAGCCGTGAGCTGCATTCTGGGCATTCATCTACTATCTCTTTCACGTAGCCATGTTCATCGCAGTAACGGCTTATTGGTGAGAGTGAAATGTATGGAACATTATAATTTTCGCAGAGTGATTTTACTAAAGCTTTTGCCTGAGGGCCAGAGATGGCGCCTTCAAGGAAGTTGTGGATAACTGTTCCTCCAGTGAATTGCTGTTGAAGTTCATTTTGGTGCTTAAAGTTTTCATTTATTGAGGTTACCTTTTTAACTGGTAAGTGACATGAATTAGTATAATAGGTATTCTCTGTATCCATACCTTGCTGAATTATATCGGGGTATCTGATTAAATCTTTCTAAGCAAGTCTAAATGCCGTACTCTCAGCGGGAGTCGCCTCGTAGTTGTAAAGATGGCTAGTTTCTTGCTGGAAAATAATCAGCGCATCTCTTATAAAAGAACCTACATTTAGAGCAAATTCAAGACCTTCCTCAGTATCAATCCCTACGCCTAAAAAGTTTTCACACATCTCATTCATTCCTACGACTCCAATTGTTGAGAAATGGTTAGAGAGTGTTCCAACATAGGTATTAAATGCTGGAATATAATTCTTTTCAACTATATTCTTCTACAGCCATGAACGTTTTATCTCTAAAGAATCTTTGGCAAGTTCAAGTCTTTTATAGAGAAGATCATAAAAAGCTTCCTCTCCAGCTTCTTTAGTCTCATACGCGATACGTGGAAGATTAATAGTTACTACACCTATACTACCTGTCGAATCGCCGCTACCGAAGAGTCCGCCGTTTTTCCGTCGCAGTTCATTTAGATTTAAACTAAGTCTGCAATTATGTGTTATTAAACCATCACTCAAAGTAAATAAATGAAGATCATCGTCAGTCTCAAAGCAATAAAGGCTTTCTCCACTAGCTTTTACCTCTTCTTTTTTAACTACTGAGTAATAATGAAAGTCAGAATCTTCTTTATACTTATCTTCATCGATATTGAATTTGATCATACGATTAAATTCATAAAACTCTTCACTTTCTGGAACTTCAATCGGTGTTTTATTATAAGGAATAAAGTCCTCTACTTCAATATCTCTAGCGCAGACAGTTCCTTTTTCCCAAAGAGGCTAAAGATGATTTTCTCCCATTTTAACCTTATTACCATTTGAAAGAGTAAATTCATAAACTTTAGTCATTGGAGTTCTATTTAGTCTTGCTGAGACCCATTTCTTTCCACTCCAGACTTGATAGTTAGTACCTTTTCCTTCTTGTTTTAACCATAGGTCTTTTATCGTTCTTATACTAATACCTTTAGATTCAGTTTTTACAACAACTTTAGTATCTTGAGTTAATGGACACATACTACGAATGTCTTCAGGATTCAGATCTGAATTCATAAAATTTGCAAAGTATGGAATTCCATACTTCCCGGCCATTTCCCAAAGAAGTTCATTATTAGGATTTTCCCAGTTGAACTTTTCATGAATATTGTATGTTGGGATTGGATACGAAAAGAGTTTGCCTTGAGCATCTCCCGCTATCATGATCTCAAAAAATGCCTTATTAAGCATATCCATTTCTTTCTGACAATCACCAAAAGTAAAATCAACAAGTTCTCCGCCGATAATGGCTCGCCGCTCAGCTAGGTCTTTAGGGGCATATAAATCGAAAGTAATATTCGAGAATGCTGGTTCGGCGCCGATACGAGAATTAGAGTTTATAGAATAAATGAAATTCTGCATTTCTTGCTTAACTTGCTTATAAGAAAGATGATCATACTTAATAAATGGGGCTAAAAGTGTATCAAATGAATTAAATGCAACAGCTCCTGCGATCTCGTTTTGAAAGACAGTGGTAAGATTCGCTACTTGATTTAAAATTGAACCGAAATGCCGAGCTGGTGCTGACGTTGGAATATTAGAAACTCCACGAACGCCTAACATTAAAATAGACTCAAGCGAATAACCACAACAATAAAGTGTTAAACAGCCTAAGTCATGAATATGAATGTCACCTTCAATATTAGCAAAGGCTATTTCTTCTGGATAAACTTCTCTCAACCAAAAGTCTTTGCAGACTTCAGAGTCGATATGCTTATTCAACATTCCAATATTCATTATGTTATTTGAATTTTCTTTCAATTGCCAATCTGACTAATTTAAGAAGTCATAGACGACTTCTATACTATTAATAGATATTTTCATCGCCTCCCTATTCTATTGTACTTGCCCAGACAGCTGCTTCATCATACTTCAAGTAATGTCCATCTACTTCAAGCATAGGAGCAGTTTGAAATCCTTTTTGATTCATGGTGTCTAGATCATTAATTTCAGAAAAATCTATCTTTCGAGCCTATAAAAGATTTTTTAAAATTTTACATTTTGGACAACCTGTTGAATACAATGTAATTTTTTCTTTTACCAAATGCTTCGTTTCCTTTCATTAGATTTTTATTTTCCCTTTTGATCTTGAATCTTGTGATAAATGATCATCACTGGCAGCGGCTATCTAGAATCGAACTGATACCTCGTGGTTTAGAGCCACGCGCGCTACCATTACGCTAAGCCGCAGTATATAGCAGATTATCAGGATTCTGCTAGATCCTTCATTTTCATCTCGATATATTTCTTGCCGAGTTCGGTGATCCTTACATAGGAAAATTCTTTTTTCATTAATCTAGTTAAGTGCCATTCGCGCACCACAAACCCATAACGAACTAAAGAACGAGTGATAGCGGCATCTATCGCTCGTACTTTTAAATTCATTATATCTGCTATATCTTGTGCCTTCATGGGTGGCTTATCGTAAAGAAATAAATAAAAGAATCGACCAACTAAATGGTTTCAATTGAATAGCTTCAAAATTCATTTTTCTCCTTAATTTCCTACTTTAGTATTATACCCAAAGTTTGCCGAGTTATAAAAATTAATATAAAATAATTCTCTTTCATTCAAATCATTTGAGTCACAAAGTTCAAGAACTTCAAAAGTAAAATTCTCAATTCCAGAACTGAATAAAGCTTTATAAAATTTATTAGTTTTATAAGAGTTAGAGCCAATACCAAGACCTATTTTACAGTGCTCTTTCCAACGAGTACCAATGTTCACAGCTTGACCAATATACATTCTGCCACTTTTTGCTTCGGTAATTTTATAAATTCCACTCATCTTATCGGCATTTAAGACCTTACAAAGTGCTTGAATCTCTTTTTGATAGAATTCTGTCCAAATAAGTTTAAAGAAAGCTTCTTTCCTACTTAACCGTGGAGCAAACTATCTAATTAATTCAATATCATTTAGATCTTGATCAGTCAGCTTAATTGAATGAAGTTCAATAAATTCTTCTTCATTAGCTTTCTCTATTAAAAGTTCTTGCTATTTTAGTAAACTTTGTTTTCGAGTTTCTATCTGCCGATTCAGCTCTTCTAATTCCTACTTAGAAATTAAATTCTCCTAGGATAGTCTTTCTCTTTCTAGCTACATTTCTTCTTTAAAAGATTGAACTCGCCGCTCACGTTCAAGCTCTAATTCTTTTTGAGCTAGTTCGATCGCGGCGTTTCTCTCTATCTAAGCTTTTTCAGTATCAGATTTTAACTAAACTAAAGTAGCTTCTAACTAAATCAAAGATTGTTCTCTATCTTTAAAAACTTTTTCTACTTCTTTTAAAGAGTGCTAAACTTCCCCTAAAGATTTAGTTGTATTATCTAGACTTTTGCTCTTCTTTTTTAATTTTGAAATAGTAACTCGGCTAAAAATTAAAATGC
>QMCE01000525.1_pt1 | contig 19603 bp, 15 predicted proteins | sample 1821851 | NCBI WGS metagenome assembly QMCE01 (sample SAMN09453174, study PRJNA476694) | Termite gut metagenome, whole genome shotgun sequencing project. | isolation source: worker | host: Odontotermes sp. | place: South Africa:Pretoria | collected 2016-01-28
GTGCTGTAGCGGCGGTGGATTTTTTGCCGGGCAAGGCAAATTGCCGCAGGCATAATTTGTTTATGGCAAGGGAATTTAACGCGGCGCGGCGGAAAAACTGCCGCCGATACAGTGCTTTCTAACCTATGAACACAGCTTCTAATACTGTTCCGCAATGAAAAGTCATTCACCTTTGCGCCGGGTCGGCGCTAATAAGCGGGCGGGGGCGTGCATTGGTTCTGCCAATACCCGCACCGCCCAGGTTTTATTGCGCCGACCCGGCGCAAAAGCGTAAATATCAGTGGCAGGCGAATTTTTATCAAGAGCAGTACAAGCGTTTATCTGTGTTTTTTACGGGAATTTCTCCTTGTTTTACCCGCTCCTTTCGTGTATGATAAGAGTAGTACTATTCTGCAATTAAAGACGAGCGTTTTTGCGCCGGGCCGGCGCAGATAAGCGGGCCAATGTCCGCATCCGCCCGGGTTCTATCGCGCCAACCCGGCGCAAAAGCGCAAACATCAGTGACAGGCAGTTTTAATCGAAGAGTAGTATAAAAAGCTGTGTTCAATAATAAACGCGGGTTCTAAGCCAATTCACGCGGGCAACCGCATTCGCCGCGCTAAGGGGGTAACGTCGTGCAAACTGTCGCGGTTCCGCTGTTCAACCGCAATATGGAAGAAGAGGCGTATATTTTCCGCGACCTCAAGGAAAACCTTCTCTTTTCCAAAGCGCAGGCGCTTAACCTGTTCGACGGCGCCACCTACTGCGAGACGCTCGGCGTTCTGGATAAGGTAGGGCTGGATGCTTTTACGCTGGGAAAGCCCGTGTTTGTGCCCATCTCCGAGATCAACCTCATGGGGAACCTGCCTTCGCAGTGCCGCGAACCGGCCGAAAAAATTATTTTTGTGCTCGAAAAGCCGCTTTCCAACTTCGGGCTCTACTTCCCGCTGATGGAGCAGCTTGCGGCGCAAGGGTACCGTTTTGGCCTCAATTACTCCGCCCCGCTTGTGCCGGACGACCCTGTGATGAAGCTTGCAAGCTTCCTCTTTCTCTCGCAGCGCGACGAGTGGGCCGAGAAATCGCAGCAAGCGCTGCAATATATTAAAAACCGCTACCGCAACCTCTCGCCCGTCGCCGTACATATTTATAGCCGCGAAAAGCTGGAACGCCTCTACGACAAAGGCTACGCGCTGTTTGAGAGCAAGGTGTACTCCACCACGCGCAGCGGCGCCGGCGTAGGGCCGCTCAAGGTAAACGCCATTCGCCTTATCAACACCGTGCAGGACGAAAATTTTGATTTCGACGACGTCACCAAAATTATCCGCGGCGATCCGGCGCTGACGATATCGCTGCTCAAGCTGGTGAATGCCTCGGCCCACATGCGCGGCAAAATCTCGTCTATTCAGCAGGCGGTGGCGCGCATTGGCCAGCGCGAGGTGCGCAAATGGGTCACCACCGCCGTCTCGCGCACGCTGGGAACCGGCCGTCCCAACGAAATTACGCGCATTTCGCTGCTGCGCGCCAAGTTCGCCGAAAACCTCGCCCCCCTCATGGAAATGGCCCATCTTGCCGGCGAGCTGTTCCTCATGGGCCTCTTCTCGGTGCTGGATAATATCCTTGAAATGCCAATGGAAGAAGCCCTCGAGCAGGTGATGGTGTCCGATACCGTCTACGCCGCCCTTGTGGAGGGCAAGGGCATTTACGCCCCCGTCATCCAATTCATCCGCGATTACGAAAACGCCTCGTGGAGCGATATCTCGCGCCAGCTTATTGTCCACGGCATCGAGGAGGACGCCCTCGCCGAAGTCTATCTCAATGCGCTGCTGTGGTACCGCGATTTGGTCACCGAATAAAAATGAGCCTGTGCCCCTGCCATTGGCAGGGGCACAGGCTCAGAGCCGATCGATTTGAGATCTGTATTCACAGCCCGCCGCGCGGCACTTACTCTGTGAATACAGGTTCTTATTTTTCGTCCAATCCCGCTTTTCACCGGCAGAGAAATATGCTACAATAGCTCTGTTGCCGCGCATTGGCCCCGCCGGTGCCCGCCCCCGCCCGGGTTTTATCGCGCCGACCCGGCGCAAAAGCGCAAACATAAGTGACAGGCGCATTTTATTGAAGAGCAGTACAAGAGCTTTTTTCCGCGGAAGAGCGGGGAGGGGCGCCCGCGCCGCCTGATTTCGTTTTGGAAGGATGAGGTTTTGTTTTGAAAACGCTTTGCATTCTGTTCGGCGGAGTGAGCAGCGAGCATGAGGTGTCGCTGCGCTCGGCCTCGATGGTATTGGGCGTCGTCGACCGTTCGCGCTACAGTGTGGTGGCGCTGGGTATCACAAGGCAGGGGCGCTGGCTTTATTACGACGGCCCCATCGCCCTGATTGCCACAGGGGAATGGGAAAATTCAAGGCATGTGACGCCCGCTATCCTTTCACCCGACAGAAGCCATGGCGGCGTGCTGCTACTCAAAGAAAGCGGGCCGCAGCCCGTGCCGATCCGCGTGGATGTGGCTTTTGGCGTCCTTCACGGCAAAAACGGAGAGGACGGCACGGTACAGGGCCTGTTTGAGCTGGCCGGTATCCCTTACGTGGGTGCGAAGGTGCTGGGCAGTTCTCTGTGCATGGATAAAGCCGTCGCCTATGCCGTGCTGCGGCAGGCCGGGCTGCCTAAAGGCAGATTAGAGGCCGTGCGCCGTCACGAGCTGGCCGATATCGCCGCGATCGAACACCGGCTGGCCGCCTCGCCCGGCTATCCGATGTACATAAAACCGGCCAACGCCGGCTCGTCGGTGGGCGTCAGCCGTGTAGAAGGCCCCGGCGCGCTGCGGGCCGCCCTCGAGCTGGCCTTTGCTCACGACCGCAAAATCGTTGCCGAAGAAGAAATTGCCGGGCAAGAGATCGAATGTGCCGTGATAGGCGGTATTTACGCAAAGGGCGGCCCCGTGGCCGCCGGCGTTCTGGGCGAAATTGTACCCGCGCCAAAAGGCTTTTACGATTATAAAGCCAAATATGAGGATGATTCCGCGCAACTGCTTATCCCCGCCCGCCTGAGCGACAATGTCGCGCGCAGAGTGCGTGAACTGGCGGTTCTGGCCTACGGCGCGCTGGAATGCGAAGGATTGGCCCGTGTCGATTTTTTTGTCCGCGAGGGCGGAGACGTCGTCGTCAACGAGATAAATACCATCCCCGGATTTACTGCTATCTCGATGTTCCCCAAGCTTTTCGAAGCGGACGGCGTGAGCAACGCCGCACTTATCGACAGGCTGATTGCGTACGCGATGCAAGATTGATGGTCGCCCATTGACAATTACACTTATATTTTCCATCGCATTTTGTCAATATTGCTTGACATTCGCCTGTTCATCGCGTAAACTTAACTAAGGTATAGGCTTTGCACGAAGCAGAAGGATGAAAAAATCCTATGATAAACCAAACACGGGTGCGACGCATCAAGAACATGATCTACTTTTTGATAGTCATGCTGTTTTTGGTGCCGGCTATTCTGTTGATTGTCCTTGGCGTCCGTATGCTGCGGAGCATGTCGGCAATCGACGAGAAAATTTTGGAATTGGATCAAATTATTCAGGAGCACTCCCTTGAGGGGGCGCAGGCATATCCGCCGCCGGCGCCTGCCGATACGCCGCCGGAATCGCAGTATCCTGTGCCGCAGGCGGCGGACGGCTCGGTTGCGCCGAGCGATACCCCTGCCGACGCGCAATATCCGGGCGGGTCGGAGGCGCCGTCTCCGGCGCCGGTCATCGAGCCGCCGCCCACCGCGCCGGCGGATGTACCCTTGGAGCCGTCCACCGCGCCGGAAGCGGGCGGCGAGGGAAGCGCCGCGCCGGAGCACAGCCTTTCGGGCGCCTTGCAACCGGAGGGACAAGCCTCCGGCGTAACGGAAGGGCAAGGCGGCGCCCCCCCCTCCGGCAGCCGGCCGGCTCCCGATACCGGTGTACGCGCGTGGTGGCTCAAATAGCGCCGGTACCGGCGTTTTTTTCTCCCCAAAGCGAAAAGAAGAACACAAAACGTATTTATTGCGGTTCGGCATACAAACAACGCAAATGGTTTCTCTCTCGGCCGTTGGCAGAGGGAGGCAACGGCCACTGTTTTTATTTTTCATGAGAGAAGGTGCGTGCGGTGAGCTTCAAGGATGATTTTGTGGAAGCGTTGCGCAGTGTCAAGCGAGATTTCTTCCGTGAATCTGAATCCGGCGATAAAGAGCGCAACGAGACGTCCCGGCAGGAGGCGCAGCCAGCGGCCGGCGATGCCGTTGTGCCCGAAAGCCTGCCCAGCCTGGATGAGCTGCGCGCCGAAGCGGCCAAGGCCAAGGCGCAGCCGCAACAACCGGCCGCCGCCGCTCAGGACGACGACGATGTTCTCGAGGCGTTCCGGCAGGCCAGCGCTATCGTGGATGCGGACGACGACAGTTACGGCGCCGACGCTTTTTCGTCCGGCGCGCTGCCCGACGATTCCGCGCCGCCCGCCGCCGCCCCTTTCCGCAGCTACGACCCCGCCGCCCTTGTTCCCAGCGAGCCGACCCGATACGAAGGAGAGCGCGCCTACATCGATTTTGGCGAAAACGGCCTGTACGACGACGATAAAACCGTCATTTCAAAAAACACCGTTATCCGCGGCGGCGTAGAAACCGCCGATTCCATCCGGCTTTTGGGGCAGGTGCTGGGCGATATCGATTGCAAATCCAATATTGTGGTAGCCGGTAAGGTGCGCGGTAACACATCGGCGGCCAACGCCTATATCTTCGATGCGCAGGTAAACGGCGACGTACGCTGCGACGATGTCATCACCATCAGCAACGATGCGTGGGTGTTGGGCAATCTGCGTGCCCAGCAAGCCGAGATCGACGGCAAGGTGAAGGGCAATATGGAGATCCGCCACATGGTATCCATCGGCGCGTCGTCGTCTATCCTCGGCGATATCTCGACCGACGAGCTGGAAATCAAGCGCGGCGCTTTCATCAACGGACAAATTATGATGTACTCGCCGTCGCGCGATGTACTCGACCGGTTCGACCGGTTCGGGGAGTAAAGCGGGCCAAAAACAAAAGCGACCGAATAACGGGGCCGCGAAGCATATTTGCTTCGCGGCCTTTCCTTTTGCGAGGCAAATACACCACCGCCGCACCGCGTTTTCCCTCTTGCAAACCCGTGCCCGCGTATCAAATCGCCGGTCGTACCCGGCTTTTCATCGCAAACCCTCACGTTTTGCTATTTTATAAACTTATTTTCGAAAATAGCTTGACAGGTAAAGAACGATAGTGTAATATTATAATAATGCAAAATATATTTGCGGTACGAGTCGCCGGCCGGCAGCCAAACGGGAGGGGTAAAGAATACCGTAGCAGGTACATTTTGCTGCCGTTTCACACCGCGAAAACAAAAAAGAGGAGGAACAATCATGGCACACAGAAACAGCACCCCCAACTACGCGCTCCCGCAATGGGAGATGGACGAAAAACCGACCCGCGAAGATTTTAACAATGCCTTTTCCGGCATAGACAGCGCTCTCAACGGGCATGACGCCGCTATCGCGAGGTCGCTCTTCAACCGCATTTACGAGGGCGCGGATCTCTCGGTAAAGTTTTCCGCGGAAATCGCCGCCGCGCCTTATAACGGCAATATGTGGGCATGGATCCAGGCGCGCATAAAGGCCGGGAATTTCGCGGGCATCTATGTGGGCGATTACATACCCTTTACGGCGGGCGGCAACAGCATCAAGGCGGAAGTCGCGGGCATCAACACCTACAAGCGGTATGGCGATGCAGAGGTACAGAACCATATTGATTTTATCAGCCGGGATTGCTGGCCGGACACCCACGTTTTTAACAAAGTGAATTACAACAACGGCACCGGTGTTTCGCCTTCGCCGTGGCTGGCCGGCGACCTTTACGCCTGGCTGAACAGCTTGCAGACGCAGGTGCCCAACGCCACCACAGCAGACCCGGCAATGGTCACGGCGGATTACCGCACGAGCGGTGTGTACAGCCTGCTGTCCGCCGCCCTGCAAGCGGTCATTGTGCAAAAGCGGCTGCTGTTGCCGTCACGCTACACTGCCGGTTCGCTACGGACAGATGACAACCAATGGGCGTGGGCAGACGCCGGAAAGCTGTGGGTACCGTCCGAGGTCGAAGTTTACGGCATGGAGCAGTGGGGCAGTGAAAACGGCTACAGCGGCAGCGGGTTCCAGCAGTATCCCATCTTTGCCGCCAGCATGAAGCGGGTGAAAGGCGCCGGCGACGGCGGTTCCCGCGCCAACTGGTGGTTGCTTTCCGCTTTTGGCGGCAATTCGACCCACTGCGCGGCTGTCAGCGGCACCGGCTATGCCACCGGCTCCGGTGCCGGCGATGCCGGTATTCACGTGCCGGTGTGCTTCCGTATCGCGTAAGCCAAGCCGCTCAATAAAGACGCAGACAGCCGTTTTGGCTGCCGTTGTGTCAGGCGTTTCGGGCAATTGAGGTATACCCGGCGGGCTTTCTCCCTTTTATGGTCAGGCAGCTTATCGCAGTTCCCCCCGCCTTCGGCGGGGGGAACATAAATTCAGGTTAGCTGACGATATCTGGGCGGCGTCAGCGCGGCGTCAGCGTGTCTACGCTCACCACGATATCCCCGGCGTACGGCGTGGTAAAGCGCAGGTAACCGTTGGCGTCCATCCAGTACGCGGGGCTTTGGATGCGCCGCGTGGTATTGCTTGCGGCATCATAGGCGGTGAAGGCCAGCCGGGAGGTATCCATACCGGCAAGGTCGAGCCGCGCGGCCACAGCCACCGGTTGCTCCCAATCGCCCTTCTGATCGAAGCGGATGACGCGCAGCCGGTTGGAATACCAGCCTTCGAAGGCCCGGCGAATCTTATCGGCCGCCGCGCCTTTCACATAGCCCGAAAGATAAGTGTCCTTTGTAAAGCTGCCCGGCGAATTGACAACGACCCGCAGCTGTACGGCGGCGCCGTCCATCGTGTCGTGCTGGTAGGCCGTTCCGGCAAGGCGCTTCCACGCGGCGGCGCGCACGCCAAAGGGGCCGCCGTACCTGCTGGCCTGCATGAGATTGGCTTCGGTCATCCACGCGAGCGCCGGTGACGCGGCCGCCGCGCCTACAGAAAGGCTGCCGCCTCCGCCGCCGGAACCGCCGCCGCCACCGCTACCGCCGGAGCCGCCTCCACCGCCGGAACCGCCGCCGCCGCTGGCAACAGCGCTGCCGCCGCTCGGGCCGGAATCGCCCCTGCCCGGAAAGGCTGCCGCGCCCGGCGTAAAGCGCACATGCAGCGCGAAATCATCAACATGCCGCGCCGGCATCGAATAGCCGGGCGTCAGCTCCACTCTGCCGGCCACGGCCGAAACGGCGAAGATATGCGAAAACGCGGCCTGCTCGCTGGCAAGCGTGACAGTATACCGCCCCGCCTGCGCGGGGGTGCCTGTCATTTCGAGAAACATCCTTATACCAAAGCCCGGGTCAAGCTCGCTGCGGTTAAAACGCACGGCGATATTCTGGCCGTTTCCCGTCACCGGCTTTGGCTCCGCGATGCGGTATTTGCCGGCCAGCGGCTCGTTTGCGGGCGTAAAGGCCAGCGTCAGCACAAGGTCTGTGATGCTCTTTTTGGTGATCTGCCCGTCCGCGTAAGGGAAGAAGAGCTGGAACACCTGCGTGGCCGGCCTCGCGCCGCCTGCCACCCGTACCGGCTCGCTGTACGGCGAAACGGCGTAGTGATCCTCCTCCAGCACAAGCCCGTACGTTCCGCTCAGCGGCGACGATTGCGTGATCGTACTTCCCTTGGGGTAAAAATCGCCGCGCAGCGCAACATCAAAATACCCGGTCTGTGTGGCCGCGCCCGAAAAAGTTACCGTCGCCTCCACATATTTCATGCCGGTCGGCTCGCCGCCGATCCTATCGTCGAGCACCGGGCCGCCCAGACGGGCCGTTGCCGTAACGCCGCCCGCCGTCGCCGTACTCACATCGCTTCCGTTTGCAAAGCTCATGCGAAACTCGCCGTCCGCCATGCGGGCATTTGGCCCCGCCGGCGGAATATCCTCGGCGGCGAGGGCCGGTGCTTTGGTCATACAGATAGCCGAAATTCCCAGCGCCAGAGCCAGCACGATGGCCGGCAGCGCTTTGGTTCTTAAAAATGGCATATATTTTACCTCCTTCGTTGCGGGGCGCCCTGCGCGTCCCTACGTCAGCCTTGTCACAAGAATAAAAACGGCTGGGCACCGTTATTTTTCCCAAAGCGGCGCGTTCCAGCCGCGGCAGGAGATGCCATTTACAGGCTGCGGCGTTTCCATTTTGCTATGCAATACTATTCTGCAATAAAAAGACGGGCACCTTTGCGCCGGGTCGGCGCGATAAAACTTGGGCGGTGACAGGCATTGGCCCTGCCAATACCTGCCACCGTCCGCTTATCTGCGCCGACCCGGCGTAAAACGCAAATATAAGCCAAGTGCCTTGCCGCAATACTACCTGCGCATTTTTCTTTTACTGGATCCGCTCATACGACTTCTGCGCCACATCCAAAAACTCGGCAAGCCCCAAAGCCTCGTATTCACGCAGATACTTCGCCCACTCGTTATCATCGCGAACATCGCGCGCGCCGGTAATAAAATCAATGACCGACTCTTTCACATGGGCTTCAATTCCGGCGCGTATGGCCCGAATCGCGGTTTCTTCTTCCGGTGTGTAAATAAGCGCGGCGATAAACTCGCGCGGCACGAAGTCTCTGTACCGTAGCGCCGCCTGCGCGTTCATGTATTCCCCGTCCGTGGTGTTGCCGTCCCATGTAACGCCGCCCGAAAACGCAGGCCGGGAAACATAGGGGCCGATTTGACACAGATGCTTATTCTGCGGCCTGTTCCAAAGCTGATTGATGATTTTTATGGTCGCAGGCGTGTTGTAGATGCTCACATCGCCCTCCGCCGCAAAATCCCAATCCTCGCCCTGTACGCCGTAGCGCCCCATCAGGCAGGCTTCCTTGCTCAGCATGAGATCGAACAGCCTGAATACCTCTTCCGGGTATTGGCAGGCTGTGGTAATAACGCCGTTCGGTTTGGGCATTGAGGTGATCACCGTTGATAGCTTAACGCCCCCCGGCCCCGTAAGCGGCCCGATCCCGACATACCGCTCCATTACGCCGGGAGAATTTTGTTGCGCCGTAAATGTAACGCCGGGAGACAGGAAAGCGCCCAAAATATCGTTGGGGTCGTTCGCCATTTGGTTAAACTGCTGATTGTCCTGCGAAAAGCTGAGCGGCGAATACAGCCCCTCGTCATATAGGCCGCGCATATAGGTCAGCGCCTCCCGCCATTCATCCTTGACCGGCGCAAAGGTGAGTGTGCCGTTTTCGGGAATCAGGCGGGAATGGTTGACGTCGTTGTAAAGAAAGGCGTTGAAAAGCCAATCATACGGTTGCTTGGAATAATGCGCCTCCGTTCCCGCCATCGGAATGCGGTCCGGATATGCCCGCCGAAAGGCGCGGAGCATATCACGGAAGTCTTCCGTCGTTTGCGGCGGCGGCAAATCAAGCGAATCGAGCCAGCCTTTGTTGATCCACATGATCTGCCGGTGCCGTGTGATAACAGATGAACTGAACCCCGGCATGAAATAAATACGCCCGTCGGCCGATGTCATATATGTTCTGATGTTATACTCAGGCAGCTCGTCAAATAACGCTTTGGTATGTACGCCGTATTCTTCTATCAAGCTGTTCAGCGGCAGAATCAGGCCCCGCTCCCCAAACTCCTGGATCTGCGGGTTTTGAAAGAGCGAAAGATTCCCGAAGCCGATGTAAGCGTCGGGCAAACCGTCGTGGCTGGCAAGCTGTTGCAGAACGATATCCTCCGCGTTTTCCAGCGGCAGCCATGTCATTTCTATTTTCAGGCCGGTCGCATCCTCCAGCCACAGCTTGTACAGGTTCGTGTCAAAGTCCTGTATATACGGGTTCTGTGGCGCGCACAGGCGTATGACAATCCTCTCGCCGGTCTGTACCGCCCCGCTCCGTTCTCCTGACGGCGCGCATGACGCAATAACGCAAAGTAGTAATGCGCACAGTGCCGCGATCATTCGCCGACGCATAAGTCACCTTCTTTCCATCGCCCTCAGTATACCATGTATCAGCCACATATAAAAGCTGCGGAGAGAGGTTCACGAGAGTATTCTGCCTAAATAAGGAAGGCCCACTTACCGCTATGATATTACTCCGCAACGAAACTCTTGCACTCTGCGAGTGAATCGCAAAGCGAGTTTCGTTGCTCAGGTTGATATCGAAAATATCCTGCGGGAACAGGAGGAAGAATTCGCGCTGGAGTAGGATAATATAATATTTTATTTATATTATCCTAGAATCATACTGCCGTCAACCCATACGTTTTATACCACTTTTGCGCCGAAAAGCCCACAGAATCTTTCATTCCGTGGGCTTTTCCAGGGCTTTGTCTTCAGGCTGTACCCTCGCCAAAGGCGGGGGTGATATGCCGCATCGCTTTTAATGGATCGCGATCTGCCTGCTGGGGGGCAGCGGGGGTTCCTCAATCTTGGGGAGCTTGAGGCTGAGGATGCCGTCGGTATAAGATGCTGTGATGGCGTCGGTTTTTACCTCCGAAACATCAAAGCTGCGCATGTAGCTGCCCACGCGGCGCTCGCGGCGCAGATAGTTGCCGCCCGCCTTCTCGTTCTCTTCGGTGCGCTGCGCGCTGATGGTGAGGGTACCGTCCGAAAGATCGATGGAGATATCTTCCTTCTTGAAGCCGGGCATCTCGGCGCTGAGCACATAGTGGTCGCCGGCATCGACAATGTCGGTGCGCAAAAGCCCTGTGGCCGGCGTCATGCTCTGGAAAAACCCCCTCTCGAGATTGTCGAGATACCCCCAGATATTCCTGCGCGAATTGGAAAAAGGAATTAATTCGAACATATGCCGTTCCTCCTGTGTTTTATATTTGGGTAGGGGGAAGCGTTGCTCTTCCCTCTTGACAATGTCAGTATACGTCGCGATTGTGAACCTGACTTTGACTAACTTTGACCAATTTGTAAATTGTTAGCACTCTACCGCCTAGAGTGCTAACCTGCGGCGAATCGCAAATTGCTGAAGAAATTATTTGGGATTTATGGTATACTGTCAATATGAACCGCAAGTAAGGTTTAGGACGACCAAGGTTAACGTAGATTATTTATATGGGGGAATGGTCGGTTATGTACGAATATACCTCAGTAGAGGTGCCATTAAGCAGAAAACTCAAGACGCGTAAAGGGGATACTTTTAAGACTTGCATGGAGATAATCCATAAGTATGCAAGAAATGGCTGGCGTTTAGTACAGGTTGTCATACCTGCAAACGAAAAAACAGGAATAGCGACACAGTTTGCCTATGAAATTTTATTTGAAAAGAAGATAAACGTATAACATAAGAGCATAATCTTCGTGCGCCTTAGCACTCAAAACTCCCCAGCCGCCGCAAACGGGTTCCACCATGGCGGCGCACAACGGTGTATGCTGCTTTGTATAAAGCAGTATCATTTCACCAAAGTTTCACCTGAATTGCATCACTTTGTGCGCAGTGCGCAAATGCGTGGCATTCAGCGTGCGTTCATACGTTTTGCATACTGTTCAATTATTTTACATGGAACAGCTGAACAAGCTGTGAACAAAAAAACGGCAAAAATCCACGAATACCGCTCTGTAAAAGTGCAAATGAAAAGGAAAACCGCGAAGGAGCCCGCCATGAAACTGCTCGCTCTCGACGGCAACTCTATCCTAAACCGCGCCTATTTCGGCATCAAGCTGCTCACCAATTCGGCGGGAATGCCCACCAACGGCATTTACGGCTTTTTGACGATACTGCTGCGCCTGTTGGCCGAAACGCAGCCCGACGCCGTGGCCGTGGCCTTTGATTTGCGCGCGCCCACCTTCCGCCACAGGCTGTACGGCGGCTACAAGGCCCAGCGCAAGGGCATGCCGGACGATTTGGCCCGCCAGCTTGAACCGCTTAAAGAGCTGTTGGCGGCGCTGGGCTATGTGATAGTGACCTGTGAGGGCTTTGAGGCGGACGATTTGCTGGGGACCCTCTCGCGCGGTTGCGCCGAGGCGGGGGCGCAATGCGTCATTGCCACGGGAGACCGCGATTCCTTTCAGCTTGTGGGCAACGGCACGACGGTGCGGCTTGCCTACACCAAGGGCGGCAAGGCGGTATCGGAGACGGTGGACGAAGCCTACCTCCGCGAGAAATACGGTCTTGCGCCGGCGCAGCTTATCGACCTCAAGGCTCTGATGGGCGACAGCTCCGACAATGTGCCCGGCGTGCCCGGTATCGGCGAAAAAACGGCGCTCTCGCTGCTGGCCGAAACGGGCGGGCTCGACAGCCTCTATAAACAGCTCGAAACGCTGCCGTCCCTCAGGGAAGGCACGCGCGCCAAGCTGCGCGACAACAAAGAGCTGGCCATGCTCAGCCGCGAGCTGGTAACGATAAATTGCCACGCCCCCATCAACGCCGACCCCGCCCGCTACCGGGTTGGCGCGCTCGACAGCGAAAAGGCGTGGGCTATGATGAGCGGGCTGGAGCTGTTCTCGCTTGTCGATAAATTTCATGTTACGCGCGGCGCGCCGCCCGCCGGGGCCGCCGAAGCCGCGTCCGATACGCCGCCCGCGCCGCTGGAAATCAAATTCAATACGTTGCCCGACGGTATTTTGTCGCGTACAAAGCCGGTCGATCTGTTGGTGGAGCTGAACGGGCGCGAGATCGCCGCATTCTGCCTCATGGCCGACGGCTGCCTTTACCTATGGGATACCGGTGCGGCGCGGGCCGTAAGGCCGCTGCTGGAAGCGCCGCTGCCCAAACGCACCACCCGCGCGAAGGAACTGTACCGCGCGGCGCTGGCGGAGGGCTTTGCCATAAACGGCATCGTATTCGACGCCGGGCTTGCGGGATACATTCTCAACCCGCAGCAGAGCGAGTATTCCACAAGCCGCCTTGCCGCCGTATATGGCACGGCGGCGGCCGATCTGGCAGATTTCTTTGGCGTCAGCGGCCCGCTGCTCGGGGAATGCGCCCTCTTCCCCGCGCTGGCCGACGCCCTCGAAGCCAAAATCGCCGAAAACGGCCAGTATAAGCTGTTGCACGACGTTGAGCTGCCGCTGGCGCGCGTGCTGGCCTCGATGGAGCACACAGGCATCGGCGTCGACGCGCAGGGCCTGCGCGAGTACGGCGAGCGGCTGGATATTGAAATCGCGCGTTACCAGGCCAGCATCTTTGCCCTTGCGGGGTATGAGCTGAACCTCAATTCCCCCAAGCAGCTGGGCGAGCTTCTGTTTGAGAAACTGGGCCTGCCCGCCGGCAAAAAGACCAAAACCAAAACAGGCTATTCAACAAACGCCGAAGTGCTGGACAGCTTACGGGGCAAGCATGAGATAATCGGCGATATTCTGGAGTACCGCAAGGCGCAAAAGCTCAAATCAACATATGTGGACGGCCTTCTTAAGGTAATTGCCGCCGACGGGCGCATCCATACGTCGTTCCAGCAGACACTGACGCGAACGGGGCGCATCTCGTCCACCGAGCCGAACCTGCAGAATATCCCTATCCGCACGCCGCTGGGCAGTGAGCTGCGCCGCTTCTTTACGGCGCAGGGGGGCTGCGTGCTTCTCGACGCCGATTATTCGCAGATCGAGCTGCGTGTGCTCGCCCATATCGCGCAGGACAAGCAGATGATCGAGGCGTTTCAAAACGACGAGGATATTCACACCCGCACCGCCTCGCAGGTGTTTGATATGCCGCCCCTGCTCATAACGCCGGCCATGCGCAGCCGGGCCAAGGCGGTAAACTTCGGCATTGTGTACGGCATCGGGGCGTATTCTCTCAGCGAGGATATCGGCGTGCCTGTGTACGAGGCGAAAAAATACATCGACGAATATTTAGAGCATTTTTCCGGCGTTCGGCGTTATATGGAGGATACCGTAGAGTATGCCTCCGAGCACGGCTTTGTAAAAACCCTGCTGGGCCGCCGCCGCTATCTGCCCGAGCTAAGCAGCTCCAATCGCGCCATGCGCGAGTTTGGCAAGCGGGTTGCCCTCAACACCCCGATACAGGGCGCGGCCGCCGATATCATCAAGATCGCCATGGTGCGCGTCCACGACCGGCTGGCCGCCGGGGGGCTGGCCGCGCGGCTGATCTTGCAGGTACACGACGAGCTGCTTGTGGAATGCCCGCACAGCGAAGTTTTACAAGCCTCGAACATCCTGCGCGAAGAGATGGAGCACGCGCTTGCTCTCGACGTGCCCTTGCGCGCCGATGTGGGCAGCGGGGCAAACTGGCTGGAAGCCAAATAGCTGATCGACTTCCCGTTTCCGGGAACGGGACGCCGGTGTTTTCGTATTTGACCGGAAGGAGGCGGCGCCTATGCCCGATGAACTTCGGTTCGCGGTGTTTTCCATCGCGGCGGCGGCCCCGTGCCGTCAGGCGCCGGCCGGCGCGGCGTATGCCGTGGATGAAGGCGCCAAATGGGTGGTAAAGGTGTGGGGATACGGTTAAATGGCATAAATGCCATTCTCTCCCCGCGGCCCCATTCTCCTGCGAAGAGAACGCAGGGGTTCTTCGCTCATTTAATAAGAAACGGTCCAGGCTATTCCGGAAAGGAGAACAATCATGCATCAAATAAAAGATATCTCTCTCGCCCCCTCGGGCCACCGCAAGATCGACTGGGTGGAGCGGTACATGCCGCTGTTGCGCGATATCCGGGAGGAATTTGAACGCGAGAAGCCGTTCGCCGGCAAAAAGATCGCGCTGTCTATCCACCTCGAAGCCAAGACGGCGTTTTTATGCAAGGTGCTGGCGGCGGGCGGCGCGGAGATGTACGTTACCGGCTCCAACCCGCTTTCGACGCAGGACGACGTGGCGGCGGCGCTGGCCGATTTGGGAATGCACGTTTTTGCGCGGTACGGCGCCGCAGGCGACGAATATAAGGGGTACGTGCGGCAGGTGGTGAGCGCGGGGCCCGATATTGTCATCGACGACGGCGGCGACCTTGTGGGGATGCTGCACACCGAGTTCCCGGCGCTGTGCGAAAAGGTCATCGGCGGCTGCGAAGAAACCACCACCGGCGTTGTGCGCCTGCGGGCGATGGCGAAGGACGGCGCGCTCAAGTTCCCGATGATCCTTGTCAACGACGCCGACTGCAAGCATCTTTTCGATAACCGCTACGGCACCGGACAATCGGTTTGGGACGGCATCAACCGCACAACGAATTTGATCGTAGCGGGCAAAACCGTTGTCGTAGCCGGCTACGGTTGGTGCGGCAAGGGCGTGGCCATGCGGGCCAAAGGGCTGGCCGCGCGGGTGGTCGTCACCGAGATCGACCCCATCAAGGCCATCGAGGCCATTATGGACGGCTTCGATGTCATGCCCATGGCACAGGCGGCCAAAATCGGCGATATTTTCGTCACCGTTACCGGTTGCCGCGATATCATCACCGAGCCGCATTTCCTTGCGATGAAAGAGGGCGCTGTTTTGTGCAACGCCGGCCACTTCGACGTCGAGGTGGATATGGCGGGGCTGCGCGCGCTGGCGGTGGAAAGCTGGGAGCAGCGGCTGAATATCACGGGCTACAGGCTTCCAAACGGAAAAACCGTCTCGGTTCTGGCCGAGGGCCGGCTGGTGAATCTTGCCTCCGGCGACGGGCATCCCGCCGAAATCATGGATATGAGCTTTGCCATTCAGGCGCTGAGCGCCCGCTATCATGCGGTGACGGGCGCGCCGCGGGGCACGGCGGTGATGGCCGTGCCCGCCGAAATCGACCGCGACGTCGCCTTGCGCAAGCTGCGGTTCGAGGGATGTGAGCTCGACGTTCTCACCCCCCGGCAGAGGGAATATCTTGAAAGCTGGGCAGAGTAAAGCAGTTGCCGTATCGCAGAAAGGCCGCCGTTGGCGATGCTTATGGCGTTGCCGCCACATGGCGCTGCGCGGCCGCGCCGTCTGCAAGGCGCGCAGCATCGCGCGAAGCCGGACCAATATTTATTAGCATGGTTTGCCTCTTTGTCCGCTATATATATAGTGGACACGCGAAGAACCCTTCGCGGCAAGGAGGGAGCCATGAAGCAAAAATCTGCCGCCCTTTCGGCGCTGCGGTACGCCGGGGTGTATGTATCGTATGAGATCGGCTCCGGCTTTTCAACAGGGCAGGAGATCAAGCAGTTCTTCACGGCGTACGGCGGCTGGGGCGTGGCCGGGGCGCTGGCGGCGATGGCGCTGCTGGCATGGCTGGGGGCAACGCTGCTGGCGGCGGGGTACGACCTGCGCGAAAAAAACGGGCGCGTGAGCCTCTACCGCTTTTACATGGGGGAATACTGGGGCGTTCTCTTTCAGTGGGCGACGCTGTTTATTTTGTTTTCGACGCTGGTGGTGATGCTCTCGGGGGCGGGAGCGGTGCTGGGAGAATACTACGGGCTTCCCACCCGCGCGGGCAGCGTGCTGATGGCCGCGCTGGTTTTTGCCACCTTCGCGCTGGGCCTGCGGCGGCTGTTGGATATCATGAGCTTCATCGGGCCGGCCACCATTCTGATCACGCTGTCGGTGGGCGTCGGCACGCTGCTGCAAAACGGCGCGGGCCTCGCCGGGGGGCTGCAAACCGCCCAAACTCTCGGAATGCCGCGCGCCGCGCCGTGGTGGTGGCTGAGCGCCGTTCTCTACGCAAGCTTCCCGATGGTGGGGGGGCTGCATTTCTTCGGCGCCGTGGGCGGCACGGTAGGCAGCCGCCGGCAGGCGGTCCTGGGCGGTGCGCTGGGCGGCTTTTTGCTGATGACCACCGCGATGATACTCAACCTCGCCATGTTGAGCCTCGCCGGAGAAACGGCCTTTTTGGCCGTGCCCAACCTCTATATGGCACACAGGCTTTCGCCACAGCTCGGGCGGTTGTTTTCGGCGCTTATCTTCTGCGAGGTATACTCCACCGCCGCGCCGCTGCTGTGGACGGTGGCCAACGGCATCCGCCCCGAAAAAAAGGGGCGCGGCGGCTTCTTTGCCGTTGGTTGCGTTCTGCTGCTGCTGGCCCTTTTTTGCGGCCAGCTCCCCTTCGAGGTACTGGTGGGGAGCATCTACCCCTATACGGGGTATTTGGGGCTGGTGATCCTAATATGTGTGGCGGGAAAAAGGATAAAAGAAAGAATCGCGCCGCATAACGCTATTCTGCAATTAAAAGACAAGCGCTTTCGCGCGCCGGGTCGGCGCGATAAAACCTGGGCGGGCATTGGCAGGGCCAATGCCCGCCCCGCCCGCTTATCTGCGCCGACCCGGCGCAGACATGAGTAACAGGCAAATTTTGATCGAAGAGCAGGATAAGGGCCACCCTGTTCGTTATAATTTATAACATAAAAACTTCCCCGCGCCTAACCACTTACACTGCGCGCAATAATATGGTATAATAGCCGCAGAGCGTCTATTATACCAATTTAGACGGCCCGCCTGCGGCGACGGCCAATTATACCATAAGGAAGAATAAAAACCGAAACGGAGACATGCAGAGCCATGCGATTCAGTGATATGACGTTTTCTCCCGAGATTGCCCGGGCCGTCGAGCGGATGGGCTACACCGAAATGACCGAGGTGCAGGAAAAGGGCATCCCGCCCATGCTGGCGGGAAAGGATATTGTGGCCAAGGCGCCCACCGGCACCGGCAAAACCTGCGCGTTCGGCATCCCGCTGCTGATGGGGCTCGATAAAAGCCGCCTCGAGACGCAATGCCTTATCCTCGCCCCCACCCGCGAGCTGGCGCGGCAAATCACCGAAGATCTGCGCGATATGGCGCACTTCATGCCCGAGGTCCTCATTGTTTGTGTCTACGGCGGCGAGCCGATCCAAAAGCAATTGAGCCGCCTCAAACAGGGGGCGCATATCGTTGTGGCCACGCCGGGGCGCTTGCTCGATCACATGCAGCGCAAAACGGTACGGCTGCAAAACGTTACCCGCGTCATTCTCGACGAAGCCGACGAAATGCTGGATATGGGCTTTTACAAGGATGTGATCCGCATTGTGGATTCCCTTAAAAAGCGCAAGCAGATGGGAATGTTCTCGGCCACGATAAACCGGCCCGTGATGGATATCAGCTGGCTGTACCAGCGCGACCCCGAGGAGATCGAGGTTCGGCCGGTCGAGCAATCGATGCCCAAGATCACGCAGTATTGCATCCGCTCGGAGGGGTTCCAAAAGCCCGCCGACACGGCGGCTATCATCACAGCCAAAGGGTACGACCGCGTCATGGTGTTCTGCAACACAAAATATACAACGTCGATGGTGGCGGGGCGGCTGGCCGGGCGGGAAATGGATGTGGACTGCCTGCACGGCGATATGTCGCAAACGGACCGCAACCAGGTGATGGGCAAATTCCGCGACGGCAGGCTGCGTATCCTTGTCAGCACCGACGTGGCCGCGCGCGGCATCGACGTTGAGGATGTCGACGCCGTCATCAACTACGACGTTCCCGAATCCAACGAGTATTATACCCACCGCATCGGCCGCACCGGCCGCGCCAAAAAAGAAGGCGAGGCGTTTTTGCTCTATATGCCCGATGAAGAGCGCCGCATGCGCGAAATGCTGCGCCTGACGCGCAATGCCGCAACCGAGCTGGAGTTCGACAGCGAGCGCAGGCCTGTTCCCGTGCGGGGCAGGCAATAGATTTCCCGGGTTCGCCGCGGCATTTCCCGCAACCGCACACAGGCCCGCGAGCCTCGCGGACCGCCCTGTACCGAAAGGAATTTCCATGGATACATGCCTGCGCAATATCTTCGATTCTCACGCGCACTACGACAGCCCCAAGTTCCGCGGCGACAGGCACGGGCTGCTGGCCTCCCTGCCGGCGCGCGGGGTCTCGGGTATCGTCAACGCGGCCTCCAACCTTGCCGGCGCGCGCGAGGGGCTTCGTTTGGCCGCGCGGTACAAGTACCTCTACTGCGCCGCCGGTATTCACCCGCACGATGCGAAAGATGCCCCCGCCGATTATCTTTTGCAGCTGCGGGAGCTTCTGGCACAGCCAAAAATTGTCGCGCTGGGTGAGATCGGGCTCGATTACCACTACGATTTTTCGCCGCGCGAGGCGCAACGCCGCCTTTTTGAAGAGCAGCTGGCGCTGGCCGGCGAACTGGAGCTGCCCGTTATTGTGCACGACCGCGAGGCGCACGCCGACACGCTGGCGCTGCTGCAAAAATACCGCCCGCGCGGCGTTGTGCATTGCTTTTCCGGCTCGGCGGAAATGGCGCGGCAGGTGGCGGCGCTGGGGATGTATATCGGCTTTACCGGCGTTATCACCTTCAAAAACGCGCGCCAACCTCTGGAAGCGCTGCGCGCCGTGCCGCGCAAGCGGCTGCTTATCGAAACCGACGCGCCATATATGGCCCCCGAACCGTATCGGGGGCGGCGCTGCGATTCGTCGATGCTTACCGAGGTCGTGCGCGTTGTGTCGCGCGAGTTGGGCGTCTCGCCGCAGGAGGCCGCCGATACAACAGCGGAAAACGCGGCGCGGCTGTTCAATATTCCGTTATAAGAAAACATTGCCGGTACTTAGGCCAACCTTAAAAAGCCTAAAATTCGCATTGCAATGGGACAAAAGCAGGATTATATAGTATAATATCTGTATAAGAAAGCAGCGAAATTGCCAA
>QMCE01000526.1_pt1 | contig 19594 bp, 11 predicted proteins | sample 1821851 | NCBI WGS metagenome assembly QMCE01 (sample SAMN09453174, study PRJNA476694) | Termite gut metagenome, whole genome shotgun sequencing project. | isolation source: worker | host: Odontotermes sp. | place: South Africa:Pretoria | collected 2016-01-28
TATTATATTATAATCTTCATCTATATTTCCGTGCCGGATGGCGTCCCAAAGAGGGGACATCTTCCTGATTTTTGCCACCACCTCAGGCAAAACCCTGATGATATAATCTATATCTTCATCTGTCGTTTTGTCGCTGAAGCTGAGCCTTAATGAGCCGTGAGCAATCGCATGGGGCAACCCGATAGCGAGCAAAACATGGGAGGGGTCAAGTGAGCCGCTTGTACAGGCTGAGCCTGATGATGCGCTTATGCCTTCAATATCCAGATAGAGGAGAAGCCCCTCACCCTCAACGCCTTCAAAGCAAAAGCTTGCCACATAGGGCAGAGCGCTGTCTCTGTCGCCGTTTAGGCGGCTGCGGTCAATTTTAAGAACCTCTTGTACTAATCTGTCACGCATTTTTGAAAGCCTGGAGGTATTCTTGTCAATATTGCCGCAGGCAATCTCCATGGCCTTTGCAAGACCGACTATTCCCGCCACATTTTCTGTACCGCCTCGGCGGTTTCTCTCCTGTGCGCCGCCGTCAAGCAGATTGGGAATTCGGATTCCGTTTTTAATATACAGAGCCCCAACGCCTTTTGGTCCGTGAAGCTTATGGGCGCTTATCGACAGCATGTCGATATTCTGTTCCTCTACATTTACATGAAGCTTACCAACCGCCTGAATGGCGTCTGTGTGGAAAAGCACGCCGTGCTTTCTGCAAATCGCACCGATTTCGGCAATTGGCTGAATCGTGCCGATTTCATTATTGGCATACATAATTGTCACGAGGGCGGTGTCTTCTCTTATGGCGGCTTCAAGCTCTTCAGGGCGGACGACTCCGTTATCATGGACGTCAAGGTAAGTGACCTCAAAGCCGTCCTTTTCGAGCGCCATGCATGTATGGAGAACCGCATGATGCTCAAACCTGCTCGTGATAATGTGCTTTTTGCCTTTCTGCGCCATCATCCTTGCCGTGCCCTTTATAGCCCAGTTATCGCTTTCGGTGCCGCAGCCGGTGAAGTATATTTCATTTGCCGCAGCGCCAATCAGCGAAGCAACGGTTTCTCTTGCGGAATTTATCAGCTCCTGCGCCTCAGTACCTATCCTGTAAAGGCTTGACGGATTGCCGTAATTCTCTTTATAGCATAAAAGCATAGCATCAAGAACCTCGGGCAAAACAGAAGTAGTGGCGGCATTATCGGCATAAACGAATCTTTTACCTTGCGTTTCTGCTGTCATTCTCACCCTTCTTTCATTTAATCTCTGATATTAATATACACCATTTTTGTCCGCATTTCAAGCTTTGTTTAGAAACTAAACAAAAAATATTTTTTTACATATCCTCTTGTTCATTTTATAGCATGTGGGAGAAGAGAAGATGATTGAAATTGATAATGATTATTGATTTTCTTGACATTGCAATGGAAATGCAGTATGATATATAAGGTTTATTATGAGCTATAGCGGATTCGTCTGTTATCCGCTTTTTATAGAGTCATTAAAAGCTAAAGATTCAGGAATTATAAATCACCGATAATCATCGGTGGTTTTGATTGCGTGATTAAAAATTTAAGGAGGATTTATGGCACAAAATAAGAACAATAATCGCAGGTCTGACGGAATGAGGCGTGCGCCGTCGCTTGAGAGAGAGTCAAAAAGACAGGACCAGACCTTAAGAGGGGCAGACGGTGCGCCGGACACGGTTATGCCGGACAGAAGAGCAACAAGCTCTGTGAAGAACTCACAGAAGGCCTCTTCACTTTTTAATACATCAAATATTAAAAAGGGGCTGAATAAAATCGGCGACACAAAGAAAATTAAGGATTCAATAGGTAATTTGAGGCCGCCTAAAAGTGACGGCTTAGGCCCGATTAAAAGCAAAGCGGCATCGGCGGGCAAGCAGAATACACAATCTGCGGCAAAGGCTGCGGGAAGCCAAAACAGGAATGCACCGAAGAAGAATCAGCAGCAGATAAGCAAACCTCAAAAGAAGAATGAGGCAAAGCAAACCAAAAAGACGAACGGCAACGAGAGGTATTCAAAAATACAGCGCAATCAGCAGAAGCCGATTGCGGGCGCTTCGGTTAAAGCATACTTTTTGGGCGGCTTGAATGAGATAGGGAAGAATTTCACGCTCTTTGAGTGTGAGGGCGATATGATTATAGTCGATTGCGGCATGTCTTTCCCGAATGATGACATGCTCGGCATAGACATTGTTATACCGGATTTTACGTTTGTTGAAGAGAACTTTGAGAAAATCAAGGCGATTGTAATAACTCACGGACATGAAGACCATATCGGCGGGCTGCCGTTTCTTTTGAAGAAAATAAAGGTGCCGGTGTACGGCACAGCTTTGACAATCGGGCTTTTAGAGCATAAGCTTGAAGAGCACGGCGTAAAGGCGGATTTGAGAGTTTCACCGCCCGGAAGCCGCTTTAAGGCGGGTTGCTTTGATATAGAGTCAATTAGAGTGAATCACTCTATTTTAGACGCCGTTGCGCTGGCAATAAAAACACCTGCGGGCACTATCGTGCATACAGGAGACTTCAAAATAGATTTCACGCCCGTAGACGGCAATGTCATCAATCTGTCACGGTTTGCCGAAATAGGCAGCGAAGGGGTGCTTGCACTTCTCGCAGACTCCACAAACGCCGAGCGTGAGGGTTACACGCAGACGGAGCAGAGAGTTAAAGATTCTTTGGAGGTTTTATTCTCCAGAGCTGAAGGCAAGAGAATAATAGTTGCGACATTTGCATCAAGCATAAGCCGTGTCCAGCAGATAATTAACTGTGCGGTGAAGCACAGAAGGAAGGTTGCGCTTTCGGGCAGAAGCATGCTCAACGTAATGGGAATCGCCTCCAAGCTGGGCTATCTCACCGTGCCGGAGGGTGTTCTCATTGACATAGGCATGATAAACAGATATGCAAGCGGCGAGGTTGTCCTCATAACAACGGGAAGCCAGGGGGAGCCCATGTCGGCGCTCACACGAATGGCGTTTGCCGACCACAGGCAGGTGGCCGTAGGCCCCGAGGATGTTATAATCATCTCCGCAAGGCCGATACCCGGTAACGAAAAAACAGTCGGCGCGGTTGTTGACGAGCTTTTGAAGAAGGGCTGTCAGGTGGTTTATGAATCCATGTACGAGGTGCATGTTTCCGGTCACGCCTGCCAGGAGGAGCTCAAGCTCATTCACAGCCTGGTCAAGCCGAAGTTTTTTATCCCCGTTCACGGTGAGCAAAAGCATTTGAGAAAGCATGCGGGGCTTGCAATGTCTCTCGGAATGCCGGAGAAAAATATTTTCATCGGAGATATAGGCAGTGCGATTGAGCTTAATGAGAGCCACATGAAAGAGCTGCCGGAGGTGGTTGCGGGCTCTGTCATGGTTGATGGTCTCGGCGTCGGAGACGTGGGCAATGTGGTGCTGAGAGACAGAAAGCATCTTTCCGAAGACGGAATTATGATTATCGTCACAACGCTTGAGCCGAGGATAGCACAGATTGCGTCAGGACCCGACATTGTGTCAAGAGGATTTGTCTATGTGAAGGAAAGTGAAATCCTTATGGACGAAGCAAGAAAACTCGTGTATAATATCATTCAGGATAATCTCGACAGAGGTGTGTACGACCATAATACCATCAAGCAGGAAATACGCGATGAGCTCTCGAAACTGATGTATAAGAGAACACAGAGGAGACCGATGATTGTTCCGATTCTCATGGATGTCTTTTAACAGAGCTGAAAACACAATATAACCTGCATTAAAATGAAGGGGGGAGATTGCCTTGAAGAAAAAAGTATGGGTGGTTTCACCCCTGTTCTATTTAATGGCGGCAGCTCTTGCTGTGATGGGCTTGCTTATGTATAGGTATGACAGGCTTGTCTCGGTTATTGAGCTGACGATTGCCTTTCTTGCGATATGCGGCGTGGTGACAAGCGACATCATTCTGCGCAAGAACATCAAGCTAATCTCTGATTCCGCAAAGAGGATTTTAGAGGTGAGCGACGACGATTCGGCACTAATCAACTTCGGCCTGCCCATTGCCGTGATAGGTGAGAGTGATGACATCGTCTGGTGCAATGAGGCATTCAAAAGAAGCTTCAGCGGTGGGAAGGAAGCGGCAGGCAGTAGCATTTCAAAAGTTATTTTCCCCAAAACGATAAGGCAGGTTGAGAACAACGATGGCACGCCGATTAAATTCAGAGACAGCGAGTATACAGTTTATTGCTCGAGAGCCGAGCACGGGCTAATTTTCCTATTTGTTGATGACACTGATTATAAATTTGTCAGCCGTGAGTTCAGAGAAAAGCGGGCGGCTGTTTGTCTTGCCGTATATGACAACCGTGAGGAAATTGCAAGAGTTTCCGTCGGCGGAGAGGAATCCCGGATTTCGGCGGAGGTTGATTCGCTTGTAAGAGACTGGGCGTATAATGAGCTTGGCGGATTTTCGAGAAAGCTTCAAAGCGGCAGGTATGTAATCGTGACAGATGAGAAGCATCTTGAAGAGCAAAAGCAGAAGCGCTTCCCGATTCTTGACAAGGTGCGTGAAGTAAAAACAATTAATAAAATGAGTGCGACGATTTCAATAGGCGTCGGCAGAAGTGCCGAAAGCCTGGGCGAAAGCGACAGGTGGGCAAGGCAGGCGCTTGACATGGCACTCGGGCGGGGCGGAGACCAGGTTGCCGTTCTCAGGCAGAACGACGCATACGAATTCTTCGGCGGCACGAGCAAGGGTGTTGAGAAGAGAGACAAGGTGCGCACAAGGGTTATTGCCGCCAGCATTTCAGACCTTGTCAGGGAAAGCGACAAGGTATATCTGATGGGGCATAAAAACTCTGATTTAGACAGCCTCGGCTCTGCCATAGGAATGTGGGCTGTAATAACCAAAGGGTTAGAAAAGAAAGCGCATATTGTCGTGAACAGAGCACTGACAATGGCAGAACAGCTGCTTGACAGCTATGAAAAAGCATATCCCGACAAGAGGGTTTTTATCAACCCGTGGGAAGCGCTTCAGGAGGCGACGGACAATACGCTGATAATTGTGCTTGATACGCATTCAATCAGCTTTGTCGAGAGCAGTGAGCTCGTCGAAAGAATACCGAAGCGTGTGGTCATTGACCACCACAGGCTTATGGTGACAAGGATAAGAGACACAGAGGTTTTTTATCACGAGCCGTATGCGAGCTCGGCGTCTGAAATGGTGACAGAGATAATTCAGTATATCAACAGCTCCGCACTTGATGCGATAGACGCACAGGCACTTCTGGCGGGGATAATGCTTGACACAAAGAGCTTTGTTCTCAAAACAGGGGTGAGAACCTTTGAAGCCTCCGCATTTTTGAGAAGAAGCGGGGCAGACACAGTTGAAGTGAAGAAGCTGTTTTCGAACACGCTTGAATCCTATAAAGAGAAAGCCCAGCTTGTTTCAGACGCAGAGATTTACAAGGGCTGTGCTATAACAGAAACAGCATGGGAGAGCGCAGATGTCAGAATCACGGCGGCACAGGCGGCGGACGAGCTTCTGACGATAGAAGACGTGAGGGCTTCGTTTGTTCTTTACAGGCAAAATGAGGACGTTAACATCTCCGCAAGAAGCCTTGGTGAGGTGAATGTTCAGATAATACTTGAAGAATTCGGCGGCGGCGGGCATTTCACAATGTCGGGCGCACAGATAAAGAATATTTCCATGGAAGAAGCCAGAAGGCTTCTCATAAGGGAGCTTGACAAAAAGCTGCCTGAGGAAGAGAAAAAAGAGGAAGAATAAAACCGTTAAGGGGGAAAATCATGAAAGTAATTCTATTGGAAGATGTGAAGAGCATTGGGAAAAAGGGAGAGCTCGCAAATGTGTCTGACGGCTATGCGAGGAATTTTCTTATTCCGAGGAAGCTTGCAAAAGAGGCAAATGCACAGGTGATGAACGAGTTCAAGAATGCCGAGTCTGCGAAAGCGTACAAGAAGCAGACGGAGATAGACAAGGCGAACAAAGACGCAAGCGACTTGAACGGCAAGCAGCTGAAGATATATGCCAATGCAGGGCAGAACGGCAAGCTTTTCGGCTCTGTCACGGCGAAGGAGCTTTCCGAAGAGATTAAGAAGAATTACGGCGTAGACGTTGACAAGCGCAAGATTGCGATTGATACAGACATCAAAACATACGGAACATTTACCTTTGAGGTGAAGCTGTATCAGGGGATAACGGCGAGCATGTCAGTGGTGGTGGCGGAAGCCAAATAGTCGCTTGCGGCGGCAGAATTAATTTGAAGAAGGCTGAACAAAGAAATGGATTATTACAACGAAAGCAGCATGGCAGTTATGCCGTATAGCCAGGAAGCGGAGCAGTCAGTGCTTGGCGCAATTCTCCTTGATGCACAAAGGATAAACGAAATCATGGAGATTTTGCCGAGCGCCGAGTTTTTCTATGGGCTCAATAATAAAATGATTTACGGTGCAATGCTTTCGCTTTACGGAATGGGGCGCCCGGTTGATTTTGTTACAATTCTTGAAAAGCTGCGGGAAGAGCGTGACTATGACGAGGAAACGGGCAAGGTTTATCTTACACAGCTTGCTCAGATAGTCCCGTCAATCTCCAATATCAGGGTATATGCGGGGATAGTCAGAGACAAGTATGACATGCGCATGCTCATGAACGCAGCCAGAGAGATAATGGACGACGTGTCTGAAGGGGCTTCCGAAGCCGCAACGATTATTGACGCCGCAGAGCAACGGATTTTTGACATTCGCAAGGGCAAAAATCTGCAAGGGCTGCAGCCCATCAGAAAGGTAATCCGTGAAACGTTTGACCGCCTCGATAAGCTGAACTCCAGTGACCCGAAGGAGAGAGAGCAGTACATCGGCCTGCCGACGGGGATAAAGGATTTGGATGATACGATAACAGGGCTTAACAGGTCTGATTTAATTATAATCGCTTCACGTCCCGGCATGGGAAAGACAAGCTTCGCACTGAATATAGCAAGCCATATAGCACAGAAATCCAAGCGCCGGGTTGCGATTTTCTCGCTTGAAATGGCGAAAGAGCAGCTTGCCTCAAGGCTGCTTTCATCCGAGGCCAAAATTGAAGGAACTAAGCTGAGAAAAGGTGATTTGTCAGACAATGAATGGACAGCACTTGTGGAGGCAAGCAGCATTTTGACTGATGTCGAGCTCTATCTTGACGATTCGCCGGGCATAACCGTGCCGGAGATAAAGGCGAAGGTCAGGCGGCTGAAAAATGTTGATTTAATCGTGATTGATTATCTTCAGCTCATGAGCAGCGCAAAAAGAATTGATAACCGTGTGCAAGAGATTTCCGAAATAACACGTAATCTTAAAATAATGGCGAAGGAGCTCAATGTGCCTGTCGTGGCATTGTCGCAGCTTGCAAGAGCGAGCGAAAAGCGTGCCGAGCACAGGCCGGTTCTCTCGGATTTGCGAGATTCAGGCTCTATTGAGCAGGACGCTGATATTGTCATGTTCCTTTACAGAGAGGGGTATTATTCTAACGATTTCGGAGAGGCGCCCGATGAGGAAACAGACGCCAACAGGGCTGAATGCATTGTGGCAAAAAACAGACACGGCGAGACGAAAACCGTGCCGATGCATTGGCAGGGTGAGTTCATGAGATACACCGGTGCTGAGTGGAATAGACATGAATAGTTCATTGGAAGCAAAAGCAGACATTTCGGCTCTGCCCAATACAGGAAAAGTGATAATCGGCTTCTCAGCAGGGGCCGATTCAATGTCGCTTGTGCATTTTGTGATGAATAAGCTTGACAGAAGCAGATTGATTTGCGCACATGTCAACCATATGCTTAGAGGCAAGGAAGCCGACAGCGATGAAAATACGGCAAGAGAATTCTGCGTAAAAAACGGATTGAGCTTTCAGCTCAAAAAGATAGATATAGAAGAGGAGGCAAAAAAAAGGAAAATCGGCACGGAGGAGTGCGGCCGGCAGGTGAGGTATGAATTCTTCGAGAGCCTTCTGACTTCTGCCGATGACAGAATCCTTACGGCGCACAATGCCGACGACAACGCCGAAACCGTGCTCATGAATCTGACCAAGGGCACCGGGCTTCGGGGGCTCTGCGGAATCCCGTATGAAAGAGGGAATATCATACGACCGTTCATATCGGTTGAGCGCAGAGAAATTGAAGATTATTGCCGCCGGAACAATCTCAAATATGTCACGGATTCAAGCAACAAAGCGAATGATTACACCAGGAACAAGCTGCGGAATCAGGTTTTCACCCTGCTGACAGAGGTTAACCCAAACGTTATATCGACAATTTCACAGATGACGGAAACGCTGAAAGCCGATGAGGATTTTCTAAGCAAAGAAGCCGGGAAGCTTCATATCAAAGCTGAGACTGAGAACGGGCTGGACATGAAGGCAATCCGCACAGAGGCGGAAAGTATCAAAAACAGAGCAATCAAGCTTTATCTTGAAAAAAGCGGCTGCAAAAGACCGGAGAGGAAGCACATAGAAATGATATTATCCTCTGCAAATGGGCAGAGCGTTTCCGTGCCCGGCGGGTTTTCAGCTTCAATAAGCCATGATGTGCTGAGCGTGAGTGCAATTGAAAAGGTTGATTGGGAGATGACTGTAGCTGAGGGAATCACAGATTTGCCGAACGGAAAACGGCTGAAGCTGACAATATATGACAATGATAGGGAGAGGACAGGATTTATTCATAAAAAGTTGTTTAATTCCGCTTTTGATTGTGATACAATTAGCAAGCATGTAATTGCGAGGAACCGCAGAGAGGGAGACATGTTCTCTCCGGCAGGCAGGAATGTCACAAAATCTGTGAAGAAGCTGCTGTGGGAGATGAAGGTGCCCTCATTTATGCGGGACAGCGTTACAATCCTCGAAAGCGGCGGGGATATTGTTTTTGTAGAGGGGGCGGGCGTTTCCGAACGCCACAGGCTCACGGAGAAAACAAAACGTATAGGGATAATAGAGCTTGAAGCAATTGAGGGCAGGGGAGATTATGGCGAATGATTATAATATGCTGAATGACATTGAAGAGGTGCTGTTCAGCGTTGAGCAAATAGAAGAGATGGTAAAGAGAATAGGAAGAGAGCTTTCAGAGGATTATAAGGGAAAGAATCTTTTGCTTGTCAGCGTTTTGAAGGGCTCAATTGTCTTTATGGCAGATTTGATGAGAGCCGTCACTATTCCTGCAAGGATTGACTTCATGGCGACGTCGAGCTATGGCTCAGGGACAACCTCGTCGGGCTCTGTCAAAATCGTCAAAGACCTTGATATTCCCCTTATGGGCTATGATATTGTTCTGGTGGAGGATATTCTTGACAGCGGCAAGACGCTAAGCTCGCTGCTTGGGATTCTATGGTCAAGAGAACCTAACAGCATCAAGATTTGCACCTTGTTTGATAAACCGGAGAGAAGAGACGTTGATGTCAGCGCAGATTATGTCGGCTCACAAATCCCGGATAAATTCATCGTCGGTTACGGGCTTGACTATGACGAGAAATACAGAAACCTTCCTTTTGTAGGGGTGTTAAACCCATCGGTGTACAGTTAATTCAGATTTTATGTGATATGCGGAAGTGTAAAGCATAAATGCCTTACAGACAGATAAGCTGATATTATTTTTAGGAGGACAGATATTTGAGCGGAAACTATAAGCAGGTGCTGAAGAATTTACTATTGTATTTAGGCATACCTGTGGTTGCATTTATTGTGATTTTTATGGCGCTTAACCGTGCGCCGGAGGAAGAGGGGTATAAGTATTCCGATATAATCAATTACTTCGAGACTGACCAGGTGAAGGAATATGCCCTTGATATGGGAACGGGCATGATGTCTATGAAGCTTAATGACGAAGCAGGGACAGAGATTGCTTATGTCGTGCCAAGCATTGATTTGCTTTACAGAGATATTACAGATGACGTAGAGAGATACAACAAGGCGCATCCGGATGAAAAGATGGTGCAGGATATTCTTCGTGCAGAGCAGCCGAACTGGCTTTTGTCTATGCTGCCGTCACTTCTCATCTTCGGATTCATGATAATCGTCACCTTCCTGATGTTCAGGAGGCTTGGAAATTCCATGGGCGGCGGAGACAAAACCATGAATTTCGGCAAGGCAAAAATTAAGCAGATGGAAGACGAAAAGCGCAAAACAACGTTTGAAGACGTTGCGGGTGCAGAGGAAGAAAAGGAAGAGCTGAAGGAGATAGTTGAATTTCTGAAAAGCCCAAGCAAATTCAATGCCTTGGGCGCAAGGATACCCAAGGGCGTGCTGCTGGTCGGCCCTCCCGGAACAGGAAAGACCTTGCTTGCCCGTGCGGTTGCAGGTGAGGCAGGCGTGCCGTTTTTCTCTATATCGGGCTCAGACTTCGTCGAGATGTTCGTCGGCGTGGGTGCTTCACGTGTGAGAGATTTATTTGACAAGGCTAAGAAAAACCATCCGTGTATCATTTTTATAGATGAGATAGACGCCGTCGGGCGTCAAAGAGGCGCAGGCTACGGCGGCGGACATGATGAGCGTGAGCAGACGCTCAATCAGCTGCTTGTAGAGATGGACGGCTTCGGGGCAAATGAGGGCGTCATCATGATTGCGGCGACGAACCGCCCCGATGTTCTTGACCCTGCGCTTATGCGCCCGGGAAGATTCGACAGGCAAATCGTTGTGGGTTATCCTGATGTAAAGGGTAGGGAGGAAATCCTGAAGGTGCATGCAAGAGGAAAGCCGCTTGCGCCCGATGTTGAGCTCTCGGTTATAGCGAAAATCACAGCCGGCTTTACCGGCGCAGACCTTGAGAATCTCCTGAATGAATCGGCATTGCTGGCAGCGAGAAAAGACCACAAGGCAATTACGATGACAGAAATAGACGAGGCGACCATCAAGGTTGTGATGGGTGCGGAGAAGAAGAGCCATGTCATCACCGAGAAGGACAAAAAGCTGACGGCTTATCATGAGGGCGGACACGCCATAACCTCATATTTTTGCCCGACGCAGGACCCTGTGCATGAAATTTCGATTATTCCCAGAGGCATGGCGGGCGGGTATAATATGTATCTTCCGGCAGAGGACAAATCATACAGAAGTCGCAAGGAGATGCGTGAAAGCATAATCGTAGGGCTTGGCGGACGTGTGGCAGAGGCGCTGGTTCTCGATGATATTTCAACGGGCGCATCGGGCGACATTCAGCAGGTCACAAAAGTGGCACGTGCAATGGTGACGAAGTATGGCATGAGCGACAAGCTCGGCCCGATTCAGTACGGCACCGACGACAGTAACCCGTTCCTTGGCAGAGACGTTGGGCATATGAGTAATTATTCCGAGGAGATTGCCGCCGAGATAGACGATGAAATCCGTTCGACGATTAATACGGCATATGAGAAGGCTGAAAAGATTCTATCAGAGAACATGGAAAAGCTGCATGAGCTGGCAGGCGTGCTGTTCGAGAAAGAGAAAATCAGCGGTGATGAGTTCCGTGAACTCATGGAAGGAAAGAAGACTTTCACGTTTGCAGAATCTGCTGAGTCGGCAGAGCGTGAGGTTGATGAAGAACTGAAGGAAGATTAATTCAATAAGATTTTGAAACCCCCGCATATGCGGGGGCTTCCTTTTACTTGAAATATTGATATGCTGATATTCCCAAAAGCAACAATCTATGGTATAATACCAGCGGGCACATACTATATGAGACAAATGTGATGATATTGAGGAGAAGATTATGCCGGGCAAAAAGGTTCAAGCATATGGAGACAACAGCATAACGGCCTTGAAGGGCGCAGACAGGGTTAGAAAGCGCCCGGGTGTTATTTTCGGCTCAAACGGGCTGGAGGGCTGCGAGCATTCAATATTTGAGATACTTTCAAATTCAATAGATGAGGCACGGCAAGGGCACGGCAAGGAGATAACAATTACACGCTATCTTGATAAATCTATCAAGGTGGAGGACCACGGGCGTGGAATGCCCGTCGATTATAACGAGAAGGAGCAGCGGTATAACTGGGAGCTCATTTTTTGCGAGCTGTACGCCGGCGGCAAGTTTGACAACAGTGATGAGGGCAGCTATGAATACTCCCTCGGCCTTAACGGGCTCGGGCTGTGCTCAACCCAGTATGCTTCTGAATATATGGACGCTGACATTCGCTACGGCGGCAACCGTTATACCCTGCATTTTGAGCATGGCGAGAACATTGGCGGGCTTAATCAGGAGGAGTACAAAAAAAAGGACACCGGCTCAATAATCCACTGGAAGCCGGATTTAGAGGTTTTCACCGACATAGATGTGCCTGCGGAATACTATATAGATACGCTGAAGCGGCAGGCGATTGTCAATGCGGGCATCACCTTTCATTTTGTAAACGAGATTGCACCGAATGTATTTGAGACGACGGATTTTTGCTATCCGAGCGGAATTGAAGACCATGTCAGGGAAATTGCAGGCGAAGATGCCCTAACACCAGTACAGCTCTGGCAGGCGGAGAGGCAGGTGCGTGACAGGGCGGATTTGCCGCTTTATAATGTCAAGATAAATGCGGCGGTGGCGTTCTCAAACAGAAACCATGTCACGGAATATTATCATAATTCAAGCTGGCTTGAGCATGGCGGCGCACCAGACAAGGCTGTGCGCAATGCATTTGTCTATCAGATAGATGCATACCTGAAGCAGCAGAATAAATATAATAAGAATGAAAGCAAGATAACTTATCAGGACGTTGAAGACTGCCTGATTATTGTCATTTCATCATTCTCAAACCAGACATCGTATGAAAACCAGACGAAGAAGTCAATTACGAACAAGGGGATTCAGGATGCGATGGTGGAGCTTTTCCGCCACAGCCTGGAGATATACTTCATTGAAAACCCTATGGACGCCGAAAAAATCGGGAATCAGGTGCTCATAAATAAGCGAAGCCGTGAGGACGCCGAAAAGACAAGGCAAAACCTCAAAACAAAGCTTACGGGAAAGATGGACATAACAGGCAGGGTGGCAAAATTCGTGGACTGTCGCTCAAAGGATGTTGAGGAAAGGGAGATATTCATCGTTGAGGGAGATTCCGCCCTCGGTGCATGCAAGCAGGCACGAGACCCGAATTTTCAGGCGATTATGCCCATAAGAGGTAAAATTCTCAATTGCCTTAAAGCGGATTACGACAAGATTTTCAAAAATGAAATCATCACTGACTTAATCAAGGTTCTCGGCTGCGGGGTGCAGGTGAAATCAAAATCCAACAAGAGCATAGGCTCCTTTGACATCAACGAATTGAGATGGAGCAAGGTTATAATCTGCACAGACGCAGATGTTGACGGCTTCCACATAAGAACCATGCTGCTGACAATGCTTTATCGCCTTACGCCCGCACTGATTGAAGAGGGCAAGGTGTTCATTGCCGAATCTCCGTTATATGAGATAACCACGAAGGACAGCACATACTTTGCTTATACGGAAGCGGAAAAAGAGCAGTTCGTCAATGAAATCGGCACACAGAAATTCACGATTCAGCGCTCGAAAGGGCTTGGCGAGAACGAGCCCGACATGATGAACCTCACCACAATGAACCCTGCAACCAGGCGGCTTATCAAGGTCGAGATGAAGCGAATGGAGCAGGCTTCAAGAACCTTTGATGTTCTGCTCGGCGACGATTTGGAATCAAGAAAAGCCTTTATCTCCGAAAACGGGAATAAATATATAGATGAGCTGGATGTTTCATGATGAAGATAATTGAAAAACACCCGTCCCATCACAAGTTCCACATGTGATGGGCCACCCTCTTTACAAAAGAGGGTACATAACATCTTTTGTCGGAAAAGATATTGGGCATGTTTATGAGGAGAGGGAAATGGCAAGGAAGAAAAAAGAGAATTTGCCTGTAAAGAAAGCGCACGGTTACATTGCCGGTGCAGGCGAGGTTGTCGTTCAGGATATAAACGATACGCTTGAGCAGAACTTCATGCCCTATGCGATGAGCGTTATCATGTCGAGGGCGATACCCGAAATAGACGGCTTCAAGCCTGCGCACAGAAAGCTTCTCTATACGATGTATAAGATGAATCTTCTGAATGCGGGCAGAACGAAGAGTGCAAATATTGTCGGGCAGACAATGAAACTGAACCCTCACGGAGACAGTGCAATATACGATACGATGGTGCGTCTTTCAAGGGGATATGAAGCGCTTTTGCACCCGTATGTCGATTCAAAGGGAAATTTCGGGAAATTCTATTCAAGAGACATGGCGTGGGCGGCTTCGAGATATACTGAAGCCAAGCTTGATGAAATATGCAAAGAGCTTTTCGGGGACATTGATAAAGACACGGTGGATTTCATCGACAACTATGACAGCACAATGAAAGAGCCGACGCTTTTGCCTGCGGCGTTCCCCTCTGTGCTTGTCAATGCGAACACGGGAATTGCGGTCGGTATGGCGAGCTCGATATGCCCGTTCAATCTTCGTGATATATGCGAGGCAACCATCGCCCTGATGAATGACAAGGAAGCAGATGTTTTACAGATTATGCAAGCCCCGGATTTCCCGGGAGGCGGGCAGATTGTGTTTGACAGAGAGCTTTTCAGGAAGATTTACGAAACAGGCAGAGGAAGCTTCCGTGTAAGAAGCAGATATTCATATGACAAAAGTGCAAATTGCATAGACATTACACAGATTCCGCCGACAACGACGGTTGAGGTTATCGTCGAAAAAGTGATTGATTTGGTCAAAACCGGCAAAATCAAAGAGATAGCGGATATTCGTGACGAAACAGGGCTTGAAGGGCTGAAGCTGACGATTGATTTGAAGCGCGGCACAGACCCCGACAGGCTTATGCAGAGGCTGTACAAAATGACAAGCCTTGAAGACAGCTTCTCCTGTAATTTCAATATCCTTATTGCAGGCGTACCGATGGTTCTGGGTGTGAAGCAGATAATTGAAGAATGGACGGCGTTCAGAATCGAATGTGTGCGCCGCCGCACATATTTTGATTTGAGCAAGAAAAAGGATAAGCTTCATCTGCTGCGTGGGCTTGAAAAAATCCTGCTTGATATTGACAAGGCGATAAAAATCGTCCGTGAGACAGACGAGGAGGGCGAGGTAATCCCAAACCTGATGATAGGCTTCGGGATAGACGAAATTCAGGCGGAATATGTGGCGGAAATCAGACTGCGCCAGCTTAACCGTGAGTATATCCTGAAAAGGACGAATGAAACAGATGAGCTCGTCAAGGAGATAAAAGAGCTTGAGGGGATATTGGAATCAAAGGCAAAGGTCAAAAAAATCATTATTAAAGAGCTTGAAGACATCGCCGCAAAGTACGGGCATGACAGACGCTCGATGATAATTTACGCCGATGAGCTTGAAGAAGTTGAAACAATCGAAGAGGTGCCGGATTACCCCGTGAACGTATTTTTCTCGAAGGAGGGTTACTTCAAGAAGATAACGCCGCAGTCACTGAGAATGAGCGGAGAACAAAAGCTGAAGGACGGCGATATTAATATTCAGCAGCTTGAAACCACGAATGCCGCAGATTTGCTTTTCTTCTCTGACAGGGCGCAGGTATATAAGATGAAGGCGAGCGAATTCCCCGACACCAAAGCAAGCAACCTCGGAGATTATGTGCCTGCAAAGGCGCAAATGGACGAAAACGAGAACGCTGTTTATATGGGCGTGACAAAAGATTATTCGGGCTTCATGCTGTTTTTCTTTGAGAACGGGAAGATAGCAAAGGTTGAGATGAGCGCATATCAGACGAAAACTAACCGCCGCAAGCTGATAAATGCATACGGAGATAAATCCCCGCTTGTCACGGCATTGCAGCTTGAAGAGGACTGTGAGATTCTTCTCACGGCTTCATCGGGCAGAATGCTTCTCATCCATACAGGGCAGATTTTGCCGAAGACGACCAAGAGCACTCAAGGAGTTGCGGCGATGACGCTCAAGAAGGGTCAGAGGTTAATTTCGGCAAAGGTTTATAATGAGGGGGATTTGCAAAATCCGACACGCTATAAGAAGAAAATTCCCGCAACGGGTGCACTGCCCAATGCGGAAGAGATGACAGAACAGCTTGAGCTTCAGTAATTTATGGGAGGACATTTATGCCGCAATGTGTTGTAATAGCTGATGATTTAACCGGCGGGAACGCCACGGGGGTTCGCCTTGTAAGGGCGGGCATGAAAACCTATACATTCGTAAATAAAGAATCTCTCTCATCAGAAGCAATGAATGAATGTGACTGCGTGATATTTCCGACAGACAGCCGCTCTGCCACGCCTGAGGAGGCATATAACAGAGTGTTCAGTGCAGTTAAGGCTGTGAAATCAGAAGATGTTAAGCTCTACTCAAAGAGGATAGACTCAACTCTGAGAGGAAACCTCGGCTGTGAAACGGACGCTATGTTAGACGCCCTCGGCAACGGTGCAGTGGCATTGGCTCTGCCAAGCTTCCCGCAGTCTAAGCGGACGATGATTGACGGCGTTCTGCTTGTTGACGGAACTCCGCTGCATGAGACAGATGTGGCAAGAGACCCGAAGAATCCTGTGAAAACACCGTATTGTGCAGAGATTTACCGCATGCAGTCGAAGTATCCCGTGGGCTCACTTTTTTTGAAGGAAGTGGAGCAAGGAGTTCCGCACATCGCTGAATGCATTAAAAAGCTTGCAAATGAGGGCGCAAGAACAATCGTATGTGATGCCGTGACGCAGGAGGATATTGATAAGATTGCCGATGCGGCGATTCTTAGCGATGTGTCGTTTATTTCAGCTGACCCGGGTGTCTTTACAGCGACATTGGCAGAAAGATTGGTGAAGCGGCAAATGCAAATGGAGAACAAAAGAGTTCTCGTAACTGTGGGCAGTGTAAATGCTGTGGCAAGTGAGCAGGCAAGAATATTTCTTGAAGAAGTGAACACGCTTAATGTTTTTGCGGATACATCTCGGTTCTTGGAGAGCGAGCAGAGCCGTGAGGCAGAGATTGAACGAGTGAGTGAGGAAATTATCAACAATTATGAAAGCTATGGTGTTTGCAGCGTTATAGGAAACGGCATTTTTGATGAGCACAGGCTGTCATTTGAAAAATATGCAGAATCAGGCAACACCTTCGATGAGCTTTCTGAGAAGATAAACGATGCTTTTGCTGAAATCACGTGCCGCATTCTCTCAAAGGGTGGCTTTGGCGGGCTTTATACCTGCGGCGGGGACATAACCATCGCTGTTTGCCGCCGAATGAAAACGGCCGGCATGCGGTTGCTCGACGAGGTACTGCCGCTTGCTGCATATGGAGAGCTGATAGGCGGAGATTACGAAAATCTCAAGGTGGTGACAAAGGGAGGCATGGTGGGAGAGGCAGACGCCATTGTCAGATGTGTTAAACATTTGCAGGAGAGAATAAATCAGGAGAGTGGGAAATGATGAAACCGATTATAGCAATTCCGATGGGAGACCCGGCGGGGATAGGGCCGGAAATAGTGCTGAAGGCACTTGTAAGTGATGAAGTAAAAAACTCGGCAAGATGCGTCGTCACAGGGAACAGGACCGTCATTGAACAGGCATTAAGCTTTACAGGCACTAAACTCAGTGTTAATGCCATAAATGACCCTGAAGAAGGAGATTATTCCGACGGTATTCTGAACTTGATTGAAGCCGGGGAAATAGATATGAACGAGTTGAAGCTTGGTGAAATCAGCGGCATGTGCGGGCGGGCAGCCTATGACTGCATTGCGAAGAGCATTGAGCTCGCCATGGCAGGCAAGGCTGACGCCGTGGCGACAACGCCGATAAACAAAGAATCATTGAAAGCCGGGGGCGTGGATTTCATCGGGCATACGGAGATTTTCGGTGCGCTGACAAATACGCCCGACCCTCTTACGATGTTCGAGGTGCGTGGCATGCGTGTTTTCTTCCTGACAAGGCATGTCTCACTGCGCAAGGCGTGTGACCTGGTGACAAAGGAGCGCATAATTGACTATGTACACAGATGCAAGGACGCACTGGAGAAGCTTGGCGTAACGGGCGGCACGATGGCTATAGCAGGGCTGAATCCGCACAGCGGAGAGCATGGTCTTTTCGGCGACGAGGAAGTGAATGAGGTTACGCCCGCAGTAGAGCTGCTGCAAAAAGAGGGTGTCTCGGTTGTCGGACCAATCGGCGCAGATTCTGTTTTTCACATGGCTTTGCAGGGTCGCTTCAACAGTGTACTTTCTCTGTATCACGACCAGGGGCATATTGCCACAAAAACACTTGATTTTGAAAGAACAATCGCCGTCACAGGCGGAATGCCTATTCTGCGAACCTCCGTTGACCATGGCACGGCAATGGATATTGCCGGAAAGAATATCGCAAGCGCTGTCAGCATGATAGAGGCAATTATTTTAGCGGCAAAGTATTCGCCGAATTTTGCAGGGAAATAATTTTGCAAGCTAAAACTCCCCCGGATTTTTCCGAGGGAGTTTTTATATGCCTCACATCATCGGTGAGAAAATTCTGATAACTGAACGCAAAAGCTTCTTCGGGACGGATACCTTCGTTTCCTCTATGCTGACTTCATGGCTGACCTCCTGCACCGAAAGGAAATCATCATAAATATCTTTAAGCACCGGAGAGTTATAAAGCATGGCACCGCATTCGAAATGAAGATATAGGCTGCGATAATCCATGTTAATTGTGCCGACGGTTGCGATTTTGTCATCGCTGATGAAAACCTTTGAATGGATAAAGCCAGGGGTATATTCAAAAATGCGCACACCAGCATTGATGAGGATTTCATAGTTTGAGCGCGTCATTATATGCACATACCAATGGTCTGCGATGCTTGGGGTTATTATCCTGACATCTACGCCCTGCTGTGCGGCGTTACACAAAGCCATAAGCATATCGTGGTCTATAACAAGATAAGGCGATTCCATATAGATATACCGCTCGGCACGTGTAATCATGTTCATATACACATTTTCACCGACAAGCTTACTGTCAAGCGGGCTGTCGTAATATGGCTGAACGAGCCCGCCTTCGGGAGCCGCTTCGAGTTCCTGTGATTTTGCACGGTATTTTTTGAAATCCTCATCTGTTTTACTGATGTAATTCCAGGTTGACAAAAACATCACGGTGAAGCTCCATACAGCTTCGCCTTCAAGCATTATTGAAGCGTCTTTCCAATGACCGTGCTTCTTATAGACATTGATATACTCGTCTGCGAGGTTTATTCCGCCCGTGAAAGCAATCTCGCCGTCAATTACGACGATTTTTCTGTGGTCACGGTGATTATGCAGACCGCTTAGAATCGGCACCACTTTATTAAAAACACAGTTTTTAATTCCGAGAGAATCAAGGTATTCTCCGTGCTTGCTAGGCAGGGTGGTTATTGAGCCGAAATCGTCCCACATCACACGCACCTCGACGCCACTGGCCGCTTTTTCCGCAAGAATTTCAAGGATTTCATCCCACATTTTCCCGCTGCCGATGATGAAATATTCAAGGAAGATAAATTCCTTCGCCCTTCTGAGCTCAGCTTTGAGGCGGGCGAATTTAATCTCACCGGGCGAGAGGAAGGTAACGTTTGTGTTGTCATATGCGGGGCAGCCTATTTTATTGAGAAGATACTGCATCTGATTTTTAACCGAAGTATCAGAAATTTCCGAAACTAAATCTTTTTCAT
>QMCE01000527.1_pt1 | contig 19594 bp, 13 predicted proteins | sample 1821851 | NCBI WGS metagenome assembly QMCE01 (sample SAMN09453174, study PRJNA476694) | Termite gut metagenome, whole genome shotgun sequencing project. | isolation source: worker | host: Odontotermes sp. | place: South Africa:Pretoria | collected 2016-01-28
AAGGGCTACACCATTCAGCCTTATTCTCCGGCGGCGGGGACGGGACTCTCGAACCATGAGTTGAACCAGCCCGGGTGCTACCGCGACGTTAAGGACACGACCTGCACGGCGCAGTTTAAAGTGATTCGTGACGCGAAAAGCGAACAGCTTTTCGATGGCGCGCAGGGAGACCTTTATATATTGGCATGGACGACCACCCCGTGGACGCTGCCGTCGAACACCGCGCTGGCCGTGGGGCCGGGGATCGAGTACGTGAGGGTGAAATGCCTGAACCCGTACAGCGGCGTGCCGCAGACGGTCGTCGTGGCGCGCGAGTTGGCGGGGGCGTATTTTGGAGCTAAGCAGGAAGGGACGTTCGAGATAATGCCGGGGACGCTGAAAGGCAGCGAGTTGGCCGGTGTGCGTTATGAGCAGCTGATACCGTGGATCAGGCCGATGGGCGATGCGTTCAGGGTGATCGCGGCGGATTTTGTGACGACAACCGACGGTACGGGTATTGTGCATATCGCGCCGACGTTCGGTGCCGACGACGACCGGGCGGGCAAGGCCAACGGGATCGCTCCGCTGCACGTGGTCGACGCGGCGGGCAAGCTCCAGCCGATGGTCGACAGGCAGGGACGGTTGTTCCGGATCGAGGATATGTCGCCGGAGTTTGTGCGCGACTATGTGGACGAGGAACTGTACAAGCCGTGGGCGGGACGCTATGTGAAGAACGACTACGACGGCAATCTTGCCGAGGGCGCTGAGACGCTCGACGTCGATATAGCCGTGACGCTCAAGACCCAGGGCCTTGCGTTCCGCATCGAGAAACACACCCACAGCTACCCCCATTGCTGGCGGACGGACAAGCCGGTGCTCTACTATCCGCTCGATTCGTGGTTTATCCGCACCACGGCGCTCAAGGACGAACTGATCGCGCTGAACGACACGATAAATTGGAAACCCGCGTCGACCGGCTCGGGGCGTTTCGGCAAGTGGCTGGAGGGGCTTGTGGACTGGAACCTGTCGCGCTCGCGCTTCTGGGGTACGCCGCTGCCTGTATGGGCGACGGAGGATTACGCCGAGATGAAGTGCATCGGCTCGATGGCCGAACTGAAAGCGGAGATAGACAAGTCGGTTGCGGCGGGATTTATGACCACAAATCCCCTTGCGGAGTTTGTCGATGGTGATTTTTCGAAGGAAAACTATAAAAAATTCGACCTCCACCGCCCCTATGTCGACGAGATCGTGCTGGTTTCCGATAAAGGAGAAAAGATGCGCCGCGAGAGCGACCTGATCGACGTGTGGTTCGACAGCGGCGCGATGCCCTACGCGCAGGTGCATTACCCGTTCGAAATGGGCGAGGCCGATTTCAAGAATGTCTTCCCGGCAGACTTTATCGCCGAGGGTGTCGACCAGACGCGCGGGTGGTTCTTCACGCTCCACGCCCTGTCGACAATGCTGTTCGACAGCGTGGCGTTCAAAAATATTATTTCGAACGGCCTTGTACTCGACAAGAACGGCAACAAGATGAGCAAGCGGTTGGGCAACGGCGTCGACCCGTTCGAGATGATGGGACGCTATGGCGCCGACGCCGTGCGGTGGTATATGATGAGCAACTCGCAGCCGTGGGACAACCTGAAGTTCGACCCGGAGGGGGTTGACGAGGTGCGCCGCAAGTTCTTCGGAACATTATATAATACGTACAGTTTCTTCGCTTTGTACGCCAACGTCGACGGCTTCACGGGCCGCGAGGCGGAAGTGCCGATGGAGCGGCGGCCGGAGATAGACCGCTGGATAATCTCGCTGCTCAACACTCTGGTCAAGGAGGTTACGGAGCGGTTGGAGGACTACGACCCGACCCCTGCCGCACGCCTGATACAGGATTTCGTGAACGAGAACCTGTCCAACTGGTACGTGCGCCTGAACCGCAAACGCTTCTGGGGCGGCGCGATGGACGAGGACAAACTTGCCGCCTACCAGACCCTCTACACCTGTCTGGAAACCGTCTCGATGCTCGCCGCGCCGTATGCGCCGTTTATCACCGACCGCATATTCTGCGACCTGAACGCCAGGAGTGCCAGACATACCGAAGGATCGGTACATTTGACTCTTTTCCCCGAGGCGGACACATCCCTTATCGACAGGGAGTTGGAGGCGATGATGGAGGTGGCGCAGAGGGTGTCGTCGATGGTTCTGGCCCTGCGCCGCAAGGTGAATATAAAGGTGCGCCAGCCGCTGACGAAGATAATGATCCCGGTGTTGGACGATGAAATCCGCCGCCGCGTGGAGGCTGTCGAAGGGCTTATCAAAGGCGAGGTCAACATCAAGGAGATCGAGCTGATCGAAGACACGGCGGGCATGATAACCAAACGTATCAAGCCGAATTTCAAGACCCTCGGCCCGAAATACGGCAAGCAGATGAAGCAGATCGCAGCGCTGGTCGCAGGCTTTACGCAGGAGGACATCGCGCGCGTGGAGGCCGATGGCGGGATGACGATGACCGTCGACGGCGAGCAGTTGCCGCTGGAATTGGCCGACTTCGAGATCACCTCGGAGGATATGCCCGGCTGGTTGGTGGCGAGCGAGGGGAAATTGACCGTCGCGCTCGATATTACCGTCACCGAGGAGTTGAAGCGCGAAGGTGTGGCACGCGAATTGATCAACCGTATACAGAATATCCGCAAGGAGAGCGGCTTCGAGGTTATGGACAAGATACGTGTCGTGGTCGCCGACGACGAACTGGTTCGCGGTGCGGTGGCCGACTTCGGGAAGTACATCGCCTCGCAGACACTTGCACTGAGCGTCGTGATAGCGCCGCAGGCCGGGGGCGAACACGTGGTCGAAACGGATATAGACGAAAGGCCCGTAACGATCGGCGTGACAAGGGAAAAGTAGGTCTGCGGCAGGCAGTTATGGCGCAGACCGTCGGAAATTGCAAAAAAGGTTCATATTTATGCTTTTTATATGTGGTAATGTGAAGTAAATTCAGTAATTTTATACAATTTAAAATCGAAGGATTATGAGCGAGATGGAAAAAACAAGATATTCGGACGACGAACTGGCCGAATTCAAAGAGATAATACTCGACAAGCTCGAGAAGGCGAAGGCCGATTACGATCTGCTGCGCTCGACCATTACCCACACTTCGAGCAACGACACGGAGGACACCTCGCCGACGTTCAAAGTGTTGGAGGAGGGTGCGGCAACGCTCTCGAAGGAGGAATCGGGACGCCTGGCCCAGCGCCAGCTGAAGTTTATACAGCACCTCGAAGCCGCCCTGGTGCGCATCGAGAACAAGACCTACGGCATCTGCCGCGAAACGGGCAAGCTGATCCCCAAGGAGCGCCTGAAGATCGTTCCCCACGCCACGCTTTCGTTGGAAGCCAAGGAGGGCGGCGCGAAGTAGCGCGGCCTGTGGAAGATAACTGTGGGATAGCTCCCCGGAAGAGAGTGGTGTGTCGACGGAAGCTGAGAGCCTTCGAATAGTATTTCAATGCCTGGCCGAGTTCAGGCATTTTTTCATAAGCGTGCAACAAAAACGGGTTTCGATCGTCTTATATGAAATTTAAATTGAGTATAATTATGAAGAAAAGGTGTTATATTCTTGTTGCGGCAGCGGTGATGGCCCTGTTCGCATTGCCGGGGTCGGCGCAGTTGCTTACTTTCGGAATGGAGGCCGGAGGCACCATATCGCATTCGACGGCGAAGTTCGACGACGGGAGGAAGGCCAAAGGCGTGGGCGGCTACACGGTGGGCATCACGCTGGAGACGGAATTATTCGACAGAACGTGGCTGCAATCGGGGCTGATATTCCTGACCAAAGGTGTGAGGAGCGAGGGCGATGGCCTCGACGTGGAGGATTTCGCCGGAATAGAGCGTAACGAGGAGAAAACGTTCCGGCCGATGTATGTCTATCTCCCTCTCAAGGTGACCTACAAGTTCGACCTTTCGCCCAAGGCGCGTTTCTTTGTCTCCGGCGGCGCTTTCCTGTCGCAGGGGATCGGCGGGCAATACGAGTCGCGGTATTCGTACAACGATGCAAGGTGGAAAGAGGAAGTCGTGAACCGGAATGTCTTCTCGGCGAATGCCATCAAGCGGTTCGACTGCGGCCTCAGCGCGGGCGCGGGGTTCGAATTCGGCAAGTTGGTGCTCCGAGTGGGCTACGACTGGAGCGTGCTCAATATTGCAAAGGATAGGAAAGTGCTCAACGCCGGCGACTTTAAAAACCGGAGCATCGCGATCGCCCTCGGGCTGAAGTTCCGCTAACCGGGTTTCAGTACGGCGTATGGCGACGGCGCTTTTCGACGATATAATATTCGGCCCGGTGCGCAGTCGGCGGCTGGGGTTGTCGCTGGGCGTCAACCTTCTGCCGGTCGACAGCAAGCTGTGCAGTTTCAACTGCATATACTGCGAGTGCGGATGGACGGCGGAAGGCGGCGCGAAGCCGCGTTTCAACAGCCGCGGGGACGTGCAAAGGCTTTTAGGTGAGAAACTGCGCGAAATGACTGCCGCGGGGACGCCGCCCGATGTGATCACCTTCGCGGGCAACGGCGAGCCGACGATGCACTCCGAATTCGAGCAGATCATCGACGACACGATCGCCCTGCGCGACCGCTTATGCCCCGCGGCGAAGGTCTCTGTGCTAAGCAACGCGACGATGATCGGCCGCGAAAGCGTGCGCCGGGCGTTGCTCAGGGTCGACAACAATATCCTCAAACTCGACTCGGCGTTCGACGACACGGTGCGTTTGGTCGACAATCCGCAGGGCAGTTACACGGTCGCCAAAACCGTCGCGAACATGAAACTCTTCGAGGGACGGCTGATCATCCAAACGATGTTCCTGCGCGGGGAGTGCGGCGGGCAGCGGGTCGACAACACCACCGAACGCGAGGTCGCGGCATGGCTTGAACTGGTGCGTGAGATCTCGCCGCAGAAAGTTATGATATACACCATCGACCGCGACACCCCCTGTCCGACGCTCGAAAAGGTGCCTGTCGAAGAACTGCGCCTGATCGCCGCCCGCGTCGAATCGCTCGGTATAGGATGCTCGGTGGCGGGGTAACGATTTAATTGACAATGGACAATTGAAAATTGACAATGGTAACCAACGAACAAATTAGAGAGCTTGTAAGACGCCAGGATGCGTTGAGGGGGTATCTTTGACATCGACAACAGGAGAATAGAGCTCGAAGAGGAGGAGCAGAAGACCCAGGCCCCCGATTTCTGGGACGATCCGGCACGGGCCGAGGCCCAACTCAAGGCCGTGGCGGCGATTCGCAGTTGGATCGACGGCTATGAGGCCGTGCGCGCATTGGTGGACGACCTGCAATTGATGCCCGATTTCGTGCAGGAGGGTGCGGCAACGGAAGGAGAATTGGCGGAACTGTATGCCCGGGCGCTCGAGAAGATCGGTGAACTTGAGGTGCGCAACATGCTGCGCGGACGGGAGGACAGGATGGGCGCGATCATGGAGATCAACTCCGGGGCGGGCGGCACCGAGAGCCTCGACTGGGCCTCGATGCTGTTGAGGATGTACACGCGCTGGGGCGAGCTGAACGGCTATAAGGTGCGCGTGATCGACGTTCAGGACGGCGACGAGGCCGGGATAAAGTCGGCGACGATAGAGTTCGAGGGCGATTACGCCTACGGGTTCCTGAAGAGCGAGAACGGCGTACACCGCCTGGTGCGCCTGTCGCCGTTCAACGCCAACAACAAGCGGCAGACCACGTTCGCGTCGGTATTCGTCTCGCCCGCCGTCGACGACACGATAGAGATCGTGGTCAACCCCGCCGACATCGAGTGGGATACCTACCGCAGCAGCGGCGCCGGGGGCCAGAACGTGAACAAGGTCGAGACGGCCGTAAGGCTCAAGTACCACCACAAGGACGCGGCGACGGGCGAGGTGACCGACATCGTGGTCGAGAACAGCGAGACCCGTTCGCAGCTCATGAACCGCGAGAACGCGATGCGTATCCTCCGTTCGCGCCTCTACCAGAAGGAGTTGGAGAAACGCCAAGCTCTTCAGAACCAGTTGGAAGGCCAGAAAAAGAAGATCGAGTGGGGCTCGCAGATCCGCAGTTACACGCTCCACCCCTACAAACTGGTCAAAGACCACCGCACGGGCCACGAAACGTCCGATACCGGGGCAGTCCTCGACGGCGAACTGGGCGATTTCATCAAAGCCTACCTTATGGAGTTCGGCGCGAATACCGACTAAGGCGTGTTAACGCGCCCTAAACCCACATGTACTAAAAGTGTATATATTTTATACGGCAAATGAAATTTGCTGCCATCCCGACGGAGCGAAGCGACGAGGGATCTACGATTTTGTTTAAAATATAGAACCTCTCGGGGTTGTTATATGGATTTATGGCCCGATACAAACTGAAATACCTGTGTTTATGCGTGTTGCTCACAGCAGCGCTCTGCTCGTGCATGGAGTACGGGCCGCGCGAACGCGAGGAGTTCGGCCGGGCGGCGGAGCAAGGGCTGTTCATCGTCAACGAGGGTAATTTCACATACGGGAACGCCTCGCTCTCGTTCTACGACCCTGCTGCGAACAGTGTGGAGAACGACGTGTTTGGTCGTGCGAACGGCATAAAACTGGGTGACGTCGCCCAGTCGATGACCCTGCATGACGGCCGCGGGTGGATCGTGGTCAACAATTCCGGCATAATATTCGCGATAGACATCGACACTTACCAGGTTACGGCTGCGATCTACGGTTTCACGTCGCCGCGCCACATCCATTTTTTAAGCGACGCCAAGGCGTACGTTACCGACCTATATTCCCCGCGCATTGCGATCGTCGACCCGCAAACCTGCACGATCTCGGGATATATCGACACCGGCGGCCACCGGTCGACGGAGCAGATGGTACAATGGGGGCGGTATGTTTTCACGAATTGCTGGTCGTACGATAACACGGTCCTCGTTATCGACAGCGTCGAGGACAGGGTGGCGGGAGAGATCGAGGTCGGCATCCAGCCCACGTCGCTCGCCATGGACTGCAACGGCAAGCTGTGGGTAATAACCGACGGCGGTTACGAAGGCAGTCCCTATGGCTGCGAAGCCCCCGCGCTATATCGCATCGACGCCGCGACGCAGACTGTCGAGCATGAGTTCAGGTTTTCCGAGGGCGAACACCCGTCGAGCCTCTGCATCGACGGCGATGGTGCGGTGTTATATTTTATTAACGACGCGGTGTGGCGAATGAATGTCACCGATCTATCCTTGCCGGCAAGTCCCTTTATCGAATCGCGCGGGACGATATACTACGGTCTCGCCGTGGACCCGCGAACCTCGGAGGTCTATCTCGCCGACGCGATAGATTATCAGCAACCGGGAATAATTTACCGGTACACCCCCGACGGATTGGCCACGGACAACTTCCATGCCGGCATAATTCCATCCGCGTTTTGTTTTAAGTGATTTTTTGGCGGGGCCGGGAAAATTTAACCTTCCCTTTTTCGTTATCTTTAAATAAGATAGGATGCGCCTCGGCAATCTTTTGCAAGCAAGCTTGCACGATTGCGCTCGGCTTTCACTACCTTTGCGCAATATATAGTTAACCGGATGAAAACCTACTGGCGAATACTCGGTTTTGCAAAACCGATCGGACGATACGCTGCCCCCTATTTTTTCTACACGCTGTTCTACGCGCTGTTCAACACGCTGCTGTTCGTTATGCTCATACCGCTGCTCAAGACGTTGTTCGACAGCGACGCGGCAGTGCGCACGGTGACCGAAATGCCGGAAATGGCGCTCGACAACAAGAATTTCCTCGGCGATTTGTTCAATTACTGGATATACAGGATCTTCGGTGCCGACTACGATACGATGCAGTTGCTCATGTTCTGTGCCGTTGTGATGGTCTCAGCCGCCATGCTGAGCAACCTGTTCCGCTACCTTGGCCAGAAGACGGTCGAGAAGATGAAGATAAGGACACTCGAACGCATTCGCAACGGGGTGTTCGACAATGTGATGGGCCTGAACGTGTCGTTCTTCTCGAACGAAAAGAAAGGCGATATAATCTCGAAGATCACATCGGACGTACAGGTCGTGCAGTTTTGCATCAGCAACACGCTGCACGTGGTTTTTCGCGATCCCCTGCTGATAATCGGGTATGTGGTGTTCCTTGTTTTCATTTCGTTGAAACTCACGCTTTTCTCCATTATCTACCTGCCGGTGGTGGCATTCGTGATAGGCACGATCGTGAAAAGGCTGCGCAAAAAGGCGACCAAGGCGCAGGAGCTGTATGCCGACATGGTCAGTGCGCTGGACGAGTCGCTCGGCGGGGTGAAGATCATCAAGGCGTATAACGCCATCGACTATATCCGCGACAAATTCCACGGGATAAACCGCCGTTACTCGCGGAAAATGTACTCGATGGCCAAACGCCAGCAGTTGGCCTCGCCGATGAGCGAGTTTCTCGGGATCATGGCGCTTTCGGTGCTGCTTGTCTACGGGGGCAAACTTGTACTCGGAGGCAGCCTCGGCAGTGCGGAGTTCATTGCTTTCATCGGGGCTTTTTCTCAGATCACGCGGCCGATACGCTCGTTCGCCGACGCGTTTGCCAATATCAACCAGGGGATCGCGGCGGGAGAACGGGTGATGGAGTTGCTCGACACAAAGAGCACCATAACCGACAAACCCGACGCGGTAGAGTTGGGCGAATTCGCCGAAAGCATCGAGTTCCGCGACGTGCGCTTCGCCTATGAGAACCGGACGGTGATCGACGGGGTGAGCTTCACCGTGCGCAAGGGTGAGACGGTGGCGCTCGTAGGCCCCTCGGGAGGCGGCAAGTCGACCCTCGCCGACCTTATTCCGCGTTTCTACGACGTGCAGGGTGGGCAGATACTTATCGACGGCCGCGATCTGCGCGACTACCGGATCGAGTCGCTGCGTGCCAATATGGGGATAGTCGCACAGGATACGATACTGTTCAACGACACGATCGAGAACAATATAAGGATGGGCAAGCGCGACGCCGCGCCCGACGAGATCGCCGCCGCCGCCCGCGTGGCCAACGCCGACAAGTTTATCCGCGAGACCGAGGAGGGCTACCGGACCAATATCGGCGACCGTGGGATGAAGCTCTCCGGCGGCCAGCGCCAAAGGCTCAGCATTTCGCGCGCGGTGCTCAAGAACCCCCCGATCCTGATCCTCGACGAAGCCACGTCGGCCCTCGACACCGAAAGCGAAAAGTTGGTGCAGGACGCCCTGAACTCCCTCCTCGAAGGCCGCACCTCGATCGTTATCGCACACCGTCTAAGTACGATACGCTCCGCAGACAAGATACTCGTGGTCGACCACGGACAAATAATCGAGCAGGGCACCCACGACGACCTGATGGCCCTCGACGGAACCTACCGCCGACTGGTCGAGATGCAGCAAATGAAATAATAGTGGTTAGTGATTAGTGGTTAACGGTTAGTATTATGAAAATAAGAGAGATAACCGATGCTGTCGAGGCCTTTGCGCCGCTCGGTGCGCAGGAGGGTTTCGACAATTCGGGCCTGCTGGTCGGACGGTGGGACGACGAGGTTGACAGCGTTCTGGTGTGCGTGGACGTAACGGAGGAGGTGATGGACGAGGCCGGGCGAACGGGGGCGGGAATGGTGATCTCGCACCATCCGGTGATATTCAACGGACTGAAGAGCATCACGGGAAGCAGTTACGTAGAGCGTATCGTGGAGCGTGCGATACGTGCCGGGATCGCGCTCTACGCCTGCCACACCAACCTCGACGCGGTGTATAACGGCATGAGTTACCGCCTTGCGGATATTCTCGGCATCGAAAGGCCGCGCCTGCTCCATCCCACGCAGCCCGGCAATCCGACGGTGGGTTTCGGCGTCGTGGGCGAACTTCCGCAGGCTGTGCCGACGGAAGAATTCCTGCGCGGGGTAATGGCAAAGTTGAACCTCGGGTCGCTGCGCCATAGTGATATTCACAAGAAGGAAGTGCGCAGGATCGCACTCTGCACTGGTTCGGGTGCGGGACAGATCGGGGATGCGGTACGAGAGGGGGCCGACGTTTATCTGGCCGCCGAATTCCGCTACAACAATTTCCTTGACGCCGCCGGGCGGATAATTATTGCCGATGTGGGCCATTTTGAGAGCGAATATTGCGCAATCGACCTTATAAATGATATTATTACGAAAAAATTCCCTAAATTTGCAGTCCGCAAAAGCCAACATTCGCGCAACCCCGTAAATTATTTAGTTTAAAGAAGATATGGCTACACCGAAGAAAAAAGCCGCCGAAGCCATCGACTATTCGATGGAAGAGAAGATCGAAGCGCTCTACAACCTGCAGCAGATCGACACGAAGATCGACGAGATCAACAAGATAAAGGGCGAGCTTCCGCTTGAGGTTCAGTCCCTCGAGGACGAGGTCGCAGGCTTGCAGACCCGGATAGAGAACATAAACGGCGAGATAGAGGAGCTCAATCTGCTCACTAAGCAGCGTAAGGAGGAGATCGAACAGTCCAGGGCGCTGATAGCCAAGTACGACGAGCAGATCAAGAACGTGCGCAACAACCGTGAGTACGACTCGTTGAGCAAGGAGACCGAGTACCAGACCCTCGAGATCGAACTCAACGAAAAGCGCCTCAAGGAATATGCCCTGGAGATCAAGGCGAAGAAAGTGGTCGTCGATGAAGCCGAGGCAAAACGTGCCGAGCGTACCATCGACCTCGAGCAGAAACGCGCCGAACTCGAAACGATCGACAAGGAGACTGCTGCCGAGATCGCTGAGCTGAAAGTCGAGGCCGATAAGGCACGGGAGAAGATCGACGAGCGCCTGCTTGCCGCTTATACGCGTATCCGCAGTAACGTGCGCAATGGCCTGGGGGTGGTCACGGTAAAGCGCGACGCCTGTGGCGGATGTTTCAACCGCATCCCGCCGCAGCGGCAGTACGAGATACGTCAGAACCGCAAAATAATTGTCTGCGAATATTGCGGACGCATACTCGTGTCGGACGAATTCGGTAGCCAGACGGAAGACTAAGTTATACCTTATTATATATACAACCGGAGACGATCACTGTCCCCGGTTGTTTTTTTGCCTGCCTGCTGCAATTCCGAGACCGGCAGGCGTTCTCGGCCCGCATCCGGGGGCTACGGGCCGCAAGGGCTGTCTGACGCCAGCCCTGCCAACACACGCCCCCCCCGCTCCCTGCCGGGCACAAAACTGCGGCCGCGCTCCCCGCGCGGCCCACAACAACACACGCGCAAGCGTGTCATCCCAAGCGAGCGCAGCAGCGAGGGATCCACGATTTTATTTTTTTCTCATCAATTACGAAATTTTCGTAGAAACACTTGCAACATCTACGAATATTTCGTAGCTTTGTGCTCGGAGATTAATGAAATCATGTGCACAATGGAAAAATTAACTCATCAGGAGGAGGAAGTGATGCTGATGGTGTGGCAGTTGGAGGAATGTACGGTCAAGAATATCCGCAGCCGGATGTCCGAGCCGCGCCCTCCCTATACCACCGTCGCGTCGATCGTCAAGAACCTCGAGAGGAAGGGGTATGTCGCCGCCCGCCTCACGGGGAACACCTATGTATACAGTCCCGCCATTGCGGAGAGCGAGTACAAACTGGGTTTTATGTCGGGAGTGGTCTCGAACTATTTCGAAGACTCCTACAAGGGCCTCGTGTCGTTCTTCGCGCGGCGTGAGAAGATCTCGGCCGAAGACCTGCGCGAGATACTCGAAATGATCGAGCGGGGTGAAACCGCGACACACTAAAACCGATGGACCATGCTGACTTATTTTATCAAAGTTAACATCGCACTGGCGGTTTTCTGGATCGTCTACCGCTTGTGTTTCGGGCGTGACACGCTGTTCCCCCTGCGCCGGGCAACACTGTGGACGATGGCCCTCTTTGCGCTCGCGTGGCCGCTGATCGTGATAACCGTCCGCGTCCTCACGCTACCTTCGGGGAATAGTGATTTGGCCGACATACCGGTGACGGTCATGGAGTTACCCGCAGGGCCTTCATTCCCGCTATGGATGATCCCGTTGGTTGCATACCTGTCAGGAATGGCGTTCTTCCTCGTTCGTTTTTTTGCACAGTTGGCACGCATAATCATGCTCGGGCTTAACAGCCGCAAAAGGACGGTCTATGGCACGATGATAAGGGTGACCGGACACCGGTCGGCGCCGTTCTCGTTCTTCGGCTGGATCTTTGCGGACCCCGCGAAGTATTCCGAAACGGAGATGCGCGAGATACTGGCCCATGAGTGCACGCATGTCCGCGAACTGCACTCCGTGGACGTGATCTTCTTCGAACTGCTCAGGATCGCTTTCTGGGCCAATCCGTTCGTGTGGCTGATGAAGATGTCGGCGCACCAGAACCTCGAATACCTTGCGGACAAAGACGTCATCCGCAGGGGTTCCGACCGCAGGCAGTACCAATACCACCTGCTGCAACTCTCCTATCAGCAACCGCTCTCGTCGATTGCCAACCATTTCAGTAAATCACAACTCAAAAACCGCATTGCCATGATGAACAAAAAACAAACCCCGCGACGGGGAGTCGTTAAATATGCATTCATACTTCCGTCGCTCTTCGTATTATTACTTCTCGCCAACGTGCAAACCGTGCCGGTCTATGCTTCGGACACAACCGGGCCACAACCGCCCGAAGAAACCGTTTTCATGATCGTGGAAAATATGCCCAAATTCGATGGCGGCGACGTGAAGAAGTTCAGGGACTGGGTGGCGTCAACCGTCGTTTATCCCGAAGAAGCCGCAAAAAAGAAAATTACGGGCCCCGTAACGTTGTCGTTCATTGTGGAAAAGGATGGCTCGGTCGGCAACGTCGAAGTCCTCAAGGGCGCCGATCCGCTGCTCGACCGTGAGGCTGTCCGCGTTGTGATGTCCTCTCCCAAGTGGCAGCCCGGCAGTCAGAGGGGCGAGGCAGTGCGCGTGAAGTTGACAATTCCGGTCAGGTTCGACCTCGTCGAAGGGAGAGAGAAGCCTGTCGTACAGTTTAAGACAGGCGGCTCCGTTACCTTTAAGAATGCCGATCCGGATAAACAACCGTTGTATATTCTGGATGGTTCCGAGGTGAGTCCGGAGTTTATGAAGAATTTCGACGCGACCGACGTCATGTCGATCACCGTATTGAAAGACGCCGATGCGACCAAGGCATACGGAGAGAAAGGCGCCAACGGCGTGATCATTATCGAAACCAAGCAAAATGCGCCTGAAGTCGTAGTAACGGGTGTCCGGAACAAAATAAGAGGTCTCGATGATATAAAGAAAGAATACCTTCCCGGCAGCCGGAACAACCCGTTATTGATCCAGGACGGTTACGAGATCGATATTAAGAAGTTCGAAAGCATAGACCCGGACACCATTGAGTCGATCACCGTATTAAAGGACGCCACCGCGACGAAGGTATACGGGGATAAAGGCGCCAACGGCGTGATCATCATCGAAACGAAATAGTCTCAACCGATGACAAGAATTAAAAGAGGGCATCCCGCCGGATGCCCTCTTTTAATTCTCTAAACCTCTCCGAGCGATTCCCAGACGAGTGCCGATGCCCCGAGGATCGCCGCGTTCTTGTCGTCGATCGCAGACGGGAGGAGCTTCACCTTGTTCTGATAGTTGTAGAGCAGGTTGGCCTCCATGTGCCGCTTGGTCGGTTCGAAGATATACTTGCCCGCCTTTGCCAGTCCGCCGAAGAGGAAGACCGCCTCGGGCGAGGTGATCGCAACGGCGTTGGCTATCGCCAGCCCCAGCATTTCACCCGTGTATTCGAATGCCTGAATGGCCAACGGATCGCCCTCCAGCGCCGCCTTGGTTACCATTTCGGCCGTCATTTTGCTGAACGGAACGTCGCGGAACGAACTCGGCGCGATCTCGTCGGCAACCAGTTTGTAGACAGTGCGTTTGATCCCCGTCGCAGAGGCGTATGTCTCCAGACACCCCTTGCGCCCGCATCCGCACTGGCGGCCATGCGCCTTCACGATCGTGTGCCCCAGTTCCCCGGCAAAACTGTCGTGGCCGTAGATGAGCCTGCCGCCCGACACGAAACCGCTGCCCACGCCCGTCCCGAGGGTCACGACGATAAAGTCCTTCATTCCGCGCGCGCCGCCGTAGATCATCTCGCCGATCGTCGCCGCATTGGCGTCGTTGGTAACGATCACCGGCAGTTGCGGGTAGAACCTTTTCATCCTCTCGACGATCGGGATCACGCCCTTCCACATCAGGTTGGCCGCGTTTTCGATCGTGCCGTTATAGTAATTCGCGTTCGGCGCGCCGATGCCCACTCCCGCGAGTTCGACGTCCGGCCCCGCGGTCTTCAGCATCTTTTCGATCGTAATGTAAAGTTCCTGGATATAGTCGTCCAGATCGGGGAAATCGGTCGTCGGCACCACGGCCTCGGCGTACATGTTACCCTCGCGGTCGACCAGTCCGAACGCGGTATTGGTCCCGCCTATATCTATCCCTGCTGCAAGTTTTTTCATAACGGTTCAAATTTTAGTTGCTAAAGGTATGCAAAAGTTGCGGTATATCAAAATGCGGGAAATAATAAGTATCTTTGACTTCGTCTTAGATAGGATGCGCCTCGGAAAGCTCAAATAAATTTGGCTTGCCTCTCGGCTTTCGCTATCTTTACAGCAATTCAAACATACCGGCCTATGAACGGAGTAAAAATCCTGTGGGTGGACGACGAGATCGAACTACTCAAACCGCATATCCTGTTCCTTCAGAGCAAAGGTTACGATGTGGACACTGTGAATAACGGCTACGACGCCGTCGAGATGGCGCGTGCCATGCCCTACGACCTGATCATCCTCGACGAGATGATGCCCGGAATGACGGGATTGGAGACACTCCCGGCCATTAAGGAGCTGCGGCCGACGACGCCCGTGGTGATGGTCACCAAGAGCGAGGAGGAGAACATCATGGACAAGGCCGTGGGTTCGAAGATCGCCGACTATATCATCAAGCCGGTTAACCCCAACCAGATCCTGCTGTCTATCAAGAAGAACGTCCACCAGCAGAAGTTGGTGACCGAGCAGACCACGGCCGACTACCGCGCCGAGTTCGGCCGGATCGCCATGTCTTTCTCCGACGCGCGCACATTCGAAGATTGGTGCAACATATACCGCAAGCTCACCCATTGGGAGATGGACCTCTCCGAGTCGAACGATGAGGGCATCCGCGAGATACTCTCCTATCAGAAGAACGAGGCCAACAACGAGTTCGCGAAATTCGTCCGCAGGAATTACAAGGGGTGGATCAACTCTAAGGACGGCGACACGCCGACGATGTCCCACACTCTGATGCGCACCGACATATTCCCCGCCGTCGAACGCCACCGGAAAACGACGCTACTTGTGATCGACAACTTCCGTTACGACCAGTGGCGAACAATCAGCCCGATGCTACACAACTGGTTCAACGTCGAGCGCGAGGATTTCTACTGCTCGATCCTGCCCACCGCCACGCAGTATGCCCGCAACGCCGTTTTCGCGGGGCTGATGCCTCTGGCGATCGACAAGCTTATGCCCGATCAGTGGCTGAACGACAACGAGGAGGGGGGAAAGAACCTCCACGAGGAGGAGTTCCTGCGCCGCCAGATGCAGACGGGCGGCCGGGAGTGGAAGATGACTTTCGACAAGCTGATACGCCCCGAACAGGGCCGCAAGCTGATCGACAATATAAACCGCGTTTACGACGCCGATTTTTCGGTGATAGTCTACAACTTCCTCGACATCCTGTCCCACGCACGCACCGAGACCGAGATAATCCGCGACCTTACTGAGGACGAGGCGGCTTTCCGCTCGGTCACGCGCTCGTGGTTCGAGTTCTCGGAGCTGTTTACGATCATGCGGATGCTGTCGGAGCGCGGCCATCAGGTTATCGTCACCTCCGACCACGGCACCATACGCGTCGAGAACCCGGTGAAGGTGGTCGGAGACCGCGAAACCTCGCCCAACCTGCGTTACAAGACCGGGCGCAACCTGCAATACAACGAACGCGAGTTGTACGTGATAACCAAACCCGAGGAGATCCAACTTCCCAAGAGCAACATAACCTCGACCTACATATTCGCATGCAACCGCGACTTTCTGGTCTACCCCAACAACTCCAACCAGTTCATCCGCTACTACCGCAACACGTTCCAGCACGGCGGCATCTCGATGGAGGAGATGATCGTGCCGCTGATCGTGCTCAGCCCGAAAGGGCAGTGATTATTGGCCGGGGTAGGGGGATATTTTTATCTTATAGCCTGTTTTTTTATCTTTGCCGCGCATGGAAACGATCACCATAGATTCACAGGACGAACTGCCGGAGGTGGCAGAACGTATCGCCGGGAGGTTGGCCGAACACCCCGTTGCAGCGTTTTACGGCCACATGGGTGCCGGCAAAACGACGCTGATCAAGGAGATAGCCGCACAGTTGGGCGTCGAGGAAGTTGTCACCAGCCCCACTTTCGCACTGGTCAACCAGTACATCACCTCTGCCGGCGAACCTGTTTACCACTTCGATTTCTACCGCATCGACCGCATCGAGGAAGCCTTCGACCTCGGATATGAAGAATACTTTTACAGCGGCGCCGTCTGCCTGATCGAGTGGCCCGAGAAAATAGAGGAACTTCTTCCTTCCGACACCCTCCGCATCCAAATCTCCACCTCCCCCGAAGACGACGAAACCCGCACGATAGTCATAGAATAGAAACCGAAAGACCATCGAAGCGTCATTCGGAGCGGAACGAAGTGGAGCGCGAGAAAGAAGAGGGCCGGCAATCGCGATTGCCGGCCCTCCCTGAAAACATTCCTGTCGATTACTTACTGGCAACCAACTGGTTATACTCGTCTTTCGATCCGACGACTATATTGTCGTAGTCGCGTATCCCGGTACCGGCGGGGATAAGGTGCCCGCAGATAACGTTCTCCTTGAGGTTCGCCAACGGGTCGACCTTCGCATTGATAGCCGCCTCGTTGAGTACCTTGGTGGTCTCCTGGAACGACGCGGCAGACATGAACGAAGAGGTCTGCAACGCCGCGCGCGTGATACCCTGAAGCACCTGGTCGCTGGTGGCGGGAATGATGTCGCGCACCTGTACCTGGCGCATATCCCTGCGGATCAGCGCCGAGTTCTCATCCCTGAGCTTACGCACCGAGATGATCTCACCGGGCTGCACGTTCGGCGAGTCGCCCGCATCGGTCACCACGACCTTGTCGTACAGCTCGTCGTTCACGTCCATGAACTCCCACTTGTCGACGACCTGTTCTTCGAGGAACCGCGTGTCGCCCGGATCCTGTATCTGCACCTTGTTCATCATCTGGCGCACGATCACTTCGAAGTGCTTGTCGTTGATCTTCACACCCTGCATGCGGTAAACCTCCTGCACCTCGTTGACGATGTACTCCTGCACTTTGGTAGGCCCGAGGATCTGGAGAATATCGGTAGGGGTGATCGCACCGTCCGAGAGGGGCATGCCCGCCTTGACGTAGTCGTTCTCCTGCACGAGTATCTGGCGTGTCAGCGGCACGAGGTAACGGCGCACGTCGCCGCCCTTCGAAGTGACCACGATCTCGCGGTTACCGCGCTTGATCTTGCCGAACTCGATCTCGCCGTCGATCTCCGACACGATTGCCGGGTTCGACGGGTTGCGCGCCTCGAACAGCTCGGTCACACGCGGCAGACCGCCCGTGATGTCGCCCGCCTTACCCACCGCGCGCGGTATCTTGATCAGCGTATCTCCGGCCTTGATCTTTCCGTTCTCCTTGACCACGATGTGCGCGCCGACCGGGAGGTTGTACTGCTTCACTTCCTCGCCGTCCTTGCCCACGATGCGAATCACCGGGTTGCGGTTCCTGTCCCTCGACTCGATGATCACCTTTTCGCGCAGGCCGGTCTGCTCGTCGTACTCGTCGCGGTAGGTCGCGCCTTCGATCACGTTCTCGAATGCCACCTTACCGTCGTATTCCGAGATGATAACCGCGTTGTATGGATCCCACTCGCAAATCATATCGCCCCTGCGCACCGCCTCGCCGTCGGTCTTGTAGAGTACCGAACCGTAAGGCAGGTTGTGCGTATAGAGGGTGTTGCCCGTGTTTTCGTCCACGATACGGAGTTCCGACAGGCGGCTGATAACCACCTGCGAGTTGGTACCCATATCGTTTTTGGTCGTGATCGTGCGCAAGTCGTCGATCTCCAGCCGTCCGTCGTAGCGCGACATAATGCTCGATTCGACCGAAACGCCGCCCGCGACACCGCCCACGTGGAACGTACGGAGCGTAAGCTGTGTACCAGGCTCGCCGATCGACTGCGCCGCGATGACGCCCACCGCCTCGCCTTTCTGGACCATACGGCCCGTTGCGAGGTTGCGCCCGTAACACTTCGCGCACACGCCGTTGCGTGCCTCGCAGGTGAGTACCGAACGTATGTCGACCGACTCGATCTCCGAACGGTCGATCGCCTCTGCGATCGCCTCGGTGATCTCCTCGCCCGCGCCCACTATCAGTTCGTTGGTCTGCGGGTCGTAAACGTTCTGCACCGCCGTCCGTCCGAGGATGCGCTCATAGAGCGTCTGCACCACGTCCTCGTTGCGCTTGATGGCCGTAGCCGTCAAGCCGCGCAGCGTCCCGCAGTCCTCCTCGTTGATTATCACGTCGTTGGCCACATCCACGAGGCGCCTTGTGAGGTAACCCGCGTCTGCCGTCTTCAAAGCCGTATCCGCAAGGCCCTTACGCGCACCGTGCGTAGAGATAAAGTATTCGAGTACCGACAGCCCCTCCTTGAAGTTCGAGAGGATCGGGTTTTCGATAACCTGCCCGCCGTCCGCGCCGCTCTTCTGGGGCTTCGCCATAAGGCCGCGCATACCGGAGAGCTGACGTATCTGCTCCTTAGAACCGCGCGCCCCCGAGTCCAACATCATGTAGACCGGGTTGAATCCCTGGTCGTCGGTCACCAGCTTGTCGAGCACCGTCTTGGTGAGCTTCGTATTGATATTCGTCCAGATGTCGATGATCTGGTTGTAGCGTTCGTTGTTGGTGATAAGACCGGCGTTGTAGCTCTCCAGCACTTCGTCCACCCTCTCGTAACCTTCGCCCACGAGGGTCTCCTTTTCGGCCGGGACGATCACCGCGTCGAGGTTGAACGACAGCCCTCCGCGGAACGCCATCGTGTACCCCAGGTTCTTGATATCGTCGAGGAACGCCGCGGCCTTGTCCGCCCCCGCCTTCTTCATCACCACGCCGATAATATCGCGCAACGACTTCTTAGTAAGCAGGGTATTGATATACCCGACCTCCTCCGGAACGACCTCGTTGAACCTGATACGCCCCACGGTAGTTTCCGTCAGTTCGCGCTTGAACGACATTTCACCGTCGGGGATATTGTCGATCACCACCTTAACCTTGGCATGCAGGCCAACCCTGCCCTCGTTGTAGGCTATCAGCGCCTCCTCCGGCCCATAGAACGTCATACCCTCGCCCTTCGCACCGTCGCGAGGTTTGGTTATATAGTACAGCCCGAGCACCATGTCCTGCGAGGGAACGGTGATCGGCGCGCCGTTGGCCGGGTTGAGGATGTTGTGCGACCCGAGCATAAGTATCTGTGCCTCAAGTATCGCGGC
>QMCE01001526.1_pt1 | contig 19581 bp, 18 predicted proteins | sample 1821851 | NCBI WGS metagenome assembly QMCE01 (sample SAMN09453174, study PRJNA476694) | Termite gut metagenome, whole genome shotgun sequencing project. | isolation source: worker | host: Odontotermes sp. | place: South Africa:Pretoria | collected 2016-01-28
ATCAATTCGATGCTTCCACCGCGGTTTCCAAATAGCACCATCGGGGGCTTCATTGCGAGATGACGCCCCCGATATGTGCTGTTTACGCATAGCTTTTGGAAAAGGGCTTTTATTCCATGGTGGTTATCGCGAAGGCCGCACAGAAGCCCAGCACCACAATGAACCCGGTCACCTTACCGCTGTCACGATATGCTTCCGGAACCATTGTGTCGGCCAGCATCGTCAGAATCGCGCCCCCGGCGAAGGACAGGATAAACGCTTTCGTCACGCCAGACGCGCCGGCAAATACCAAATGGCCGATGACAGCAGAAAGCGCCGACACGGCGACTACAGCCAGCCACAGGCCAGCCACAGACCGTTTTGTCCACCCGCTGGCAAGTAGCCCCGTTGAGGAGGTCAGCGCCTCGGGAATATTTGAGAGAAACACAGCGACAATAATCGCCGCGCTGACTTCCCCGCCCGCGACTACCGTCATGCCGATTACTATCGACTCAGGGATGCCGTCCAGAACCGTTCCCAGCAGAATAGGCAGTCCTACATTGCTCTCGGCGCCGTGCATGTTTTTACGGTGCTCCCCACCAAGTTTATCGATTAGGAGGTCGCCGGCAAAGTACACCAATGCGCCGGTCAGCAGACCGACTGTAACGGATATGAGGTTCCCCGATTCCGAGAAAGCCACTTCCACCAACTCAAAGCAAACCGAGCTGATGAGCGCGCCAATGCCAAACGCAGTCACAACCCCAATGATTTTATGGGGGATTTGAAATCTCAGAGCAACTGCAGCGCCAATAATCAGAGACCCCGATGTTAAAAGACCCCATAACAGCGCCTGTGCCATGCGCGTCAACCTCATCTCTTTTCTTGCTTGCTTCCCATAACCCGCAAACCAATTATATTTAATAGATCAAGGAGATGGAAATGAAGTCCAGAAAACACAAAATGTCAAGGAAACAACGTCACAACCTATTGCTTACCTATTTTCTGCTCAACCGGAAACTGTTCGGCGGAATGCTCGGTATGGATAACTACTACCACTTTGCCGGGGTGACTCCGATACCCGGCAACACACGGGAATTCCAGGCGGTTCTGGAAAAGGACGGAGCAAACGGCTCCATCGGCGTGAACATGCGCCTTGTCAGCGACGAGGACATCACTGCTGAATATTATATCGTACTGCCCTCCGAGGACCGGGTATATGGATCCTTTGATGAACTGGACATGAGGCAGGACAAGACCCCCATCCGCCCTTTGTTTGATCAACTCGCGGCAGGCTTACTTCTGGTGGAGGCCATGAAAACAAAGGAAGGCCATGCCCTGTCTGTGAAATTTGAACCTTCCAGCGCAGAGTACGTTGAGATGTTATCGGTGCTGAGAAACCGATGGGGTGAGAAAAGGTTTAACGCCGTGTTTGGTGACGATGAATATCAGATAGCATCCGTAAAAGCCAGACATGACCGCCTCTTGGCTGACTATATTTACGCGCCCGGTGACGGCCAGCGAAATATGAATGAAGACGAAGAGCTCTTGGTCACCTGCCTTTTCATCACCGAAGCGATGAAACAAATCAAAAACCCTTTCCGCTTTGCATATTGCATGGGAGAGATTTATCCTGACGCAGAATTACGCCCTTGGTCTCATGCCTTTTTCGTCGACACAGAATCTCACAAGCATCTTGTCGGCATCGCTGTACAGGGGCCGCTTAACAAGGCCGGTCAGGACGAAATCTGCTTTGCCTGCGTCAACCAGATTGACAAGACAGGAGAGTTGATCTTTTTCGGTTCCCTTCAGGAAGCGTTGGACTCAAAATACTCTGAGATCCAGCCTCTCGACTGAGTGACTCCATTGATTGGCATGATGTTTAATCGCACCTGCACCACAATCCCACAGGGCAAATATCAGGGAGGCCAGGAATGAACCAACATCCCGGTCCATTCGTTTTCCACGTCATTTCCAGCCGTATCTCACGCCATCCGTCCGGCAGCCACGCCCAAAATATTTCGCCGGCATGGATCCCGTAGCCCCGGAACATCAAACGTGGATGTGAGTCGGCATCATGAGGGTCAGGAAGCTTGATCTGCGCAACACGGTATCCATCAATGTGGTAATTTGCCGTATATTCCTCTTCACAGGTTTGTTCATCATCTTCCGCCTGCGCTTTGCTTAGTTTCCAAGCCTCAACCTCATCTTCTGTGGCCATCTCAATGTCGTTGTCAGACCTCCCGCAGTCCGGGCACGCCTCAGGCGCCCCTTCCGCCTCAAATGTGTATTTGCATTTGTTACATTTATAAACCGCCATTTCCTCATCCCTGCCAAAATATTCATTTTATTTTCAAAAGCCTTGTGAGAGCGCAAGGCTTTTGCTTTATTATACACTCACCATACGAAGAAAACAATATTAGTCGGCAGCGGGTTCCGCCGGTCTTGCTGCCATCATATAACGGAGGTGGTCAACATTTTAGACTGGATTTTTGAGGGGATAGTAACCTGGGTCGCAAGCATTACAACCAGCATCATGGATGCTATTTCCGGAGTTTTTCTGGATGCGCTGGGAACTAACATGACAGCGATGGAGGAGTATTTCCCTTTCGTGACCGTAGCTTTCGAGATCATGCAGTACACCGCCTGGGCACTGCTGTTCATCATAACCGTTTGGGAATTGTTCCGAGCTTTCGGGGGCCCAATTACGGAGGCCGAGAACCCGTGGCACCTGTTGGTAAGAAGCGTCATTTTCGCTGTCCTGATTGGGTACGCCCGTCCAATCTTTAACATCGCGCTGGATATTGCCCGCGCTCCGTACACGGCTCTGATGGACGCCGCCATGACCGCCAGCAATTTCACCTTCGCCGGCATCGAGCAAGCCTTGGTTTCCGGTCTTTCCACACTGGTTTCAACGCTCTCGGTAGTGGGCGTTATTCTTCAGATCATCTTAATGATCGCACTGGGGTGGAACTATTTCAAGCTGCTGCTTGAAGTCGTTGAGCGGTATGTTGCGGTCGGCGTCCTCTGCTACACATCCCCACTCGCGTTTTCCATGGGCGGCGCAAAGGCAACAAACAAGGTGTTCCAGTCCTGGTGTCGGATGATCGGATCCCAGATGCTGCTGCTTGTTATGAACGTTTGGTTTCTGCGGGCTTTTGACTCCAGCGCTGGGCATTTTGTGGCCAATGGCGGTGCGCTGACCACAGGCCATGGCAACATTTTTCTATGGCTGTTCTGCGCGCTGGCATTCCTGAAAACCGCTCAGAAGTTTGACAGCTACCTCGCTTCCCTCGGACTCTCTGCGGTCCAGACAGGAAGCGGCATGGGAATGGAGTTGCTTATGGGAATGCGGGTGCTCAGCGGAATGGGCGGCGGCTTCAAAAGCGCGGGCAGCGTGTTCAAAGGCGCAGGCAGCATTGCGGGCGGTGCAGCTGGTTCTGCGGGCGCGGCGGCGACCGGTGGTTTCGTTTCCGGGCTCGCCTCCATGTTCAAGGGCAACAGCTACGTCCGTGACGCCGTTGTTGAGGGAGGCGCCCGCATGGGCGTCGGCGGAGGCATCGGGCTGGTCGGCCGTGCTTTCGGCGGCATCGCGGCCAGAGGCGGAGCGGAACTGACCGGAGAGTCAATATCCTCAGTCGCCTCCCGCCCTGCCGCTGTTTCGGGCAGTATTGCCGGTGAAATCGCAAACCGCAGCCTCAAGAATTTTATGCCGCATTTGTCTGGAAGTATCGGCGCGATGAATCCCGGCATCAATCTAAACGGGATGCAGCCAGTCGGCGGCGCTCAGCCCGATATCGGCGGCACACAGCCTGATGCCGGTAAGGCCCCGGGCTTCGGCACCACCCTCGGCACACGACCCGCTCTTGATAACAGCGCGACAATGGGGGCAGCCCATATCGACGGCTCGCATCCTGACGCCGGCGCGCCGGGTCTCGGCGATGTTTCCCTCGGAGCCAAACCTGCCAGCACCGCCGACGCGGAAGGTTCTAGTGTGAAGCCGGCCGACGGGCAGGATTACGGCGGAGCGGAACCTATACGCGCTGGTATTGACATCGATGGGATTCCGTTTGGCAGTGCCGCAGGTATGACGGGTATGCCACTCAGCTTTCAAGATACTGAAATCTCAGGCGGCCATATCAGCACAACAGCGGTCACGCCAGACGGCAAAACAGCCTCTGTCGATCTTTACAGCGCGGCGGCGTTTGAAGAGCCTTCGACACCGCATTCTGTCGTTACCGCTTCCGACGGGAGCCAGTGGTACCAAACCGCTTCCGGTGACGCGATGGGCGCTTTCTTCCCGACGCCTTCCTTTACCGGCGATGTCTCCGAATCGGCTCAGGTTGCCTCAGTGTTTCCCGGAGCGGACGAGGGCACAAGCCTTCGCACGGTTGGAGAGGGCGTTGTCGAAGCAAGCCACCCGGACAACGGGAACAGTCTTTGGTACAACAGCGCGTACTACCAGGAACCGGACGCGCCGCATGAAACGATGCGCTCGGCGGATGGCGTGGGCTGGTATGCCATGCAGCCACACGCCGCCATGCCCGATTTCGAGCCGACTACCGTTGGCGGCAGCCTGAGCCAAGCTGCGATGGACTACAACACAGCGCAATTCCAGCAGTTTATGCCCGGATATGAGCAATCGGTTTCTCAGATTGACTCATCACGCCACGGCGACGGATTGGTCGAGGTGCGGCACGCAGACGGTTCCGGAACCGCGTTCTACGACAAGACCATGTATCAGGCGCCGAGAGGCGACCATAAGGTCTACGAGGACAGCAAGGGCGGCCAGTGGTATGCTATACCCGGAACAGCTACCGTCGAGCGAAGGCCGGTTTACGAAAACGGCAAGGCGGTATATGACGGTGAGAATCTGAAGACGGTCAACGTGGAAAGCATCCGGTACAAAACATCTCTCACACCGTTTGGGGAAGTCCAGAAAAGGGACCCGAACGACCGTAAGCCTCCAAATTCCAAACGGAGATAGGTTGAAGAGGAGCAGCAAGTGATATGCCGCTCCTCTTATTCGCCTAGAGCACTTCTATTGCACAGTATCTTTGACATTTTATTGGTGATTCGGGAGGGCTTCACTCCCACGGAGCATCCTTCCAATTCTCTGTTAAGAAAAGAGGTGAAGGCTATGGCCGAACCAGACAAACAGTATACCGGCGACGGTAACGACAATTATGCAGACGCAGCGCGAAAGTCGGCGGAAGCGGTCAAGCAAGTCAGCAGTGCGGCCGCCGAAAAAGCGGCGGCCGGCGCCGAGGCCACAAGCGCCGCCGCTGCAAGCACCGTAAAGGCGGGAATTGAGGGCGGGAAAGCCGTCTCTGAAATCGCTGCGGGTACTGCGGCCGGCGGGCCATGGGGCGCGGTCGTCGCGGCGGCGTGGTCCCTGCGGCACACGCTTTATAAAATCCTTGTTACATCGTGCTTGTGCCTGCTGTTCATTATCATACTGATAGTATCTCTACCCTCAATTCTGTTCGACAATATGGCAAACCCCAACCCCGATCCATCGGTGCCGACAGAGCTATTCGCCATCTATGCGGATTTGTCGGCCACTGTGTCTGCCTGCGTGACAGCCGGCCATGAGGACGCAAAAAGCAGGATAGAGTCCATCATCGCAAATGGAGGTTACGACCGCGAGCTTTCTCTGGAAGCTACCGTCGACAACGGCATCAAGTCAACCGATTACGATGTCTGCTACATACTCGCTGCCTATTCGGCAAGCATGGAGCAAAGAGGCACGACTAAAGCGGATATGGAAGCAAAGTTAAATGCTGTTGTTTCGCTGATGTTTCCCGTAACATATGAGGTAAAGGAAACGACGGTCGAGGTGCCGCCGGAAAACGAGGATGAGGAGCCGACCGAAAGAACCGTTGAATATGTCGCGTGTACCATACATTCTTTTGATACGTCTGTAATCATTACCGCATTTGAAATAGATATAAACGCGCCATACGGAGAATTCCAGATCAACACCGGCGTCGCCATCAACAATATGGCGATGGCCCTCAAGCAAACCCTTTATGATTTGTCTTACGGCGGCGTCAACGGAACGCATACCCAGATCGTAACGATGACCGCCGGTGATGACACGCCTTTTGTCGGCGAGAATTTCGCCAGTCCTATCGCCGGAGATTGGCGGCCGTATGTGAGCTGTGAGATTAACGGTTATGTCGGGCACACCGGCATGGACTTAGGCATCGCTACCGGCACAGAGCTTCGGGCGATGGTATCGGGCAGGGTACTCTACACCAAGATGGGGTCCACTGGTTATGGATACTATGTAGTGCTCTATCATGGGGGCGGGATCGCTACGCTTTACGCCCATTGTTCACAAATTCTCGTCAGTATTGGGCAAGAGGTTTCGCAGGGCGATATGATTGCTTTGTCTGGAGATACCGGCAGAAGCACCGGGCCGCATGTCCACCTTGAGGTAATTGTGGACGGTGTGCCGGTGAACCCCCGGTTATATTTATCGTAATAGGAGGGAAGCATGGAAGAGAAGGAATACAGCAATGTATACGCAATCCCGCCAAATTATACAGATTCCGGCAAATTGTTCGGCGGGATGTTGGAGACGCGCAATACGGTGGAAACCGGCTTCCTCATGCTGCTTATTGGATACCCGGAGCTTATGTGGCTGTCTGCGCCGGCTGCGGTCAAGGTGGTAGTGATGGTCGTGACGCTGCTTCCAATTGGTGTCATCGGCCTGATGGGGATAGGCGGCGATTCCCTTTTCCAATATGCCGCGAACATGATCCTGCACTTTACCCGCCGCCGCAAACTGCATTTCAGGAGGGTTGGATACAGATATGGCAGATACGAGACCAAAACGCCGCAAAGGCGCAAAAAGAAAAGACGCAGAAATCCTTGAATTCACTCAGGATTTTATACCCATCAAGGAGATCAGGAACGGCATTGTCGAGACATCCGACGGGCGGTATATCAGGATACTGGAAATTGAGCCTATCAACTTCATGCTGCGTTCCATATCATATCTTCCTTCGCGAGCTGGCTGAAAATCTCGCCCATGCGGATGCAGTTCAAATCGGTCACGCGCAAGGCCGATTCCGAAAACCATATCGCTGCCGTCCGCGAGGAGCTGGCGGCGGAGGATAATCCCCAGTGCAAGGAGTTGGGTGAAGAATATATCAAGCTCATACGCGATGTGGGGAGCCGGGAAGCGCTGACGAGGCGCTTCTTTTTGATATTCCAGTATGAGCCGCCGGCCGGGCGCAATCAGTTTGACCCCGACTATGCCGAGATTTACGGTGCTATCCAGACAGCCGCACAGAATGCCAAGGCCTATTTTATGCAGTGCGGGAACAGTATCGTCCAGCCACGAGACGAGGATACCTTCGTCGCTGAGATTTTGTATATGTTCTTCAACCGCCGTTCCTGTGTCACCGAGCCCTTTGCCTCCCGGCTGGACCGGATTGTCCTCGATACCATGACGGCGAAGCACAAAGTTCTCGGTCTTGACTCCGTCCCCCACATCAGGGCGGCCCATTTTGTCGCGCCAAGGGGCATCGACTTCACCCATCACAATCATATCGTTATGGACGGCATCTACTACTCCATCTTATATATCCGCAAGGAAGGCTATCCCAGCAAAGTGCGGGCGGGCTGGATGTCGGCACTCATCAACGCCGGAGAGGGCATCGACATAGACATACATCTCCATCGGGAAAATCGGGGCAGGACTATAGATAAGGTTGCCCAGCGTATCCGGCTCAACCGAACCAAGCTCCGGGAGCTTCAGGACACCAGCACCGACTATGAAGAGCTGACTGGCGCGATCCAAGCCGGTTACTACATCAAAGATGGCATCTCGAACCACAACGAGGATCTTTTCTACATGTCCGTCTTCGTCACGGTATCGGCGCCGAGCTATGCGGAGATGACTTGGCGAAAGCAGCAGATCACCGACCTCCTCAAAAGCATGGACGTCTATGTCCGCGACTGTATGTTCCAGCAGGAAGCCGCGCTTCGCTCCGTGATGCCGCTCAACTATATTGACCCAAGATTGGAGCGCAAAACCCAGCGCAACGTGCTGACGTCGGGCGCCGCGAGTACATATATGTTCACAAGCTTTGAGATGTCTGATGACACAGGCGTTCTCGTCGGAATTTCAAGATATAACAACAGCCTGTGCATCCTTGATCTGTTCAACACTCGGATTTATAAGAACGCCAACGTAACCATTTTGGGCACCAGCGGCGCGGGCAAGACCTTCACCATGCAGACGATTGCTTTGCGGATGCGGATGCGCGGCATCCAATGCTATATCCTCGCTCCCCTTAAGGGTCATGAGTTCAAAAGGGCCTGCCACCGAATCGGCGGCACCTATGTCAAGCTCTCCCCCGGCTCAAATGACTGTATCAACGTGATGGCCATACGCCGCACGGTTTCACCTGAGATGGAGCTCATCGACGAGATCGACTACCAGAACTCCGACTCCCTGTTGGCTAATAAAATCCAGCAGCTGATGATTTTCTTCTCGCTGCTTATCCCCGATATGAGCAACGAGGAAGAGCAGATGCTGGACGAGGCGCTGGTCAAGACCTACGCTGATTTCGGGATCACCCATGACAACGGCTCCATCTATCACCCGGGCTCGGACGAGCTGAAGCTGATGCCCATCCTGGGTGACCTCCACAAACGTCTTGAAGAAAACCCGATGACTGTACGACTTGCCACTATCGTCAGCCGCTTCGTGACCGGCAGCGCTCAGAGCTTTAACAAGCAGACCAATGTGGACCTGTCCAACAAATACGTCGTGCTTGATATTTCGGAGCTCAAGGGCAAGCTTCTTCCGGTTGGCATGATGATCGCCCTCGACTGCGTTTGGGATAACATCAAATCCGACCGCACGAAACGCAAGGCTGTGTTCATTGACGAGATATGGAAGCTAATCGGGGAGACAGCCAACAAGCAGGCCGCGGAATTCTGCCTTGAGGTGTTCAAAATCATCAGAGGGTACGGCGGCGGCGCATTCGCAGCCAGCCAAGATATATCCGACTTCTTCAGTCTGGAGGACGGTAAATACGGAAGGGCAATCCTAAACGTATCCAAGACCAAGGTCGTGCTGAACCTTGAACCGGATGAGGCCGAGTACGTCCGCGATGTGCTCAAGCTCTCCCGTAACGAGATTCGCAGCATCACACAGTTCGAGCGCGGCGAGGCGCTCATTTCCAGCAATACCAATAAAATCCCCGTACTCGTCAAGGTTTCCAAGGCCGAATCCAGTATGATAACCACAGACCGGGCAGAGTTGGCCTCGCTGCTCAAAGAGAAGCAGAGAATCAAGACGGAGGCATGAGTCTATATATCAATCAGCGTTCCTGTGCCAGCGCAGGGAGCGCAACAACTAAATCAGGGGGAAGTATTCATGCAAACATTGTTTTTGGTTTGCGGCATTCCGATGTCAGGAAAAACAACCGTGGCAAAGGAAATCGCCGCAAGAGAGAACGCCGTAACCTTATCCTTCGATAAGATCAAAGAAGATCTTTTCGGGCCGGACATAGTTTTGGGCAAAGACAGCGAGGTATTCAGCGCCATGCGGACACTCTTCGACAAGGCCCTTGATTCCGGGCGCAATATCGTCATTGATTCCTGCAATCCTTTTCCGAATTACAGGAGAGGTTATGCTGTTAGGGCACGGAAGCGGGGGTTACACACAGTCTGTGTATTCTGCCATAAGCATTATGCCTACGCTATCACCGCCAGCATGATGCGAGGCGGCAAATATCATGATAAGGCTATCCGGAAAGCGTTTGACATATTTATTCCCCCGGAACGGAACGAAGGATGGGCTGAAATCCGCGTCAATGACGGCAATAGATACAGCCTTGAAGTAGAAGGGCAAATACCAGTCGAGCGGCGCACTTTCAACCGATCATTAAAGAAGTCGAGAATCCGAAAGCGTTTGAGGAAGGATGAGTCCAATGGATCTGCTCCAACTGATTGAAAGCACCCAGTTTGACCATAGCAAAAATGTAGCGCGCTTGTGCAGACTGCTGGCCGAACGCGCCGGCTACTCTGCAGAAGAGACATCTCTCATCGGGATGCTGGCGCTTTTTCATGACGTTGGCAAAACCGGCATCCCCACCGAAATCCTGAATAAACCCGGCCCGCTGACTCCGGAAGAATATGATGTGGTAAAAACCCACATCATCATCGGAAGGGATAAAATCCAGTCGGTGGCGGAGCTGCTGATGATTGCCGCTCGCACAGCCTATGAACATCACGAGCGCATCGATGGAAACGGCTATCTCCATCTCACGGAATCCGAAATCCATCCATATTCCAAACTGATCGCCATATGCGATGTGTTCGATGCGCTTTATTCCCGGAGAGCCTATAAATCTCAGTGGGCTATTGACGATATCTCCGAATACTTCCGCGCCCAAACCGGGAAACACTTTGACGGTTCGCTCGTCTCCATATTCTTTGGCGCCTTGGATGAGATTCTGAAACTGTACGCGCCCCCCGTTCCCATCGTTGTCTAAAATGCGTTTAACTCGCATAAATGCGTATTCGCGTGAGAATACGCATTATTTTTATCCGAATCGAGGTGAAAATCATGCTTTTACAGGATGAACAGTATGTCGTCCGCTGGCTTACACAATATGGTTCCCTGACCAAGACGCAGGTGATCCGGCTTCTACATGACAAGCAGCCGAAGACGGCGGAGAAGATTGTCGCCAACTTAAAGCGGCAGCTCATGATTTCCGATGTTTCCGGGGGCTACTACCTCGGCATGGATCCGCTTGTCAAGCCCGATCAGAGAATCATCAGCGCTGTGTGGGTACTGCTCCGCTTCATAGAACAGATCGAACCCATGTCTCATTATCCCGCATCTTATCCGTCCCAGATATTTTTCCTAAAGCAAAACATCGGATATGAGATTGTGGTGCTCTATGACGGTGAGCAGCACTTGGCACGGCTGCTCCAACCGGAGGAGGATCTAAAGTATATCCTCGTGTTGCCCCATATCACCATGGCAAAAGACCTCAAGCTGCCCAAAGCGCCCTGCCTGTTCGCCACGGTTGACTACAACGGCGGGGACGAGCCGGGCGTATCATTTTATTCAGGAGGAGAACCGGATGGAGCAGAAAAAAACACAGTCCCCCTTTGAACGGAGCCTTGACAGCATACGACGCAAAGCCGGCAAACTCAGCTCATCGCTTGAGTTGATAGACGCCTGCCTCAAAACCGGCAATCTGGAGGGCGCCAACGCAGAAGCCTTTGAAACCGCAGATCTCGCTGAACGGCTGACCAATCTCTGCCGTGAGCTGCCCGCCTATACCGGACATCCAAAAGCACGGGAGATGATAGAGGCTGCTATGCTGAAATCCTTCCCCGTTGAAATCGGCTTCACCCGGGAAGGATGGTTTTGCCTGCGCATCCCCGCGTTGCTCCCAAAGAAGAGCAAGGGTTCCCCCGATTACATCTGCGATCCGCTTTATCCTGCCATGAAAGCGTTCTGGAAAAACAAGTTGCCGATCCGTTACCCGGATAACGTAGCCGTCTTTCGCCATGTCTATAACCGGAAGCGCCCGGAACGGCAATACCGCGACCACGACAATGTTGAGCTGAACAAGGTGCTGGACGTCATCGCGCTCTATGTCATGGTGGACGATAGCCCCATGCGCTGCCGGCATTACTATTGCTGCACTCCCGGCGACTGTGAACGGACCGAGGTCTATATCGTCCCCCGCCGGGATTTTGGGCGGTGGCTTGTACAGGAGGATCACATACCGGACAAAGGAGTGAGGCTGTATGAAAACATCCCGTAATACACATAAAAACATATGGGAAAACCGCCTTTTTTTGCGGCTCTCCAAACACATACATTTCTTCCGCGGAATTATCCCCGAACCATCCGTGTTTCCGCGCATCCGGCCGACGCGGATTTCTGCCATTGAGAGCAGTCATCATGACGTAATTTTTACAATTCCAAGGTGTTCCATATGATTACGGTCCGCCCCGGCAGTCATGCCCATCGGCTCCTCCAGCTCCTTTCCTCAGTGGGCGAAATTCCGGCAAATTCTTTATCCCTCCTCGGCAACGAACGGGTGCTTGCGGCTCTGGTTCACAAGCTGGAATCGGTTCAGGATATCCGGTTCGATAAGGAGGGGGCGGTCTATCGGACAAAGCTCCTCCAACTGAGCGGTAAAAGGGGAGAGCGGACAATACGGCTGTACAAAAAAGGGCTTCCGATACTGGAGGAATTGCATCCGGGCCTGTATGAGTGGTATATGTCGGCGTTTAACGGGCATACCTTCTCGGGCGACCTGTTCCATATCCTGCGCAATCATCGGGTAGCCGAGGTGATTGCCCTCTGTATGACTGCGGGAGTAGAATCCCGGCCCTATGCCTTACCCGCTCTGCAAAAGAACAGCTTCACCCGCATTGTCCCTGACTCACCCTGCTTTTTCATCTCGCGGCATTTCAAGAAAGCCGAGGGGGACGCACTGAGCAAAACATCATATACCCGGATCATCGGCGCTATGTTCTCCCCCGGCGGTGTATACGCTGCGTATAACACCCGCGACGCGGTGATGAAGTGGAGTGGATCGGGGGAAGTGAAAGCTCTGGCCAACCTGCTGGAACTGGCACGGATGAACGCGGGCGTTAGTGAGCTGCGCGCAGCAATGCTCTTTGGAAAAAGCGCGGATGTCGCATTTAGCACCATACAGGAATCCGACAAGAGCCAGCGTGCGAAGCTCCGCTTTGATAGGGTATATTCACACATCCATTTCATCCCGCTGGACGGGTTCGGTGTTCGCCTGCTCAAAATCCTCATTACCCCAGACTGGAATGAAAAACTGCTCGCAGCTCTGTTCAGCCCGGAGCAGCGCAGTTATGACCGTGGAAGCATGGAATACGACGCTATCGTGGACGGCAGAATGATCCTGTCCCATCTCGACGGCGACATCGCACGCCTCATCCGGTTTCGGGAAGCCCTCTTTTCCCAGACTGGGCCTGCGGACGTCCTCTGCTATCCATACCAGACTGAGTTTCTGCAAGCGTATCTTGGCGGGCGTGCCGGGCTCCGAGTATTGGAGATGGACGCTGTGGAAACCGCGCTCCGTAGCTGAACGGCGCGTTTACATATATATCTGTTTTTTGAGGGGGATGATAATTTGCAGGAGAACAACGCACTGCGCTGGGCCGCTATTGCGGTTGCCGTCATACTTGGAATCGCGGCAGTGTGTTACTTGGGCGGCCTGTTCGGCCAGATGAACGACGATTATCAGGCATGGCTTAAGCAGGATGGCCTTGGCGGCCAAATGATGATGCGCGCACCCGACTTTGATCCGGTAGTCTGCATCCCGAACGCATTCGGGGCAAGCGGCAGGAAGCCGACGTTGACAATAATGGGCATAGGCGCCGCGCTGTTTCTGTACGCAAAGCTGCACAACATCTTCGGAAAAGGCGAGTACGATGAGCGCAACTTCAAGCGCGCCAAAGAGGGGACTTACGGAACCGCCTCGTGGATGAGCGGCCGGGAAATGAAAAAGGTGTTGGAAGTGACGAGCCCTGAAGCTGCGATGGGTACCATACTGGGAGAGAAAAACGGTAAGGTCATTTGCCTCCCCCACGACACCCGGCTCAACAAGCACCTCTTTGTATGCGGCTCGACTGGTACAGGAAAATCCCGCGCCATTGTGCGGAATTTACTCTTCCAGTCCATAAAGCGCGGCGAATCCGTAGTTCTAACCGACAGTAAGGCCGAGCTTTATGACGACACCTCCGACATCTTCAGGCAAAACGGATATCAGGTGAAGGTCTTCAATTTGATCAACCCGGAGCACGGGGACTCGTGGAACTGCATGGCGAACCTCATGGGCGACACCCTGACTACCCAAATCCTAACAGACGGCATAATCTCGAATACCTCCAAAGGCGACTCGGATCACTTCTGGGACAACGGTGAGGGAAACCTGCTGAAAAGCCTGATTTTGTACATAGATCAGGACAGCAGCCGGGAGACCGCTGAAAAGCACCTGTCCGCCGTATACCAGTTCCTGACCCAGACCAACGAGAAGCAGCTCGGCGCGCTGTTCGACCGTCTCCCCGTGACCCACCCGGCTAAAGCCCCGTATAACCTTTTCGCGCAGGCAAGCGACACAGTGCGGGCAGGCATCGTACTCGGCCTCGGCACGCGACTCCAGATACTCCAGAACGAAGCAATCCGCAGCATCACCAGCAGCTCCGACATCGACCTCTCAGAACCGGGAAAAACCAAATGCGCCTATTACGTCATACTGAGCGATCAGGAAGGAACCACAGAATTCCTGTCATCGCTCTTTTTTTCATTCCTTTTCATCCAGCTCACCCGGTACGCAGACGCTATGCCGGAGAAACGCTGTAAAGTCCCGGTCAACATCATTTTTGAGGAATTCAATAACGTCGGCCGTCTTGATTCGTACCCGAGGCGACTCTCTGTCGCGCGCTCAAGGTCGCTGCAGATATGCCATATCGTGCAAAGCCTGGCTCAGTTCCAAAACAGGTATCCGGATAACGAATGGGCAGAGATTATCGGCTCCTGTGATTCTCAGGTCATGCTGGGCGTCACGGAACAGGAGAGCGCCAATTTCTTCAGTGTGCGCAGCGGCGACTCCACGGTACGGGTCAACTCCACTATGACGACCAAGCAAACCATCGCGCTAACCCAGATGATCCCCCAATACCGGGAGACGGACGGGCTCGGCCGCCGTCGGCTCCTTACGCCCGATGAAATCCTAAGATTTCCAAACGAGGAGCTGCTGATCGTCATCCGCGGGCAAAACGTACTGCGGGCAAACAAATTCGACTTCACACGCCATCCCTACAGCAAGCTGATGAAACCGTCGTCGATTTTTGATTATGCCCCGCGCCGGAAGGCAGAGTCCAAATCCCAGACTGAGATTGTCAAGCTCCAGGAAACGCCCCAGACTGAGAAAAAAGCGCAAAATTCGCCCCAGACTGAAAATCCCCCGGCTTCAGCGCCCCAGACTCGGAAAAAAACGGCAGCCCCGTCCCAGACTGAAAAAAGACCCCAGCAGCTTACTCTGTTCGAGTCGTCGAAGCCGCCGTCAGAATTCTAGCGGCACGCGACCTTCATATATTCACCCAAAATAGCCAAAGGAGGATCTAACATGGCCAGAAAATTATCTGCAACCGAGGAAAAGAACCCCGCCGGAGCAAAGCAGAAAAACCACGAAGACCAATCTCCCCAGACTGATACGGCGGGAGAGGAATTCATGGCGGAGGGTGCCGGGAATCCGGTACTTGAAGACGAAAGCAGCGCTCTACCCCAGACTGAAACGGAAAACGGCGGGCGACTGGCAGAAGGCGGCTCTTTCCCCCAGACTGAAACCGAAAACGGCGGGCCAATGGCGGAAGACGGCGAAAACGGCTCTTCTGCCCAGACTGAGACTGAATTAGCAGAATTCACGGAGACTCAAGCTGAAGGCACGCCGGATACACCCCCGGATTCCCAGACCGAAACCGAAAACGCTGGATTTTTCGCAGGGGATCCTAACGGCAGCGGTTCCCCCCAGACTGACCCGGACTCTGCCCCGTTCCTGGAGGAAATGGCCTCCAGTGGCCAGACTGAGATGGAATTTGCTTCAGGAGAGGGATCTGTAGGGTCGGTTTTCGGAAGTATTGGTTCAGCTCCGGCCCCTGAAGACGCTCTCCCCCAGACCGAAACGGAAAATCCCCTGGTTTCCCCTGATTCCGCCGGATTTTCGCCGGATACACCCCCTGTTCCCCAGACTGACCCCGATAACTCATCTCTGACGGCGGGCACGCCAGGAGATGAGGAAAAACAGTCTCAGTCTGGGGGCGACGGAGATGAGGCCGCCCGTGCTCCCGCGCCCCGCCGCCGGCGTTCCCGCACCGAACCTGTGCTTGCCATCGACGAACATCGCAACGTGGAGACAGTAGCCGAAAAGCTTAAAGGCGACCTGCTCGACCTGGTCGAATCCCAGAAAGGCCGAAAACTCCTCGCCGGCACCATTCAGGGTATTGAGCGATCTGCTGACAACCCGAATCTTTCCTTCGCAGTCATTTACCACGGTGCTTTCAAGGTCATCATCCCTGCGGAAGAGACGGTGCTGCCTCCTGCGGATTTCCGCGACCGCTCGCCTGCCGACGTTATGCACTACCTGATTACAAAGCGGCTGGGCGCCGAGATCGATTATCTTGTTAAGGGCGTTGATGTGGAGGCAGGCATCGCGGCCGCAAGCCGGTTGCAGGCGATGGCGCTCAAACGCCGCTACTACTATTTCGGTACGGACAGGGATGGCAATAACCGCATCTACGAGGGGCTCGTGGCTGAAGCCCGCGTCGTCTCAGTCATCCGGGCAGGTATCTTTGTGGACCTGTTCGGGCTGGAGACGTACATCTCGCTGCGCGAACTGAGCTACCAGCGCTGGATCGACGCGACGGCGCATTTCCAGTCCGGGCAGAGAGTGCTCGTCAAGATCCTCGCGCTTGACCGCAGCGACCGGGACAACCTCCGGGTCGCTGCTTCGGTGAAGCAGGCGGGCGAAAACCCTTACGAAGCGGCGCTTAAACGCTACATCCCCGGCAACCGGTATGTCGGAACCGTCAGTCTGGTGGACACAAACGGCGTATTCGTCAACCTCGACGGCGGCATCGACTGCCTCTGCACCTATCCTCCCCGCGGCCGCCCGCCCCGCGGTGCCCGGGTCACCGTCCGCATCATCGGCGCCAACCATGAAACAAACCGCATCTGGGGCGCCATCACCCACATGACAACGGCCCGTTAAACCTCCGTCACAGCCATGCGGGGAAACTTACGTAAATCTTTTACGATTATACCAGAAGAACTTTCCGGGAAACATTCAAGCAGTTTGCACTTCCGGTTTTTCCGCAAAGAGATCTGGCCTGCACGCAGGAAACCGTTCACTAACCGCGCAGGGTCCTCCGGTTACGGGGGGCCTTGCTTCTATTAAGGAGAGAAACCTAATGGAAAACAATATCGGCGCAAAAGAGCGCGCCCACCGCCAGACGCTTGCCGGCAAGGCGCGGGGACTCATAAGCCAAACCCTGAAGGTGGAGGACTCGGACGAATCCTCGCTGATGATAAGCTACAGCGGCTTCTACCTCCAAATCGCGTTCTCGGAGCTTCATCCGCTCCTCGTATTCTACATGGCCCGTCCCCTGAACCGCCAGGGAACACAGAAAGACATCCGGGTCGCCAACGAACTGAATTTGAAAAGCGTTCTGGGCAGCCACGCTGTCAACACAGAGGCCGGCTGCTACTCATACCGCACAGTCCATTGGCTCGACGCGGAGCTGACCGAGAGTAGGTTCATGGAGATCCTGGAGCGCGGAGCCGGAGAGGCTGAGCGGGCCTACGCCCAGCTGGCATAGGCAGGCCGCTTTGGGAGTCATATCACAGCCCAATCAATAATGTTTATAAGGATTGAAGAGAAAATGAAAATCGCTAAAGTCTCTGGAACCGTCCTCCTGGTCTGCGCACTGCTGATTATGACATCACTACCAACCTATGCGGACAGCCGGTATGTCGGGGTAACACCCGGGAAGTCGGTGGAAATCAGTAACGGGGACGGCACATGTACTCACTTCGTCCTCGACGCTCTCGCCGCAGGGCAACCTGAATTCGCAATAGATTCTGAGTGGTGGCGCCAGGTATACGCTGCAGTGAAGCGGGAGGTGCAACGGATTGCACCGTTCCAGTATAACGAGCGCAACGAGGATATCATCCTGTTATTGCACAGCAGGCCGATGGATCACCTTAAAATCGCCTCTCTAAAGATCCGGTTACTGAACGGCCAGGTCTTCAAGGCTGGTGATTTGGCAGAGGAACAGGCTCTTCGCTGAGCGCAGCTTATGTTTATTGAACCCGAAGCCGAAAGGGACTATATCGTTAAGGGCTGGTTCTTTTGGACTCAAAGCAAGGACTGCGATATTATGGCCCTCGATTGCCGCGATGACGGGGAGATAACCATACACGAACTGGCTCACGCATTCACCGTTATGGAAACGACCACGGAGGAGCGTGAGGCCATTGCCATCCGGGTACTGGAAGCCCTTAATGGGAACAAAGACTTTATGGCGCTGCTCGGGACAAGCTCAATAACCCCGCATCTGGCTTCCCCCGTGCTTGTCGATTTTGAGGATTTCCTGAAATCCATAGAAAAGCCAGAATAACACCATATAAATGCGTTCAAAACAAGGAGGAGATGAAAATGGATAGACCGATAAAAATCGCCCTGATTTTCGTGGGAATCCTCGCAGTCGCATTGCTCTGCCCGCCAACCGCCTACGCACAGACTGCTGTTGGCGAAATTCCCATCGCCAACCAGCCCGACAAACTAGTCCTGCAGCTCGGCCCCGATTGGGCTGGCGCGGAATTCGAGCTTCGTACCGATGCCGGCGTGTTCCCTGTCCCGGTAGCCGCTGACGCAGCCGGAATTCTTCGAGTGGACCTCGGGGGCAGCAAAACATATACCCTGACCCGCATCGTGCAGGCGCCGCAAATCACCCAGCCTCCCGCACCGGCCACCGTAAATCCGCCTACGCCGGAAAGCCAGCTGTCCACCGGAGCCGTACCCGCAAGCCCCCCCGATTCCGAACCCGCAGTGTCCACCACTGAGACCGGAGGCATCCCGACTGCACATCTCGTCATGTTCCTCGGTGGGCTATCCATCGCCTTAGGCGGCCTGATTACCATGCTTGTGCTCAAACACCGCCGCGATTCATATTATGACGACGGGGAAGACGATGACGAATAATCCCAGACTGATAAACAAATCGCGAAAATTAGATATTTGAAAATATTTAAGGTATAAAACGATAATTGTTTTCAAATATGCTTGACACGGGGAGATGTCTTATGCTACAATATAGGCGTGGCAGGGCTTGCGCCCAGGCTCTCGATACGGCAGACGGTACCCTGGCGTCAGACATATCCCGCGGATATGGAATCGTTACGGGACTCCGCACAACGAGCGGGTTCCACACGGCGCAAGCCTAACTGAATATTGTTTTCCCGTGAGCGTTTTATTCTTGCGGGAGTTGTGGAGGGGATTATCCCTCGGTGAAGCAGCCGGAAGGCCGCTGAACCATTACAGAATCAAGTGTTGGCAAAGTCACAGCCAGCCTTGGTTCTGTTTGGTTTCAGCGGCTTTTCGGCTTTTTTATGTACCAAATTATCTTCTATCTGCTTTGGAGGTGTTTATATTGAGAAAAACCAAGAAAAGAAAGCTCCAGCTAATCCCCGGCGTAAAATCCGGCCGCTGCCCCTATTGCGGCAGCACGGTCATTCTCCGCAGCGCTGAGGGGATTTATAGGGATAACCCGAACGATACCATGCTCTACGTCTGCTCCAAGTATCCGGAATGCGACACGTATGTCCGGGTACAGCCCGGCACTAAGCGGGCGATGGGCAGCCTTGCCAACGGCGACCTGCGGGCGCTGCGCCGGGAGGCGCATCAGTATTTCGACCGGCTGCATCTCAGCGGTGTTATGAGCAGGAAAGAGGCTTACGAATGGCTCGCTGGCGTACTCCAGTCACCTATGTCACAGACGCATATCGGATATCTCGGC
>QMCE01000528.1_pt1 | contig 19560 bp, 18 predicted proteins | sample 1821851 | NCBI WGS metagenome assembly QMCE01 (sample SAMN09453174, study PRJNA476694) | Termite gut metagenome, whole genome shotgun sequencing project. | isolation source: worker | host: Odontotermes sp. | place: South Africa:Pretoria | collected 2016-01-28
AACGCCAAGACCGACGGAAGCGCCAGAACCGACGGGAACGCCAAGACCGACGGGAACGCCAAGACCGACGGAAGCGCCAGAACCGACGGGAACGCCAAGACCGACGGGAACGCCAAGACCGACGGGAACGCCAAGACCGACGGAAGCGCCAGAACCGGCGGAAGCGCCAAGACAGACGGAATTACCCAAACCGATAGAGTCTCCAAAACCGACGTTGTCGTCAACAGAGGATGATTTACCGCCATCCAGACCATCATCCTCCCGGCTCTCCCGCAATAAAAGGAGGCTGTCCAAACCAAAAGGCTTGAAGCTTACGCCTCAAAGGGTGACATGGAAAAAAGTAGCCAACAATAACGGGTACACGTTAACCATCATGCAGGGTGGGAAGCGTGTTAGAACAGTCCAGATTAAAAAGGGGGGGACGTATTTTAAAATCCCCAAGAGATTGTTGAAAAGGGGGAGGAAGTACAAGTGTACGCTTGTTGCAAAAGGCAACGACAGTTTCGGGAAATCCCAAAAGGCGGTAAGCAAGATCATACGAATTAAAAAATAGCCATGAAGAACACCAACCACGTCAATGCTGACTTTTAGCAGGCAAGAAGTGGCGCCAACCTTTAAGAATTGAAGGGTTGGCGCCACTTTCATACAAAACCCTATTCCAGTACATTTTCGCGAAAAAGCCACTAAAATTTTTAATTATCTTTACATTTACGTCCATTGCTGATAGAATGGGTTCACAAATAGGCATAGGAGGAAGCGATGACGAATTACAGAATGTTAATCCAGTATGACGGGACGCGCTACAACGGGTGGCAGCGGCAAATCAACACGAAGAACACGATACAGGAGAAGATAGAGTCCGTCCTCATGGTTTTGATGGAGAGGGAGGTCAAGGTGGTTGGGTCGGGACGAACCGACGCAGGGGTGCATGCGTTGGGGCAGACGGCCAATTTTCACGCGCAGACGAAGCGTACGGCGACGCAGATCAAGGACTACCTCAACCAGTACCTTCCGGAGGACATAAGGGTTGCGGAGGTCAGGGAGGCGGCCGAACGCTTCCACAGCCGCCTCAACGTGGTGCGCAAAACATACCGCTACCGCATTCAACAGGCGGGTACGTACCAAGTCTTGAACCGCAAGTACGTGACGGCCGCAGAGGAAAAGTTGGACGTGGAGCAGATGCGGAAGGCGGCGGAATATTTGTTGGGGGAACATGACTTTAAGAGTTTCTGTGCGAATCGGAGGATGAAAAAGTCCACCGTGCGCACCATATATTCCATAGACATTAGGGAAGAGGGGGGAGAAATCACGATGGATTACCAAGGCAACGGGTTTCTCAACCAGATGGTCCGCATCATGACGGGGACGTTGGTGGAAGTCGGGGCGGGGTCGAGGAAGCCGGAGGACGTGGCTGAGGTCCTGCGTGGCGAAGACCGCACGCTTGCGGGTTTCTCGGCACCCGCCAAGGGACTCACCCTGTTGGAGGTCATATACCAATAACGTGATTAGGGCGTCAGGCACGTTCGGTTCCCCATAATGGGCATACTGCATAGTATGGATACATCAGGGGAAGGAAGTGGTATGATGATTGGATTGGCCTTAGAAGGCGGAGGTTCCCGTGGCGCTTACCAAATGGGGGTAGTCAAGGGTTTGCGGGAGAGGGGTTATGAGTTTGATGGATTTGTGGGTACGTCCATTGGCGCCCTTAATGCGGCCGCATTGGCACAAGGGGACTTGGACGGGGCGCTTGCGATGTGGCAGCGCCTTTCCATGAGGCGGTTGTTCGACAAGGAACAAAAACATTTACTGATGTTGGGGAAGGAAAAATGGGACTTTGACCTTATTATGAAAATTGGGCAGGGTTTGATCGAGGTGGTAACGGAGGGGGGGTTTGACACGTCGAAGATGCGCAACGTTGTGGAAGAGTGCATTGACGAAGATGGCGTGCGGGGTTCCGGCAAAGAGTTTGGACTCGTGACGGTGTCCCTTTACGACTTGGAGCCCCACGAACTATACCTTGACGACATACCGGAAGGCAAGTTGGTGGATTACTTGATGGCGAGCGCATGTTTCCCCGGGTTTCAATCGGTGGAAGTCGACGGAGTGAAATACGTTGACGGCGGCGTATACAACAATTGCCCCATCAACATGTTGTTTGACAAGGGGTACGACGAGGTCGTCGCCATCAGGCTGGGGGGCACGGGGGTGTATCGCGACGTGGTGGTCCCGCCGGGTGCCAAACTACACATTATCGATTCCAAGGAGAACCTTGGCGAGCTTATGATTTTTGACCACGACGTCATAGAAGAAAACATCCAACGAGGATACCGCGACGGCCTCCAGTTTGGATAAAAAGCCTCGCAAAGACAACGAGTCTTTTCAAGACGCAAGGGGAGTAAGCGTGGATAAAAAGCCTTGCAAAGACGGCGAGTCTTTTCAAGACGCTAGGGAGGTAAGTTTGGATAAAAAGCCTTGCGAAGGAAACGTGAAGGAGAAGGAGGAAGTGGCATGGGTCAGGAACCCAAAGGAAAAGCCCTTGTAACGGCGTCGGTGGCGTCCATGATTGACCAGTTCAATCGGGACAACGTACGCATGTTGCAGGAGATGGGGTACGAGGTGACGATTGCCTGTAATTTTAAGGAAGGCAATACGTCATCCATGGAACGGCAAGGGGAGTTTCGCAAGGAAATGAAGGAAGCGGGCGTAAGGATGGTACACGTCCCCATCCCCCGTTCCGTTACCAAGGTGGCGGATTTTTTGCGTTCCGTCCTCATCATGAGAAGGGACATGGCGGCGAAGGGCTACCAACTCGTGCATTGCCAGTCGCCCATCGGCGGCGTGGTGGCGCGTTTGGCGGCCGCGCCGTTCCGCAAGAAGGGGATGAAGGTCATTTACTATGCCCATGGGTTCCATTTCTACACGGGGGCGCCCCTTACCAATTGGATTATATACTATCAAATAGAAAAGTTCTGCTCCCTGTTCACGGATTGCCAGATTACCTTGAACAGGGAGGATTACGGCAGGGCGAAACGCAAGCTGAAGGCCAAGTCGGTCGTTTACATGCCCGGGGTGGGCATAGATTTGGAGGAGTACGACGCCCCTTTGTGGGACAAGCCCGCCAAACGCAAGGAACTCTCCCTCCCCGCCGACAAGGCAATCGTCCTCAGCATAGGGGAGTTGAGCGTCAGGAAGAACGTCGTGACCACGTTGGAAGCCTTCGCCAAGCTAAACCCGCCGGACGCCGTATTGGTCTTCTGCGGGTTGGGCCCTTTGAAGGAGGAGCTTGAGGCAACGGTGGCGCGGCATGGCGTGGGCGACAAGGTGTTTTTCCTTGGCTACCGCACGGACCTTCCCGACATATGCAAAATCTCCGACCTGCTGTTGTTCCCTTCCAAGCAGGAGGGGTTGGCGTCGGCGTTGATGCAGGCGATGGCGGCCGGCTTGCCGATTCTGTGTTCCGACATCCGGGGCAACCACGACTTGATAAAGGACGGCGAGGGCGGCTACCTGTATGACCCGTTTGACGTGGACGGCTACGCGGACGGTATGCGGAGGCTTCTGTCGGACGAAGGGTTGGCCGCAAGGATGGGCGCCCACAACCGAAAAGCCATTCGGCGATATGGAGTAGACCGCGTCAACGCCCGAATGAAACGACTGTACATGCGTGTTGCGAAGATAAGACCGGACGACGCGTTAGGAGGAAGATGATGGACAACCACGTACAAGTCTTGTTATCCACGTATAATGGAGAGAAGTACCTGCGGGCCCAACTGGACAGCGTATTGGGACAAGACCACCCCTCGGTGTCCCTGTTGGTGCGCGACGACGGCTCCACGGACGGGACGGTTGGGATTCTTGGCGAGTATGCGGAGCGCCATGCGAACGTCCAGTACTACGTTGGGGAGAACCTCGGCGTAATCGGCAGTTTTTTCGACCTGGTGGGGAGGGCGGACGCCGCTTCCACCTACTATGCGTTTGCGGACCAAGACGACGTGTGGTTGGAAGGCAAGTTGTCGCGGGCGGCGTCGGTTTTGGGCGAAATGTGCGGGGAAGGGTCGGGGGAAGCCCCCATGGCGTTGTATTGCGGCAAGGAATTGTTGGTGGACGAGTCATTGAACCCTTTGGCGGTAAGTATACGGCAAGGAGGTAAGAGGCCGAGTTTTGGCAACGCCTTGGTGGAGAACATAGCGACGGGGGCGACCTGCGTCTTCAATCAAAGACTGCTCCTCGCGGTGAGGGAACACGTGCCCGAATTCACGGTTATGCACGACTGGTGGTTTTACTTGACGGCGGCTTGTTTTGGAAGGGTGTACTATGACGAGACGCCTTACCTGTTGTACCGACAGCACGGCGGCAACGTGCTTGGCTCCAGGAGCAACTATCTGGACGAGTTCCGTATTCGGTTCAAGCGGTTTGGCAACAATAAGGGAAGGCTTGGCAGGCAGGCGAGGGCGTTCGACGAGAGCTACCGCGTGGAGGGAAGGCACAGGGAGGAGCTGGACGTTCTGCTGTATTACCGAAGACGGCTGAGCCATCGTTGTAAGGGACTGTTTACGAACCGCATATACAGGCAAAGACTCGGAGACAACGTGATTTTTAAGTTATTGTTCTTGACGAACCACATATAGCTTGTCTCTTGGTAAAATATATGGTATAATGCTAATTTGGAATCTGCGTGGGAGGAAACGTTTGCTATATTATTTTTAGGAGGGAGTAAATTTAGATGAAGGGCATTATTTTAGCCGGCGGGTCGGGAACGAGGCTGTACCCCCTGACGATGGTCACGTCAAAGCAATTGTTGCCGGTATACGACAAACCAATGGTGTATTATCCGATGTCTACGCTTATGCTGGCGGGAATCAGGGATATTTTGATTATTTCCACGCATCAGGACTTGCCCAATTTTGAACGGTTGTTGGGGGACGGCTCCAAATTCGGCATCCGACTTGGTTATGCCGAGCAACCCTCGCCGGATGGGTTGGCACAGGCTTTTTTGATTGGCGAGTCGTTCATCGACGGAGACGCCTGCGCCATGGTTTTGGGCGACAACATATTTTATGGCAGGGGGTTTCGTAAGAATCTGGAAGAGGCCGCCAAGCGCGAGAATGGCGCTACGGTTTTCGGCTACCATGTGGACGACCCGGAACGGTTTGGCATCGTGGAGTTTGACGACGAGGGAAGGGCGGTCTCCATTGAGGAGAAGCCGACGAACCCGAAATCCAACTATTGTGTGACGGGATTGTACTTCTATGACGACAGGGTCTGCGAGATGGCAAAGCGGGTAAAACCCTCGAAAAGGGGAGAATTGGAAATTACGGATTTGAACAAACTATATCTGGAGGACGGAACCTTGAACGTGGTGACGTTGGGGCGCGGATTTGCCTGGATGGACACGGGGACCGTCGAAGCGTTGGCGGAGGCGACGGAGTTCGTCAAGGTGGTGGAGAATCGACAAGGCGTTCAGATATCCGCCATCGAGGAGATTGCCTTTATGCAAGGTTGGATTAGCCGGGAGGAATTGTTGGACTCGGCTGAAATGTATGGCAAGTCACCATATGGAGGACATCTGCGAAAGGTTGCAGAGGGCAAGATACTTTATTAAAAGGGAGGGATGGGGTTGAAGGCGATTCAGACGGAAGTGTTGGATGTGTACATTATTGAGCCAAGAGTCTTTGGCGACCATAGGGGCTGGTTTTTTGAGAGCTGGTCGAAGGGCAAGATGGAGGAGAACGGGCTGTATTATGACTTCGTTCAGGACAACCATTCGTTTTCCGCCAAGAAGGGGACGTTGCGCGGGCTCCACTTTCAGAACGGTGACGATTGCCAGGCCAAACTGGTTCGTTGCGCCAAGGGGGCGGTGTTGGACGTCGCCGTGGATTTGAGGAAGGGTTCCCCCACTTGCTTGCAATGGGTGGCCGTGGAACTGTCGGCGGAGAACCATAGGCAATTATTGATACCCAGGGGCTTTGCCCATGGGTTTTTGACGTTGACGGACGACGTGGAGTTCCTGTACAAGGCGGACAACCTATATGCGCCGCAGTCCGACCGCAACATCTTGTGGAGCGACCCTGACATTGGGGTGGATTGGGGGACGGACGCGCCGATTTTGTCGGATAAGGATGCGGCGGCGCCGCTGTGGAAGGATTGTGACGTAAGCTTTGTGTATGGCGAGAAAGAATAGTGAGTGGAGGGTATAAGAGATGAAGGTTATAGTAACGGGTGGGGCTGGCTTTATTGGGGGCAATTTCATCCACCACATGGTGGAAAAGTATCCGGATTACGAGGTTGTTTGCTTGGACGCGTTGACATATGCGGGCAACTTGGAGACGTTGGAACCCGTCAAGGGGCGTCCGAACTTTACGTTCGCCAAGGGCGACATAGCAGACAGGGAATCGGTATACCGTTTGTTTGAAGAAGAGAAGCCGGACGCGGTGGTGAACTTTGCCGCCGAGAGCCACGTTGACCGTTCCATTGAGGATCCGGGAATCTTCTTACAGACGAACGTTATGGGAACGGCGGTTTTGATGGACGCCTGTAGGAAATATGGAATCGGGAGGTACCACCAGGTTTCGACGGACGAGGTGTATGGGGATTTGCCGTTGGATCGTCCCGACCTGTTTTTTACGGAGGAGACGCCGATTCACACGTCCAGTCCGTACTCGGCGTCCAAAGCGTCGGCCGACCTGTTGGCTTTGGCTTACCACCGCACGTTTGGTTTGCCGGTGACGATATCCCGTTGTTCCAACAATTACGGGCCTTATCATTTTCCGGAGAAGTTGATTCCCCTCATGATTGCCAACTGCTTGAACGACAAGAAGTTGCCCGTGTACGGGAAAGGTGAGAACGTGAGGGATTGGTTGTATGTTCTTGACCATTGCATCGCCATTGACTTGATCATCCATAAGGGTAGGGTTGGCGAAGTCTACAATATAGGGGGGCATAACGAGCGAACCAACTTACAGGTGGTGGAGACGATTATCGACGCACTGGGTAAAAGCAGGGACTTGATTGAGTACGTGACCGACCGACCGGGACACGACATGAGGTACGCCATCGACCCAACGAAGATTCGTGACGAGTTGGGATGGGAACCGACGACGAGGTTTGACGAAGGGATTAGGCAAACCATTGATTGGTATTTGGCCAATAAGGGTTGGTGGGAGAAGATTCTCAGTGGAGAGTACAGGGATTATTACAGTAAAATGTATGAAAATCGATAAGGCGAGGTGGCGAATTGGGTACGGTCGGTAAAATTTTATCAGTCAAAAAGTACGGCTATATGTTGAAGCAATTGGTTGGCCGAGACTTCAAGGTCAGGTATCGGGGGAGTTTGCTGGGCGTGCTGTGGAGCGTGCTCAACCCCTTGTTGTATATGTTGGTGTTGAGCGTCGTGTTCAGCAGGGTCTTCAAACAGGTGGACAATTATCGGATGTACCTGTTGTCGGGTTTGGTCATCTTTAATTTTTTCAACGAGGCGGCCAACGTCTCCGTAATGGCGGTCGTGTCCAATTTTGGGCTTATTACCAAAGTGTACTTCCCCAAATTCATTCTACCGTTGTCGAAGGTGTTGTCGTCGGCCATTAATTTGGCGTTTTCCGTGGTGGCGTTCTTTGTCTTGGGTGCGTTTATGGGAATTCGCTTATGGTGGGGGTTTGTACTCATACCGTACGTATTGGCGTGTTTGTTGGTTTTTACGGTGGGGGTGGCCTTCTTGTTGTCCTGCCTGCAAGTTTTCATGAGGGACGTGCAGCATTTGTTCACGGTAATCATCACCCTGTGGATGTATGCGACGCCCATCCTGTACCCCATCGACATCATTCCCAAAGAGTATTGGCCCGTGTTTCGGTTGAACCCCTTATATTGTTTCGTTGATTTCTTACGGTCCATTACGTTGGCGCAATCGTTGCCAAGTCTGTACAGTACCGTGATGAGTCTGGCCTGGGCGGTGGGAATGTTTGTGTTTGGCGCGGTCGTCTTTATAAAGAACCAGGGTAAGTTTATCTACTATACTTGACATACATGGGAGGCGTTATGATAAAAGTTGAGCATGTGGGCATGGAGTTCAACCTCAATAGGGGAAAGGTGCGCAGCATCAAGGAAAGACTGTTTGCCAAGGTGTCGGACGACGTTGCGGGCAAAAAAATGTTCAAGGCGTTGGACGACGTGAGCTTTCAAGTGGAGCAGGGGGAGATATTTGGCATCATAGGCGGCAACGGTGCGGGTAAGTCCACGTTGTTAAAGATTTTGGCCGGAATCATGCACCCAAGCAAGGGGGAAGTGGAGGTTGCGGGCAGCGTCGCACCCATGATTGAGTTGGGGACGGGGTTTGACTTTGAGCTGACGCCGCTTGAGAACATCTATCTCAGCGGCTCCATCTTGGGGTACAGCAAGAAGTTTCTTGACTCCAAAGTGGTGGACGTGTTTGACTTCTCCGAGTTGTGGGAATTCAGGGACGCACCCGTCAAGTACTTCTCGTCAGGCATGGTGGCCCGTTTGGCCTTCTCCATATCCACCATCGTAATTCCCGACGTGTTGATTGTGGATGAAATTTTGTCCGTCGGGGATTTGGCCTTTCAGAAGAAGAGTTATAAGAGGATGATGGAGTTGATGGAGGGGGGGACGACCGTGGTGTACGTGTCCCATGACATTTCTGCGTTGGAGGAGATGTGCAATCGCGTGATGTGGTTGGATAAGGGACGGGTAAGGGAGATGGGCGAGACGAAGGCGGTGTGCCGCGACTATAAGCGGGAAGTCATGAAAAAAGTGTAGGTTTGGGAAAGGAATACGGGATGATGAAGAAGATTTTGGTGACGGGAGCCAATGGCTATATTGGCAGGCACGTAGTAAAGGAATTGTTGGACGGGGGAGCGCGGGTGACGGCCGTGGACGTACGCGTGGACGACGTGGACGAACGGGCGGACAGGAGAGTGGCGGACATCTTCTCGGGGAGGGAGGACTGGTATCGCGAGCTGGGTTCCCCCGACGTCTGCCTCCACATGGCGTGGCGGGACGGGTTCATCCACAATGCGGATACGCACATGTCCATGTTGTCCGCACATTATGACTTTGTACGGAACTTGATATGTGCGGGGCTGGGTCAGATTGCCGTGATGGGCAGCATGCATGAAATCGGGTATTTTGAGGGGGCGGTGACGGAGGACACCCCGTGCAACCCCGTCAGCAAATACGGTATCGCCAAAGACTCGCTAAGGAGGGCGCTTTTTGCGTTGGCCAAGGAAAAGCCGGTCAAGTTGCAGTGGCTGAGGGCGTACTACATCTATGGCGACGATAAAAGGAACAACTCCATTTTTGCAAAGCTTACGTTGGCGGCGGAGGAAGGCAAGGAGACGTTCCCCTTCACGACGGGGAAGAGCAAGTACGACTTCATCAAGGTGTCCGATTTGGCGGCCCAATTGAGCGCTTGCGTCATGCAGGACGAGGTGTTGGGCGTCATCAACTGTTGCTCCGGCAAACCAGTCTCTTTGGCGGAACAGGTGGAGGGATTCATCCGCGAAAAGGGTTTTGACATTCGACTGGAGTACGGGGCGTTTCCGGACAGGGCCTACGATTCTCCCGCCATATGGGGTGATGACGAAAAAATAAAGAAGATTATGGGGAATAGTAAGTAATCATGAAAAGGGCGGCAATCTATTTCTTTTATGACCAAGACGGCGTGGTGGACGCCTATAACGAGTTTTTGCTAAAAGACGCGTTGCACCATGTGGAGTACCTTCTCATCGTAATAAATGGGACGGTTTCGGATGCGGGCCTTGCCATAATGGAAGGTTTGGCGAACGAGGTGTTGGTAAGGGAGAATGTGGGGCTTGACGTGTACGCTTACCGACACGCCCTTGCGCATATGGGGTGGGAGGCGGTGGGAGGCTACGACGAGGTCGTCTTGTTTAATTCCACCATATTCGGTCCCGTCCACTCATTCCAAAAGACGTTTGACGCCATGGAGCGGTTAAACGTGGATTTTTGGGGCATTACTAAGCATTATAGAGAGGATGACGTGTACGGGAAATGCAAGTATGGCTATATCCCGGAACACATCCAATCCTATTTTATCGCAGTCAGGCAACGCCTATTGCGCGACCCGTCCTTTCGGGACTATTGGTTGAACATGCCGCAGGTGAGGAATTACTCCGATTCGGTTTGTCTGCATGAGGCGGTGTTTACCAAGCATTTTAACGATTTGGGGTTTGCATCCGAGGCGTATGTGGATACGGATGACTTGAAGGAGTTTTCCGTCTACCCATTGATGGACTACCCGATGAAGTTGGTCAAGGACAGGAAATGTCCCATCTTCAAGCGTAAGACGTTCACCGCCGATTACGACCAGTGGCTGAACAAGTCCTGCGGTGACGAAGGCGTCAGGTTGATGGAGTACCTAAAGGAGACGGGGAAATACCCCGTTGACCACGTGTGGGAGAATGTGCTGCGCACGGCCAACATGTATGACGTTAAGGAGCGACTGCACCTTACTTATATTTTGAAGGGGGACGGGGGTTCGTTGCAGGTTCCCCGTGCGGCTGACGTGGGCGTGGCGTTGTTCATGCACATAAACCACGTTGGGCAAATCGATTCTTGTATGAAGTATGCGGCCAACATGCCCGCGAATAGTGACGTCGTGATTACGACGGATACGAAGGAGAAGAAGGAGGCAATTGAGAAGGCGCACCCCGCAAGCGACGGACGAGGAGTGGAGGTGGTTCTCGTTGGCGGTGGGGGGAAGGACGTGGGCGCCCTGCTGGTTGGTTTGAAAGAGCGTCGTAAAAAGTATGGATTGGTCTGCTTCGTCCATGGCGAGCGGGATTCGAGGTACCCCCCCCATTCGGTTGGAGAAGGGCTTTCTTATTCGTGTTTTGAGAACGCGCTGTCCGATAAGGGCTATGTGGAGAACGTCATACGGCTGTTCGAGGAAGAATCCCGTTTGGGAATGCTGGTTCCGCCGGTACCGCGACACGGCCCATACCTTAAGGCGGTAAATGACGAGTGGCTGGAGTGTTACGGGGAACTAAAGGGTTACGCCGACCAATGGGGGATTACGGTTGACATAAGAAGGGAGAAGCCACCTGCGGCTCCATATGGCGGATGTTTTTGGTTTCGGGGTAAGGCGATGGAGCGGGCCTTCTCCCTTGGCCTTGGTTATGGGGATTTTTTGCGGGAACCGACAATACGCGGCAAAGGTGATATGGCGCGTATATTGAGAAACGCATACCCTTATTTCGTTCAGCAAGCGGGATATTACGTGGGCTGCGTGATGTCGGACGCATATGCAAAAGTGGAGTGGACGAATTTAACCCATATCGTCCATGATTATCAGGTGCATTCGGCAAAAAGGGCGTTGCGGGGATTGCTGGGAAAGCGGGCGTATGAAGGGTTGTGGAGGATAAAGGAGAGGTTTCGGAGTCGAATGGCGAAGTGATGGTGAAGTGCGTGCGGAAAGGGGCTGATTGCTTATGAAGTACCATGTTGGCTTTTGTGGAGTGTTTGATCTCCCAAACTATGGTGACCAACTATTTCCCTTGATCTTTAAGAAAGAGATGGAAGAGAGGGGAATGGAGCTGGAATTGGATTTGTTCTCCATTTGTGAAGGGGGACAGACGTTGGGTTTGGGAAGCGACGTCCATACAATGGCGAAAATGGAGTCTAGACATAAGGAGCAGCCGTTTGACGCCATAGTGGTCGGTGGAGGAGGGATCATCCACTTGCTCAACGTCTCGCACAAGCTTGGGAATGGCGACGCCGAAAGCGTCGAGTACCCATATTTTGAATTGTGGATGGTTCCCGCCTTGATGGCGGAGAAGTACCGCATCCCGCTGTTGTGGAATGCGCCGGAGGTACCGTATGCGTTTGACCCGCGGGTGCGTGACGCAATCAAGGCCGTGTGTGGCAAGGTGGATTATTTGTCCGTTCGGGACGAGGTTTCAAGGGATTTCTTGGTTTCCTGCGGTATGGCGCGGGACGAGGTTTTCTTGGTACCGGATTCGGCTTTTTTGACGTCAAAAGTGTTCCCTTATGGCCAAGCCACGGAAGGAAACCAACGGATGCTGTCCTTTGACGAACCATACGCCGTGTTGCACCTTACGATGTACGAAATGCAGCACGTGGGGGAGGAAGGAATTGGGCAGTTGGTTGCGGGGTTACGGGGTTTGGAGGAAAAGGGGTACCGCATCGTCTTGTTGCCGTTGGCTTACACGCATGGAGACGAAAAGGCACTTGCCGCCATTCAGGAAAGGGTGGGGGGGAAATACGTCTGGATTGACCGCGACCTGTCCTTTTATGACATGATGGGGATTTTGGCGGGTTGCGAGGTATATGTCGGGGTGAGCTTCCATGGGGCGCTGACGGCGTTGCAATATGGGAAGAAGGCGATTGCCTACGACGTCAAGCAGCGTAAAAAAATACGCGAGTTATTTGCGGAATACCAATTGGAAGAGTGTTATGTGACGGATATGGGGCGGTTGGGAGAGGCGGTTCAAGCCGCCATGGATGGAGAGGTGAACGTTGATTGGACCGAGGCCAGGGAAAAATTGAGGGTTCATTTTGACCGAATGTACGAAGGGGTGGTAAATGGAGCCAAGGCTTGCGAGGAGGATGGCGAATGGGTCGCTTTTACCGCCAAGTTACTGGAAGCAATGAATGTCGCATCCGTTGCGGCCCAAGAAAATGAGCGCGTCGCAATGGCGGAAGAGAGGATTAAGCACTTGGAGGACGCCATCCACTACCACCAGGCCAACGAGGTCTACATTTTGGATAGGGAGAAAAAGGTGGGGGAAAACTTAGAATGGTATATGAATCGGGTGAAGCAGTTGGAGGACGCCATAGCGTACCACCATGGTAGGGAGAAGGGGTATGAGGAGGAGTCGTTGCGTCTCAACAATTTAAACCGGGATTTGAACATTAAGATGTTGGAGATGGAGCAATCATTTTTTTGGAAGATGAAGAAGTTGTTAACCAGATGATAAGGGGAGGCACATAATGGTTTTATCGGCAAAGGAAAAAGTCAATCGGGCGGTAATCTTCTTTTTTTATGACAAGGACGGGGTGGTGGACGACTATGTTCCCGTTATGTTGGAAGACGTTAAGAAGAACGCCTCGGAAATACTGGTAGTGTGCAATGGGCGTTTGGACGAACGGGGGAGGAAAAAACTAGAAGGCGTTACGGACCAGATACTGGTACGCGAGAACAAGGGATTCGACGTATGGGCTTATAAGGCGGGTATCGAACATTATGGGTTTGAGCGTCTCGCCGCGTTTGACGAAGTGGTTTTTATGAATTTCACCATTATGGGTCCCCTGTATCCGTTTCGTGAAATGTTTGAGGAGATGGCCGCCAAGGATTTGGATTTTTGGGGACTGACCCTTTTTCACGAGACGCCGTTCGACCCCTTTGGCAAAATTGAGTACGGGTATTTGCCATTGCATTTACAATCCCATTTTATAACGGTCAGAAAGCCCATGCTTGCATCTAAGGAGTTTCGGGAATATTGGGACGCCATGCCGATGATTACCTGTTATGAGGAGGCGGTCTGCTGGCACGAGGCCATTTTTACCAAGAAATTCAGCGACTATGGTTACCAATGGGGTGCGTACGTGGACACGTTGGATATGCAACAGCATTCGTTCTGCCCTTTGCTGATGGCGCCCTTGGAGTTGATTAAGAACCGCAGGTGTCCGATTGTCAAGAGGAGGAGTTTCTTTCACGACTACACCGATTTTCTGGAGAACACCAACGGGGAATGCACGGTGGAGGCCATGGATTACATTAAGAACCATTTGGACTATGACGAGAACCTGATTTGGGACAACGTGCTGCGCGTTCAGAATCAGGCGGACGTACGAAAATGTCTGCACCTCAATTATATACTGTCCAGTAGGGTGGAGGAAGAACCGGAAAAAAAATACGAGGGCAAAAAAATCGCCTTGGTCATCCATTCGTATTTCATGGATTTGGTGCCATACTGTCTGCAATATGCGAAATCCATGCCGTCCTGTTGCGACGTCTACGTGACGACGGACAGCCGGGAGAAGGTGAAGGTGGTGAAAAAGGCGTTTGCCGAGTTGGACGTTGCGAAGGTGGAGGTCCTTCTGGTTGAGAACAGGGGGAGGGACGTAAGCGCTTTGTTGGTAGGGGTGAGACAGGCCATAAGGGATTATGACTATGTGTGTTTCGTCCATGACAAGAAGGTTGCACAGCTGACGCTGAGCATCAAGGGGGAGTCGTTCTCCTACAAATGTTTTGAAAACCTGTTGAAAAACTCAGTGTTCGTCCACAATGTGTTGAACACGTTTGAGGAAAACGAGAGAATCGGATTGCTGACGCCGCCGCCGCCGAATTTTGGAGAGTTCTATCCGACCCTGGGGGAAAACGACTGGGGCGTGAATTATGGGAATACGGTGGAGTTGGCGAAGAAACTGGGGATTCACGTTGACTTTAACGTGGAGAAGGAGCCGATTGCCCCATTGGGGACCATGTTCTGGTTTCGCCCCAAGGCGTTCAAGGCGTTGCTTGACGTGGAATGGAAGTACGAGGATTTTCCAGAGGAGCCAAACGCCACGGATGGGAGCCTGCTCCACGCCATTGAGCGCCTGTACCCGTTCGTCGCACAATACGAGGGTTACTATCCGGCCTGGCTGTTCTCGGACACGTTCGCCAAAATAGAGATGGACAACCTGTATTTCATGCTCCGTTCACTCAATAAGGCGGTCTTTCAGAAATACGGGCCCAACACACAATTCTTCTTGCTTAACAACATTGAAAAGTCCGTCGTTCACACCACGTTGTCCAAGAAGATAAAAAGGTGGTTGCCAAACGAGGTGGTGGAGTTTTTATGGAGGGTGAAGAACAGGTGGTTGGCTAGGGCGGGAAGAAGCTAGGCGAAGGCGCGGCGCGTTATCTGGACGTCAGATAGAAAGGATAGAAGGAGTACGGAATGGTATTTTCATCAACGATATTTTTATTCGCATTCTTGCCGTTTAACTTGATGGGGTATTATCTTGTCAACCCCCGTTACAGAAACGTGTTTTTACTCATGACCTCCCTATTGTTCTACGCTTGGGGGGAACCGAAGTTCGTCTTCGTCATGTTGTTGTCAATTCTGATGAATTATGCGTTTGGGTTGTTGATTGACAAGTATCGAGGCGCGGGCAATAAGGCCAGAGTGATATTAATCTTCATGACGACCTTTAACATAACCATATTCTTTGTTTTTAAATACTTGAATTTTACGCTAAAGAACCTGTCGCACCTGTTTGGGGACCGAATGCCGCAGACCAACGTCCTATTGCCCATCGGCATCTCCTTCTTCACCTTCCAAGCCATGTCTTACGTGTTTGACGTATATCGGCGGAAGGGGAAGGTACAGAAGAATCCTTTATACGTGGGGCTTTACATCACGTTTTTCCCACAGTTGATTGCGGGTCCCATTGTGCGTTACGAGACAATCAGCGACCAAATAAACAACAGGGTGGAGAATGTGGCGGATTTTGCGGAGGGGGTCAAGCGGTTCGTGGCCGGCTTGGCCAAAAAAATAATCCTCTCCAATTCGGTCGCCCTATTGGCGGACCAGGCGTTTGGCGTTCAAGAGTTTGCCGAGTTGACGGTCGGCATGTCTTGGATGGGGGCCTTGGCCTATGCGTTTCAAATCTATTTTGACTTTTCCGGCTATTCCGACATGGCAATAGGGTTGGGAAAAATGTTTGGGTTCCATTTTGAGGAGAACTTCAACTACCCCTATATCTCGAAATCCGTCTCGGAATTCTGGAGGCGGTGGCACATTTCGCTGGGAACGTGGTTTCGGGATTACGTGTATTTTCCAATGGGAGGGTCGAGGGTCAAGAAGAAGTCGCGGCTCATCTTTAACTTGTTTGTCGTGTGGCTCCTCACGGGCGTTTGGCACGGTGCCAATTGGACGTTCTTCTTATGGGGGTTGTTGTACTTCGCATTATTGTCGTTTGAAAAAATCACCAGGATACCTGGAAGGTTTCAAAACCCAATCCCTATTTTGGGTTGGCGCATCTTTACGTTGCTGGGAGTGCTGTTCGGATGGGTTTTGTTTCGGGCGGAAAACATTCATGCCGCGTCTCAGTACATAAAGTGTATGTTTGGTGCAAACGGCAATGCGCTTTGGGGGGCCGGGGAAAGCTTCGCACTCGGTCAAAACTACGTCGTCTTGCTGCTGTGCGTACTCTTTAGCGTGCCGCTTGTCAAGACGTTGCGTGAAAAATTCTGCGTGTACGTCGTCGCCAATCGATTGGTCGCCTTTATGGAGCCGGTTGTATACACGGCTTTGTTTATAGTGAGCATGGCGTTTACCGTAACCAGTACGTACAATCCTTTTATTTACTTTAACTTTTAAGATGGGAGCCGACAAAATGAAGATAAGAGCCATTATATGCGTAATCCTGTTCCTTGCCTGCATCGCCATACCGATAGCCGCCATTAACCACGTCCCTGGCAAGGTGTCGGTGAACGAGAACCGATATTTGGCCACGTTCCCCAGGTTGTTTGACGAGAATGGCAAATTCGTCGCCAAGGGGCTGCGGGGTGGGATTGAGAGTTGGTTGAATGACAACATTGGATTTAGGGAATATTTTGCGAGTTTGTACGGCAACGTGAAGTATCGAGTGTTTCACGATTCACCCAGTTCCCGCGTAGAGATTGGAAGGGATGGTTGGTTCTTCTATACCTTGGACGACAACTTGAAGATTGCCGACGGCAGTTACCCCCTGTCTGATTCGGATATCGAAAAGATTGCCGAGGTACAGACGCAAATCAGCGAATTTTACAGAAAACAGGGCGTCGACTATGTGCTGGCGTTGCCTCCCAGCAAGGTGAGCGTATACCCGGAACATATCGCAAGTGGAAAATTTGCGGTGAGGGAGACTCCGGTGGACAAGGTATCGCAATACTTGATGGAGAATACGCAGGTCAAGGTCATCCCCCTAAAGGACGCCTTGTTGGCGGCCAAGGAGGAAGGGCAAGTGTTTTTCAAGACGGACAGCCATTGGAATGAGACGGGGGCTTACGCTGGATATCAAGAGATTGTTAGGAAAATGAACCAATATGGAGTTGCGCAAGGAGGGCCGGCAGAAGTCGAATTCGTGCCGGGGGCTTATAGGGGAGAGTTTTCAGCCATGTTTGGGGATGAGGACATGTTGGGTGAGGAAGATGCGTTAGAAAGTGAGATTACGAACCAAATGGCGACGAAGGTGGAGGCGGGGGAATGGTTTGACCAGTTGCAGGAAATAAAGGTCAGGCACAATGTCAGAACGCCCAGTTTCATTTATTCGAATGTCGAATATAATGGAAAGAAGGCTCTGATGTATGGGGACTCCAAATTTGGACAGTGGAATTTGCCGGAGCTGCTGGCGGAGAATTTCAATGAATTTACATTCATATGGAGCTATGATATGAACAATGAGTTTGTGGAGGCGTACAAACCAGACGTCGTCATATATGAGATGACGGAACGGTACTTGTCAACTTTGCCAGAATACAACGCCCATATTTACATGGAAGGGCTGGCGCAATAATGGTGTAAAATTCCTGTGAGGAGGAACGAGTCGTGAAGGTGATGGTAACGGGAGCAAACGGCCAACTGGGCTATGACGTTATAAATGAGCTGAATGAGAGAGGCCACGAGGTGACGGGGGTCGACGTAGACGACATGGACGTTGTGGACGAGGAGGCGGTACGACGGGTCATCATTGGCGCCCAACCGGACGCCGTAATACATTGTGCCGCTTATACGGCGGTCGATGCGGCGGAGGACAATAGGGAGCGGTGTCTTGAAGTTAACGTAAAGGGAACGGGAAATATTGTGAACGCATGCAGGGAGGCGGACGCCAAGCTGGTCTTCATCAGTACGGATTACGTGTTTGACGGTACGAAAAAGGAGCCTTGGGTAGAAACCGATGAAGGCAATCCGTTGAGCGTGTATGGCGATTCCAAGTTCCAAGCGGAACGTTTGGTTCGACAAGGAATGGAAAAACACTTTATCGTTCGCGTCTCATGGTTGTTCGGGGAAAACGGCAATAATTTTGTGAAGACCATGCTTAAAATAGGGGCGAAGGGGATAAGTCCAAACGTTGTGGCGGATCAGACGGGGTCGCCCACCTATACGAGGGATTTGTGCGTACTGCTGGCCGACATGGTCGTTACGGAGAGGTATGGCGTTTACCACGCCACAAACGAGGGGTATTGTAGTTGGTATGATTTTGCGAAGGCCATATACGACTTGGCGGGGATGGAGGTGGACGTATCCCCGGTTGACACGTCACAGTATCCGGCCAAGGCGAGAAGACCGCTCAACAGTAGGCTAAGCAAAGACAAATTGGAGAAGGCGGGATTTCAAAGACTGCCGCATTGGAAGGATGCGTTGGGGCGTTTCCTTGCCTTGTAGTCATATTTGGCGTTACCTCTTCAAAAAGTCCTTCACGGCGTATCGCGGCCTGGCCTTCGCCTCCAAGTAAATCTTACCAATGTATTCACCCACGATGCCAATCGACAGCAATTGCAAACCGCCGATTGCCCAGATGGACACGATGAGGCTGCTCCATCCGGCCGTGGTTTGTCCGGCGAGGTGGCGAATGATGGAGTATACCAACATGACAAGGCTCAACATGAATATCGCCAAGCCGATTGTGCTGATAAATCGTATGGGCTTGATGCTGAACGACGTAATTCCGTCAAGGGAGAAGGCCAGCATCTTCTTGAACGGGTATTTGGACTCGCCCGCAAAGCGCTCCTTCCTGGCGTAATACACGTTGGTCGAGGGAAAGCCAATCAACGGAACGATGCCGCGCAAAAAGAGGTTGACTTCTCTATAATCCTCCAAAGCGTCCAGAACCCGGCGGCTCATAAGGCGGTAGTCGGCATGGTTGAATACGATGTCGACGCCCATGCGGGACATGAACTTGTAGAAACCCTCCGCCGTCATGCGTTTGAAGGCCGTGTCGGTATCCCGCTTGTTGCGGACGCCGTACACTACGTCGTTACCGTTATAGTATTCCTTCACCATCTCGTCAATGGTCTCGATATCGTCCTGCAAGTCCGCATCGATGGATATCGCCATGTCCGCATATTCCTTGACCGTCAGCAGTCCGGCAAGGACGGCGTTCTGGTGGCCGCGATTGCGGGAAAGGTTGACGCCGACGACGTGTTGGTCGCCCCTATGGAGTTCCTCGATAATGGACCACGTATGGTCCTTGGAGCCGTCGTTGACGAATGCGACGCGACTGTCTTCCGATATGATGGACAAATGGATTAGGCTCCTCAGCTTGTCCGTTAATTGCTTGGCCGATTCTGGCAACACCTCTTCCTCGTTGTAACAAGGAACGACGATGTATAGCGTTTTTGGTTCTGGCATGGTCGTTTCATATCCTTTCTCGTGGGTCGTCCGGTGACATCCTTATTATGTAGGTCAATACACATGATCAGAGCGACAAAAGGTCTTTTGTCGCTCTGATACCACGGACTGCTTCGCATTTCATGCTCCCGCAGTCCCCAAACATTCGAAATTCGCCCTATCGGGCTACTTTCTCATGTTTTTG
>QMCE01002738.1_pt1 | contig 19553 bp, 19 predicted proteins | sample 1821851 | NCBI WGS metagenome assembly QMCE01 (sample SAMN09453174, study PRJNA476694) | Termite gut metagenome, whole genome shotgun sequencing project. | isolation source: worker | host: Odontotermes sp. | place: South Africa:Pretoria | collected 2016-01-28
AAAAATAAATAAAAACTGTACTTGTTAATTTTTTTCAAAAAAATTAACGATTTTTTGTTTCTAACATTAGAAATAAAGTACCGTATAAAACTAATATAGAATTTCAGCATACTGTGCATACAGTTTCCGTGATCGGAAAATACTTGATAAAAGGGACGTTTTTTTGTAATATGAAGGATGTTCCAAAAGAACCCACTACGAATAAAGGACGGAGTATGCCTAAAATAGAAGTAACTGAGGAACTGTTTTGGTCGCTGGCAGGTCGCCGGTGGGAAGACAGGGAAGAATTTGAGGAAGCGCTTTCCTGCGCAAAAGCCGAACTGGATGAGGACAGCGACAAGAGTCTTCCGCCTGATGAGCGGATACTGAAGATAGAACTGAACGATACAAACAGACCCGACCTCTGGGGGACTGCTGGCTGCGCCCGCCAGCTGCGCGTGTACCATGGCGGCGAAACTCCCGCATACCCGTTTTTTTCATCGGCGGAGGAGCAGAAACCAGCTGCATGGACGGTAAAGGTGGAAGAATCCGCGCGGAAGGTGAGACCTTTCTTTGCGGGCTTTGTGGCGACAGGCAAGGCGGTTACGGACGCATCACTACGCGATATGATACAGACCCAGGAGAAGCTGGCGTGGAACTTCGGACGCAAACGACGCACGGTGTCTATGGGGATTTACCGCACTGCGATGATACACTGGCCTGTCGTATACAAGGGCGTTGATCCGGATTCCGTATCTTTTACGCCGCTCCAGTGGGATGTTCCCCTCACCCTGCGGGAAATCCTTAAACAGCATCCCAAGGGCAAGGAGTACGGCTTTATTCAGGAACATGAGCCGATTCATCCGCTTTTGGTCGATTCGGAGGGCGGCATACTTTCCTATCCGCCCATTATCAACTCGGCGGATATTGGCGCGGTACAGGTGGGAGATCAAGACCTGTTCGTGGAGCTTACCGGCACGGATTTGCCCTCGGTCGTACTTGCTGCGTCCATAGCCGTCTGCGATATGGCGGATCAGGGCTATACGATAGAGCCGGTGCGCGTGGAATACGCCTTTGACACGCCTTTCGGCAGAAGTTTTACCACACCCTTCTATTTTCAGGAGCCAATATTCTGCTCGCTTTCGCGGGTGGAGAAATTCCTTGGCGAGAAGCTTTCTGCGGACGAATGTGTCGCGGCGCTGTCCCGTATGGGCTGCGGGGCAAAAGCAGCGCGGGGAACGGAACGCGGCGGCACGGCTGAAGAAAACGGCGTCATCCTCTTCCCGCCGCCTTACCGTAACGACTTCCTGCACGCGGCGGACGTCGCGGAAGATGTGATGATAGGGCGCGGTTTGGCTTCGTTTAAGCCAGCGCGTCCCCGCGAATTTACCGTGGGGCGGCTTTCGCCGATTACAGTGTTCAGCCGCCGTGTCAAGGAAATCCTCATTGGGCTGGGCTATCAGGAGATGATTTACAATTATTTGGGATCGAGGAAAGACTTGGTTGACAAGGCACTTGGCGACGGCGGACGCATTATCCGTATAGAAAACCCGATGACGGAAAACTACGAATACGTGCGCGATTCGGTAATCGCCTCGCTCCTTATGAGCGAGGAAATTTCAGGACACGCGGTGTACCCGCACCGCATATTCGAGACCGGCAAAGTCGCTTTCAAGGACAATTCCACCGTGTACGGCGCGGCAACGCGGCAGTACCTCGGTATGCTCTGCGCGGGCAGAGAGGCGAACTTCAACGCCACCGCCTCGGAAATCCGTACACTGTTCTACTATCTCTCACGCGATTACGAGGTGAAGGAATCGTCGGACAGTCGCTTCATTCCCGGACGCGCCGCAGCGATTGTGTACAAAGGAAAGGATGTCGGCGTGTTCGGCGAAATACATCCGCAGGCTTTAGAAAACTTCGGCGTAGGCGCGCCGTGTACCGCGGCTGAAATTGACTTGGACGCGCTGATTTAAAGATACTTCCGAACGCGGGCTGACAGTTTCAGTCCGCGTTTGTTTTAGGGGGAAATTCCCTTTTACTTCCAAATAATCTATCCTTGTAAATTCTTTCTATATATTCTATACTTTTTCTCATGAATCTTGAATCAAACGCGGTACAGGTTATTATATCTCTCATTCCCATAGTCGGGATTGTGGCAGGCGCGGCAGTGGTATTTTTTTACCTGCTTTGGCATCATAAGCGCACAATGCTGCTCATTCAAACCGGCAATTATACGCGCCCTGAATTCGATCTGCTTTCCTTTAGTTTGCTTGCAGGACTTCTGCTTGCGGTAACAGGTCTCGCACTGACGATTTTCCTCGCCATAGCAATGGGCGAAAGTTTTGTTCTGCTTGGCGGGATCATACCGCTCGCTATGGGCGCGGGGTTGCTGGGGTATTACACGGTGAAACGTCTTGACAGGCACGCATGAAAAAGGAAGAAAAAAATGACGCTTCCCCCATTGATGAGAAAGTGCTTGTTGCTGAAATTGCAGCAGGGCAGAAAGACCTGTTTCGTGTACTGGTGAAACGCTACGAGCGCCAAGTGTATGGAATGGGTATGAGTTTCCTGCGCAACGCCGAAGACGCATCCGATTTTACGCAGGAGGTTTTTCTCAAGGCGTATAAAGGGCTTGTCGATTTTGAGGGACGTTCCCGTTTTTCCACATGGCTTTACAAAATTGCTTACAACACGGCGGTGAACAGCGCGAATCGGAAAAAGGAATTCCACAGCCTTGCCGAGGATGCGCAGGCGAGCGATTCGGACACGCCGGAAGAGCGGACTATGCGCCTGCTTGCCCAGCACGCGGTACAAGAGGCGGTGCGCGACCTGCCCGACCGGTACCGCGTCTGCGTTGATCTTTTCTTTTTCTATGACAGGTCGTATAATGAAATAGAGGCAATTACGGGATTTCCAGTGAATACCATTAAATCCCATGTGTTCAGGGCGAAGAAGCTGCTGAGAGAAAAATTAAAAGATTTTGTGATCACGTAACAAGTGCTATTTATTTAAGGAGGTTTGTATGAAACATATTATTAACGATTTATACGATTCAATGGGAGAAGAAAAGTCTTTCTTTGCATACATAAAACAATCGGCGCATCTTCTGTTCTGCCGCGAGTGTTCCTATGAGGCGCGGAAGCTGGAGAACGCCCAAGCGCTTATGGGCGACTTTTTCCCGGATATGCCCTGCCAGAGCGCGTTTGAGGACGCGCTTATGGAGCAGGTGTACAGACTGCCTGACGCGGAGGACACCGAAACGCCCTGCGTCACCGAGCTGTCCATGCGCCGCTGGGTACTTATCGGTGTCATTCTGCTTTGTTCTCTTCTCATTGGCATACTGGGCGAGGACTTCGGAACACTCGCGCACAATCTTGGCAGGGACTTCCTTATGCCCGTGGGCATAACCATAGGCGCCATACTCACCGGTTACGGGGCGATCTTCATAGGCAGTCATCTCAAGGAATTGTCCGAGCGTTTCGGTCTCAAAGACGTGTAGAACGCGCGTACTACCGCTTGTAAAAAGGCAGTTCCGTGACCCGCGCCTCCACGGCACGACCGCGTACGTCTATTTCCACAGTCCGCCCAATTACGGCGTATTCCCGCTCCATAAGCGCCAAAGCGACTGCTTCCTTCAAATGGGGCGCAAAACTGCCAGATGTTGTTCCGCCGATAAGATTCCCGTCAGCGCGCACTTCCTCGCCGCCGCGGGCTATGCCGCGTCCGGTAATTTTTAAACCCGCTCGAATGCGCTGCGGCATTTCCTTGCCGGACAGCGCCGATTTTCCGATAAAATCAGGTTTTCCCATTTTCACGGCAAAGGACAGTCCCGCCTCAAAGGGCGTAATGTCGGAGGTCATTTCATGCCCGTAAAGGGGCATAGCCGCCTCAAGCCGCAGAGTATCCCGCGCCCCAAGCCCGCAAGGGATAAGCCCAGAATTCCGCCCCGCGTCAAGAAGCGTTTCCCAGAGTGAAACCGCGTAATCCGGGGCGCAATACAGCTCGAAACCGGCTTCTCCAGTATAACCCGTGCGTGAGACTATACAAGGTATGTCCCCAACGCTTTGGTTCGCAAGAAAAGTATAGTACTTTTGAGGAATGGCGTTTTCGTTAGTTACAGAAGAAAGTATCTTTTCGGCAGCGGGTCCCTGAAGGGCTATTTGGGCGAAGGCATCCGACATGTCGGAAAGCTGCGCCTCGCCCTCAATCCGCTCCTGCATCCAGCTGAAATCTTTTTCGCGGTTCGCGGCGTTGACAACGAGCATATACTGTTCATCCGCTAATTTGTACACGACGAGGTCGTCAATGATGCCGCCTTTGTCGTTGCACATAAGCGTGTAACGGACGCGCCCCTGCGGCATATCGGCAAAAGTATTGGTCAAAAGCCGCTCAATGTTGGAAAGCGCGTCCTTTCCTTCCACAAAAAACTCGCCCATGTGAGACACGTCGAACAATCCCACCGCGCCGCGCACGGCTTCGTGTTCGGCAATAACGCCCGTTTCGTACTGAACAGGCAGCAAAAATCCGGCAAACGGCACGATCTTTCCGCCATGCGCGGCGTGCCAGTCAAAAAGAGGCGTTTTCTTTTCGCTGTTTTCCATAATAAGGAAAGATAGCGCATAGCGGAAAAATGTTCAAGCGTGCCAGTCCCAGCTCTCAAGCCGCCGCCCAAGCTGCCCTGCCATAACCAAAACGGCGAGGGTTCGCACCTCATGCAGGGAAGGCGCGTCCAATGTCCAGCGTCCGATTTCTGCAGGCGGCACCCGCTCCGCCGCCGCGAGCCATTTCCGCGCGCCCGCCGAAAGCGAAACGCCTGTATGCCCTACAGCGCATTCCGGGCAGAGCAGCGCGCCTTCCACGGGCGCGTACAGCGCGGACTCGCCGGGCGGAAAGGCAAGTCCGCACAGGGAACATTCGCCGAGCGGCGGCTTTTCGCCGATAAGGTCGTTCCAGTTCCAGAGAAACTGGCAGAATATACGAGCAACCATATTGTCTTCGGCGGCGTCAAGGGCGTCCAGCGTCTGCGAAGCAACATTAAGCGCCGCCGCCCAGTTTCCGCCGCCCGCGTGCGAAACCGAAACGGTCTCGGACACCGCCGCCGCCGCCATAGCCCGTCCGTAACGCTCCCTCAACCCCGGTCTCCACTGCCGCACATCAAAATCCGTTACCTTGAGAAAATCCTTCACCGTGTCATGATACGCCCATAGCGTCCCTTCATGAAACGGCGACACGAATGATCGCAGGCGGCTCTTTGCCCCGCCAAACACTGTCGCCCGTATAAGTCCTGACTCGGCAGTAAGAAAAAACGCCTCGCGGTTCGATTCTCCGCTCTGCCGCACACGCAGTACCAAAGCCGAACACCTAATTTCCCTTTCCATTCTTTTTAAGGCGGATTCTTGACAATTCCCGCGCCAACAACCGCCCTGCCCTCCTCATTTTTTTATACATTCCTTTCATATAACACACTGCCGCAGTCTGAGAACAGCGAAACAATAGGTATTGCTCCTTTCATCCGCATCCTGTTTTGCCGCTCTTTTCTCCGGCAGCGCAGTTCGTAACTCCATCTTTTATGTTCATAAGACCAATGGTATAGTTCTGAACTTCGATCACCTAGTTCTGAACTCCGATCTCCGAGTTCTGAACTCCGATCACCTAGTTCAGAACTCCGATCTCCGAGTTCAGAACTCCGATTTCCGAGTTCTGAACTCCGATCACCTAGTTCAGAACTCCGATCACCCTGCTCGGAACTCCGATTTCCGAGTTCTGAACTCCGATCACGCTGTTCCGAACTCCGATTTCCGAGTTCTGAACTCCGATCACCTAGTTCTGAACTCCGATCACGCTGTTCCGAACTCCGATTTCCGAGTTCGGAACTCCGATCACCTAGTTCGGAACTCCGATCACCTAGTTCGGAACTCCGATTTCCGAGTTCTGAACTCCGATCACGCTGTTCCGAACTCCGATTTCCGAGTTCGGAACTCCGATCACCTAGTTCTGAACTCCGATCACCCTGCTCGGAACTGCTAGTTGCGAGGATACTTCACGTCGATTATTATTGGGAGGCATGTCCAAAAGTATGATAAGGTTGCGGGGACACGGCAGTTCTATCTGCCTTTCATAATCATACTTTTTGATTCACCTCCGAAAACATTACCTTCATATACATAGCGGAGATTCCGGCGAGCAATATCCGCAAGCGCGAAAACCGTTTCGGGCGGCGTAGGATTCGCCAGAGCCATCTTGTAACGGGGAAAAAAGCGCGTTATGTGCAGAGGTATGTCAGGCGAAACCGATGCGAGCCATTCCGAAAGAGCGGCAACCGCAGGCTCGCTGTCGTTCACATTGGGTATGGCGAGCATAGTTACCTCCAGATGACAGGCGAAGGCGCAGGTACGTATCACGCGCTTTACAGTTTCAAAATCGCCGCCCTGCTCTTTATACAAAACATGAGAGAAAAACTTGAGGTCTATATTCATCGCGTCAACAAAAGGAAGCAGGGCGTCGAGCGGTTCCGGCAGGATCATACCATTGGTAACAAGAACAAGCTTCAAGCCTGCCTGTTTGAGAAGCGGAGCCGCGTCAAGGATGTATTCTATGTTGATAAGCGGCTCGTTATAGGTAAAAGCCACGCCAAGGTTATCCAGTATGGACAGCGCCTTTTCAAGCAGATTTTCAGGCGAAACGAATTTCGCAGATAGGTTAAGCCGCGACGTTTCCTGCGAAATGGAAAAATTCTGGCAGAACGTGCAGCGCATAGAACAGCCGTAGCTTCCTATGGAAAGGATGCGCGATCCGGGGAAGAAACGGGCGAAGGGCTTTTTTTCTATCCTGTCAAGCGCCATGGACGAAATTAGTCCGTAATTTTCGGCGCAGAGAACGCCGCCTATGTTATGCCGCGCGGAACATAAGCCGCATTGTCCTTCCGCAATACGGCAGCGATGCGGGCAGAGCAGACAGCGCGTCTCTCCGTTTTTTGTGTAAAAAAGACATTCTTTCATGTTTCCGCGCCGCGAGCCGCATCGCGATCATCTTCCGCGCGTTTTAAAGAAACGGCTCTGCCTTTACGGAAAAGTTCCACAAATCTGCAGGGAAGAATATCGACCGCGCCTAAATCCGCCTTATATGGCAGAGGCATCCCCAGATCAAGAAACGGCGAACCGCGCTTTTCCAAATACCATGCCATCAGAATCATCTGAACGGTACCGGCGTTGTTCTCTTCGTAATAACCGGAATAGCTTGTGTACACACCGCCTATAAGCACGCCAAACTCGCCCGCCTTGAGAACGCCGTCGCGGTACAAGCCAAACGACACGGGGCGCGGCGCATTCGTCCGCCCATCTGCGTCTCGGAATTTTCTCACGGCGCGCATACCTTCAAGCAAAGGCGGAGTAAGCCAGTCGTCGCCATGGATTTCCACGCAATTATCTACGATTAGGTCAAAATCCGTGTCAAAACGTAGCTCATAGCGGTCAAGATACCCCCATATCGACTTCTTTACGTGCAGATCCGGGAAAAAGATGACGGAACGGACAAGATGCAGCTTGGGCAAAAGCAGAAAGCCGGTTGAGCTGTACCACGCTGGCGCGGACATCACCAGAAATCCTGCCTCCATAAGCCGCTCCAGAAACAACGGATCAAAATCAAGAGCAAGGCAGACCTCCATTGGATAATCTGTGTCAACCAGAATATCCACCAGCCGATCAAGATGGTCTTCTTGTGTGATAAACACGTAACCATCCTTCGTAAGTTTAAGTGGGTAATCGTGCATTTTTTGCATATATAGACTGTATCAGATATGCGGCGCATTGACAATTCCCTAAAACAAAGTATAATAGATGACTTGGATGCACCCTCTAGCGGCAAGCAGTCTAAAAACTAATTCTTTACAGGAATGGAGGCGAGGTTCGTGGACGCCATTGAAAGAACCGGAAAAATTAAAACTTTTTTTATTTTTATTGCTCTGATTATAACAATAGTCGCTGTATCTCCCATCGGAATTGTGTTGTTTCTTATAAGTTTTCTGGGGTTAAAAAAGCCCACGTCGGTTATGATGTACCGGATAGCGCAAATGTGGGCGAGGCTGATTATTTGGATGAGCGGCTGTCGTTTGACGGTACAAGGACTGGCAAACATCCCCAAGAAAGGCGGTTTGTGCTTTGTAAGCAACCATGGGAGCATCTTTGATATACCGCTGCTGCTTGCTTACGCGGGACGTCCTTTTGGGTTCATCGCCAAGAAGGAGCTGATATGGCTTCCGCTTATCAACATTTGGATTTTTATGTTGGGCGGGCTGTTTATGGACAGAAAAAACATACGAAAAGGCATCAAGACCATAGAACGCGGCGCCCAAAATATCAAACACGGCGGCGCGATGATCATTTTTCCCGAAGGGCAGCGGAGCCACGGCGAGGGTATTCTGCCGTTCAGGTCAGGCGCGTTCAAGCTTGCGACGCAGGCGGAGGCGCTTATCGTACCGGTGGCTATAGGGGAGAGTTATGGTATTTTTGAGGAACGGGGTTTTGTGTCGAAGGTTTCCGTGGGGCTTACTTTTCTCAAGCCCATCCTCACGGCGGATATTCCAAAAGAAGACCGCAAGCAGCGGCTTTCCGATCAGGTATACACCGTCATAGATGACGCGCTCAAGGCGCAGCGGGTGCAAGCCGAACTTGCGAAATCCGGGGATGTCCCTGCGTGAGAGACCTCCGCATCCTTGAAATCGTTGTTTTTTTTCTGCTTTTCCCGCCCCTCATAGCTCCTTTTTTCAGAAAACTACGAGAAATAAGTGGCTTAAACTGGCTTTATCCCCTCACATTGGTGATAATCGCCGTTATTTTTCCCTTATACGGCTTTCGTCCCGAATGTATACCCTTGCTTTTGTTGTGCGCTTTATCCTGCGTAATCCGCCTTGTCGGCTTTGTACGGGAACGAAACGCCTCGTCCGATAGCGCCTCCCAAAAACGCGGCGTCTCGCCCGCGCTGATACTGCTTCCTATATTCCTTACCATTTCCACGGCGGCGGCTCTGTACTTCTCACCCGCGCAAGACACTGCGCTTATAAGCGACGGCGTACGAACGGTGAGCTTGTATGACGAGACGCGGGGGATTGAGTTTGAGGCGCGGATATACGGGGAACACAATACAAAACCCAACGGACTTATGCTTGTCGCGCCGCCGCTTGCGGGATCGTTTAAGGCGGTTGACAAGATGTGCGCAGAAATAAGCCGGAACGGCTTTGCGGCGGCAACGTTTTCGCGGCGAAAGACGCCCGTGCGGGAAAAAGCCGCTCTGTTCAGTGCAGCTGTAAACGGCACGGTTTTTGCGGGCGCAAACGCGGCGGGGCGGCGGCTGGAAGCGGAGCGGCTCGCCGATATTCGCTTTATGGCAGACGCTTTGGACGCCCTATTGGAAGACAGCGCGGCGTTTCCGCCCGACATCCCCCTTTTCGTCATAGGCTACGGCGTGTCAGGTTCCGCTCTTGTGTATTTTCTGGACGAAGCTTCCGCCCCAGCTGAACCGACGATTTCCGACGCGGCGTTTTTCAGAAACCTACAAGGAATTATCGTGGTTGAAAGCCGTTTCTGGTCGCTGTATTCTTACAAAGACGATTCGGTTCCCGCGCCTTCAGACGCGGTGTGGTTTCAAAAACTATGGCACGCGGTAAGCGAACGGCTAGCAAGCTTATTTCCCAAGAAACTTAACCATATAGATTATGCGGACGAGCGCGCTGTTTCTGACATCGGACAATGTGCGGCATGATGACTCACGGCGCAATGACCCGCAGTTCGGGATATACGCCGCCCTCCTTGAAACCCTACACAAGGCAGAAGCGCCTGCCCTGCTCCTCGCCGCGAACGGCGCGGGGTACCTTGACTACACGGACTATCCGGCTACCCAGCCACTCTATTCCGCGCTGGCTCTCGGCGCCGGGGCGCGGTTTCTGCATCAAGGCGAGCGCCTTATCGACACGGCGCGGCTTATCACGGACTTCGCTTCCGGCGTATTAGACGGCGAAATTGCGGATGAGAACTTTGAAAAAAAGGTTTTTGGAGGGCTTGACGGGATATATGCGGAAACGCGGTGAGCAGTATCATTTTCATGCCTTGAATAATAACATATCTTGAGCTATACTATAAAGAATAATGACAAGCAAAAAATTAGACCTATTTTTCAAGTCCATTTTGGCTATAGAGGAAACAGCGGATTCTTCGTTGAACGGCGTACAGGTTGACAACGACGGCGCGGATATACGGAAAATCGCCTTTGCTGTGGATGCATGCATGGAAACGTTCGAGCGCGCGGCAGAGGCAGGCGCGGGAATGCTCTTTGTGCATCACGGGCTGTTCTGGGGGCATCCTATCGCGCTGGAAGGCTTGCACCGCAAACGCTTCAAATTCCTTTTGGACAATAATATCGCCTTGTACGCCGCGCATCTACCGCTTGATATGCATCCTCAATACGGGAACAACGCGGTTTTGGCAAAAAAACTCGGTATAGAAACGCTTCTTCCCTTTGGAAACTATAGCGGGCTGAATGTTGGTTTCAAAGGAACGTTCAAGGAATCCTTGTCGATTGACGAGGCGGTGTCGCGTATCGCTTTCTGCGGCAGACCGCCGCTTTCCGCGCTGCCTTTTGGAGTAGCGGAGATCAAGAGCGCGGCAATCGTGTCAGGCGGGGCGGCGGACGCTGTAATGGAGGCTATCACGTGCGGCGTTGACCTTTTCGTAACCGGCGACGCCTCGCATTCATGGCATCACCAGGCGCGGGAAGCTGGCATCAACGTGATAGTTGGCGGGCATTACTCCACCGAAGTGTGGGGCGTCCGCGCCATGATGGGACTGTGCGCCGAACAGCTCAACATGGACGTTGAATTTATAGATGTGCCGACCGGTTTGTAAAGGAGACGGGAAACCATGAAAGAAAAGATTATCCCGTTTTCGCTTACAGCGTTTATTATAGCGGCGGATCAGGCGACAAAGGCGTTCATAGTTGCGGTTTCGCCTGAACATCCGCGCTTTATCACAGACGTTTTCGGCAACGGGCTTCTGGAAATCATACACGTGCGCAACAAAGCCATAGCGTTCAGCATGGGATCGGGACTGAGCGATCCCATGCGTTTTGTCTTCTTTACTGTGTTGCCGCTGCTAGTACTGGGCGGCGTAACGTGGTATTATTTTAAGTCAACCGAATTTTCTATCTTGCAAAGATGGACAGTTACGGGCATAATAGGCGGAGGTCTGGGCAATCTTATAGACCGTATATTCCGTCCCGATGGCGTGGTTGACTTCGTCAGCGTCAAGTTTTTCGGAATTTTAGGCTATGATCGCTTCCCTACTTTCAACGTTGCGGATTCTGCGGTCGTTGTTTCCTGCATAATCCTGTTTTTGTCAATGTTGCTTGACAAACGGAAATCGGAGACGCTCAATACTGACGCGCCATCGGGCGAACAAAAACCAAATTAGGAAGTTTTTATGAATAAGAAACTTAACACCGCATTATTTCTAGTGGTAGCTACGGCAGTGAATATCCTTATTGCGCTTATTGTGTTTTTCATTTTACTAACGCTTTTTTTACAGTTTATTTACCCGCATGTATCACCCGAAGCGTCATCATGGGCGTCAGTTTTGATACTTGTGCTTTCCGTAGGACTGGCTTTCATCGCGTATCAGGGTATTATGAAAATTTTTACCACAAAAGTTGATATGGAAAAGTACTTCCACCCGATTTTCGCCTCCAAATACCGCGCCAAGCGGTTTGAGTAAAAACTTTTCTAAAGGAGCGTAAAAAATGGCTGACATTTGCCTGCATAACGGAACCGTTATGACTAGTTTCGCCGCAATGGAAAACTGCGCGGTGCTGGTAGAAGACGGGTGCATCGCGGACGTGTTTTCCGAACAGCGTTTCAATCAAAAGCGACTAGAGGACAGAATCCAAACCATCGATGTACAAGGACAAGGTGCAGTCATCGCGCCCGGTTTTATTGATACGCACATACATGGCTTTGGCGGTTACGGCACGGATGATTGCAGCACCGAATCCATCTTGGAAATGTCCCATTTGCTCTGCCAATCGGGCGTAACGGCGTTCAATCCCACCCTTTATCCCATTGAGGGCGAGGGTATGATAGACGCCGTACGGCAGATAGCCTTCGCAATCGGCAAAGAGTCGGGCGCGTGGATCATGGGCTTACATTTGGAAGGACCTTTTCTTTCGCCGGGAAAACTCGGCGTTCAAAAGCCGGGAACCGTGCGTCCGGTGGATATTCCCTTTATGGAGCGACTGTGGAATGCATCTGGCGGTCATATCGCCAATATGACGGTCGCGCCGGAAGTCAAGGATATGCGCGAACTGGCGCTGTACTGCATAAAGAAAGGCATAGTTTTACAGGCGGGACATACCAACGCGACTTATGATAATATGCTTGAGGGTATGCAGGCGGGTATCCTCCATTCCACTCACCTGTTCAACGCGATGAGCGCGCTGGCGCACCGTAACCCGGGCGCAGTAGGCGGCGTATTGATACATCCTGAAATGTCCTGCGAAGTTATCGCGGACGGATTCCACATTCACCCGGACGTGTTCAAGCTGATTCGGAATAATAAACCCAATGACAAGATCGTTCTCGTAACGGACGGACTCAAGCCGACCTATCAGAAGAAGGGTCCTTTCTTTGCCAACGGCGAGGAGGTTGTGTTCCACGAGGGCGCATTCCACCGGAAAACGGACGATGTTATAGCGGGATCGGGACTGACGATGATACACGGGGTGAAAAATCTCGTGGATTTTGGGTTCAGCCTTGAAGATGCGGTGCGGGCAGCGAGTTTCAATCCCGCGCAAGTGATGCGCTACACCAAAAAAGGCGCGCTGGTTCCGGGCTATGACGCGGACATTACCGTCTTCGATAAGGACTTCAATGTGAAAGGCGTCCTTGTGGGCGGGGAAATCAAACATGACAATTTTTAAGGAGAAATATAATGAGACTTTTAGTACATAAAGACTATGCGGCGGCGTGCAAATGGACAGCGGATTACATAGTGTCACGAATCAAAAGCTTCGCGCCGACTGCTGAAAAACCGTTTGTCATCGGGTTGCCCACCGGTTCAAGCCCGCTTGGCATTTACAAGGAGCTTGTTGCTCTGTACAAGGCGGGATCGATCAGTTTCGCCAATGTGGTTACGTTCAATATGGACGAGTACGTAGGGCTGACCGAGGATCACCCTCAGAGCTATCATCGGTTTATGTGGGATAATTTTTTCCGCCACATAGATATCAAGAAAGAGAATGTCCATATTTTGAACGGTATGGCGAAGGATTTGCAGGCGGAATGCGCGGCGTATGAGGCGGCTATCACAGCTGCGGGCGGCATAGAGCTGTTTTTGGGCGGCATGGGAACCGATGGGCATATCGCCTTCAACGAACCCGGTTCATCACTTTCGTCGCGTACCCGCGGCAAGAAGCTCACCCGGGACACGAAGATTGCCAATTCGCGCTTCTTCGGCGGCGATCCCGACAAGGTGCCGACTCTCGCACTGACGGTTGGCGTCGGTACTATCATGGATGCGCGGGAAGTTGTGATCATCGTGAATGGGCATAATAAGGCGCGGGCGCTGCAAGCCGCCGTGGAAGGTAGTGTAAGCCATATATGGACGATCTCCTGCCTGCAAATGCACCCCAAGGCGGTCATTGTTGCGGATGAAGACGCTACCGACGAGCTGAAAGTAGGAACGGTACGGTATTTTAAAGATATAGAAGGACTTTCGTAAAAAAAATCATGGGGAAGCGCGGTGGATAATCCCCCTTCCCTCGTTTTTATGAAATAAACGGTTTCACAGATCGAAAACTTTGGCGGGTTTTATGGAACACACAGAGAGACACGAGCGGATTGCGGAACTTGAGGCGCTCATTCCGCGCTATCAATCCTCATATTACAATGGCGAATCGGAGATTACGGATGCCGAATTTGACCTTCTGTGGGACGAACTCAAGCAGATCGCGCCGGATAGCCCTGTTCTTGCTAAAATCGGCGCTGACGGAACTGATGAAACCATCGCCGATGGTTTTCCGAAAGCGGCGCACCTTATCCCCATGGGCAGCCAAGATAAGGCGGCTAATCCCGAAGAATTTCGCGCGTGGGCGGTGAAAACAAACGCGCCGGTATACGTCGTGCAGCATAAGCTCGACGGCGCGAGTCTTGAGCTGCAATACGAGAAAAGCCGCCTTGTCAGGGCGGTTACGCGCGGCAACGGCATCATCGGGGACGAAATCACGCGGAACGCCCTGCGTATGGGCGGTGTGCTGCCGTATCTGAACACCAGCGACGGCGAAGAGGAATTTTCCGGCGGCGTGCGGGGCGAAGTGCTTATGCCGCATGTGGTATGGAAGGAAAAGTACGCGGATAAGGCGAACTGCCGCAACGCCGCCAACGGCATCATGCGACGCAAGGACGGTGAGGGCTGCGAAAACCTTGTGTTCCGCGCCTACGACGCCTCCGCTCCTAACCGGGAAACCTTTTTTCAAAACGAAATACAGAAAATCGCATGGCTCAAAGAACGTGGTTTTACCACAGTGGAAACGCGGGAATTTTCCGATATTGAGGAAATTATCGTGTACCGCGAGCAGGTAGCCGCCAAACGGGATAATCTCGATGTTGATATAGACGGATTGGTGATAAAGGATACTGTTATAGATATGAACGACCTCCGCCGCGCCCGTCCGGAGCGGCAGATCGCCTTCAAGTTCAATTTAGAGACCGCGTACAGCATCCTGCGGGATGTGGAATGGAGCGAAGCGGGCGTGACTTATACGCCGGTGGGCATCATAGACCCGGTACGGCTTGCTGGTACTACCGTAAAGCGGGCGAGTCTCAATAATCCTGGTATGATCCGCGCGCTGGACTTAAAAATCGGCGCGGTGGTTACGGTCGTGAAACGCGGCGAAATCATCCCCAAGATAGAAAGCCGTGCGCCAGAAGGAGCATTGCCGTCCTCCCCAGCTCAAGAAACGGACGTCGTTTTTCCCACGACCTGCTCATCATGCGGCAGCGCCCTCACTGACGAGGACACGCGTCTGTACTGCCCCAACCCTGCTTGCCCCAAACTGCTCCTGCACCGTCTGCAAAAATGGGTAAAAGTATTGGACATACGCGATCTTGGGGACAAACTTCTGTGGCAGCTCTTCGAAAAAGGACGTGTGCGGCGCATATACGACTTGTACACGCTCTCCGAAGAAGAACTCAGTCCCTATTTTCTGGAAGCGCAGGCGCTTTCTCAAGATAAGCGTTCCAAAGGCGCGAAAAAAGTCCTCAGAAACATACAAACTAACCGTGAGATCAACCTTGCCAAATTTGTCGCCGGTTTTGACTTTGAAGGCGTGGGCGAAACGATTATGGACAAAATATGCGGATTTGGCTTTGATACCCTCGAAAAACTCCGCACTGCGGATGCGCACGCGCTCGCCATAGTGGAAGGCATAGGCGGCGTTACCGCCGATACAATAGTCCAAGGTTTGAAGGACGCGCGCGCCGAGATGGACGCGGTGCTGGCAACAGGCATAATCAGCATAGCGCCGCCGCCCGACGACTCGCAGCAGCCACTTAAAGGGCTGTCTTTCTGTTTCACTGGCGAAATGTACTCTATAAAACGCGCCGACGCCGAAGAAACCATCAAAAAACTTGGCGCGCAGGCGAAAAAATCGGTGGTAAAAGGGCTGTCTTATCTTGTTACCAACGACACGGAATCCGGGTCAGCGAAAAACAAAAAGGCGCTGGAGCTGGGTGTTCCAGTCATTGACGAGGCGGCTTTCATCGCACTGGTGAAAAGCGTCGCTAATGATGCCGCCGAAACCGGCGCTGCTGAAGACCCAGCGACTCCGGCACAGGGTGAACTTTTTTAAAGTAATAACACTTTTTATCGGAATCCAACCTCATTTCTATGTTTATATGGATAGAAATGAGATTGAATTCATCTAATTTAAGACTTATTTTCTTTTCGCTCAGCAATTTTTTCGGCTATCATCTCCAAATCATTACCGGAAGGCTCCTGATAGACCTTCAAGTTGAATTCCGGCAGCGTAGCAAGCAGATGGTCAATGATATCCGCCTGAATTCGCTCGTAGTTTACCCAGTTTGTGTCCGAGCTAAACAGATAAATTTCCATCCGAAGCCCTTTCTCATCAGGCGGCAAGTAGCGCACCATATTCGTCATGGTCGATGATATTTTGGGTAGGGAATGCAGATAAGCTTCAGTATAGGCGCGGTAAGTACCAAGGTTCGTGAGATTCCTGCCTGAAACGTAGTCACCTTCAGCAATACCGTTGCTCTTATTGAATTCGGTGATTTCGGCGATTTTGTTTTTCATATAATCGGACAAAAGGCGTATACGCCCAAGTCGCTCAATCTGATCGGCTGTAAGGAAAGAAACAGAACGCTTGTCGATTTGAATGGAACATTTGATGCGCCGTCCGCCTGAATCGCTCATACCACGCCAATTCTTAAAACTGTCGGACACAAGCGCGTAAATCGGGATAGTGGAAATAGTGTTGTCCCAGTTCCGCACCTTAACAGACTGCAGGGTGATGTCTATTACACTGCCGTCCGCGTTATAGGAAGGCATCTCTATCCAGTCCTCCAGCCGCACCATATCATTAGACGCAAGCTGCATACTGGACACAAAACCGAGTATGGAGTCCTTGAACACCAGCATAAGCACCGCACTCATTGCGCCAAAGCCGCTCAAAATGCCCACAGGCGATATATTCAACAGAGTTGTTATCGCCAAAATGCCGCCAATTATGTACAAAAATATTTGGACAAGCTGGATATAGCCCTTAATTGGCCGCCGTTTGGACATTTCCGAAGCTTCGCTGTTGTAGATAAGCAGGACGCCGTTCAAGAACGCGGCGCATATATGCGCTGACATAACCGCTATATAGGCAAGGATAAAACGCTGCACATAGCTGCTCGCCTGACTGTCGGACATCAGAAAAACAGGAATGAGAAAATAGGAGAACAACGCCGGTACAAGGCGGGGCAGCCGTATAAAGAACCGGCTGTCCATCAGCTTATCGTCCCAGTTCGTCTTTGATCCGCGTACAACCTGGTGAAAAATCTTTATAAGCAGAACGGATGATACTTTTGCTATAATCAAAATAACGATGATAAAAATAAGCAGAGAAATGATCTTATCCATTCTCATCACCCAAACATCCGATAAACGGAGGCTTTTCCAGAAATTATCCAAAAGTTTTCCTATAACAATCGGCATAGTTTCTCCTCAATCACCCAATTTTGGGGTATTCATATCTTCACTGCGGACGGCTTAGGCGCCGTCGCGCTCGGATTTATCCCATAGAGCGCCGTCTTCATCCCGGACGTACACACCAGCGCCATATCCGTCCAGCTCGACCGCCGTACGGTACGCCGTCTTGAGTACATCGCCGCCCTCGCTGTCCGCGCCTTCGGGGAAAGCCGCCGCACCGAAATTTGCGTCCGAAATCACACTTCCCGCCGCAAATACCGCGCGTGTAAGCGCAGCGCAGCCATCAAAAGCGAGCGTTCCAATCGCGGAAACGCGGCGCGGGAATGACACGCTTTCAAGGGCCGCGCAGTCCGCATAGACGGAATTCCCCAGCCGCTCGACACGCTCTGGTATGTTCGCTTCAATGAGTCCGCTGCCGCTGAACGCGAAATTACCAATAGCCGTAACCAAGGACGGCATATCCACGTGAAGCAGTCCAGTGCAACCGTAAAACGCATAGTCTCCGACGCGCGTAAGAGAAGCGGGCAGCGTTATTTCCACGATTTTCATGTTGTCCTTGATGATGTTCATATCATTGTTATAGGGAAGCGGCGCACCTGCGACTGTATTGCTGTCCGCCGTGCAAAGTGAAAGATCGAGTGCAACATATTTTGAAGCGCCGTCAAGGGCGGTGGCGACCATGCCCCAATCAGTAGAAATATTGACGCCGGAAATCACAGTTGGCAAGGGATTATCGTTTGACGCGCCTTTAACGCCTGTATGGCTGTCTATGGCTTTCCTTAATGCCGCGGCCGCCGCTCCAGCGGACACAAAGACGCTCTTCAGTCCACCGTCAATACTGATACTGTATGAGGCGGTAGGTTCGGCGGGTGGAGGAGAATTGAACGCCCCTTCCCAGTCAATATGATAGGTCGCGGCAGGAACGGAAAACCCTCCGCCGTCAGTATAGGGGGCGGTATAAAGCCACACACCATCTTTATCATAGCCAATTATACGGGCAGTTTCACCGCTGAGTATACCCGCACTTTTCTTCAAAATAGAGCCATTCACTGGGGAATGGAAGCATACAGCGTGTTTCCAGTATCCGACGGACGAGCGTTCCCTCATTACCAGCACGAGCCGGTCGTTGATGACCCGCGCGTCCACAAGGATTTCCGGCGATGACGCAAACTTCGCCGTCCAGAGCGGCGCAAGAACAGGATTCGCCCCGCGCCCGCCATAGGAAAGGCTGTACTTGCGAATTTCAAGAAGGGAAGCGTAGGTAAACAGGAACAGCCCGCCCTTCCCATCCGGCGCGGCAATGCCGTGCGTGGAAAGTCCGGTGTCTATGCCATACTGGGACAAGCTGCTCTCGTGGAAGTCTTCCGGCGGGAGCGCCAGCAGCGTGCTGCGGGCATCCACGAATATCAAGTCTGTATAGGCGTCATAGGCGCCCAAAACTGCGCCCTCGCCAAGTACCGTCGTTCTTTGTTTCGGCGGTTCACCTCTTTCGCCCAGTACTATGGACGTGTTGCCGTCCGCTCCACTGGATACCTCGCCTGTCAGAATGATCCGTCCGTATTTATCATAGTCAACGTAAGGTGCGAAACCGTAATCCGCAAGCGCGGGATCGCCGAACACGCCGGAAATACCAGCGACCGATGCCGTGTATCCGTCGTTCAAAACGTAATCCACAGGTACTGCTCCATCCAAAGAGAGCTGAACGGAAACCTGTGCTGTGCCTTTCACTACGTCAAAAGGTGCGGATACGCCGAAATAGGAAGATGCGTAGCTTTGCTTGTCTGCGGCTGACTGGTTGACAAGAGCACGCACTTCAAGCGTATAGCCCGTTCCGTACGGCACCGGCACGCGGGCTTCTCTGCCGCGCCGCGCCACAAGTCTGGATACGGTTTCCATTCCCTGCTTCACTGTTAGTGTAAAAGAGGAAAATTCCGTAAAGCCAAACACCTCCCCTTCAACCAACCGTCCGGAACTGTCCAAGAGCCTAAGATTTTCCGTATCCAGTACAACTTCCGCTTCGGCGGCGGACAAAGAGCTTCCCCCGCTCATGGCCATATCGCATGAGACTAACGCGATGACGGCAGCCGTAACAGCCGCCGCGTATAACACACGCGCACCAAGATGAGCCTTATAATGTCTGCACAGTTTCCGTCTCATTTCTCTACTCCTCACACAAATCCGCCGCACGCATAACACGCGGCGAACAAGGGACAGCAATTGACAGCATTCCGAAAACTCTGTCAATATCTCCCAAACTCTCATTATAATTATAGAGGAAAATACTGTAAAGATCAATATTCCAAATTTTAAATTTTTTTG
>QMCE01000529.1_pt1 | contig 19549 bp, 20 predicted proteins | sample 1821851 | NCBI WGS metagenome assembly QMCE01 (sample SAMN09453174, study PRJNA476694) | Termite gut metagenome, whole genome shotgun sequencing project. | isolation source: worker | host: Odontotermes sp. | place: South Africa:Pretoria | collected 2016-01-28
TCACTTCCCGAAACAGGCTGTGATAGTTCATCTCATACAGCAAATCGTTCACTATGCCAAGGCCGTCCGCCCCCGGCAGCCAGTCCTCGCGGGCGGTGGCAAAGGTAAGGCCGCTCTGCTCAACATAGCTTTCCATCACACCGGCCGCGGCCAAAACCTGCGCCACCGCCAGGCTGTAGCGCGCACCGGCCGCCCAGTAGGGCAGGGTCTCCGGCACATAGCGGCGCACCAGCTGGCACAAGTCCAGCCCTGTGGCCCGCCACACGGTTTGCCCGCCGCCAGTGCTTTTGCTGCAACGCGCAAACACAAACCGCCCCAACGGCCACTCCCGCCCGTCAATCACCAGCACCGGCGCCAGCTGGTCGCGGGCAAAATCAATCTCCCCCTCGTGGGCAAAACAGCATCGCAGCTTTTGCTTCACAGCGGCAGCCGCCTCGCAATCCAGCACCATGGCTTCTTGGGCCATCAGTTCAAGCTCGGTGTGCAAAGCGCCGTCCCGCCACAAAAACAGGCGCCCGCGCACTTCGCCGCCGCGCGCCATGGCCATCGCCGCGTCAGTCATACGCCACCTCCCGCGCGGCGCATCCGGCCACATGCAGCAACACGTCAAACCCGCCCTCGCCGCTGGTGCCCTCGCAGCTTGTCAGCAGCCCACGCACCACATCTCCGGCGCAGTCCTTATACAGCACCCGCCGCCCCACAAGGGCCAAAAGTCCGTCGTACACCGCCCGCTTTTCCACCGTGAAGCACAAGGTATGGCTAACCGCGCGCGCCCCGTCCACATAGGCCACCGGCTGGGCGCTGCCCTCATAGCGCACCAGCGCCACGCCCGCCGCCTCCCGCCGCCGGTGCTCCGCCGGGGCACCCCGGCGCGCTTCCAATGGCATAAAATCCCCCTCATCCTCCCCGCCCAGCAGGGCATGCGCCACCGGCAGGCTTGCGCTGCACGGCTCCGAATCACTCACGCAGCCGTCCTTTACGCCCCGCACAATGTAGCGGCAGTGTCCTAGCGCCGCGCGGTCGCGCACCTCGCCTGTCTCGCCCCCCGCCGCGCGCAAAATCACCTGCCCGCCGCGTTCCACATAAAAGGTGTCAAAGCTGCCGTCACATTCCCAAGCCACCCGCACCGTGCCGTCGGGCATGGCCGTGGCCGCAGCAGATATACTCCCCACGGGGCTATTCTGCACGTAGACGGGCACGGTGGCCCAGGGCCCCCAGCGCATCTGGGCGTTCAGCGTGCGCAGGCGCACGGTGTAAGCGCCCACATCCAGCAGCAGGGGAAAGGTATACTGCCGCCTGGCCGAAAGCCTCTGCCCACTGCTGTGTGCCACGGCGCCGCCAGCGTCCAAAAGTTGGGCTTCAAAGCCGCTTTGCGTGTCCTGCTGCCAGTGCACCACACACACCGGGCGCGCCCGCACGCCGGTAATCACCGGTGCCGCCGGGCTGCCCGTACACAAAAATCCCCTTGCAGCACTCCATTCGCTTTGCACGGCGCCACCGGCACAAAACACCTGCACGCGCCACTCGCATTCGCCGCGCAGCAAAACACCGTTGGCAAGGGTATAGCTCTGCGCCGCAAGGGCATGCTTTGTCAGTAAATCCTGCCAGGCTTGGCCCGCCAGCCGCACCTGAATGGACACATGCGTCTGGGGCGCGTTCACCGCCTGCTGGTAGCGCCAGCGGAAGGTGATTTCCCTGTCGGAATCCACCACCACCGCGGCGGGCTCCAATGCCTCCGCCACGGGCGGGGTGTTCTCGTCCTCATACTGCACTTCAATATAGGGGGCATAGGCGGCGTCGGTGTGCGCATAGGCCACCATGCTGGCAGCCCTGGGTGTGCCGGGGCCCATGGCCTCAATCCTCACACCCCGCCGCACAACATTTTGCAGCGCCGCCAGCCCGTTTATGCGGAACTCCTTCCACCCGGCGGCAAGGGAAACACTGGCCGCTGTAAGAGAGTCCGCGCCGGAATCCACATTGTACTGGCAAGCACCGCTGGCAGCGCCCCTTGCAAATGCAGCCGTGGCCGGGCAACTGGCCGAGAGGAACTGCTCCGCCGGGCTGGCGCTCATAACACGCAGGAACATGCGTATCGAAACTATTTTTTTGCTCTCCAGCCAGTCCAAATCGTCCTGCCCAAAAGCCAGGGCCAAAAAGGCCCAGCCGCGCCACAACCCGCCGGAAAGGCTCTCGTAGCGGCAGGAAAGATAAGCCGGGCGAATATAGGCGCAGGGCGGCACATTGTTGCCCAGTGCGTCCTTCACCGCACTCAGGGAATTGCTGTTTCCAATGGCAGAATCCACACACGGAATGCGAACGGTGTTCAAAGCAGGCCTCCTTCTTTTTTCTGCAAGTTCATTCTTCCCCCACATAGCCCTGCATCACGCAGTCGGCCAGGGTTTCGGCCCAGTCCAGCAGCTCGTCCAAACGCGGGTCAAGCGCGCCGGGCGGGTAACTGTCCCCGGGGGGCAGGGGGGTGGCCGCGGGCGGCATCACGCCACCCCCCTGCTGCCGTAAATCGGGCTAAAGCTCACCGTGCCATCCACCTCCAGGCGCACATTGCCGTGTTGGCGCTCTCCCAGCTCAGTCAGGCTGTAGCGCATGCGCTCCGGCCCACCGGCGGTCTCACTGCTCATCAAAACCAGCGCGCACCGCCCCTTGAAACCATTGCCCCTCTGTTCAGCCTCGGCGGCGGGCACACTGTCATACCAGCACAAAAAGTCCACCGCCTGCCCGTCGGCCGCTTCCAGCGCCGCCAAAAGGGCCGCCTGGGCTTTGTCACCCAGCACCCGCACCGCGCTCAGGCTGTGTGTCATTCCCCCACCCTGGGGGCGGCGCACCACCGCGCCGCCAAAATAGTGCCAGGGGCAGCTTTCCTCCATGGGCGCGGCGCCGTGGCCCTGCGCGCCCGCGCGCAAGGGGTGGAAGCGCCCTCCCAGGCCAATGGCAAAGTGCTTTTGGCGCGCCGTTGGCACCGCCGTTTGCCCGGCAAATTTCTTGCTCATCCGCGCACTCCTTTCCGGCAGAACAATATTCTACACAAAAACAAACTCCCAGTGATGCAGCGCGCTTGGGCCCATGTTGTGGCGCACAGCGTGTTGCAACACCCAGCAAGGTTCGCCGTCGGAGCTTTGGTGCTCCCCCTCCACGGCAAGCAGCGCGCCGGGCAAGGCGGCCGCGTCGCGCAGCTCTTCCCAGTGCGCGCCATACAGCGGGGTAAAAAGGCGGGCCACCGGCCCCGAGGCCGCGCTCTCCTCCTGCCAGTGCACACCATGCAGCACCAGTGCCTCATGGCCCTCGCCAACCGGGGCAAACAGCGTCACCGTCTGCCACCCCTTCATGCGCCCAGCTCCCGCCCGGCCCCGCGGTACAGCAGGGGCGTGCCAAAAGCGTCGCGCACACCGGCAAGGCAGGGCTCCACCTCGCGCCGCAAGCTGCGCGCGGCGGCGGCTACAGGCTTTGCGTAGCCCACCCGATACTTGCCCACAGCTTCCAATGTCACGGTGCGGCCCTCGGTGCGCTCGGTGCGCGCAATGCCATCCACCAAAATACAAGTGGCCATGGAAATGCGCTCGGCGGCGCCGGCGGGCGGGCCCGGGTACAAGCTCTTCACCCGCTCGTGCGTAATGGCCTCCAGCACATAGCCCGCCCGCGCCACACAGCGGCAAAATTCGTCCTCATCCAGTGTTCCGCGGTATACATCGCGGTAAAACGCAAAAGTGGTATAGTTCATCAGGTTCTCCTTTGTCAGGTTTAAAGGGTGTCAGGGATGGGCAGGGGAGGGCCTACGCCCTGCCCTGAGCCCCTGACCCCTGCCCTCCTAACCCCTAAATGCCTAAGCCGCCACGCTCGCCGCCACAGCGGCAGGGTGGTCTTCCAGCACCCACAAATCATGGTACATGCGGTTCTGGTACAGGCAGCCGTTGCCCTGCGTGTGTTCGCCGGGCGCAAACAGGTAAATGCTGTTAAACTTGGCCTTGCAAACCACGGCGGGCTTCGCCACCACAATCATGTTCAGGCTCTTGGCGCCCGCCCGGGGCACAAAGCCGTCGGTGAAGTCATACGCCGTAAAGAATCGCTGTTCGTCCCACACCTCCACCAGCTGCACGCCGTCCAGCGTGGCCACACGGCTCTCCAGTGTGGTTTCGCCCACGGTGCGGTTCTCAATGGTGCGCACAAAATCCTCGCAACGTTCCAGGCAGTCCATCGCGTGGCTGCTCATGTACGCAATCAGGTTGGCCGGGCCATAGCGGCGCACCGGCAGCAGCATCTGCTTCAGCCGGGTGTACACGTTGGCCGGGGTAATGTCCTCGCTGGCGGCCTTGCCGTTTTTGGCGGCAAAGGCATACAGCTCGGCAAAGCGGTACGCGTCCACTTCGGGCTGGGCCTTGTCCTCAATAAAAATCCGGGAGATCTTGCCCACTTCCAGCGTAAGGTTGGTCTCGTCAATGTCGGCAATGTCCACATAGAACTCCACGTCGCGGTCAAACCGCAGCGTGTAAATGGTGTTGCGCTGCACCAGGCTGCCGGGGTTAAAGCCCTTGTCGCGGGTGTGGTACTGGTAACCGCTGCATTCAAGGCCGCGCACGCGGAAGCTCTGTGCGTTCAGCCAGTCCACCTCAGGGGTTTCCAGGGGCTGGGTCAGCACGCCCTGGGTCAGCTTTGTGTTAAAAATGTTGGTGTCCTTCTGCGCATAGTTATACGCCATACAAATCCTCCTAAAATCACTATTGTCCAATGTCTAATGCCTAACAACTACCCAACCACCCCAAGCGCGTTCTTCAGGGTGTCCTGTTGAATGGCATCACTGCCGGGCCCGGCCGCGAAAGGGGCGGGCGGGGCCGAAAGCTGGAACTCCGGCCAATTCTGGGCAAAGGCGCCAAGGGCGGCCTTCACCAGTTGGCCATCGGGGGCGCCGCCGGCCAGGCAGGGGGCAAAATCACACAGCTTCATGGCAGCCTGCACCCCCCGCTGGCTAATGCGCAAGTTTTGCGCCTCGCGCAGCACCATTGCCTCCAGCAGCCGGGCATTGGCGCTGGCCAGTGTGGCCTTGGCCTGCGCCAGCTCCGCCAGCGCCTCCTCCCGCGCCGCGCCCGCCGGCGCGCCACCGTTGTTTGTGCCCCTGGCGTCAGCGCCGCCGTCCTTTGCCCGCACCGGGGCTTCACCCGCGTCCACACCGGTCTCAGCGGCAGTGCCGCCGCTCTCGGCAGCCCCGGGAAGGGAAATCACGCTGTCACCTGTGTCCCCACCCGGCGCGCCGCCATCACGCGGGGCCGCCCCGTCGGCGGGCGCCTTGGCCCCGCGGCGGGCGCCCTTGGCAAAGGCGCGGTTCAAAAGTTCGTCCAGCCGCTGCTGGCTCAGCTTCACAAGGCCGCCCTCCGCCTCGGGGTGCCGCGCCATAAAAGAAAGAGAAAATCCACTCATGCTTCATACCTCCGTTTATTTGCATCAATTGGTTCGTCAACCACCCATTTAAGGCCCGTCGGCCGGGCAGCATGCTCTTGTCCTTATCGTTTGCCCTTGGGCCTGTTCGCCTGGCGGCGAACATCCCGGAGCCTGCGGCCACGACCTCTCCCACTCTTGAGCCAAAGCCTTTATAGCAACGCCCTAAAGTCCCCTCTCACCCAGCCACTTCACCAAAACCTCCGGCGCAAGCCAGCCCTCCTTTACCGTGCGGAAAATCCTCTCAAACTCCTTGTCGGTGTCGTATAAAACCCCGTCGCCAAAGCTCACCTCCACCGCACCATAAGGCCCGGCGTCCCAGCCGTGATACATCTGCCCCAGCACATCGCACAGCGCCGCCGCGCGCGCCACCGCCTGCTTCCACATGCCGCAAAACTCCGCAATGGTCATGGCATAGCGCGTGCTGCTGGCCTGCACCTCGGTGGCGGTGCGCTCCTCGCGCTCCACGTTGGCCAGCATGCCGCGCCGCAGGCCAATAATGTTCTCAATGTCCCGCAAATGCTGCTGGCTGCGCGCCTCCAACTCCGCCTGGTTGGGTTTCGGGTTGTACACGGTCAGCCCGGCGCTGGCCACGTCGTCGTCCACCAGCGGCGTAATATACTCCGGCAGCGCCATCAGCTCCCCGTTCTCGTCCCTGCGCTGAATATCCACACTCGCAATCACGTGCGGCCGCGTCAGGCGGTACTCGTCCTCAATGCGCTGCTCGTGCCGGGCGCAGGCCAAAATCTTGCCCGCCGCCGCCGCAAAAACACTCACCCCATCCCAGCTTTGGTCAACACAGTTCGCCATGGGGGTGCGCATGTGCACCATGCCCAGCCCGCAGGGCCGCGGCAGGGTCAAAACCTCACGCATCCCCGCATATTTTTCCAGCTTCTCCAGCGCCACCCGCCGCCCCAAAGTGCCCTCGGCCCGGCTCTCATACAACTTGCTCTCAATCGTCAAGCACCCGCCAGCACCAACAAACCGTTTCTCCAAAAGGGTGTAAATGCGCCCCTTCTCGCGCGTCACCTCGCGGCTGCCCACGGCGGTAATCTCCCCGGCGGCGTCGCGGCCCAAAACAGCATAGCCAATACGCGGCGTCACCGTAAAGGCAAACCCGCCCGCGGGCAATGGCAGCGGCTTCAAAAACACCTCGCCCCCAATCAGCGCGTGCTGGAACGCCGCCGCCCGCACCCTGTCCAGCGCCTCTAATGCGCCGCGCACCAGCGCCCCCTTCGCACCGCCGTCGCCAGCCCCGTCAGCGGCAACAACATCAAACCGATACTCCCCAAAGCAGGCGCGGTACAGCGCGTCCACCACGGTATAGGGAATGCGCTGTGCGTAGCAGGCGTCGCGCCCGGCGGCACTGCGGTAATACAGGTCATACCACTGGGCAATCGCGGCGCGCATGGCGCCGGTGGTAACATCCGCCTGCCCAAAAGCGGTCTCCGGGTCAGCCACAAGGCCCATCAGCTTGCGAAAAATCATTTCTCCTCCTTTTGCGGCTCCCGCGCGGGGCTCCACCGGGTCAATTGGTTTATGTAGCGTTCAAAGGAATACTCAAAGGCGTCCAAAGAGTCCACATCGGTGCTGCCGTTGTCCAGCCGCTCGTCAAAACGCCCCGGCGCAAACACAGCGTCCTGCAGCGCGTCCCGCAGCGTGGCGCAGTCCCTCGTGTAAAAAAAGCGTCCCTGGCTCATCAAAAGGTTCACGGCCCGCACCCGCTGCAAAATGGGGTGCTTCCGGCTGGGGCGCACCGGCACGGTCAACCGCCGCCGCAGGCCGTTAATCAGGGTGGGCTCGGCACAGTCGGCAAAAAGTGCCCGCACCGGCCCATAGTGTTCGCGCACAAAATCGCAAAACGCGCGGATATGCCGGTACATATCTTCGGGAGACACCCCCTTCGCTGCCACACGGCGGCTGGCCAAGGCATACAGGGCCGAAAAATCCTTCGCCACCCCGCAGGCCACAAAGGCAAAGGCGCTGGCGCTGCCGCCAAAATCCACCCCCACGCTTATGTCAAACTGTGAAAAGCCTGCCTCGGGGCTAAAGCCCCCTCCCCACACTTCGCAGACGGTGCCTGCTCTGCCGCTCTGCCCTTCGCTTCGCTCGGCAGTTGCGGCGTGCGGGCTCGGCAATTTTTCACTTCGTGAAAAGCCTGCCTCGGGGCTAAAGCCCCCCAAGAATCGCTCCGGCTCACCGGCAAACAGCGGATACACCGCCCCTTCGGCAGCCACCCAGCGCCCCAAAATATACCGCTCATAAAATGCCCCGGTATATTCGCGCTTCAGGTTTTCCACATATCCCTCCGGCAAAAAGGGGTTGTCCTCCAGCACAAAGTCCTCCAAAAGCAAATCCAGCTCGCCGGCCCGGTCAATGTAGCGGCGTTTCAGCCAGTGCCCCGGGTGCTCCGGGTTGGTTGTGCCAAACAGCCGCGCCCCAGGGGCGGAAAGCCTGCTCAGCAGCATGGCAAAAAAGTCCTCCGGCACCAGGCTCACCTCGTCGCAGTAGGCGCCCAAAAGGGTCAGCCCCCGCAGGCGGCTCTCCGCCCGGGCATCGGCAGCGCCGCTCAAAATCACCTCGTGGTGGAACAACCTTGCCCGCGCGCGCCCTTCAAAAACCGCAAAGTGCGCAGGCCCCAAAAGCTGCCCCAGCAGGTCAAGGCAGTTGCGCCGCAAGGTCTCCCGCGTCTTGCCCGCCATCAAAAGCGGGGCGCCGCGCGGGGTCTCGGCGGCCCACAGGGCCCACAGCAGCAGGCTGCCCACGGTTTTGCCGCTGCGCACGCTGCCGCAAAACAGGTTCAGCCGCCGCAGTTGCCCGCGCGCCAAAAGGGTCAGCAGCTCCAGCTGGCGCGGGCTGGCTCCCATCCCGCGCTTCGCAGCCGGCGGCTGCCCCGCCGCTCCGCCCTTACTTTTGCTCAAAGGCTGCCTCAAAGCCAAAGCCCTCGTTCCGCCCGCACCATGTTCACTCCCCGGCATCGTCGGTAGCAGCCATGTGCTCGCGCAGCTGGTTCAGCACGCCGCCAATGGGGCTGCCCTCCTCGGCCGTGGCGCTCCCCAGCGCCATCACCTGCTTTATCCCCTGCACATCCCCTTTCAGGCAGGTGTCCACCAAAGCGCACATGCACAGCTTGGCAAAGCTTGTCCCCGTTCCGGCCAGGCCAAAACGGCGCTGCACCAAAGCCGCGTTGCAGTTGTCGTCCTCGGCGCAGTCGGGCGCGGGGGTCTCCATCACCTCCACCAAGGCCCTTCGCATCATCTCCGGCAAATTCGTCTCCATGCGCGTCCTCCTCCTGTCGTCTCTTGCATTCATTCTATCCCGCCTGCCGCCGCCCATCATCCCGCGCGGTATAAACCATAAAATTCTTCTGCAGCGCCGCACAGCTCGTCCAAACCAAGGCCAAAAAACGCCGCCAGGGCAAACAATGTTCCTGCGTCCGGCAACCGCTGCCCCCGCTCATAGCGGCACAGCGCAGCCTGGCTAATGCCACAAAAATCGGCCACCAATTGCTGGCTTTTGCCGCGGCGCCGCCGCAGGCGCAGCAGCCTTTCTCCCAGCCTCACAGGGTCAACACAGTGCATAATCTCTCCTTTTGGTGTATAATAAGTAAAAAATGAAAGGTGCCCGCGCCGTGGAAAATCCCCAAACCCTCATAAAAGAATGCCCGTTTTGCGGCACACGTGTCGTTGTGGAACGTGCGTTCGGCAACACCTTTTCCGTTGTGTGCCCCGGCTGCGGCGCGGTGGCCGTACACCCGGCCGCGCAGGGGCGGGCACAGCTGGCGTGGTTGTGGAACGCCCGTAAAAGCCGGGCAAACCTCAATGTCAAAAGCCCCATGGCCCCCTGCCCATTTTGTGCCTCGCGGCAAACAACGCTCGCGCGGGCTCCCTCCGGGCCCATCATCCAGTGCCAAAGCTGCGGCATGCGCGTCAGCTTCGCCACCGCCGATACACCCGCCGCCATCCTCCGCCGCTGGAATAAGCGCACATCTCCGTAGAAAACACTCCCAAATCCACAATCTTCCCCCCTGCGGTGTGCCGTGGCCGCCCTGCCCCCATGGGCATTTCCCTACGCCGCCACCCACAAATCGGCGTCATAAGCAGCCACACAATTTTCGCATCCCAGCGCTACATCGCTGCCCCGCAGCACAAACATCGTGCGGCACACCGCGCCGCAGGCCGGGCAGCAAACCGGCGGCGGTTCAGTCTCGTCAGTATCCCAAATACTACGTATACGCAAGAAAATACCTCCAATTCCCCACAGATTGTTGCGGTTCCGTAACACTATAATACCCATTACGGATACGCAAGTCAAGGGGCAACTGCCCTCCTGTCCGTTTCACAGTACACCAAAAACGCTAAGCTTTACCCAAGCATTCAGCACCTGCGCCCCTGGAAACCCCATCCCCCACTTGCACAAACGCAAGTCATATAGTATACTAAATCTGCCAATCTTCCGGCAGCCGCTTCGCACACGGCAAAAAACCAAACCGGAACCACAGCAACCAACCCGCAAGCAAGGGGGCAGGCATATGAACGGCAAAAACATCCTGCGCGCGCGCCGTAAGGAATTGGGCCTCACACAGGCGCAGGTGGCAAAAGCGGTCGGCGTGTCCGAGGCAACCGTGTCGCGCTGGGAAACCGGCGATATTGCCGAGGTCGGCTCAGGCAAGCTTCCCGCGCTGGCGCGCGCACTGCAATTTTCACCGGCCCAGCTTTTGGGCGATAACAATGAAGACGACGAGCTTGCGTCTTATTTGGAGCAACTGCGCTCCCGGCCAGAGATGCGGGCCTTTTTCTCTTTGGCCAAAAACGCCACCCGCCGCGAGGTGCAGGACGCCATGCGGATTGTGGAAGCCTATTTTGCGGGCCGTACAGCCGGCGACAGCGCAGACGATGAAGCCAACCCCGGGGGAAACAGCCGTGAATGAAGTAATTGTCACCTATCTGGCCCTGCCCATGAGCGTGAACGGCCTGGTAACCCCCACGCCGGAAGGGGACTATCAGGTCATATTAAACGCGCGCCACTCGCCGCAGATGCAGCGCGAAACTTACCGGCACGAGCTTCGGCACATCCTGCTCAATCATTTTTCGCAGCACGCCCAGGCTCTGGCCCCGCTGGAGCAAGCCGCCAGCCTTACGCGCTTGCCAAACGAGGACGCCCCGCGCAAAGCCCTCCTGGAGCAGGCCATCCGCTGCGCCGAGGACAGCGGCCTCTCTCAAACCGATTTTGCCCCCGGGCAGCCGCCCTTTAATGGTAAAACATCCGTTTTCACGCGGAAATCCATTGAAAAACCCTCTGTTGAAAGGAACCACACCGGGCAGTTCCCCGCCAAGAAGCCCCCCAAAAAATCCACGCATCCTCCGCCCGCCCCAACCCCGCCCGCCGCACCCGGCGCCATGCTGCTGCGCGCCATGCGCGCCCAGCTCACCGGCCTGCACTTTTAGTATAAAGGAGCCCTCTCCATGCAAAGAAAAGACCTTCGCAACATCGCCATCATCGCCCATGTAGACCACGGCAAAACCACGCTGGTGGATGAAATGCTAAAGCAAAGCGGCGCCTTCCGCGCGGGCCAGGCCGTGGCCGAGCGCGTGATGGATTCCGGCGATATCGAGCGCGAGCGCGGCATCACCATCCTGGCAAAAAACGCCAGCTGCACGTATAAAGATGTCAAAATCAACATCGTGGACACCCCCGGTCACGCCGATTTTGGCGGCGAGGTGGAGCGTGTTTTGAAGATGGTTTCCGGCGTGCTGCTTTTGGTAGACGCCGCCGAGGGCCCCATGCCGCAAACGCGCTTTGTTCTGCAAAAGGCGCTGGCACAAAATCTGAATTTAATAATAGTTGTGAATAAAATTGACAAGCCCGACGCCCGTGTGAAAGAGGTGGTGGACGAGGTTTTGCTGCTGTTAATGGACCTTGGCGCCACCGACGAACAACTGGATTCCCCCACGGTGTTCACCTGCGGGCGCGACGGCACGGCCAGCTTTTCGCCCGGCGAGCCGGGCACGAACCTTGTACCACTGTTTGATATTATATTGGAATACGTGGCCCCGCCCGAGGTAGAGCCCGAGAAACCGCTGGCCATGCTGTGCAGCAGCGTGGATTATAACGACTACGTTGGCCGCATCGGCGTGGGCCGGGTAGAGCAAGGCGTCATCGGCGTGAACAACGACGTTGTAGTGTGCGACTGGCACAACCCCGCCCTCAAACAAAAGGGCCGCATACAGGCGCTGTACACCTTCGAGGGCGTGCAGCGCACACCGGTAAGCGAGGCCAAGGCGGGCGACATCGTGGCCTTCTCCGGCCTGGAAGACATCACCATTGGCAACACGCTGTGCAGCCCCGAAGCAGTGGAGCCGCTGCCATTCCTGAAAATAACCGACCCTACGGTGGAAATGACTTTTTCCGTCAACGATTCCCCCTTCGCCGGGCGCGAGGGCAAATTCGTCACCTCCCGGCAAATACGCCAGCGCCTGCAGCGAGAACTTTTGCGCGATGTGGCGCTGCATGTGGAGGATTCCGCCACCACCGACAGCTTCCGCGTGATGGGCCGTGGCGAAATGCACCTCTCCATCCTAATTGAAACCATGCGGCGCGAGGGTTACGAGTTTATGGTAAGCCCGCCGCGCGTACTGCTGAAGCAGGACGAAAACGGCGATACAACAGAACCTATGGAGCGCGCGGTGGTAGACGTGCCACAGGAATACCAGGGCGCGGTCATTCAAAAACTGGGCGCGCGCGGCGGCGTAATGCAGCAAATGGCCCCCGCGGGCGAGCGCATGCGCATCGAGTTTGTCATCCCCAGCCGGGGCCTGTTCGGCTACCGGTCAGAGTTTCTCACCGACACCCACGGCGAAGGGGTGCTGAACACCATCTTCGAGGGCTACGCGCCCCACAAGGGCGATTTGCCCACCCGCGGCACCGGCAGCCTCATCAGCTACGAAACCGGCGAGGCCGTCACCTACGGCCTGTATGCCGCACAGGAGCGCGGCCGCCTGTTCATCGGCCCCGGTGAAAAGGTCTATGCCGGCATGGTGGTGGGCGCAAGCCCCAAGGCCGAGGACATTACGGTGAATGTGTGCAAGCAAAAGCATCTCAGCAATGTGCGCGCCAGCGGCAGCGACGACGCCCTGCGCCTTACCCCGCCCACCCGCATGAGCCTGGAGGAAAGCCTTGAATTCATCCGCGCCGATGAACTTGTGGAGGTAACGCCGCAGAACATCCGCCTGCGCAAGCAGATTTTGAGCCACGAACAGCGCATGAAGGCGCAAAAAAAGAAGTAGGCACACCAAAAGGGCTGTTGCCGGGCGTAACACCCGGCAACAGCCCTCATATAATAACATCTGTCTACTCCGGCACAGATGGCGCCGGAGGCGGCCCCTCCCACCCCGAGGGCGCCGGCGGGTCGCCCACCACGGGGAAGCCCACCGAAGCAATCATGCTGTCGTCGGTTTCACCGCCCGGCAACGCAACCAAATCGATGTTGGGCAGCATCTCAAGCCAATCAGTCTCCCCGGCAGTAAAGGGCTCCAGCCAGGCTTCGGCGGCGTCCTCCAGCCCCCGGCGGTAGCTGGGGTTGGCCGCCATCTTGCCCGCGTCGTCCAGCGCGCTTTGGCTGGTGTTGCCAAGGCCGGTCTTCAGGCGCACACTGCCCTCGGCGGGGTCCATGGTCACCTCCTGGCGCGGGTCGTGCCGGCCCTCGCGCCACTGCGCCAGCGCCTCGGCAACGGCCGCCGATGGCTCAGCGTCTACCAGGGCCCACAGCTTGCCGGCGGGCACATCCTCCTGGCATTGGGGGGCAAAAACCCGCCCGTTGTAGGCCGTTCCAATATAGCTGCTCACCCCGGCCCACTGTGGCACGGCCGCCACCACCAGGCGCGGCCTTTCCAGCAGCATCGCTTCCAGCCCGGCGTTGTCACCATCGGGCAAAAGGATGGCCGGGCGCAAGGTTACAATCGTGTCTTCGTCCAATTCCCGCGCCGCATCATCCATGCCCCGCATAAAACCAAAGGCCCAGGCCTGGCTTTCGGGGTTCTCCTGCCACACGCAGCCAATGTCCAATATCCCGGCGTGCACGGCGGCATAGCCTGCCATCCAGCCGGTGGCCAGTGCGTCCACCCGCAGGTTCGCGGCCAGCGGGGCGGCCTGGCCCTGCGGCATATCCAGCAAAATAAACGCCACACCGGGGTAAGCCGCGCTGCCCTCCGCACAGGCAAGGCTGGCACTGCGCCCAATGGAAACCACCACCGCGGCCCCGCTGCTAATTGCCAATTCCAGCGTGGCCTGCGCGTCGCTCTCGCTGTCGCCCGCCTTGTACACCGCATGGGACAACCCCTGCCCGCCCGCAAAGCGGGAAACCGCCTGCCACACACTTTGGCCAAAGGGCGTGTCAAACCGGCTCTCGGTTGCCAGCAAGGCCACGGCGGCGCTGCCCTCGCTTTGGGGCGCGGCGTCCGCGTCGGCGTTCAGCTCTTCCGTCAGCGGCACGCTCAAATCGTCACTGCCGCCCTCCATGCCACAAGAGGACAACACCAACACTGCACATAAAAACAGGGCCACCAAGCCCCACAGGCCCATTTTTGGCCGCATCGGCGTCTCCTCCCCTCCGCAAATTTTTCTCCTGCATAAATCCTACCGCAGAAATTGCAAAGGTTCAATGCTTAATAAATTACAATGTTGTTACAAATGGCCAGGCATCATGTATTATTAAGGAGAAGCAAGCCATCGTATGCCAAACCCCTATGCCCCCTGCACGCTGTGCCCGCGCCGCTGCGGCGCAAACCGCCGCACAGCCCCGGCGCAGCCCGCGCCAAAAAAGGCAAAACCACACCCACAGCCTTTGGGCGCCTGCGGGCAAAGCGATGTACCCAAGATTGTCCGTGCCGCCCCCCACCATTGGGAGGAACCCTGCATTTCCGGCACGCGGGGCAGCGGCGCGGTGTTTTTCAGCGGCTGCCCGCTTGGCTGTTCCTTTTGCCAAAACGCCGCCATCAGCCGGGGCGGGGCGGGCCAGCCCCAAACCCCAGCCCGGCTGGCGCAAACCTTCCTTGCCCTGCAGGCCGCCGGGGTGCACAACCTGAACTTGGTTACCGCCGGGCATTTTGCGCCGGGGGTGGCCAAAGCGCTGGCATTGGCAAAAAAGCAGGGCCTTGCCCTGCCGGTGGTGTTCAACTCCGGCGGGTACGAGGCCCCCGAAACACTGGAAATGCTGCGCAAATATGTAGATATATGGCTTCTGGACGTCAAGTTTTCCTCGGCGGCGCTGGCGGGGCGGTTGTGCCATGCGCCCAATTACCCCGCCGTGGCACAGGCCGCGGCGCGCTGGGCTGCGCAGGCGGCGGGGCCGCCGCAGTGGGGCGCAAACGGCCTTTTGCGCAGCGGGCTGCTGGTGCGGCTTCTGGTGCTGCCGGGCCAGGCGGCCGACGCCATGGCCGTGCTGGACTTTTTGGCGCAGGCATTGCCGCGCGGGGGCTTTTTGCTCAGCCTGATGTGCCAATACACCCCCATGCCGGGCTTGGAAAAACCCTTTAACCGGCCGCTTTCCACCTACGAATACCGCAAGGTGCAGGCGCACGCGCTGTCGCTGGGCCTCACCCAGGGCTACAGCCAAAGCAAGGCCAGCGCGGGGCGGCAGTATATCCCAGACTTTTCTTAGGGTGTGTTATCGCCCTATAACAAATCCTCTTGCGGCCAGGGCAGCAAGGCGTCCTTTTTCACCAGCCAGGCCTGCCGCGCCAGGCGCGCCATGGGGGCGTCGCCGCGGCTGTCGGAGTAAAAATTCTCCACCGCTGCATCGGGGAAGGCGGCCAAAAACCGGGGCACCTTTTCCGCGCCCAGGCAATTTTTGCCGGTAAAACGCGCGGTCTCCGGCTCAATTTCGCTGGCAATAACGCTTTGCACCCCCAGCTTTTGGCAAATGGGCCGCAGCAAAAAGCCCGGCGAGGCCGAAATGACGACATCATCCGCGCGCCGCTGGGCAAGATACCACGGGCGAATGCGTTTTTCGCGGCTTTCCCAGTAGGCGGCCAGTTCGGCGCCAAGGCTGGGCAGGCGCGGCACAAAGCCAAAATAAATCTCTTTCAGCCGCTCTTTGGGCAGGCGCCCCGCCTTGCAGGCCAGCAGGGCGGCCGCCACGCGCGGCGCGCGCAGCAAAACGCCCGGATGCCGCCGCGCGCAAAACAAAAAGAAATCCTTGCTGCTGTCGCCGTCAAAAATGGTGTCGTCAAAATCGTAAACATTCATACCGCTAAAACACCCGTCCCATCAAAATTGTAAGCAGCGGCAGGCTAAGCACCATAAACAGCGTGCTTTGCACCACCGCCGTGGCGGCAAAATTCACGTTTGCGCCATATTTTTCCGCAAAAACCACATTCAGGCTGGCGGCGGGCAGGCCGCAAAGCAGCACCATGGTGCCCGGCAGCGCGCCGCGCAGGCCCAGCGCCCACAGCGCCGCCAGCATGGCCAGCGGCAGCGCGCACAGCCGCAAAAAGCTTACCAAATAAGCCCCCGGCATGGTGAAGATGCTGGCCAAGCGCATTTCCGCAATGCTGCACCCCACAATCATCATGCTAACGGGCACCGACATTGCGCCAATGTCTACAAAAGCTTCCGCCAGGGCAGCCGGCAAGCGGAAGGGGCTGATGAACAAAAGCACCGAGGCGGCCGCCGCCCACAAAAGCGGGTCGCGCACAGCGGCGCGGGCGTCGGTTTTTCCGGCGGGGTCCAACAGGCGCGCGCCAAAAAGGCTCACGCCAAGTTGCCAGCCCAAATTATACACAACAGCGTACAATACGCCTTCGTTGCCAAACAGGGCAAAGCTTATGGGGTAGCCAATAAACGAGGTGTTGGCAAACACCGCCAGGGCACTTAAAAGGCCCTTGTCAGGCCGGGCCAGGGGCAGGGCCGCCGCCAGGGCGCGCATCAGCAGCAGGGCGCCCCCATAGTAGGCGGCTGTAATGGCGGCGGCCTGAACAAGGCCCCCGGCCACGGCGGGGTCAAAGGGGCTGTTGCCGGTGCCAATAACGTTCAGGGGCATTATCACGGCCAAAAGCAGCTGGCCAAGCTTGCGTTTAAAGGCGTCGTCAATAAGCCCCCGGCGGCGTAAAAAATAACCCAGGGCCATCATAACGGCAATTTTAACAATCAGGTTGAACAGGCCGGTAACTTGCATGGGAACTCCGTTTATCCTAGTATTAGCGCAGGATTTTGCCACGTGGCACAGCAAGCAAGCTGCCCGCAAATTATTGTACTCTTTTTTACCCGAACGGGCAATGGGTGGCCCCCACCCCCATCCCAAATTGTAATTTGCCTTTGCGCTTATACCACGGTATAATGAACAGGCACCCATCATATAAACGCAAACAAACAGGAGATTCTAAAAAATGCTGCTCTGCATTGTAAAAGCTCCGTGCAAGGCCTGCGTGGACGAAGCCGCACGGAGCTAAAATCAAAGCCTGTATTCACAGCATTTCTCACCGTGAATACAGGCTTTAAGCGGGGCAACACCCGCTTGCCTCATTTCGTCCGTTTGGGTTTTGCACTTTCATAGATACAATCATTATGAAAGAAGGACAAACCCTTGAAAAATCGTAAAATCTTGGGGGAACTGAAACCCTTCCTCCTGCTTTGGCTTACCCAGTCCCTTTCGGCGCTGGGCAGCTCCACAACAAACTTTGCCGTCATCATCTGGTCTTACCAAAACCAGGGCTCGGCCCTCACCACGGCACTGCTCTCCATCTGCTCGTATGCGCCCTATGTGCTGCTAAGCATTTTTGCGGGCGCCCTTTCCGACAGGTGGGACAAAAAACGCACCATGCTCATCAGCGATACCTTTGCGGCTCTATGCACGGTTTCTGTGCTGGTGTTGCTGCTAACAGGCAACTTGCGGGTTTGGCATTTGTACATCATCAACACCTTAAACGGCCTGATGAACACCGTCCAGCAACCGGCCTCCGACGTTGCCACCACGCTGCTTACGCCAAAAAAGCACGTGCAAAGGGTGGGCGGCCTGCGCGCGTTTTCAAATTCGCTGGTCACGGTTCTCACCCCGGTGCTGGCCACCGCCCTGCTTTCCTTCACCAGTCTCACGGCGGTAATTTTGTTCGATTTAGCTACCTTTGCGGTGGCGTTTTTCACGCTATTATTTTTCATCAAAATTCCCACCATAAAAGAAAAAGCGGGCGCCGCAAAGGAAAGCGTCCTGCAATCGGCCAAAAGCGGGCTGCGCTACCTAAGGGCCAACCGCGGCATTTTAGATTTGATTTTGTTCCTGGCCGTCATCAATTTCACCGCGTCCATCTTCAACGCCGCCCTGCCCGCCATGATGTTGTCCCGCGGCGGCGGCAGCCAGTTTGCGCTTGGCATGGTGAACACGGTTACCGGCATTGCCACGCTGGCGGGCAGCGTGCTGGTTACCTTTTTGCCCGCGCCCAAAAGCCGCACACGGGTAATTTGCAACGCCCTGCTGTTTTCCATGGGCACCGAGAACTTCATTTTGGCCTTTGGCCGCAGCGTGCCCGTGTGGTGCGTTGGCGCCGTGCTGGGCTGGCTGTTCATCCCGGTGATGAACGCCAACATGGACGCGCTGTTCCGCTTAAAAATTCCCGTGGGCATGCAGGGCCGCGTGTATTCCGCCCGGAATACGCTGCAATTTTTCACCATTCCGCTGGGCTATTTGTGCGGCGGGCTGCTGGTGGATAAAGTATTCGAGCCCTTTATGGCCGCGCAGGGGCCGGGCAGCTTGTGGGCGTCCCTGTTCGGGGCCGGCAAAGGCACCGGCGCCGCCATGCTGTTTTTTGTCATTGGTTTTCTGGGCGTTTTGTCCTGCATCCCCTTCCGCTTCAACAGGCACATTAAACAGCTGGAAGAAAAGTAACCGCCAGCCCCACTCCGAGGTTCCCCTATGAGCACAGCCGATGTCATCACCGTAACCCATCACCCTGATGCTGCTGGCGTGCACTCTTGCGGGCGGCCATGTAAAGGAAAAAGTAAACCGCTATTTTTTGCTCATGCTGGCGCTGAACGCCGCGGGCGCGCTCACGGAATTTCTGCTGCCCCTGCAGGTACTGCTGCCGGGCGCGGTGATGCAAAACATGGCCATGCAAGTTTTGCGCAACGCCGTTGCCGCAAGCGACTATGTTTTTGCCTGCGGCACGTTTATCACCTTCACCGCCTACTTGCACACCTTTCTTTCTGGCAGCGGCAAAGTGTCTAAAAAACCGTTTATCGCCATGGCCTGCATTAATTTTTTGCAGCTACCGGTGTACAGTGTGATGGGGCTGCACAATTTGCTTTCCGGCAGGGGCGCGCAAACCCGCTTTCTGGCGCAAGCCCAGGTGCAAATCATCGCCACCATCATGATGCTGTCTGTACTGACGACAATTGTGGCGATGCTGCGACATATCCGGTCGCACCGGTTGAAAACGCGCGTGTGGCTGTCGCTGATTTTGTACGTGATGGTTCCCTTTTTGGCCCTGCTGCCGGAATTTTTCTTCCAGGGGATATGGCTCTCCTGGCTGGGTTCACCAACGCCATCCACTACGGCGAGGGTATTTTTTCCACCGCATTTTCACAAAAGATTGATATCCTGACTTGCCTTTTTACCGGCGCCGCCCTTTTTCCATGGGGCGGCGTTTTCCTGCACTGCGGGCTTCCCACTGCCATTCTTTTGGGAAATTTATGAGTGATAAACGAGAAAAGACACAACTGTAACAAAGGCAGCTAACTTAATGAGTTTTCTCTCAATAATCCGCCTTTTCACCCAGAGATTAACCCATTTATTAATCTCTGGGCAACATTTTGTCGCATAACAATAATTCGAGGTTTAATCGTCATAAAATTGAATAATTATTTGGTGTTTTTTTATATTGACAGTGTAAATAGGCAATGCTATACTGCGGCTAGTTAATCAGTTAATTGCGCGAGAATGCCAAGGACAAAAGCGCAAATAAATGGGGAAGACAAGGTAATGTGAAGATGAACAAAGCGAGACTTACCGTTGAAAAGTCTTTCGTTATCGGCAACGTGGATCCCAATGTGTTTGGCTCCTTTGCCGAACACCTGGGGCGGTGCATATACAATGGCATCTTCGAGCCGAATCATCCGC
>QMCE01002568.1_pt1 | contig 19546 bp, 18 predicted proteins | sample 1821851 | NCBI WGS metagenome assembly QMCE01 (sample SAMN09453174, study PRJNA476694) | Termite gut metagenome, whole genome shotgun sequencing project. | isolation source: worker | host: Odontotermes sp. | place: South Africa:Pretoria | collected 2016-01-28
TTGCTGAGGTTCATAGCGAATGCCGCAACAGCGATAGCCGTCTTGCCGGTCTCCGGCAGACGAGCCATGATTCGGTTCCAGCCATAACAGGTTTTCAACGTTCCGAACTTTCCCTCCACCTCGTTACGGCTCCCGATGTCTGATCTGCTGATTTCCGGAACGGAATCTTTCGGAGGTCTTCCGAGAGGTTTCCCCATCAGCTTGATTCCAAGAGATTTGCATAACGCGCGGTTCTCTCTGCCGGTGTAAGCGCGATCCGCCAGAATCTTCGAGGGAAGCATTCCAAAACGGTGGTAGTAATGGATAATCGCGTTCTCCAGTAAGTCGCCCTCATAGAATGCGTTATAGCTTATTTCATCCAGAAATACGAATCCATTGACAACGCTCATGTTTACCTTAGACGCTACTGAACAACCCTGACTTTAGGGTGGCCTGAGGTTGTGAGGATCTTCAATATGTGCTACAATAATATCCGTTAGTATAATTTACCTTTAAGAAAAGCGGTGAAGTAATGGCCGATATACTTGGCTGCGAACGGTTTATATCTGCCAAACCGATTGAAAAAGGATGGTCGGAGGATAAAAAATTCTGCGTAACCGACAAGACGGGAAAAAATATCTACTTCGCATTTCGCCGATTGCCCGTTATGATACGCACAAGACTTTATTCGATATGTTGGAAAAAATCGCCGCACTCGGTACACCTATGTGTCTGCCGATTGAATTCGGGACTTGTGGCGACGGCATGTATTATCTCCAAAGCTGGATTGACGGCGAGGATTTGGAAACAGCGCTTCCGCTTATGACAGAAACCGAACAATATGTGTTAGGGCTGCAATCCGGGGAACTTGCCCGAAAGCTGCATACACTGCCCGCGCCGATAACACAAGAGGAATGGGAATCCCGATTCAACCGCAAAACTAATATAAAAATAAAAAAGTATCATGAATGCGGCTTACGGTTTGACGGCGACGAGTATGTCCTTGCTTACTTAGAAAAAAACCGCCATCTTCTTAAAGACCGGCCCCAATGCTTTCAACACGGCGATTATCACGTTGGAAACATGATGCTTGAAAATGGTGAGCTAAAAATTATTGACTTCGACCGCTATGACTTTGGCGACCCTTGGGAGGAGTTCAACCGTATCGTCTGGAGTGCTGTGGCAAGCCCCTACTTTGCGACCGGACAGCTTCGCGGTTACTTCGACGGCGAGCCGCCGATAGAATTTTTCAAGCTGCTTGCGTTTTATATCGCGAGCAATACACTGTCATCAATTTATTGGGCGATTCCCTTCGGGCAGTCCGACCTTGACACTATGATGAAGCAATCTCAGGATGTGCTGAGTTGGTTTAATAATATGCAAAACCCCGTGCCAACATGGTATCTCAAAGACTTCTATGTTCAGTATACCGACGGTGTTCCATATAAACTCAAGGAGTCCTTTGACTTTTCATTTCTCAGTAAATACGGCAAGGTGTTCAAAGCGTTTGATGATCAGGACGGCGGCAATGTTTGTTTCGGTGTTGAAAAAGCAGACAAGAGATACTTTGTTAAATTTGCTGGTGCGCCGCAGGTGCGATATAACGGGATAATCGAAGACGCAATCAGTCGGTTAAAGGCTTCGGTTCGGGTGTATCAGGATATAGGAGCGCATCCAAACTTGATCCGGTTTAGTTGAACCATCGACGCTTTATGGCTCTGCCGATTGAAAAGCGGATCAAAGTGTTTGAGGATATTCTGGCGTTTCATGCGTTTGTTTGCGGCGGCGGCTATGTCGCCATTGATTTTTATGACGGCAGTATTATGTATGACTATAAAAAACCATGATTTGCGATATTGACTTTTATCAAAAGATGCCTTATCGCGGAGAAATGGGATTGTGGGGGTCAACCCGCTTTGTTTCACCGGAGGAATGCAAGCAAGATGAAATCATGGATGAAGTTACGACAGTTTATACGATGGGAGCGACCGCGTTTTGCCTATTTACCGATAGTGACCGTTCGCGCGAAGCATGGCCGCTCTCCGAAGCGCAGTATACGATAGTGAAAAAAGCGACAAACAACAAGCGTGACGAGCGGCAACAATCTGTCAAGCAACTTATAACAGAGTGGGATGCTTCGAAAATCTAAGAGCACGCTCGATGTTTTTATAGTGTTCCGCAGGAACACACAGCACACAGCTTCGCCGGCTTAACGCCCGTTCCGTTTCGGAGCGGTTGAGGAGGGTTCATGGCTTCACATAGCAAACCCCATAGCAACTTTTGCCACTCTTTTCTCTATTTTTTATTTATGGGTTGCAATTATCGTTTTTACGTGATACGATAGCGCCATAAAACACAAATGAGAGAAGGCGAATCATATGGCGCAAAGTTTTTCATTCACATCACTGATTCAGAGCGCAGCGAAGTTGCCGCTTGTACACATTGACCGGGTAGAGTTCCTCACAAAGAATCTTTCCAAGCTATGTACGCCTGAACAATTAGAGAAAGCTCTTACAGACGGGACGCTTCACGCAAATATCCCGATTGCGACCTTGGACAGCTTGGCAAATGCAGTGATCAACGCCGAGACGCTTAAAGTAACGGCTATTTCTACCGCGGCTGGTATTCCGGGTGGGCTGGCGATGGCGGCTACCATTCCGGCAGATTTGGCGCAGTTCTACGGGTTTGTCATACGTGTATCGCAAGAGTTGGCGTACATATATGGTTGGGATTCCCTCATCACGGAAACAGAAAATCTTGATGAGGCGACGGAAGCGCAGCTTATTTCGTTCATCGGCGTGATGTCGGGTGTCAGTGCGGCTCATAAAGTGGTCACCAAACTGTTCGGCGAAACGGCGATAAAAACCGTCGCGAAAAGAGTCGCCGCGAAAGCGTTAACCAAAACATGGTACTACCCGATCACGAAAAAGATTGCGGCAATGCTGGGGCAGAGAATGGTAAAGGCAACCTTCGCAAAAGGCGTTTCCAAAGTTGTGCCTGTTATCGGCGGGGTTATTTCCGGCGGTATTACGCTCGCCACCTTCAAGCCGATGTCAAACAGGTTGAAAAAACATCTTTCAAAACTCGCTTATATGTCGCCGGAGGAGTTTACGCGTTACGAAGAATCTATCATAATTGATGCAGAAATCATAGAAGATGATGCAGTGCCGGAAGAAGAAGCAGTTGATCGCGAAACCCGCCGCGCTGCCGCAGTATGTCTGCGATAAATGCGGCTGGGAACCGGATGACAGGACGAAACCGCCAAAATTTTGCCCCGAATGCGGCGATCCTTTTGACGAAGGCGATCTGCTGCTCGCTTAACGCTAATCCCATTTTCAAGAACCCCGAAACAATCAGACATCCCTAAACGACAATACAAGCCGGTGAGGTTATCCCCGCCGGCTTATATTTTAGCTGTTACAGTTTTTACTGTACCATCTTCGCGACTTCCGCCGCCAAATCGTCCACGCGTTTTTCTAGCCCCTCGCCCTTTTCGAAACGGGTGAAGCGGGTAACCTTGATTTCGCCGCCGAGAGATTTCGCGACCTCCGCCACATGCTGACCGACGGAGAGCTTATTTTCCTTGACATACGGTTGCATCAGCAAACACACGTCGGCGAGGTATTTTCTAATCCGCCCCTCGACAATCTTCTCCACAACCGCGTCGGGTTTTCCGGCGTTTTTCTCGTCCTGCTTCACTTGCGCCGTCAGGATCTCGCGCTCTTTCGCGATCGTATCGGCATCGGCTTCGCTTTCGTCAAGCCACTGCGGTCGCATCGCGGCGATCTGCATCGCGACATCGCGTCCCAGTTCGGTGACGGCGGGGTTTCCCTTGAGGTTGTCGGATACGTCCATATGCACCAACACGGCGATTTTGCCGCCCATGTGAACATACGCGGCGTTGGTTGGTTCGGCGTAACGCTCAAAGCGGCGAATCTGCATGTTCTCGCCGATCTTGAGCACCAAGTCGGTCAGCACGGCACCGACCGTCTGCCCGTTTCCGGCGTCGCAGTTCTTCAAAGCCTCAACGTCGGCGGGGTTCTCTTTCATAACGACATTGGCGGTGGTTTTAACAAAGTCGATAAACTGCTCGTTTTTCGCGACGAAGTCGGTTTCGCTGTTGCACTCCACAACAACGCCCGCGCCGCTGTCATTCACGGCGGCGTAGCACATGCCGTCGGCGGCGATTCTCGACGCTTTCTTGGCGGCGGCGGCCATGCCCTTCTCGCGCAGAACTTCGACCGCCTTGTCTATATTTCCGTCGGTTTCGGTCAGGGCTTTTTTGCAGTCCATCATGCCTACGCCGGTCATTTCACGCAGTGTCTGTACATCCTTTGCGGTAAAAGGCATTATTCCGCACCTCCTTCTTTTGCTTCTTCTTCTGTATTTTCGGCTTCCGGCTCGTTGTCCAGCGCGGCCGCGCCCTGCTGACCCTGCCGGCCTTCAAGGACGGCGTTGGCCATTGTCTGCGAGATGAGCTTAATGGCGCGAATCGCATCGTCGTTGCCGGGGATGGGGTAGTCGATTTCGTCCGGGTCGCAGTTGGTGTCCACAATCGCGACGATCGGTACGCCCAGTTTACGGGCTTCGGCGATCGCGTTGCGCTCCTTGCGCGGATCGACGATGAACAGCGCGCCGGGCAAACGGTTCATATCCTTCACGCCGCCGAGGTATTTTACGAGCTTTTGGATCTCGCCGCGCAGCTTGATGACTTCCTTCTTGGGGAGCATCTCAAAGGTGCCGTCCTCTTCCATCTTCTTAAGTTGGTTGAGGCGGTCGACGCGGCGGCGCATAGTTTTGAAGTTGGTCAGCATTCCGCCGAGCCAGCGGGCGTTGACGAAGAACATCTCTACCCGTTCCGCTTCCTCGCGGATGGCTTCCTGCGCCTGCTTCTTGGTTCCGACAAACAAAAGGGATTGCCCCTCCATCGCGATATCGCGGACGAAGTTATACGCCTCTTCGAGTTTGCGGACGGTCTTTTGCAGGTCAATGATGTAGATGCCGTTGCGCTCGGTGAAAATAAACTGCGCCATCTTGGGATTCCAGCGGCGTGTCTGATGGCCGAAATGCACGCCCGCTTCGAGTAATTGCTTCATGGATACGACTGCCATAAGGGTTGCTCCTCCTTTAACCTCCGCACGCGCGGAGCCTGGGCGCGTGCGTGTGTATTTACGCCTCGCTTTCCGGGTCGCGAAAAGGCGCGAAAGCATTATACCATGTGAAATGTGGAATTGCAAACATTATATTTTTGCAAACAAGTTTTGTTTGACACCGGAATGTTTTGGGGATATAATATGTTGTCAAGAAGGGATGTGCGATGATGAAAAATGTACCATATAAACTCTATCTGCCCGAGGACAAGCTGCCGGAGGCATGGTATAACCTCCGCGCCGATATGAAGGAGCAGCCCGGTCCGATGCTCCATCCCGGCACAGGCGAGGCGCTTCCCGCCGAAGCCATGAAGGGCATTTTTGTAGCGGCGCTGGCCGAACAGGAACTTGACGAAACAAACCGCTATATCAGCATTCCGGGCAGCGTGATGGACTATTACAAAACCTTCCGACCGTCGCCGCTCTGCCGCGCCTATCATTTGGAAAAAGCGTTGGACACGCCCGCAAAAATCTATTATAAATTCGAAGGCAACAACACCTCCGGCAGCCACAAGCTCAATTCGGCCGTCGCGCAGGTTTACTACGCGAAAGAGCAGGGTCTGACCGCTCTAACCACCGAGACCGGCGCGGGTCAATGGGGTACCGCTCTCTCTATGGCGTGCGCGTATTTCGGCCTCGACCTGTATGTCTACATGGTCAAGGTATCGAGCCAGCAAAAGCCTTACCGTATGTCGGTGATGCGTACTTACGGCGCGGAGGTTATCCCGTCCCCCTCCGGCACCACCGAAATCGGCAAAAAGATCCTCTCCGAAAATCCCGAAACCGGCGGTTCCCTCGGCTGCGCTATATCCGAGGCTTTGGAACGCGCCGCGAAAACGGAAAACTGCCGGTATGTTTTGGGTTCGGTGCTGAACTATGTGCTGCTGCATCAGTCGGTGATCGGGCTGGAAGCCCGCGCCGCAATGGACATGTTGGACGAATACCCCGATATCGTCATCGGGTGCGCCGGCGGCGGTTCCAATCTCGGTGGCTTGGTAAGCCCGTATATGCGGGACAAGCTGACCGGCAAAGCCTCTCCGCGCATTGTCGCGGTGGAACCGATGTCCTGCCCAAGCCTGACGCGTGGCCGGTATGCCTATGACTTTGCCGACACCGGTATGACGACGCCGCTGATTCAAATGTATACGCTTGGCAGCGGCTATATTCCACACCCGAACCACGCGGGCGGCTTGCGCTTCCACGGCATGAGCCCCATCCTCAGCAAACTCTACCGCGATGGCTATATGGAGGCGCGTTCGGTAGGCCAGCGCCCCGTGTTTGAAGCGGCGCAGCGCCCGAATCCTCCCACGCGATCCGCGCAGCGATCGATGAGGCGCTTCTCTGCCGCGAGAGCGGCGAAGCCAAAACCATCCTGTTCGGTCTTTCCGGTACGGGGTACTTCGATATGACGGCGTTTAACTCCTATCTCGACAACTCGATGAGCGATTACTGCCCGAGCGACGAAGACTTGGAGAAATCTTTCGCGACACTACCAAGAGTGTAAAATGACGGACAGCTCTGCTAAGCGGCTCCACCATCGGCGAAATCGAGAATCTTCTTCGGCTGTATCTTTTGGCGCACGGAATCGAGCCTGTTTTCTTTGTGGGGCAGTATGACCGGTGGTATGAGGAAGCCGTGTTCGGCGACGCGGATCTCGCCGCGTTCGTGCCGGAGATCGTGTATGTTCACACCAGTTTCCGCAGCCTAGGCGACCCCGGCGAAATGATTCAGAAACTGGAAACCGCGTGGAGTAAACTCAACGCGTGTATCATCCAAAACAATTTTGAGATGCCGCCTTTCCGCTTGATGGGCAACCGAGACGCTTCTCACGGAACCCTCCGTCAAATAGAAGAGCTGAACCGCCGGATCGCTGACCATGCCCTTGCTCACAGTAAGTTTTACATCAACGACATCCACTGGCTATCGGCGTGGTTCGGGTTGGAGCGTTGGTTTGATGACGCCCTCTGGTACACGGCCAAATACGCGATGAATCTTGAAGCGCTGCCGCTGCTCTGCCGGAGCATCGCGAACATCGTCAAATCCCTGCTAGGCAGAAACAAAAAGGCGTTGGCGCTGGATTTAGACAATACCCTCTGGGGCGGCGTTGTTGGCGACGACGGAGCGGACGCACTGGAGCAGACGCAGGATACGCCGAAAGGCATGGCTTTTCTAGAATTTCAACGCTACCTCAAAGCCATATCCCAACTGGGCATTCCCCTTAATGTCGTTTCCAAAAACACCGAAGAGGCGGCGCTTGAGGGACTTTCAAAAGCGCTGTTGAAACGGAACGACTTTATCTGCTTTCGCGCCAATTGGAACAACAAAGACAAGAACCTTCGCGGAATTGCGGAAGAACTCAACATTGGCGAAGACAGCATTGTGTTTATAGACGATAACCCGGCTGAGAGGGAACTCGCGCGGCAGTCGGTTCCCGGCATATCCGTGCCGGAGATGACAACCCCGGAAGCGTATATCCGCACCGTTGACGCGATGGGGTATTTTGAAATTACCGCGCAGACCGCGGACGATATAGCGAGGGTCGCGAATTACCAAACAGAGCAAAAGCGAAAAAAAGAAGAGCAAAACTTTACCGATTATGCCGGGTATCTCCGTTCCCTCCGCATGAAAGCGGCGTTTGAGCCGGTCGGCGCGGGAAACTTACAGCGCGTGACGCAGTTAATCAATAAAACCAACCAATTTAACCTAACGACCCGGCGTTACACAGAGGCAGAGGTTGAGGCTATCTCCAAAGATCCCGGCGTTGTGACGCTCTGCGGACACCTAAGCGACCGCTTCGGCGACAACGGGCTGGTGACCGCGCTATTCGCTTCGCTGTCCGGCGATACTGCCGATATTGACCTATGGATAATGAGCTGCCGCGTCTTTAAGCGCGGTTTGGAATACGCCGCGCTGCGCCGTCTAATAGAGTCACTCAGGGCACGGGGCGTAAAGACGGTTCGGGGCGTCTACCTACCGACCGAAAAGAACAAGCCGGTGGAAACGCTTTACCGGGATCTGGGGTTTGTCAGCGAGAACGGAGAGATTTGGACAGCGGACATTGACCAAATTACCATACCGGAAACATATATGGAGGCGGATTGATGAAGCGGGAAGAAATTATGGCAGCGATGCAGCTAATCTTCCGCGACCTTTTTGACGATATTTCTATTGAAATAACCGATACAACAACCGCCGACGACATCAAAGGCTGGGACTCCCTGGAGCATGTGAACCTGATCGTGATGGTGGAAAAACGGTTTAAGGTTAAGTTTACGATGGATGAGATACTGGCGCTTAAAAATGTCGGTAATATGGCGGATTTGGTGTTAAAGAAGTTATGACGCTGCATCACGTTGGGTATTTGGTCGCCGATATCGTAGCGGCGCGGGAGGAGTTTATCCGGTTGGGATTCTCGCCGGACGGAGAAAAAATATATGATGCTGCGCGGGGTGCGCACATTTGCTTTTTGCGAACAGGCGGGACACTGATAGAGTTGATTTGCCCGGATTCTCCGGATTCCCCGCTTGCCCCCCTATTAAAAAAAATCAAGAACATGCCCTACCACCTATGTTTTGAGGTAAATGATCTGGAAACCGCGCAGGAAGATTTTTTTGCCCGCGGATATGTACCGGTCAAGCCGCCGGAGGCTGCGCCCGCTTTGGAAAATCGCCGCGTCGCATTTTATTTACACGGCGACATCGGGATGATAGAGCTTGTAGAAGGGGTCGGTTGAGGATGCTTGTCACGTCCCCGGTTTTTCTGCTTTTCTCGGCGGCGGTTGTGTTAGCCGACCGGTTTGTGCCCGTTCGGTTCCGCGCCGCACTGCTGCTGGCGGCGAGTTTGGTGTCCTATGGGTTCTGGCGGATTTGGGCGCCGTTGTTTATCATTTGTTATACTCTGCTCCATTACGCTCTGACTTTTTTTATCCGTAAAGCGCCGAAGGCAGGGTTCCCGCTCACGCTGCTGCTTCATATAACTTTGTTTGTGTTGCTTGGAAGGGCAGAACTATTCCGGTTCAGCCAACTTCCGGTTTTGCAAAATCTCATCTTCCCTCTGGGGTTTTCGTATTATATGTTCCGCTGTATCGGCTACCAAGCCGATGTCGCTCTTAAACGTCTTGAACCGGAGCGAAATCCGGTCAATTTTGCCCTTTTCCTCTGTTTTTATCCGATTTTAACGATGGGGCCGATCAATCGCGCCGGGGATTTTCTCCCGCAGATTCAAAACCCCGTACGCCCTGACAGGGAAGATTTCCGCGACTGCCTTTACTTGATCGGATTTTCCCTCTTTAAGAAGTTTGTCTTCGCCGACAATATCTGGCGTCTGATCGCTCCTTGGTTCGGCGCCGAGCAGGCGAAAACTGTTCAAAACGGCGGCGTTTGGTTTTTTTTGCTCCTCTGCTATATCATTCAACTCTATCTCGATTTCTCGGCATATACCGATATTGCGCTCAGCGTATCCCGCCTATTGGGATTCCGCGTGAACCCAAACTTCCGGGCGCCCTTCCTGTCGCAGTCAATTTCGGAGTTCTGGCGGCGCTGGCATATGGGGCTGTCGCATTGGTTTTCTGATTATCTCTTCACCCCGCTGCAAATCAAACTGCGCCGTTTCGGGATTCTCGCGTCGGTCATCGCCGCGTTTGTGACGCTCACAATCAGCGGGATGTGGCATCGATTCACATGGAACTATCTCGTCTGGGGTCTCGTCACCGCGTTTTTTATCTCATTTGACGCGGTATTCGCGAAGCGGCGGAAAAAAATCGCGAAAGCCGTTCCAAAGCGGGCGTTTACCGTTGTTACAAAGCTTATTACCTTTGTTATTTCCATTTGGGTTATTACCTTTGTCTGCGCCAACGGGTTCCAGCAGTCGCTATATATTCTGAGCCGAACCCTCAATCCCGCGACCTACCTGAACTTCGCCGGAGCGCGGGAATTTTTCGGTCAGGCGAAGGAGCTTCTCGCGTATCTGCTCGCGGCTATTCCGTTTGTCGCGTTCTCCCACGCGCTAGAGCTGAAACCGAAGCTGCTTCCGTCTCTTCTGACCCGTTCTGAGCGCGTTCCCTATCTATTGCGCGCGGTCTTGCTTGTGATGCTGATATATGCCTTTATTTTCTTCGGTTGGTTCGACGCTGATATTGTGGGTGGGTTCCAATATGTTCAATTTTAAGACGTTATTGAAGATACTCGTCTTTTTGCTCATCTTTGTTTTGGCCGAAACGGTTCTATCCTTTACCTTAATGCCCGAAAACATCCCCTCACGCATGATGATGGAGGATATGGCGCAAAGCGAAAACATCGATACCGTATTGATCGGTTCCTCAGCCGTGATGACGGCGGTAGACCCCTTCCTGTTGGAAGAGGAACTGGGGCAAGTCTGTTTCAACGCCTGTTCCAGTCTTCAGCAACCGATCGCTTCCTATTATCTGCTTCAGGATATTCTGCGGCTGCATTCTCCTAAAACCGTGATCTTTTCAGCCAATTTCAGCGCTTTCGGCGCCGAAACGCTCGACGAACTGCAATCCAACCTGATCCTCTTTGACTTCATGCAAACCTCGGGCGTAAAACTCAAATTTTTCTTTGATGCGTTCAAGCCTGCCGATTACCCAACCGTTTTCCTTAAAAGCTATCACTACCGATCCTCGTTCAAACCTGAAATGCTGAACCCGGCGTACATCTTCAATAAAGCGCGCGCGCCGCGCAATCCGGTTCTCCATGAAAGCGCGGAGTATACTGGAAAGGGTTTTACCGCATATACTTCTATTTGGGACGATTCTGAACCGGTGGAGTATTACGAACCGCCGGTTGCCGACCCGGAGAAGGAAGAATATCTGCGGAAGCTGATTGCCCTCTGCCGCGACAGGGACATTGAAGTCATTTTGCTGACCACGCCGCATGTTCAGGCGCGCTTCCAAACCTGTCCCGACTACTTCGAGTTGGGGAACGCGTTTTTCAGTAAAATCGCGGAGGATTGCGGCGCGGCATACATTGATCTCAATCTGGCAACACCCGGTCTCCTTCCTATCGGAAACGAGCATTTCAAAGACCCTTCACATGTCAACGCAGACGGCGCTGTTCTGGTGACGCAAGCGCTGGTATCCTCTATACGGGGGGAAGGGACGTTTTACGAGGGCGTTGAGCAGCGTTTAGCTTCATTTAGATAATAACCACTAACTATAAGTAGGACATATTTGTCTCGCCAGGAAAGTATGAGGTATCTGTGAAGAAATTGAAAATCTACTTTGACACATCTGTTATTAGTCATCTTGATCAACAGGACGCACCGGAAAAAATGGCTGAAACTCGTAAACTTTGGGAACGAGCAAAAACCGGAGATTTTGATGTGGTTTTATCAAATGTGAATTTTGAGGAAATCCTTGACTGCACCTCGGAGAAACAAAATGTTTTAATGAACTACCTCGCGCAAATAGAGTATAAACGAGTGACGGTCAGCGATGATTTGCTGCGAGTCGCCGATAAGGTAATTGATTTGGGCATACTCAAACAAAAGAGTTATGACGATTGCCAACATATAGCCGCCGCAATCGTCAGCGGCTGTGATGCAATTGTTTCTTGGAATTTTAAGCATTTTGTTAATCACAAAACCATGCAGGGTGTAAAAGCGATAAGCGCTCTCGAAGGTCGGAGTGATTTGTTAATTTATACTCCGCCTGCATTATTAGGAGGTGAAGACGATAATGAATAGCATACCGAAGCCTGACATCAGCCCTAACTTTACCATTGACGACATTCATAAAATTCGCGAGTGGCATTATGACTCTCGAATTGGTATGACAAGGCAAGAGGTTATTGATCACATAAATCGACGTGGCGACGAGTTTGAAGCTCTCGTGGAAGCTACTCGGCGTGTAAGAAAATCGGACCAAACTTAGGGGGTATTCACATGGATATGCTGGTAGTACCGAAACCCATTTTCAGCCGTTCGAAAACGGTTAAGGGGTATTATCTCTCTTTCCAGACCGGCAATGCGCTGCTGGAGGAAGGAAAAACCTTTGCTTATGAAAACAGCATACACTCGCCCTTCTTTGAGTTTGTCAACCAGATTGGGCTGGAGGTTTTGACAAACGATCTGCCCATTTTTATCCCCGTAACCAATGTGCAACTCGCAACAAGCCTTGAGAACGTCTGCACGGTTGACCGAACCCGCGTGGCGCTTCTGCTGGGAAGGCGGGTAGACCTGTCGTCCGCGAACTTGGAGCGGGTCAGGTATTTCAAGGAGCAGGGCTTTTTAATCGCGTTTATCCATAAAGACGATTACCGCTCGCTGGATCCCTTTTTGCCGTACACCGACTTTATCTTCAGCGGAAGCGAGACGTCCAGCGTGATGCCGTTGCTGGGGCATATCCGGCACAGGCATTCCCCCGCGAAGGTGATCGCGAGAAAGATCAACTCTGAAAAAGTTTTTGATAAGATGATGGCCTTCGGGCTGGAATACTTTGCCGGTTCGTTTTACATGAACCCGATCATCAGTAAAGACCGCCGCGTATCGCCGCTAAAGGTCAACTATATCCATCTGCTGAACCAAGTAAACCAAGATGACTTTGACCTCGACAAATTCGCCGGTATCGTCCAGCGAGATACGGCGCTGGCGATACAGTTTCTCAAAATGGTCAACTCCTCCGCCGTGCGGGCGAATAAAATTACCAACTTGCGCCACGCGGCCGCGCTGCTCGGTCAGCGTGAAATCAAAAAATGGGCGACGACCGCCGTTACATCCTCTCTCGCGCAGGAAAGCCCGGGGGAAATCACCCGGCTTTCGATGCTCCGCGCAAAGTTTTGCGAGAACTTGTCAGGGCTTTTTGAACAGGCCATTCAGAAAGACAACCTGTTTCTGATGGGGCTGTTTTCGGTGCTGGACATCATTTTGGAAACGACAATGGAAGAAGCCCTCAACATCGTGCGCGTCCCCGACCGTGTGCGCGACGCCCTGCTGTCGAAGGAACCGATCTTCGGTGAGGTTTATCAGTTTGTCCGGCTCTATGAAAATGCTGATTGGGTAGAAGTTTCGAGAATGGCTCTGGTAAAGCAGTTCTCCATCGGCGACATCTTCAACGCCTACAACAACGCCCTCGTCTGGTACGGCCAGATGATTCACATGACGGTAGACGAAGACGGGGTAACACTGTAATGGTTTTGGAAACCGAGAGGTTACGTTTGCGCCCATGGAGAGAGACGGACGCAGAAAAACTGTACGAATTCGCGAAGAACCCGCTGATCGGCCCGTCTGCGGGCTGGCCGGTACACACGAGCGTTGAAAACAGCAGGATGATCATTCGCGGGGTGCTTTCCGCGAAGGAAACCTATGCCGTGACACTCAAAAATGACGATACCGCCATTGGGAGTATCGGCTTACATATTGGGGATAAAAGCAATCTGAACATCCAACCCGAAGAAGCCGAAATCGGATACTGGATCGCGCAGCCGTATTGGGGGCAGGGACTTATCCCGGAAGCGACGCGCGCGCTTATGCGCCACGCGTTTGATACGCTGGGATTGTCCGTGCTGTGGTGCGGCTATTTCGACGGCAATGAGAAGTCGAAGAGAGTGAGCGAGAAATGCGGTTTCCGGTTCCATCATACAGTGTACGGCAAAGAGTGGCCGCTCATTAACGCAATCAAGACGCAGCATGTTACCCGCGTCACAAAAGAGGAATGGGAGCAAAGTATGTTACGGGTAAGATAACACTATGTTAAGACGCTCAAATTGTTTATGTCCCCGCTTTCCGCCTAACCCCGGAAGGCGGGATTCTCTTTATCCCAAACAGTCCGCCCTATTACGACGCATGGTTACAAGGGGTTACAAATAAGTGACAAAGTAGTTGACAAAACGGTTTTTTTCTGTTACGATTGGACAAGATGTCAAAAACAGTCGTAAAAGGAGAAGCCCGGAATGATTCGCAGAAAAGCCCTTTCCTTGTTAGCCGTCTTTTTCCTTATCGCCGCTTTATTACCCTCGGCGATGGCAGCCGAATCTTATTATACCAGCGGGAAGGTGAATCTCCGCGCGGCAGGATCGCTAGAAGCCGCCGTTATTCAAACATTGGAAGCCGGCGTATCCGTGGAAGTGTTGGAGTACAATCCGGACGGGTGGTCAAAGGTCGGCGTCAACGGCGTTTCCGGCTACATAAAATCAGAGTATCTCGTCACGTCAGCGCAACCCTTAAACGTGCCGGTCTCTTCCGTTTATGTTACGACAGACAAGGTTAATTTCCGCACCGGCCCGTCTTTGGAAGCGGGTGTGATTCAATCGCTGGACACAGGTACGTCGGTAGATGTTTTAGAGTATGATCCGTCGGGTTGGTCAAAAACTAGCATAAACGGCACGGTCGGCTACATAAAATCAGAGTATCTTGTCCCGTTCGCTCAGACTGACGAGCCGCCCGCCGATTCCCCGGAATCTTTAACCTATCTAACGACCGATAAGGTCAATTTCCGCACCGCTCCTTCTATGGACGCAAGCGTAATCAAGCAGCTTAATCCCGGCACATCGGTAGAAGTCTTGGAAGTTGACCCGACCGGGTGGACAAAAGTCAGCGTCGGAAGCGAGACCGGGTACATCAAATCCGAATTTCTCACAGACAAAGCGAACGGAAGCGGTCTTGAACTGCTGGAATGGTCTGAGGTCAAGCAAATCCTCAAGCTCCACACGCCGATTCCGGTAGTGGACGTGCGGACGGGGCTGACCTACACCGTACAGAGCTTCTCCAACGGTTCGCACGCCGATGTCGAAACGCTGACGACAGCGGATACAGAAATTTTAAAAAGCATCTACGGCGGCAAATGGAGTTGGAGTCCCCGTCCGGTTTGGGTGACGATTGCCGGACGAAAAATCGCCGCTTCGATCAACGGGATGCCGCACGGCGGCGGCGTAATCGCAGGCAACGGTATGGACGGGCAGATATGCCTGCATTTTCTGGGCAGCAAAACGCACAACGGAAACACATCCTTTGGGAAGAGCCATCAGGACGGCGTCTGGGAGGCATGGAACGCACGATAAAGGGAGAGGTCGGCGCGATGAATGAGGCATAGAGCGATCCTTTTTGCTTTATTGGCAGGATTTGCGCTGCCCGCGCAAGCTGCCACGCCGGAGGAACTAAACAATCAGATAATCTCGGAGACGGCGATTTTGATTGACGCCGATACCGGGCAGATTCTATACGAAAAAGAAATGCATAAACCGATGCGTCCGGCGAGTACCACCAAAATTATGACGGGGCTGCTCGCGCTGGAGAACGGAAACCTGAGCGATACTCTAACTATGACGGAGGAAGCCGTTTCCACGATCGGGGAAGGCGCGGCGAATATCGCTCTCGCAGCGGACGAACAGCTTACGCTGGAACAGGCGATGCACGCCCTCGCCGTCGTTTCCGCAGCGGACGCTTCCAACGGCATAGCTGAGTATGTCGCTGGAACCGTTGACGGTTTCATCACCCTCATGAACGAGCGGGCTAAAGAGGCAGGCGCGCTGCGCACGACCTTCCAAAACGCCCACGGCATGCCGAATGAGGAACACCTCACAACGGCATATGATCTGGCGCAAATTACAAGGGCGGCGCTTCAAACGCCCGGTTTTACCGACATATTCGGCGCTCTGGAATACGAAATACCGCCCACCAATGTCTTGGCTGAACCGCGTTTGCTTACAAGCCATAACCTAATGCTCAACGGCGAGTTTCAATATAGCGGGGCCGTTGCGGCCAAGACCGGTTGGACGGTAAACTCGCAGTACTGCCTGATGACGGCGGCGGAAAGAGACGGGCGCACCTTGATCGGCGTAGTGATGAAATCCCCTGACCGTGACGACAAGTATGAAGATATGACCCTTTTGCTCGATCATGGGTTTGACGATTTTATCAGCGTGAGCTTTACCGCCGCCGAACTTTCTCAAGAAGCGTATGCGCTGACCGATTCCGCCGGAAACGAGTGGGTTGCGGATATTACCGCCGCCGGTGATTTTTCCTGTCTCATTCCGGCGACGCTAACCAAAGACGATGTCACTGTCAGCTACCTTGCCGACGGGGAAAACATGGTCAAAGCAGTATTCGCGCTGAACGATCCAACCGTATATACGTTGGGCGAACTGCCGATGACGGCAGTACAGAATCAGCCGCTCCCCGTCATCGCGTCCGTTCCTGATATTCCCGGCTCATCCGCCGATGCCGAAGAAGCAGTCGGCATGGCCGAGACGGAAGATAGCGACGCGGGCGACGACGCGTGGCACCCCGCGTTGATGCTGATTGCCGGAATCATTGTGGCGGCAATCGGGCTATGTATCATCTTAGCAATCGTCATCGTTGCGCTTCGTTGGGTCAACATCCGCAAAGACACAGATTGAAAAAATAGTGGGGGACGCCATATCGGCGTCCCCCGAACAGTATTTTGTGTTTCCGGCAGGGGGCGGATGGCAATCCGCCCATCATTATCAATATCCTTCGTTTTTGCACGGCATGAATCGCAGTTGGAGTAGCGAGCGATGTGGCTGCATTAATTTACAATCATCGACCTATATTCCTCCAAATGGTTGGAGATATTTATTGTTTCGAGCAGTTCCTTTGCTTCATCCATCGACAGAACCGTTCGTGGCTGATAGTAACGTTCGGGATCATATTCTTCCGGTTTGTAAGTATAAGCTTCCATGTAGAATTCGGAGTCCCGATAGTAAACGCTATTGTATTCTCCCGGATTGCGCCCCTCAAGGTAATAGTCTTCACTACCGGGGATACTTTCTATAGTCTCCAAATTTTCAGGGAAACTTTGCATTCCATTTACCGCTAAATTCATACGCTCTCCCGCTTCGTTTTCATAAGTGCATTTCACGAGCAGAGCATCGGAGACATCTATCTTGTATACTTGGTCTACGACATCGCCGGCGAGCAATTGGGGGGACATCATTATATTTTGCATGAGGCGGGAATAATTGTACACAGCAATACGCTTCAAGCTGTACTCTCCTAAGATTTCCGGCGGATTCATGTTTGGATACCAAACGAGCTGCTCACCCGGAGCAAAGCCCGTATCGTTCGTTAAGGTAAAGTAGAAGCGCCCCACTTGATATTTATACGCTTCGTCATAAGCCAGTCTGTACTGTTCCCGGATTGCGGGTGCCATCTGCTGAGCAATCTCCCACGCCTCATCTTCCGTTAGCTCGGGCGTGTACATATTATCGCCGTTTAAGATTACAAATTCCGCCGTCAGTCTGCCGATATTCTCGATATATGCGTAATCCAAAACATCAGGCGTATCCTTTGCGGTATGCATATAATCATAAGTATTGGCTTGCATTAGTCCCACACCCGGAAAGCCTTGCAGCTCGAAACTCTGCTCATCGCTGTGATAATCGCCGTATTCGTTCATTACCTTGTTTTCCGTTAAAAACAATCGCATAGCCTCATTCAATCCACCGCTGAGCGCAAGCGTTTGAGAATGAACATCAAGCGCCGATTCGCCCTCTTGGGTACAGCCGATACAGTCCAGATTGATGTTTATCATTTCCTCATATTGCACCGAAATATCAGCGGCAAACGCTTTGCTGCCCGCAAGACTGTTTTCTTCGCCGTTAAAAGCCACAATCAGCACATCTGTTTGCAAATCTTCTTGTTTCTGAACCAGCGCCTGCGTGGCCGTGAGCATAGTCGCCACACCGGAAGCGTTGTCCACCGCGCTGAGGATATTCAACTCCCCTGCCACACCTGCGCCGTCGAAGTGGGCGCTGAGGATTACCGCTTTGCTTTGATCCTTACCCGGTATTCGCCCAACAATATTGTGGAGAGTTTGCTCCGAAGCCGTAGCTTCAATTTGGAGCGATGCCTCGGAAACCGTGTCCCAGTCAATTTGGTTGAATATGCCTTTTTTTATGATTATGCTATCTTCGGCGCGGTTGAACATGTTGTTGAATATCAGAAGTCGTTCATCCTCTATAAACCGGCATTCACCACCGGGGTTACCCTCCGTCGCGTAAGTAAATAGCCGAACCCCTTCCGAAGCCGTTTCTCCGCTCTCGGTTTGTTGGGGCAAAAGCCGTAAATCAATGGCGCTGCCGTCGGTGGGTGCGAAAAATTCTTCACCGTGGATGAGTTCGCGGCTGCCGCCGTCCGCAAAAAATAACGTCAGCCTAGGGTTGGCTTTCACCGGATCGCATGTAATTTGCGTATATGGCTGCAGATAGGAATCCCCCGATAGCGGTTCCAGCCCGATGTCCGCGAAAAGTCCGGCTAAATATTGGCCGGCCCTCTCGTTTTCCGCACTGCCGGCGAAACGCCCCCGATATTCTTCAGCGGCTAAGGTTTCCACGATCGATTGGGCCGTGATGGGATTGCTTTTATCTCCCTGACACCCGGCAAGCGATGGTAAAATCATGCAGAGCGCCAGTATAGCCGTAATGCCTGTTTTGAAATGTTTTTTCATTATGCCTCCCTGCCGCAATAGCGGTAAATTGACTTTATCAAATATAATCAACCCCGGTAACGATTATGAACGCACATTGCCGTCATGTTTTCATTTTCGTCGTCTGGTCACTGTGCTGTGTATGGGCGGTTATTTTCGTGGAAAAAGAAATAAGAGATATTAGTAGTAGCCTTTACACCTTATTTCTTCAAAAGTCATACTCCAATGATGCCCCCACGCACAAGCAGTACATTGAGCGGTTCTGACACGTACTCGCTCCCATATTTCGTCTGTGCCATGTGGGTAAGTTTTACAAAGATAATCCCATGTGTATACCCAAGGCGTATATATATCAGTTACACGAAAGTGTTGCTCTTTTTTGCACGCTGGGCAATATTCTATTGGACCCCTTAGGAGTTCCACTCCTGAAATTTCGCTCGGGGTATTCATTGGTGCGACAAAGTGGCTTCCCATAGGGAGATCATTTTGACCGCCATCAATATTCGGTGTTGTCTCCGCAAAGGCCGGTACGCACAGCGCAAAAATAAGCGCCAAAACGATTGCGATGCCTCTCTTGGAATGTTTCATCCAGATCATCCTTTCTTCAGTCTAGTGACGGCAATGTATGTTCCGGTTACGGTAATTACTAGTATAGTTCTTTTTTATGTCTTTGTCAATGAATATTTGCCAAAATGTTAAAATATTTATTCAATGATTATTGAAAACAAATATAATTTTCAATAATGAGAAACGCTTACTGAGGGAGAGGACAGAGGGTTCCACTTGTCAACGTTTGCATTATATTATACACATATATTGCCATTGTAAGCATATGGCATAGAATCGCGAGTGCTTTATTGCGTTTTAATTCGTAATGAAATATTCTTTGTGAAAATTCATAAATAAATGGATCCTCGGACTTTCTTCTTCGCCGCAGTTGCAAAACCGCTCGGATTATGGTAAACTGAACGCGTTATGAAAAAGATCGGGATTATCGTCATATTGGCTGTTTTGGCCT
>QMCE01000530.1_pt1 | contig 19537 bp, 16 predicted proteins | sample 1821851 | NCBI WGS metagenome assembly QMCE01 (sample SAMN09453174, study PRJNA476694) | Termite gut metagenome, whole genome shotgun sequencing project. | isolation source: worker | host: Odontotermes sp. | place: South Africa:Pretoria | collected 2016-01-28
CAGGGTTTTCTCATGCGGACGCCACGCGGGCGCGTCGCGACGCCACGCGCGTGGCAACACCTCGGCCTCACGCCGCCCGCCTCCCTGCCAGACCTGTTTTCTGGGGCGTGAAAGGCGCGCCGTCGGCGGCGGCCGCGGCGGCGGTTCCGGGGGCGACGGCGTGCGAGAATGGGTAATCGTGGCTGACAAGCGCTAGGCTGCTACGACGGCAACGCCGTCTATATGTACAACGAACTCAAGGACTTTCTATGGACTGGACCACGATTCTCATGGTCATCGTCGTCGTGGCGGCGCTTTATTTCTTGATGATCCGCCCGCAACGCAAGCGGGCCAAGGAACAGAAAGAACATATGGCGTCGTTGCAGCCGGGCTCGCGCGTGATGACCGTCCATGGCATCTTCGGCACCATCGTCCATATGGGGGAGCGGCAAGCGATCATCGAGATTTCGCCCGGGGTCGAGCTGACGATCTTGAAGCAAGCCATCTCGAACCAGCCGGTCCAAGACGAGTTCGAATACGACGACGGCACGGATGAGGACACGGCGATCGTGCCCTCTGGCGACTGGGACGACGCGGCCGCCGCGCTGACGGCCGCTGACACCGCCTCAGACACGACGGTCGCCTCAGATGACGATGACGCGGCGGACTTAGACCTCACCGTTGAGGACGACACAGCCGACGACCTCGACGTTCCGGCGGCGGACGACGCCGCTGTGGCAGACAAGCCCGCAGAGAAGGCCGCTGACGGCCCGGCTTCGTCCTCGTCCATCCCTGATTTCACTGACGACGAGTCCTTCTCGACGTGGTGGGACGGTCACTTCCCTGCAGATGGCGACGCGCCGAAGGGTGACGGTTCCCCGAAGGGCGACGCATAAACCGGGCCCCCCAAGCCCGGGTTTTCAACAACGATTGACGAAGTAGGCAGCAACAGTGGCAACGAGCAGCCGACACCACACACATCCTGTGCGCACGCTCACGATTTTCGGTGTGTTCATCGTGGCGTTATACGTGATCATGGCCTCTACGAACGCGTGGATTCCGAAATTGGGTCTTGACCTGCGTGGCGGCACCACGGTGACGCTGACCGCTAAAAACATCACAGGTTCAGGGTCGGTCGATCCGACGAGCCTGGAGCAGGCGCGCAGCATCATCGAGCAGCGCGTCAACTCGCTGGGCGTCAGTGAGAGCGAAGTGACGACGTCCGGCGGCAACCAGATCATCGTCACGGCGCCCAACGTCCAGCAGGACGAGCTGGTCCAGATGGTCGGGCAGACGGCCCAGTTGTACTTCCGCAAGGTGTTCGCCGAGGAGGCGGTCACCACCGCGAGCGACCAGCCGGCGACGACGCAGCCGAGCGACCAGGCCACGGCGCCGACAGCCGCCAACACCCCGGCCCGGCCGTTGCCCGACCTGCCGACGCCAGTGCCGAGCCCGCGTCCGACCGCGCCTGCGGCGACCCCGCCGTCCTTCGACACGCTGATGGACTGGCAGCCGAGCTCCCGTGACCAGGCTGATTTCACCGCCTACACGTCGTGCGCCGATCCCTCGCCGACACCGGACGTCTCCGACCAGCCGCTTATCACGTGCGACGAGACGAAGACCGTTAAATACCTGCTCGGGCCGGCGCTGATCGGCGGCCAGGAGCTGACGGATGCGCAGGCCGCCGTGCCCCAAAACTCCGTGTCGTGGATCGTCACGCTGCAGTTCAACGGCCAGGGGGCCTCCGAGTTCGAGACGGTCACGACGGATCTGGCGAAGCAGACCCAGCCGCAGAACCAGTTCGGCATTGTCCTGGACGGTACGGTGATCTCCGCACCGCGCGTCTCCACCACGATCAGCGGCGGTCGCGCCCAGATTGAGGGCAACTTCACCCAGGCCTCGGCGACGCAGCTCGCCAACGTGCTCAAGTACGGCGCGCTGCCGCTTGCCTTCGACCGTTCCAGCGTGGATACGGTGTCCGCGAAGCTCGGCGGCGAACAGCTTCAGGCCGGTCTCGTCGCTGGCCTCATCGGCTTGGGCCTGGTCGTCATCTATGCGTTGTTCTACTATCGCGGCCTGGCCGGTGTGGTGGTGTGCTCGCTGGCCATCTCAGGCCTCTTGACGTATGCGCTGCTCGTCTTGCTCGGGCAATCGCTCGGCTTGGCGTTGAACCTGCCAGGCATCGCCGGTGTGATCGTCGCGGTCGGCGTGACGTCCGACTCGTTCATCATCTTCTTCGAGCGAATACGTGACGAAGTGCGCGAGGGGCGTTCGCTGCGGACGGCCATCGAAACCGGCTGGGTCAGGTCGCGTAAGACGATTCTGGCCGCCGACTCGGTGTCGCTGCTGTCGGCCGTCGTGCTGTTCATCCTGGCGATCGGCTCCGTCAAGGGCTTCGCCTTCACCCTCGGCCTCACCACGCTCGTCGACGTCATGATCGTCTTCTGGTTCACCAAACCGGCGATGACGCTGCTCGGCCGCACGAAGTTCTTCGGCGAGGGCCATCGTTTCTCCGGCTTCGAGCCCGAACATATGGGCATGCCCAGACCGCCGTTGCACGCCTCCAGACCCGTGCCGGCGACAGGAAAGGTGGCATGACGATGGCGACGACCACCAAAACCAAGAAGAAGATCAGCGTCGCTCACCGGCTGTACACCGGTGAGATCTCCTACGACTTCGTCGGCCACCGCAAGGTGTGGTACACGGTGTCGGCGGTGCTGCTCCTCGTGTCCATCCTGGCGATCGTGTTCCGCGGGCTCCAGCTCGGCATCGAGTTCAAGGGCGGCGTCGACTTCAATGTCTCGACGACCGTTACGGCCACGTCCGTCGATGATTATCGCCACGCCGTCGAGGCTCTGAACATCCCCGACGCCAGCGAGGCGACCGTGACGACGGTCGGCAACCACACGGTGCGCATTGAGACTGGCGCGCTGAACGACCAGGACGTCATCACCGTGCGCGACGCGCTGGCGCAGAAGGCCGGCATCGCGAACGAGCAAGTCGACTATTCCCGCATCGGCGCGTCGTGGGGGCAGCAGATCACGAACCAGGCGATCATCGCCTTGGTCGTGTTCCTGGTGCTCGTCATGATGCTGATCTGGATCTACTTCCGTGACTTCCGAATGTCCATCTCGGGCATCGCGGCGTTGATCCACGACTTGATCATCACGGTCGGTGTTTACGCCTTGGTGGGCTTCACGGTGACGCCGGCGACGCTCATCGGCGTCCTGACGATTCTGGGCTACTCCCTGTACGACACGGTGGTGGTGTTCGACAAGATCCGTGAGAACGTACGCGATCTGTTCCACACCAACAAGACGTACTCCCAGGGCGCCAACCTCGCTGTGAACCAGGTGCTCGTCCGGTCGATCAACACGACCATCATCGGCGTGTTGCCGGTCGCGGCCCTCTTGTTCGTCGATGCGGTCGTGCTCGGCTCCGGTCCGCTGGAAGACCTCGGCCTGGCGCTGTTCGTCGGCATGGTGATCGGCGCCTACTCGTCGATCTTCATCGCGACGCCGCTGCTGACGCAGATGCGCGAGGCCGAGCCGGCGATGAAGGAGCACCGCGAGCATCTCGAACGGCGCGCGGCTCGCGCGGCCCGCAAAGCGGAGACCGTCGCGGTCGTCCCGATGACGGTGGGCGACGCGTCCACCAATGAGTCGGTCGAGGTGGAAGCCACCTTCGAGGACGAGCCGGCGAACACCGGAACGGAGACATTCGGCTGGGTGACGGCCGACCAGTTGTCGCCTCGTGTCCAGCGGTCCCATCAGTCGCGTAGTGAACGGAAGAAGTCTTAATGCAGCACCTGAGCGCCAACCAGCAGTTGATACAGGGGCTCATCAGAGATGTCGTCGACTTCCCGAACCCGGGGGTCGTCTTCAAGGACATCACGCCGTTGTTGTCCGACGCCACCGGCCTGCGAGCAGCGGTCGACGAGCTGGCCGCGTCCGCGCCGTCGGATGTGGACGTCGTCGTCGGGATGGAAGCGCGTGGTTTCATCTTCGCCAGTCCCGTGGCGGTGAAGTTGGGGGCGGGCTTCGTGCCGGTGCGTAAACCCGGCAAGTTGCCCGGTGACGTCTTTCGCGAGACCTTTTCGCTGGAGTACGGCGACGAGACGCTGGAGGTGCACCGGGACGCGATCAAGCCGGGGGCGCGTGTGCTCGTCGTCGACGACGTGCTCGCCACCGGCGGCACGGTCAGCGCGACGGCGGACCTGCTCAAGAAACTCGGGGCTCAGCTCGTGCATGTCTCGGTGCTGATGGAGCTGGGTTTCCTGCACGGACGCGAATTGCTGGCCGCGCACGGCATCACCGAGTGCTCGGCGGTTGTGACGGTCTGAGCATGGCACGCGCCTTCTGTGGAAGGTGCGCAAACACCGCGTGCTCGCGCGACGAGGTCACGGCCGGTGGCCTATGATGGCGCTCTACAAAGCGGCCCACATCTGAGGGCGGCGAATCGGAGGGCGCGTGTCGACTGATGTGAACGGTCCCTACGGGGCTGGCGACGGGCTGCCGGGCGAGCCCCAATCGTTGCGCGGGCAAAACACCATGACGGCGGAACAGCCGCGTGCTCGCGTGCGGCAGGTGCTCGCGCGCCTGGGCACCCCGAAGCAGCAGGCGGTGGCGGAGCTCGAACCGTTGATGAAGATGATCCGCGAGCACACCAAGAACGCGGACACGGCTCTCATCGAACGGGCCTACCGGACGGCCGATCACTATCACGCCGGGCAGAGTCGCAAGAGCGGTGACGCCTACATCACCCACCCGCTGGCGGTCGCCACGATTCTCGCCGGCCTCGGGATGAACGAGACGACCATCTGCGCAGCGCTGTTGCATGACACCGTCGAGGACACGCCTTACACCCTTGAGCAGTTGCAGGCCGATTTCGGGCCCGAGATCGCCCAGATGGTCGACGGCGTCACCAAGCTCGACAAGATCCAATACGGCGACTCGGCCAAGGCCGAGACGATCCGCAAGATGATCATGGCAATGAGCAAGGACATCCGGGTGCTCATCATCAAGCTGGCCGACCGGCTGCACAACATGCGCACCTTGGGCTATCTGAAGCAGGACCGGCAGATCGCTATCGCCAAGGAGACCCTGGAGATTTTCGCGCCGCTGGCCCATCGGCTCGGCATGAACGCGATCAAGTGGGAGCTGGAAGACCTGGCCTTCGCCACCTTGCAGCCGAAGATCTACCACGAGATCGTGCGCCTGGTCGCGGCCCGGGCGCCCTTGCGTCAGGAGTATCTGAAGTCGGTGATCGATCAGGTGCGCCGCGACCTCGACGAGGCCGGCATCAAGGCGACGGTGTACGGCCGGCCGAAGCACTACTACTCGATCTACCAGAAGATGGTGGTCCGGGGCCGGGATTTCGCGGACATCTACGACTTGGTCGGCCTGCGCATCCTGGTCGAGACGAAACGCGAGTGCTACGCGGTGCTCGGCATCATGCACGCCCAGTGGAGCCCGATTCCCGGGCGCTTCAAGGACTACATCGCGATGCCGAAGTTCAACCTCTACCAGTCGCTGCACACGACGGTGCTGGGGCCGGGCGGCAAACCGGTTGAGTTCCAGATCCGCACCCATGAGATGCACAACCAGGCCGAGTACGGCGTGGCGGCGCACTGGAAGTATAAAGAGGGCAAGGTCAACGCGGCCGAGCTGAACTGGGTGCAGCAGATCAACCAGTGGCAGCGCGAAATGGAGGACCCGGGCGAGTTCCTCGACACGTTGCGCTTCGAGATCAACAACGACGAGGTGTTCGTCTTCACGCCGCGCGGCGACGTGATCAGCCTGCCGAAGGGCGCCACGCCCGTCGATTTCGCCTACGCCGTCCACACGGAGGTGGGCCATCACACGATCGGCGCGCGGGTGAACGGCCGCCTCGTGCCCCTCGAATCAGAGCTGTCGAACGGCGACACCGTTGAGGTGCTGACGTCGAAGGCGCCGAACGCCGGCCCCAGCCGCGACTGGCTGCTGTTCGTGAAGAGCGCGCGGGCGCGCGGCAAGATCCGCCAGTACTTCCAGCGGGAGCGGCGCGACGAATCCATCGACCAGGGCAAAGAGGCGCTGGCCAAGCAGATGCGGCGGCTCCACCTGCCGCTGCAACGGCTGCTGACCGCGGACAAAATGTCGGAACTGGTCGAGCATTTCCGGGTCGCCGACGTCAACGCGCTGTACGCGGCGGTTGGCGAGGGGACGATCTCGCCGCAGGCGGTCGCGCAGCAGTTGGTCGTCGCGGACGGCGGCCAGCGCGGTGTGGCCGAGATCTCGGCGGAGGACGTGCCAGTGATCGGCGTCCAACCGCGTCGTCACGGGCGCACCAGCAGCAACGAGGCGGGCGTCGTGGTCGAGGGCGACGCGAACGTCTGGGTGAAGCTGGCCCGCTGCTGCCGTCCGGTGCCAGGCGACGAGATCCTCGGCTTCATCACCCGCGAGAACGGGGTGTCCGTGCATCGCGCCGACTGCACGAACGCCGCGAGCCTCAAGGCCCAGCCGGAGCGCCTCGTCCACGTGACATGGGCGCCGACGGCGGCCAGCTCGTTCACGGTGGCGTTGCACGTCGAAGGCATCGACCGGACCGGCGTGCTCGCGGAGATCACGAAAGTCATCACCGATCAGCACATCTCCATCGATTCGGCGACAATGACCACCGCCAAAGACCGCACGTTCCGCTTCCGGTTCATGTTCGACATCCCCGACCCGAAACAGCTCAACCACATCATGGGCGCCATCCGGCGCGTGTCCGGCGTCTACGACGTCTATCGCGTCAAGGGGTAGCGCTCCTCAGCGGGTGAAATCGGCGAGCGTCTCGCGGGCCTGGTCGAGCCAGGTCTGGTAGGTCGCGATCGAGTCGCGCGTCTTCGCGGCGGTGGAGGCGTCGCCCTTCTGCTCGGCGGCGTCGGCCTTGGTCTGGAGTTTCGCGATTTGCGATTCGAGCAAGGCGACAGTCTCCTCGGCGCGTGCTTTGGCTTCCGGATCGGTACGCCGCCACTCGTCTTCTTCTGCGGTGCGGATTGCGGCTTCGAGCGCCCTGACGCGAGCGTCGAGGGCCCGCATCTGGTCGCGGGGCACCCGGCCGATCTCGTTGTAGGCGTCGACGAAGGAACGGAAGGCGGCCCTGGAGGCGTTGACGTCGGTGACGGGCACCACGCTCGCTTCGGCTTCGGCGAGCAGCGCCTGTTTCTTGGCGAGGTTGTCGGTGTACTCGGCGTCCTGCGCGTTGAAAACGGCCTGCCGGGCGGAGAAGAACTCGTCCTGGATGCCGCGGAACTCTTGCCACAACTGGTCGTCCACGGCGCGCGGCGCCGGACCGGCTGCCTTCCAGCGGGTCATGAGGTCGCGGAACGCGCCGGCAGTGATGTTCCAGTCGGTCGACGACGCCAGGGAACGGGCCTCGGCGATGATGCCTTCCTTGACGTGTTGCGCGGCGTCTCGTTTGGCCGCCTGCTCGGCGAATTGCGCCTTGCGGCGCCTTGTGTAGGTGGTGCGGGCCGCCGAGAAACGGTGCCACAGCTCTTCGTCAGTGGCGCGGTCGACGCGGGGCAGCGCCTTCCATTCGTCCAACAGCGACCGGAACTTGTTGACGCCACCGCGCCAGTCGTTGCTCTCGGCCAGCACTTCGGCTTCAGCGACCATCTTCTCTTTGGCTTGGCGCGACGCCTCTTGGGCACGCGCCCGCTCAGCCTTGCGGGCTTCGGCGTTCTCGTCGATGGCGGGGACCAGTGCGTTCAACCGGGCGCTCAGCGCAGCCAGATCACCGACGGCATTGGCTTCCTCGACCGTCGTGCGGAGCGTGCCGACTGAGCGGCGCGCCTCGTCGGGGCTCAAAGAACCAGCCTTCACGCGGCTCTCCAACAGGCCCACCTCGACTTCGAGCGCCTCATAGCGGCGCACGTAGAACGCGAGGGCGTCGTCAGGGGTGGCGTCAGGAATCTGTCCGACTGACCGTTCGCCGTCAGCGGTACGCACATACACTGTGCCATCCGCTTCGACGCGGCCAAAGGTCGCCGGACTTGCACTATTGTCCATGACGCCCATCTTGCCCGATCAGCCCCCAAAGTGGGAAACCCACTGAGAAACCGCAGCGGGGGACAGGGCTGATCGCGGTAGGCTGCTGCGGTGTTCTTAGCTTCATGCACAACCGGCGCCTGGCAGACGAATTGCTACATCGCGGGGGCGCGCGGTTCCCGTCAGTGCGTGGTGATCGACCCGGGGATGGACGCGGCCGAGACAGTGCGTTCCACCGTGAGCCGTCACCACCTGGTCCCCGTCGCGGTGCTGGCGACGCACGGTCACATCGACCATGTCGCTGACGCTGCCGTGTTAGCCGACGACTGGGGCGTGCCCGTGTGGATCCACTCAGCCGACCGGCCGATGCTCACCGATCCGCTGTGGGGGCTCGCGCCGCAGCTCGCTGGCACAGCGGGGCTCGTCCCCGCGCGGCTGGACGAGCCGGCCGACGTGCGCGAGTACGACGGCTTGTCCGAGCTGGAACTGGCGGGGCTGACGTTCCGGCTCGTCCACGCGCCCGGCCACACGCCAGGCGGCATGCTCCTGGCGGTGTCCCTGTCCGACGAGCCGGATCTCGACGAAGCTTGGTTCACCGGCGACACCCTGTTCGCTGGATCGATCGGACGGACCGATTTCGCCGTGAGCGACCCCGCCGCGATGAAGCGCACGCTCGCCGGCCCGATCGCCTCGATACCGGACGCGGCCGCGGTGTTGCCCGGCCATGGCGCGCAGACGCTGATGGCTCACGAACGAGCCACGAATCCTTATCTCCAACCACGATTTCTGGGTGTCTGACTGATGGCTACACGTATTGCCCCGCTGGCGGGGTTTCCTGAGTTCCTGCCTGACGGGCGCGTCGTCGAACAGCGCGTCCTCGCCTCGTTGGCCCACACGTTCGAACTGCACGGGTTCGCGTCGATCGAGACGCGCGCCGTCGAACCGATGGCGCAACTGGCCCGCAAGGGCGAGATCGACAAAGAGGTCTACACGGTCAAACGGCTGCACGCCGCCGAGGACGAGGCCGCCGACCTCGGCCTGCACTTCGACCTCACCGTGCCCTTCGCGCGCTACGTGCTGGAACACGCCGGCCACCTCCAGTTCCCCTTCCGCCGCTACCAGACGCAGAAGGTCTGGCGCGGCGAGCGCCCGCAGGACGGTCGCTACCGCGAGTTCGCCCAAGCCGACATCGACATCGTCGGTCAGGGCACGCTGGCCGCGCACCACGACGTCGAGGTCGCGCTGGTGATGCTGGAGGCGCTCGAGCGCCTGCACACCGACGTCGGCCTGCCGACCGTCACGATGAGCGTCAACAACCGGCAACTGTCGGAAGGCTTCTACCGCGGCCTGGGCGTCGACGACCACATGGCCGTGCTGCAGCGCATCGACAAGCTCGACAAGATCGGCCCCCAGGCCGTCCACGACCTGCTCGTCGACGAGCTGGCCATGTCGGCCGCCCAAGCCGACCAGTGCCTGGCGCTCGCCACCATCCGCACGCCGGACGCCTCGTTCGTCGACCAGGTGCGGGGGCTCGGTGTCGAGCATCCGATGCTCGACGACGGGTTGGAGAAACTGGCCGCCGTGGTCGAGGCGGCGCGCTCCTTTGTGCCGGGACGGTTGGTCGCCGACCTGAAGATCGCCCGCGGCCTCGACTACTACACCGGCACCGTCTACGAGACCACCATGACGGGGCTGGAGTCGCTCGGCTCCATCGCTTCCGGCGGGCGCTACGACTCGCTGGCATCGGACGGCAAACAGACCTATCCGGGGGTGGGCCTGTCCGTCGGGGTGAGTCGCATCCTCGTGCCGCTCATCGGGCGCGGGGCACTGCGGGCGTCCCGCTCGGTGCCCACCTGCGTGCTGGTGGCCGTCGACTCCGAGGAGACGCGCGGCGCGGCCATGGCGACCGCGGCGGCTCTGCGCGCCCGGGGCATCCCGACGGAGGTCGCGCCCCAGGCCGACAAGTACGGCAAGCAGATCCGCTACGCCGACCGGCGCGGCATCCCGTACGTGTGGTTCTCCACTGGCGAAGTGAAGGACATACGCAGCGGCGACCAGGTTGCCGCGGACCAAGCGACGTGGACGCCGCCCGACGTCGACCTGCACCCGCAGGTCGTACAATCTCCCCTGGCCTAGGGGACACGCCCGACGGCATGAGGAAGGACGAAACGTGATACGGACTCATCTGGCAGGCAACCTGCGCGCGGCGGACGCGGGCAGCACCGTCACCTTGGCGGGCTGGGTGGCCAAGCGGCGCGATCTGGGCGGCCTGGCGTTCATCGACCTGCGGGACTCGTCGGGCATCGTCCAGGTGGTGATCCGCGACGAGATGCTGGAGGCCTCCGGCGCCCACGCCCTGCGCAACGAATACTGCGTCGCGGTCACCGGCGTCGTGGAGATGCGGTCGGAGGACACGGTGAACCCGTCGATCCCGACGGGCGACATCGAGGTGGCTATCTCGTCGCTGACCGTGCTCAACCCGTCCGCTCCGTTGCCGTTCCAGCTCGACGAGCGGACCAACGTCGGCGAGGAGACCCGCTTCCGGTACCGCTACCTCGACTTGCGGCGTCCGTCGCAGGCGGACGGCTTGCGCCTGCGCGCCCGGGTGAACCGCGCCGCGCGCGACGTCTTGGACAAGCACGGCTTCGTCGAGATTGAGACGCCCACGCTGACCCGGTCCACGCCCGAAGGCGCCCGTGACTTCCTGGTGCCCGCTCGGCTCGCGCCCGGCTGCTGGTACGCGCTGCCGCAGAGCCCGCAGCTCTTCAAGCAACTGCTGATGGTCGCCGGCATGGAGCGCTACTACCAGATCGCCCGCTGCTACCGGGACGAGGACTTCCGGGCCGACCGGCAGCCGGAGTTCACGCAGTTGGACGTCGAGATGAGCTTCGTCGACCAGGACGACGTCATCGCGGTGGGCGAGGAACTGGCCAAGGACATCTGGGCGCTGATCGGCTACGACCTGCCCACGCCGCTGCCGCGCATCACCTGGCACGACGCGATGAACCGCTACGGCTCCGACAAGCCGGACCTGCGCTTCGGCTTGGAGCTGACCGAGCTGACCGACTTCTTCGCCGACACGCCCTTCCGGGTCTTTCAGGCGCCCTACGTCGGCTGCGTCGTGATGCCCGGCGGGGCCTCCACGCCGCGCCGCCAGTTCGACGCCTGGCAGGACTGGGCCAAGCAGCGCGGCGCCAAGGGGCTGGCCTACGTCACCGTCTCGGACACGGGCGAACTCGGCGGGCCGGTCGCCAAGAACATCTCCGAGGCCGAACGGGCCGGGCTCGTCGCGGCCGCCGGCGCCACGCCGGGCGACGCGATCTTCTTCGCCGCCGGCAAGCGCACGCCGTCGCAGGAGCTGCTGGGCGCGGCCCGTCTGGAGATCGGCGCGCGGCTCGGCCTGATCGACCCCAACGCCTGGGCCTTCTGCTGGGTCGTGGACGCGCCCCTGTTCAAGCCGGCCTCCGAGGCCGTCGCCGAGGGTGACGTGGCCGTGGGTGGCGGAGCTTGGACGGCCGTGCACCACGCGTTCACCTCGCCGAAGCCCGAGTGCATGGACACCTTCGACACCGACCCGGGTTCGGCGCTCGCCTACGCCTACGACATCGTGTGCAACGGCAACGAACTGGGCGGCGGCTCCATCCGTATTCACCGGCGCGACGTGCAGGAGCGCGTCTTCAAGGTGATGGGCCTGTCGGCCGACGAGGCGCAAAACAAGTTCGGCTTCCTGCTGGACGCCTTCCAGTTTGGTGCGCCGCCGCACGGCGGCATCGCGTTCGGCTGGGACCGCATCCTGATGCTGCTGACGGGCGCGGACTCCATCCGCGACGTCATCGCATTCCCGAAGATCGGCAACGGCTTCGACCCGCTGACGGGAGCGCCCGCGTCGATCACGGCGCAGCAGCGCAAAGAGGCCGGGGTGGACGCCAAGCCAGAAGCGAAGGCCTAGCGGCGGTCAGCGCACGGCGAGGATCTGGGCGTCGTCACCGGACTCGCTGAAGATGAACATGCGGCCGTTGATCGTGGCCGTCCAGAAGCTAGGTGCGTCGACGTCGAGGGCGGCCGTCCACAAGGGCTTGTCATCGCTGTGATAGGGCAGGGAGTAAGCGCTGTAGTGGTGGTCGGACAGGAGCTGTAGCTGAGTCTTGGACACGGTCGGCACCAGCGTCGGCGAGGTGTAAGTCCGCCAATTCGCTCCCAGCGCGGCCAGGCCGTTGTCGGAGATGACGTCTTGCCCCGTTCGCACGTCGATCAGCGAGGAAACCTTGATGGTCGGCGAGCCGCCGGACAAGGATTCGACCGAGCCGAAGAAGAGGTAATCGGCCGTGCTTCCGGCGGGGTCGTCCAGGCGTGAGACCTCGGGCCGCCAACGCGGGAAATTGCCGAACGTGCCCGGGCGCGTCCACAGAACCTGTCCGCTGTCGAGGTCGATGCCCCAAGTGGCGGAGAAAGGCGCGGTGACGATGAGAGTTCGTCCCGTGATGAGGGCGCGGAAATCGACGGTGTTGGTGCTGGCGCATGGCTTGAGGGGGACCGATCTCGGCCACGACGGCGCTTGCTCGCGGAGATTCCACAAGGTGACCTGACAGGTGTCCTGGCTGATGTCGTCACCGCTGCCGAACAGCCCGCCCGCCTGGCGTTTGACGATGTTGTCCAGGCGCAGGACCTGGCCAGACGGGGAACCGTCAGGCAGGACCGCGGCGAGGTAGTCGACGCCATAGGTCGTGTCACTCGGGTACCGCTGGTCGTTCGGCGTCACGTGGGCGCCGGTGGCGGGGTCGACGTACTCGTCGTCGACGAGGATCAGCCCGCCGAGGGTCTGAATCTGGCTGTCGAAGGGCGTGTCGGCTTGCCACAGCGGCTTCTCGCCAAAGCTGTTCGGCTCCCAGACGCGGAGCCGTGTCTGACCGGACGACCCCAGCTCGGAGGCGCAGGCGATGACATCGCCGACGGCGGCGCATTGGTCGGCCCCCGTCACGACGCCTTGGACCGTCCCGTCCTGGGCGTCGATGGCCAGCGAACTGGGATTGTCCCGTGGCCCGGTCGTCAGAACGATCGTGCAGCCACTCAGGGAAAAGCCGACGTCGGTGGTGACGTGTTCGATGGTGCGAGAGAGGTCGAGTGTCCAGCGAATGGTCAGGGCCATGGGGTCGAAGGCGGACACGGTGGCGCCGACGTCGGGCGACAACTCGTGGTGAAGGGTGATGATGAGTCCGCACGGAGAGAGCAGTACGTCGTCGGTGGACTTGTCGCCGTTGGGCGAGCCTTTCTTCGACTCCGCCTTTTCGCTGAGGCTGATCGGCTGGCTGAAGGTGGGTTTTTCTGGCAAGTCGACGGCGGATGTCCACACGGTGGTGGCCACCGGCGGCGGAGCGACGACGTGGGCGTACACGAGAGGCTGGGGCGGGGCAGGCGGGGCCGGGATGCGGTGAGACGGCGAACAGGCCGCGAGGCTGAGCACGATGGCGGCGACTGTCAGCGCGGCTAGGGGTTGACGCAACGACACGCCCCAGTATGGCAGGGAACAGGCGTCTGGCGCCCTCTTCTGGCAGGCGTGCCGGTGTGTCAGCCGTCGAGACGAGGCGGCGGCCGACGACGGGCTTAGGCTTAGCGCTGTCCAATGATCGGATGGCGACGTGAGGAGAAGCACATGATCGTGTGCGTGCCGGTGGATGACGCGGGCCAGGTCTCGCCGGGCTGGGGCCGGGCGGCGAAGGTCGCGGTGGCGGATGTGCAGGACGGCGCGATCGCGTCGTGGGAGGTGTGCGCGGTCGGCTGGGACGTGCTCCACGACAGCGGGACACACGGGGCGCACCACGCGCGCATCGTCACCTTCCTGCGCGAGCACGGCGTCCAGGCTGTGGCCGTCGAGCACATGGGCGACGGCATGGTGCGGGTGATGAACGCCATGGGAATAGCGCTCTTCTTTGGGGCCGCGGGCGACGCGCGCGAGGTGGTGCTCGCCGTCGCGGCGGAAAGCGCGTCGGAGCACTGACGTGAGCGAAGACCTGTTCGGCAACATCGTGGGCACGACGCCCGCCGGGCCGCAGGGCACGATCCTGGGCGCGGTCGACTCGCGGGCGCCGCTGGCGGTGCGTATGCGGCCGCGGACGCTCGACGAACTGGTGGGGCAGCAGCACCTGCTCGGCGCCGGGTCGCCGTTGCGGCGGCTGGTCGACCAGGACGCCCCGATGTCGGTCTTCCTGTGGGGGCCGCCGGGCACCGGCAAGACGACGATCGCAGCCATCGTGTCGCACGCGCACGACCGGCGGTTCGTCGAGCTGTCGGCCGTCACGGCCGGGGTCAAGGAGGTGCGGGCCGAGTTGGAGACGGCGCGCCGCGAGCTGGCGCGGGGCCGTTCGACCGTCCTGTTCGTGGATGAGGTGCACCGCTTCTCCAAAACGCAGCAGGACGTGTTGCTGCCAGCGGTGGAGAACCGGCTGGTGACGCTGATCGCGGCCACCACGGAGAACCCGGCCTTTTCGGTGATCTCGCCGCTGCTGTCGCGCTCGCTCCTGCTCACCCTCAAGCCGCTGACGGACGACGACATCGGTCAGCTCATCGACCGGGCCGTGGCCGACGAGCGCGGGCTGGCCGGCGCCGTCACGCTCGACGACGCGGCACGGGGCACGCTCGTGCGGCTGGCCGGCGGCGACGCGCGGCGGGCGCTCACCTACCTGGAGGAGGCGGCGGCCGCGGCGGCCTCGCGTGGGGTGGCGACCATCGACGCCGACGTGTTGCAGTCCGCTGTCGACCGGGCCACCGTCCGCTACGACCGGGACGGCGATCAGCACTACGACGTGATCAGCGCGTTCATCAAGTCGGTGCGCGGCTCCGACGTGCAGGCGGCGTTGCACTACCTGGCGCGGATGATCGAGGCGGGGGAGGACCCCCGGTTCATCGCCCGCCGGCTCATCATCCTGGCCAGCGAGGACATTGGCCTGGCCGCGCCGCAGGTGCTTCAGACGTGCGTGGCAGCGGCCCAGGCCGTCGCGCTCATCGGGCTGCCGGAGGGACGCATCACCTTGGCGCACGCCACGATCGCCGCGGCGATGGCGCCGAAGTCGAATGCCGTGGTGACGGCCATCGACGAGGCTGTGGCCGACGTGCGAGCCGGCAAAATCGGGCTGGTGCCGGCGCATCTGCGGGACGCGCACTACTCGTCGGCCAACGCGCTCGGCCACGGCATCGGCTACCAGTACGCCCACGATTTCGAGCACGGCGTCGCGGCGCAGCAGTACCTGCCCGACGAGTTGGAGGGCGTCCGCTACTACCGGCCCAGCGACCACGGGGCGGAGGCCGCGATGGCCGAACGGCTGCCGTTGCTGGAGGAATTGCTCGGTCGCAACGCCGACATGAGCGGCCGTGGTGACGGCCGAACGTCTCAGGGCCGATAAGCTAGGCGCGTCAAAGCCGAACGACGCGGCGCTTGCGTCAGCATCCGAAGCGATGGAAGTGTTGTCGCCGTGGTGGCGCGTGTCGGTCTAGGTCTGTCAGAAGGAATTGGGTCATGGGAGAGATAGCTGGTCTCATCGCTGCGATCGCGTTCGTCTTTCTCGTGGCGTTCTGCGCGGTCCCGCTGTTCAAGCTTGGCCGGGTGCTGGAAGAGCTGCGGCTGGCCGTGCGCGACATGGGGCACAACTCCGTGCCGATCCTGCAGGAGCTGAAGGGCACCGTCTCGGCCACCAACGACGAGATCGGCAAACTGTCGCTCGTGACCAACGACGTCGCCAAGGTCAGCCAACACGCGGCGGTCGTGAGCGAGAACGCGGCCCAATTGGCGACGATCTTCCGGTCGACGCTCGGTGGACCGCTCATCAAGGTGGCGGCCTTCACCTACGGTGTGCGCCAGGCCGTGGCGGGCGGCGACAAATCGTCCAAGCCGAAGCGGAAGAAGACCAAGTGATGCACAAACGCGTGTGGTGGTTCGCGGCCGGGGTGGCCCTCACGATTGTGATCGTGTGGAAGGGCCGCGCCTGGTACGAGCGGTTCACGCCCAAAGGCGTCGCCGACCAGGTGACCGCCGCCAAGGCTGGGCTCGTCGAGCGGGCAAGCAGTTTCGTCGACACGTTGACAGATGCGATGGCTGAGCGCGAAGCGGAGATTCGCGAAGCCATTGGCGAGGCGCCTGCCGAGGCTACATAGCCGTCGGTGATCCCCTCGCCGGCGGCTGCGCCCACCATTACTTCACATCTGACACAAAGGACATCTCTCATGAAAACCGCCGAGATTCGGCAACGCTTTATCGACTATTTCCAACGCAACGGCCACACGGTCGTGCCGTCGGCTTCCCTGGTCTACAACGACCCGACGCTACTGTTCGTCAACGCCGGCATGGTGCAGTTCAAGCCCTACTTCCAAGGCGTGGAAGATCCGCCCTTCGACCGCGCCGTCAGCGTGCAGAAGTGCGTGCGGACGCTCGACATCGAGGAAGTCGGCAAGACGACGCGGCACGGCACGTTCTTCCAGATGAACGGCAACTTCTCGTTCGGCGACTACTTCAAGAAGGGCGCCATCGACTTCGCCTGGGAACTGGTGACCGGTTCGCAGGCCGACGGCAACTACGGTTTCGACGGCGACAAGGTGTGGGTCACCGTCCTCCACGGTGACGACGAGGCGGCCGACCTGTGGCGCAAGGTCGGCGTGCCGTCCGAGCGCATCCAGGAACGTGGCCTGAAAGACAACTACTGGAACATGGGTGTGCCCGGCCCGGGCGGCCCCTGCTCCGAGATCTACATCGACCGGGGCTCCCAGTACGGGCCGGACGGCGGGCCGGAGGCCGACGAGGATCGCTTCCTGGAGATCTGGAACCTCGTGTTCCAGCAGGAGGAGCTGTCGGCCGTCCGCGCCAAGGACGACTTCGACGTCGTCGGGCCGCTGCCGAGCCAGGGCATCGACACCGGCATGGGGCTGGAGCGCGTCGCCTTCCTGCTGCAGGGCGTCGACAATATGTACGAGATCGACGAGGTGTTCCCCGTCGTTCAGAAGGCGGCTGAACTGGCGGGCAAGAAGTACGGCCACAGCCATTCGGCCGACGACGTGCGCATGCGGGTGGTGGCCGACCACGTGCGGTCGGCGCTGATGCTGATGACCGACGGCGTGACGCCCGGCAACGAGGCCCGCGGCTACGTGCTGCGGCGGCTGCTGCGCCGGTCGGTGCGCTCGATGCGACTGCTGGGCGTGCAAGACCCGGTGCTGCCCGAGCTGCTGCCGGTCAGCCGCGACCTGATGCGGGCGTCTTATCCGGAGATCGACCAGGAATGGGCGCGCGTCAGCGACGTCGCCTACGCCGAGGAGGATGCTTTCCGACGTACGCTGGCAGCCGGCACGCAGATTTTCGACATGGCCGTCAACCAGGCGAAGGCCGCCAAGCAGACGACCATCGCGGGCCAGCAGGCCTTCCAGTTGCACGACACCTACGGTTTCCCGTTCGACCTGACGCTGGAGATGGCGGCCGAGGCCGGGCTTGACGTCGATCAGACGGAGTTCCGCCGCCTGATGCAGGAGCAGAAGGACCGGGCGAAGGCCGACGCGAAGGCGAAGAAGGGCGGCATCGTCGCGGTCGAGGCGTACCGCACTATGCGGTCGGTCGGCGAGACGCCCTTCCTCGGCCACGAGACGTTGACGGCGGACACCACGGTGCGCGGCATCATCGCCGACGGCCAGCTGAAGCCGGTCGCGCGCCCCGGCGACATCGTCGAGGTTGTGCTCGACGAGACGCCCTTCTACGCCGAGGCTGGCGGGCAGGATTCCGATCAGGGCGTCATCACGGCGGCCGCGTCCGGGCTGGAGCTTGAAGTGCTGGACGTGCAGCGTCCGGTCCAAGGCTTGGTCGTGCACAAGGTGCGCGTCGCCGACGGCGAGCTGGCTACCGGTGAGAAGGTCATGGCCGAGGTGAACGCCGGCACTCGCCACAGCGCGAGCCAGGCGCACACGGCGACGCACGTCATTAACGCGGCTCTGCGGCAGCTGCTCGGCCCGCAGACGCACCAGGCCGGCTCCTACAACCGGCCCGGCTACCTGCGCTTCGACTTCAACGCCCGCCAGGGACTGTCGAAAGACATGCGCCAAGAGCTCGAAGGCATCGCGAACGAGGCCATCCGCTCCGACTACGAGGTGACGCACCGCGAGATGCCCCTCGACCAGGCGAAGGCGCTCGGCGCGCAGGCGATGTTCGGCGAGAAGTACGGCGACATCGTCCGGGTGGTCGAGTTCGCCGGACCGTGGTCGCGCGAGCTCTGCGGCGGGACACACGTGACGCGCACCGCCCAGATCGGGCTGTTGAGCCTGCTCAGCGAGGGCTCGGTCGGCTCTGGCGTGCGTCGCGTCGAGGCGTTCGTCAACAAGGACGCCTTCGACCACTTGGCGGCCGAACGGGCCCTCGTGGCGAACCTGTCGGAGCTGCTGAAGGTGCAGCCCGAGCAGTTGGAAGAGCGGGTGGCACGGCTCGTCACCGAGATGAAGGGCGTGCAGAAGGAGCTGGCCGCGGTCAAGACGCAGCAGCTGCTCAGCCAGACGCCGTCGCTCATCGCCCAGGCGTGGACGGCGGGCCCGTGCAAGCTGGTGGCCAAGGCGCTGCCGGGCGTTCCCGCCGATGACGCGCGCACGTTGGTGTTGAACGTGCGCGACACCCTTGGCCCGGTGCCGGGAGTCGTCGCCGTCGTGGCGGGTGCCGACAAACCGTCGCTCATCGTGGCCGCCACCCAGGCGGCGCGCGACCTGGGCGTCAAAGCAGGAGCGCTCGTGGGCGTCGGCGCGGCCGTGCTCGGCGGCAAGGGCGGTGGCCGGGACGATTTGGCCCAGGGCGGCGGTTCCCACCCGGAGAAGGCTGACGACGCTTTGGCGGCGATCCGGCGTTCCCTCGAGGGCTGACGGTTGGCCGCTCTGCGCCGTGGCGTCCGTGTCGCTGTCGATTGGGGCCAGGCCCGCATCGGCGTGGCCGCCTGCGACGCGGAGGGTGTGCTCGCGTATCCGGTCCGGACGATTCCGGCCGGACCGGACGCGATCAAGCAGCTACGGGCGCTCGTCGATGAGTACGAGCCGATCGAGTTGGTGCTGGGGCTGCCCCGGACGTTGCGGGGCACTGAGGAGTACGCGGCGGCGAACGTCCGCACGGTGGCGCAGGAGTTGAGCGCGGCTGTCGACGTGCCGGTGCGGCTGGTCGACGAGCGGCTGACGACGGTGAGCGCGTCAAAGCTGCTGCACGCGGCGGGCCGCGACGCTCGTCGGCAGCGCGCGGTTATCGATCAGGCTGCCGCCGTGGCACTCTTGGAGCAGGCACTGGAGTATGAACGAGCGACGGGGCGTCCTGCGGGCGAGTGCGTCGAGACACCACGATGACCAGGAGAAAGCATGGCGAGTAGATTCACGCGCAATCTGAGGGACCCGGAAACGGGCAAAATCTCAGCACGCGAAGTCTGGTTGCACTGCCGCAGCGCGTTCGCGGTGCTGCTGGCGCTGGCGGTGCTGGTGGGTGGCGGAACGCTCATCTACACACATGCCCACGACTGGTGGGTGGACTACCAGACGGCCGAAGATTACGC